>Ga0210406_10003014_pt1 | contig 18742 bp, 19 predicted proteins | sample IncBWC30MmetaG_FD_155454 | JGI IMG/M metagenome (GOLD analysis project Ga0210406, IMG submission 155454) | Forest soil microbial communities from Barre Woods Harvard Forest LTER site, Petersham, Massachusetts, United States - Inc-BW-C-30-M | ecosystem: Environmental > Terrestrial > Soil >... | reverse complement strand
AAGGGACTCAAATGCCGTCCCCTTCCCCAGACCCCTTCTCCTGCTAGGAGATGCAAGAATCCTTCTATGAAAGCGGAAACTGTGTCCAAATAATTTGTGCCATCCAAGGGGTTCACCCCAGGTCATTGGGAACAACTTGGGAACAAAATGCTGCTTTTTCTACCCCGCTTTGCCCTACCTTCAAACCTAAGGGCAACAGAATCATCGGGAGTTATGGTAGGGGCGGTGGGGATCGAAAACAGCCCCATACTTCTAAGTCCTGAGATTTTGCGGCGTTGCAGCCGCCCTCCAAATCCAATTGCTGATTCTGCTTACTGAGACTCTACCTGAAGAGGCAAGTGAAATTCGCTTCTCGGTCCATGTGTATTGGTCCGATGTGGCCTGCCTCCCTACAACCCCGATTGTGGCCCGCGACGGCCATTTGCCTGGTAAAGTGACTTTCATCGACCGAATCAAGGAAGTGAAGAGGCAGGCAGTTTTCTTCGCGAATCAAGGAGTGGTATCGTAGGGATGTTCGCTCCGAATTTGACCGTGTATAACTCTGACCGTATGTTCGCATTCTTTCGGCGCCGACGCGACAGTCTCGCGACGGTAGGGTTTGTGTGCAGGTTCTTCTGTCTTTTGTTTCTTGCCGGACTTGTGGCAGGTGTGGCAGCAGGTGCAGCTGTTCAGAGCGCACCCATCAGTTCCGTCGGACCTGGCGTACGATTTGCAATCGCGGACTTCGACGGGGACCTTCGTCCTGACCTAGCTACTGTTCAGGTCGGGCGAAGTGATGTCTCCAATACAGACTACTGGATTCAACTTCGGCTAAGTGCAGCTGGGCGACAAACGATTCTGGTTGTCGCGCCCGCTGGCGGCCTCCAAATCACCGCACGTGATGTTAACGGTGATCACGCTCTTGATCTGGTCTTAACCACGGCTTGGCTCAGAGAACCCGTTGCGATTTTTCTAAATGACGGTCACGGAAGTTTTTCACGGGTAGATCCAAATCGTTTTCCTGAAGCATTCGGAGAATCCAAGAAGAGCTGGAATTCCTCCAGCCGCCAAGCGCCAGACGGTCTTGGAATCCCCCCGCAGTCGCGTGCTGGAATTTGGTCGGCTACAGCACGCCTGCCATATGTTGGATCGCACGTAGGTGTCATTCTGCGATCGCACTGTGGATATCTTCGCAGTTCTTTCTTAGATTCCCACGCAGGTCGCGCACCTCCCTTCGAAGTTTCTCAACTCTAAACCTCTGATCATTTACCCGCAAATGCGCAGCGGAGTTGCCGCTCGCATTCTCTGTTTACAGAGTGGTGTTCTCGGTCCCTCTTCATCCTCTTCTACAGAGTGAGGGCGGCTTATACAGAACACCGTGGAGGACAGGATGGAGAACTCTCCGAATTAGCGAGGGGAATACGCGATGATCCGAGTTCTTGTCGATTTTGCGCTCAACAATCGATTTATTGTGCTGGCGATGGCGATTCTGTTGCTCGTCTGGGGTGCCATTTCCTTCCACCAACTTCCGGTTGAAGCGTATCCGGACGTGGCAAATAACTACGTTGAGATCATTACCCAATGGCCGGGCCGAGCCGCGGAAGAGGTAGAGCAGCAGGTCACGATTCCGCTCGAAGTGGTGATGAACGGTATCCCCGGAGTGGTCCATCTCCGCTCGTTCTCGATCTTCGGGCTTTCCGATCTGAAGTTGGTCTTCGACGATGACACAGAGAACTCCTGGAACCGCGAGAGAGTTCTGGAGCGGCTTTCGCAAGTTACCCTGCCGCCTGGCGTTTCGCCACAGATGGGCACGGACTGGAGTCCGGTCGGTCAGATTTACTTTTTCACTCTCAAAAGCACGAATCCGAACTATGACGTGATGGAGGTGAAGTCGATCGAAGACTGGGTGATCGAGAAAAACCTGAAGTCCGTTCCAGACATCGTCGATGTGGCAACTTTTGGCGGTCCGACGCGGGAGTACCAGGTTCGCGTCGATCCAAACAAGCTCATCTCTTACGGACTCAGTATCGGCCAGGTTGAGCAACAGCTTGCCAACAATAATGTGAACGCGGGCGGGAGCTTCATCCAGTCGGGACTACAACAAATCAATGTACGTGCCGTCGGCTTGGTAGGAACGGTGCATGATATCGAAGAGACAGTCATTACGACCAAAAATGGAACGCCATTGCGGGTCAAGGATATCGCTACGGTTGTTCAAGGGCCGAAGATCCGCTTAGGCCAATTCGGTAAAGCAATTCATCGTGAAGACGGCATAATCGTTGATAACGATGATGTAGTTTCGGCGTGGGTACCCATGCGGAAGGGCGCGGATGCGGAAGCCGCACTCGAAGGACTCCACGCCAAAGTGAAGGAACTCAATGAGCGCATCCTCCCGCCCGGGGTCAAGATCGTACCGTTCATCGACCGGAGCGACCTCGTGCGCTACACGACCCACACAGTGCTGCATAACCTCACGGAAGGCATCATTCTTGTGGTTATTGTTCTCTTCCTCTTCCTTGGGAATGTCCGGGGCGCGATTATCGTTGCATCGACAATTCCGTTTGCGCTGTTGTTCGCAGCGACCTGTCTAAAGTTGAAAGGTATTCCCGCGAATTTGCTCTCTCTGGGTGCGCTGGATTTTGGCATGGTCGTGGACGGCGCCGTCGTGATGGTGGAAAACATTGTCCGCCACATGAGTCATCCCGAGGCCAACTACAAAACACCCATCGAGCGCATCCGCGATGCTGCGCACGAAGTCCAGCGCCCGGTCTTTTACGCCATCGCGATCATTATCACTGCCTACCTGCCGATTTTTACTCTGCAACGCGTAGAGGGAAGATTGTTTCATCCCATGGCTTGGACCGTGGCCTTTGCACTGCTCGGTGCGCTCCTGTTTTCCATGCTCGTCGCGCCAGTTCTTTCCAGCTTGTTATTCAGAAAGGGCGTGAGTGAATGGCGCAACCCGGTGATGGAACTCCTGACAAAGCGGTATCGCGAAGCAGTGAGATGGTCAATCGAGCATCGCGTCGTGACCTTGGGCGCGGCCGTTGTAGTCTTCCTCCTCGCCGTTTATCTCACCCTGGGCGGAGTGATCGGTTCTGAGTTTCTGCCCCATCTGGATGAAGGCTCGCTCTGGGTCCGTGGCACTTTGGCCCCCAGTACCGGGCCTGACGAAGGTATTCGGTTAGCGAATCAGGCGCGAATCGTGCTCTGCTCTTTTCCGGAAGCCACCGAGTGTACAAGTCAGGTTGGGCGTCCTGACGACGGAACGGACACGACGGGCTTTTTCAACACGGAATACTTCGTAGGCCTAAAACCGAAGGAACAATGGCGGCCTGTCTTCCACGAGGACAAGGAGGAACTCATCGCCGCCATGAGCCACGAATTGGAAAAGATTCCGGGTGTTATTTGGAATTTCTCCCAGCCCATTGCAGACAACATGGAAGAAGCAGTGAGTGGAGTTAAGGGCGAGCTTGCCGTGAAGGTTTACGGCGATGATCTCAGACTGCTTGAGGGCACGGCCGACCAGATCGTGGGAATCATGCGCAACATCCGTGGAATCGAAGACCTCGGAGTGCTGCGGGTGATGGGGCAGCCCAATCTCAATTTCATGGTTGATCGCAAGCAAGCTGCTCGGTACCAGGTCAACGTCGCGGACATACAAGATTCCATTCAAACCGCAGTGGGTGGAAACGCCGTTACTCAAGTGTTGCAGGGCGAACAGCGTTATGACTTGGTGGTTCGCTATGAGGCGCCTTACCGGGACACAAAGGAGGCCATCGCAAACATCCGCTTGTTGTCACCATCAGGGGCGCGGGTTTCTCTTGCTCAACTTTCAGCAGTGGAGGTGCGCGATGGTGCTTCAGAAATCTATCGTGAAGCGAACTCCCGATACATTGCAATCAAGTACAGCGTACGCGGACGTGACTTGGGCGGTGCTGTAGAAGAAGCCATCAAGAGGGTCGGGGAGCAAGTCAAGCTGCCACGCGGGTATCACATCGACTGGGAGGGCGAGTACGAGAGCCAAAAGCGTTCGCAGAAGCGCCTCACAATCGTGCTACCTCTCACGCTACTCGGAATCTTCCTTATCCTCTATATGATGTTTGGCTCCCCTAAATGGGCCACACTCATTCTAGGAAACGTTGCCATGGCGCCCATCGGCGGATTGGTCGCTCTCCTACTGACTGGCACACACTTCAGCGTTTCCTCGGGTGTCGGATTCTTGGCGCTTTTCGGTGTTTCAGTTCAAACCGGAGTCATCATGCTTGAATACATCAATCAGCTGCGTGCGCGGGGCCACACGATTGAAGACGCTGCCGTCGATGGGGCCGTCCTCCGGCTTCGGCCCATCATGATGACCATGCTCGTTGCCACTCTCGGCTTGCTGCCTGCGGCACTGTCGCATGGTATCGGGTCGGATTCACAGCGCCCATTTGCGATTGTGATCGTGGGTGGTCTCCTTGCCGCGTTGCTCCTTAGCGTTTTCTTGCTCCCGACTTTGTATGTTTGGGTTGCCAGAGATGGCGACAAGCTCCCCGAACCAGAGGAGACGTTCGAGGAGAACGCGTAGGGGTTCTTCAGTCGTAGCCCACGAATCAAGGTTAGGGGAAGCTGTCTGCTGATCTAGCCACCAAAGGAGCTGGTGCGATGAAAAAGGAAGAAGTTCATGCCCGGATCGAGCAGGTCGGCATCATCCCTGCTGTTCGCGTGTCTTCTGCGGGGGATGCACAATTTGCGGCGGAAACCGTTAACCGTGGCGGCATTCCCATAGTAGAAATTACTATGACTGTACCCGAAGCACCAAAAGTGATCACCGGTCTGACAAGCAACAGCCCGGCAATGATCGTCGGCGCCGGAACTGTCTTAGACATAGAAACGGCAAGGCGCTGTCTGGATGCAGGAGCGAAATTCTTAACTAGCCCCGGACTCATTCTCGAGGTGGTGGAGTTCGCAGTAAAGAACGACGTTGTCGTTTTTCCCGGAGCGTTGACACCAACAGAAGTCATCACGGCGTGGAAGGCTGGGGCCGACTTCGTTAAGATCTTCCCGTGCGCATCTGTGGGCGGCGACAGTTACATTCGAGCGCTGAAAGCACCGTTGCCACAGGTGCCGCTAATTGCCTCCGGGGGCGTAAACCAACAAACCGCATTGAAATTCATTCTGGCGGGGGCAGCCGCGCTAGGCATAGGCGGGGAACTGATACCGAAGGAGGCTCTACAGAATAGGAAGGAAGATCGCATCCTTGAACTAGCACGCAGGTTCACCAGGATAGTGAAAGAAGCACGCAGCCACAGGTCGTCACAATGACGCCGTCTGACTCAAACCAGAAGAGATGGCGCGGATCATAGCGGCTGCGGATGAGCCGTTTGGAACAATCTGCCTCATCCTAGCTGTTACTGCCATGCGCATCGGCGAAGCACTCGCAATCCGAATAGAGGACTTGGATTTTGACCGGAAATTGATTCACGTCCGCCACTCGGTCTATGCGGGGAAATTGGGCACACCCAAAAGTGAAGCGAGCGTAGCGGATTTGCCGCTTCCTCCTTCTCTTGAAGCGCGGCTCAAGGGCTATCTGGCGTCGAAACATTATCGCCAGAATGAACTTGGTCTGCTCTTTCTAAATCGGCATGGCCGACCGTTCTCAGCAAATAAGCTCCGGGAAAAGAAACTTCGCCCGTTACTTCGATCACTGGGGATACCGCTCGCCGGGTTCCATGCCTTCCGTCGCGGCCATGCGACCCTGTTGATTGACCAGGGCGCGAGTATCACAACGGTAGGCGCTCAGCTACGGCACAGCGACCCGCGCATAACGCTCGAGTTGTATGCGCATGTAGTCCCTCAATCGCAGCGCAAGGCGGTAGATGCTTTGGCAAAAGTTATCGGAGTAGGCCAATTGCTGATTGAGCCGCGAAATGCTGATTCGGCATAGAGAAAGGCTTTTGTTTCTTGAGGTTTGGTAGGGACGGTGGGGATCGAACCCACGATCGAGCTTGGGAAGTTTTTGGAATTAAACCACCTTTCGCGGCGTACCCGGTTTGCCTATTAATCAGGAGCGTTGCCTGTGAACTGGTTTTATTGTTCGAAGCCACTTGCATCCTGCAAGTCCCAGTGCTCCGAAGGCGAACAAAATCAACGAAGCGGGTTCGGCAGTTTTGGGAACGTCTTCTACTATAAAAGTCGGCTCCGTGGAAACCGATGGGCCTAGACTCGGGTTAACAGTGAACTTGATTGTGGTTGCCCCGGAATCACAGGGTTCCTCATTCTTATCGGGACATGGAGGTCCGCCCACCGGAGCGAGGAGATATGTGAAGGTGCACATTCCCCCTGGTGCGAGTAGTACGGAGAGGCCATTCGGTTTGATACATGTAGTAGAACTGAAGGCCGATGGTGGCACCAGTGTATCCGACCGGTCGACGTGACCGATCTCCACTTGTGACACAATGACGGCCGATATGGGGTTTGAGGCTTTGACTCCGATCGTCTGAGTCTTGCTGATGTTCTTCACCGTCAACACAAAGGGCATCGCCCCGGCTTTTCCAACCTCCTGGAATGTAGGCAAAATGGGCTGCGGAGTCACCGAGATTTGTTCGGGAGTAACAGGAATAGAATCTGCAAAGACAAGGAAGGGAGCAAAGACCACCGTTCCTAATACGGCGGTGGCACTTCGGACCCAAGTTGTCACCAAATTTCTCAGGACAATCATGATTACCTCCTCACGTTGTTCACCGAGCGGGTGAGTACTCTCGAAGGGGCCCAGCCTCACGCTGGAGGGAGACGGAAACGGGTGAATTATACCCGTCCATCACGCCACCGCCAACCACGGGAATCTAATCGGCGCGCGTTCGGTCCAATTCCGTCCCCCGGTACGATCCGAACGCACATCTCCGTCGTTCTTTGTTTTGCCGTTTGCTCCGCTCGCGTTTTGTACCTTTTTTGTACCTAACTCTAGCGGTTCAAGCGGTTCCAGCGTTTTGGTCGGACCCTTAAATCAGTAAGTTACGTGTTGCGAGTAGCCGCTCTGGGTTCGAATCCCACCCTCTCCGCCATATCCTTAGAAACACGCAAGAAGCCAAGAAAAACGCCCTGTACTGGCGTACTATTAGTGCCTTGTGCCTAGCATGTGCCAAGCTAAGCCCGTAATTACTTCACAGGGAGAAGGCACGCGAAATGGCCAAAAGACGCTGGGTGGCGCAAGTCAGCATCATCGTCAGAATGAAAGACGCAAACGGCAATTTGGGCTTTCACACAGCTCAGAAACCCGCTGACAGACTAGAAGCCACGCACGTGCAAGACGGCACCAGTGTGCGAAGGGTTCAAGCTGCACAACTTCAGGAAGACTTACGCAACGAGTGAAAACGTGGCTGGGTCACAAAGACCTGAAGACCACGCAGCTTTACCTCACCGGGTCTGAGTCCCACGCACCGCATGTGCGTGCCGCTGTTGACGCTGCCTTCAGCTTCTGACAATGTTCACACCAAGCATGTGCTGAACCTCTTTCCTTAACCTTTCGCTGTACACGGGCTGTCCATTGTGCTTCACTCGTAGCTACCAGACTCAGCTAGTCATAGATGGTAGCGATGATTGCTCCCTTTGACATCTTCAGGGTTGAAGCACCCAACGGCCCGTCATCAATTCGCATTCTCGCTGTTGACGATCTCAAGGATTGGTTACGCCAAGTCCGTTTGCTGCTTCAGCCCCGCCCAGAATCCCAAGTCATCGCTGAAGCATCGGATGGACTAGAAGCCGTTCAGAAGGCCGAAGACCTGAAGCCGGACTTAATTCTGTTAGACATCGGTCTTCCCAAGTTAAATGGAATCGAAGCCGCCCGGCGGATACGACAATGCTCCCCCAGCTCCAAGATTGTCTTCCTAAGTGAGAACAATGACCTTGCCGTCATTCGGGCAGCTTTGGGCACGGGCGCGTTGGGTTACGTTTGTAAGATAGATGCCGGACGCGAATTACTGCTTGCCTTGGATGCGGTTCTTCGTGGTGAGCAATTTATCAGCAGCTCAAACGGGCACAAATTTTCATCAAGCCCACCGATGGTCAATCGTGAGAGGTGAGTATGCCATACGCCAGTGGCGAAATGCCTAAAGTTGGTGATTACGTTAAGAACCAATGCGAACAATCGGGCACTGTGACTAGAGTTCACGCAGCACAGGACGAACAGGAACGGGTCTGCATTATGTGGAAGGACGGTGGGATTTGCCTTCTCTTTTCTCCTGCTTCCGAACACACTTTAGTCTCGCGAAAAATTGCGTGACTCTGTATGGTTGCCGCGTGAACCCGCCTATTCATCAGAGGTGACTGTGCCATACGCAAATGACGAAACCACTGTTCTGGGCGATTACGTCAAGAATGAATTTGGACAACCGGGAACGGTGACCAGAGTCAGGATATCGTTCAACGGACATGCCCTTGTCAGCATCAGATGGGACGATGGTGGCCTTGACTCACCTCTGACGCCTGCCACGGAGTTTACCCTGATTTCTAGGAAAGCCTAGCCGGGTTGCTCGGACGGCTCAGATGTCTTTCTTTCTTTCTTTCTTTCTTTCTTCCTCTGCCATTTTCAGGACACCCTTAAAAGTGCAGGGAACTCCGTCAATGCAGATTCCCATCACGTATCCCTTCTGCTTCTGATCTGGTGACCTGCGTCTCTCAGAATTGTAAAAGGGCGTCATTCAGATAGGGTCATACGTCATCTTGACCATCGATTCCCAGTTGTGCTGCAATTTTACCGAAGGGGCGGCTCTCGACAGATGAGGAAAACCAGCTAAGAGGTAAAGTCAGGACTTAGCATCCACTTTTTCCGGTTGAGAACGTAACTTAACGCATGAGAGGGGGCAGTATTCCCTGCAAGTCGTGTGGGTCAGTCAACCAGAAGAAATTCAGCGCGGAGATGGGCATCCATTTTCCCGAACTGAAAGATATTGATAAGCCCGTCGTGTGGGTATTTCCTGAGGTTGTTGTCTGCTTGGATTGTGGCATGGCGGAGTTCTCTGTGCCGAAAGCTGAGCTGCGCCAGCTCGAACAAAGCGACTCCGCTGCTTCGGGGTGACGTGGAACAGAATCTTCGTGTCATCACAACAGAATCGAACCTCGCTTTGGCTTTTCACTTGAAGCCGTTTGAGCGACTGCTGGTAAATTGTTCACCACTAAGAACCGCATCCATGGCAAGCAGTAGTTCCCTTCGGGCATCGCTCTTATGAACATAACCCAACGCGCCCGTGCCCAAAAGCTGCCCGGACGACGTCGAGGTCACTGTTCTGACCCAGGAAGATAATCTTGGAGCTGGGGGAGCGTTGTCGTATCTGCCGGGCGGCTTCGATTCCATTTAATTTGGGGAGGCCGATGTCGAGCAGAATTAAGTCCGGCTTCAGGTCTTCGGCCTTCTGAACGGCTTCTAGTCCATCCGATGCTTCAGCGATGACATGCGATTTTGGGCGCGGCTGAAGCAGCAAACGGACTTGGAGTAGCCGACCCTTGAAATCGTCAACTACGAGAATGCGAATAGATGACAATGGGTGCAGGTCCATTTCTGTACTTTGATTGACTCCGAACGTAGAGTGAGGTTTGTAAGCCAAAGGGTTATTGGTTTCTTTTCGCACACATCCCTCGTGCCCGGCACGTATTTGGCCGTGCCCATTGTGCCCATATTTTGCGTGATGCAAAGCTCTGCCACGCGGCTGACTTCTCGGCAATGACGTGCAGATGATCTGACCCAGTTTCGCTGAGTACCACACCAGAGCGTTCCTGAGCCTTCTGAAGTGCTGGCCCTGTCATCCTCAAGACGCGGGCAAACAGAAGTTCACGCATCTCTTTCATCTCTTCCTCTGGCACGTCTTCTCGACCAATCCGGTGATAAGCTCTGGAACGCCATGAAAACAATTCTTCTTCTTATCTGTTCAAACATCTTTATGACGTTCGCTTGGTACGGACACCTAAAATACCGTAAGGCACCACTTTTCACCGTCATCGTTGTGAGTTGGCTAATCGCGTTCGCCGAATACTGTTTCCAAGTTCCCGCCAATCGCATTGGCTACGGCCAATTCACTGGGTTTCAGTTGAAAATCATCCAAGAGGTAATCACACTCTGCGTGTTCGTGATTTTCGCGTGGTGGTATCTAGATGAACGTATCAGATTGAATCATGCTGTCTCTTTTCTATTTCTGGTCGGAGCCGTGACATTCGCGTTCTGGGGAAAGCTGTAACTGCCGAAGCGCGTATCGGCAGGTCGATGGTAATGAACGTTGCGCCAGCACTCAACATTTCTCATATCCTGCCCAATGCAAAGATATGCCTCGAGGATGCCTGTTCGCTCTGCGAAGTACTTCGATTCATCGATCCAGTCCTAATTTGTGCAATATCTGCCGGAAGCGTGGCTCGATGAGGTCCAAGCCGGTGGCTCTCTTACTCGCCGATATGGGGTGTCACGAAAACGCATAGTCGGCCTCACGTGTCGGACGACAATCCCTTTTCCGAGAGCCAATTCCGAACCATGAAATATCGGCCGCAGTTCCCGGACCGCTTTGGGTGCATCCAGGACAGTCGTGCTTTCTGTCAGGGATTTTTTCGGTGTTACAACGACGAGCACTGTCACTCCGGCGTAGGCTTGTTGACGCCAGCGACGGTTCACTATGGCCAAGTGGAAAACGCACTGCGGCAACGCCAGGATGTACTCGATGTTGCTTACCAACGTCACCCGGAGCGTTTCGTACGAAGCACTCCAAAACCACCGGCTCTTCCCAGCGAAGTCTGGATTAACAAGCCGGTTTCCACTCCGGAATTGCTGCCGATGGGAGGAGGCCGAACATGAAAAACTCACTAAATTTCGTGAGCACCTGTCTCAAAGTCGTTGACACGCGCCCGTAACGACTAAATACGTATGGAATTCCGTCGCGCGCACTGATCCGGACGGAATTGACCAAACCCCACTTCCTTAGGCGGCATTCTCTTCCCATGCCATCGTGCAGTTGACGCTCATTCATCATCCTGTGATGAACCGCTTTTGGCACGGCTGGTAATTCCGTTTCCAGTTCCAAGGAGAGACCAGATATCTAGGTCCTCTGCGGCGTGTAGGTTGGCACGGGCTTCATTCAGGCGTTCAGTGCAGCCTTTTAGCCACTCTTCTTTGCGTTGATACAGAGCCTTTGATTTTTCTTCGGTCCAGTTGGGATCAAGTTTGCGATCTATTTCGATCCACTTCTCTACAGACTGATGTTCTATTGCGGCCTTTTCCAGTTCACAGATTCTTACCCATTCTCTCGGGGTCGGCATCTTTCCACCTCCGAAAAGCATTGATGGTAAAGGAATGGGGAGCGGGTGTCCAGCCCACTGCGACGCCCCCACTGCGACGCCCCCCCACTGCGACGCCCACTGCGACGAGTACGCCGCCTCCCTTACAAGCGAATAGCCACGAGGCGTTCCACGTGATTGAGCCAAGAACTGCTGGTGGGGGTAAGTGGAAATGAACGCGGCGGCGCTTTCCAGAAAAGCGCGTTTAGATGCAAACGCGGACGTCAACTATCGACTGCTGACTTTCCTTCTCACTAGTCACGAGTGACCTCTTCCGCTCATTTCTTCGGCGCCTGCGGCGGAGCGGGCGGCTGCTCGCTGCTGGGCGGCACGATGTTCTTCATGCGCATGTAGGTGGCCAGATTGCCGTAGTGCTCCAGGTCATGCATGTTGTTGACGGTCAGCGCGCTGAGCCGCGGAGCGTCGTTTCCGAAGAGCCTGATGATCTGCACGGCGGAGGCGTCGGTCATGGTGTCGTAGGCCTTGTCGCAATAAGCGAAGGCGGCATTGAGCGCGGCGATGAGATCGGCTTTGGAGGTTTTGGTGTGCTCGATGTCCAGAGCCGGGCCTTTCTCGCCCAGCGCCACGGAACAGAACATGTATTGCGCATCAGCCAAGTGTCCGATGATCTGGCCGTAGCTGCGCACGGTGTCCACGGGCTTAAAGCTGTAATTCTCCTCTGGCATTTTTTCAGCGGACCGCGCCAGGATGCCCTTCACCCGGGTGTAGGCCATCTTGTTCCAGGTGCTCAGGGGATTCTCCGGTGTAACCGCGGGTTTCTCCTGGGCCGGTTTGTCCTGGGTCAGGGCGACCCCGGCTGGCACCACGAGGCATAGCACTAGCATTCGCACAAATGTTTTCATGGGTTCTCCTCCCCACAAGCTATTACGCAACGCCGGGAGAGAAGTTTCGTTGCATGGGCCGGGAAGAGGCTGCTGATACAGCGATCTTTCCCGCTACATTGCCGATTGCGCCTGTCCGGTCGCCAGCAGAGCCCGATCCGCGCCCATCACCTCCGCCGTGCGACGGGCTTTCCATGTTCGGGTTGTTAGACTACCGGGGCTGGCCCCTGCAGGGTCCACAGTCGGCGCCGAGAGGATGACGGAGAAGAGCGCAGTCACGCCGAGTGCGATGAGCGTCCAGACGACGACCGGCTCCGCTGGATGGCGACGTTGCCGCCGACGCCGACACCCTTCCCCATCATGTGGATGACGGGGAATTACGCATCCCGACCAGCCGGCTCGGCGGCGCAGAACCTACCTTGCCAAGTTCCTGAGGGTGCCAGTTCAGTCTAAGCATTGTATGCCTAGTCCGGCCGTTCAGGTTCGAGATCGTTAGCGGCGTTGATCACGTATTGCTGATGCTCGATACGGAACACTCTCGTACCATGGATCTTAAGTTCGACGATTGTTTCATCCAGTCGGGGCAGCCAAAAACCCTCAACCCTTTGAAATTCCCGCACAAAGTCCGCACGGGTGATCCAAAACGACAGCTTTGCCGCAGGGTGGCCTGAGATTTTTGCGATCCCAAAATCCTGTGCATCGATCCACAATTTCCCTACAAACAGGTACTTATCTGTTCGCTTCGGTTTGGCCTCGACTATAAAACAACGACGGGTCCCCAAATTCTCCTCGCCGATTATCGTGAACTGATAGTTATTGTCTGAAATCGCAGAATCGTGCCGCTCCTGGCCGGAAGAGGTCTCTTCCTCAGTTTGCAATAGACGGTCAAATACCAAACGTCGCACCACCCAGGATCCTTCTTCGGAGACCTTTTGAAACGTCTTCTTGCCCGGCGCGCGATAATCCACGCGCACAATGGCCTCGGCAGAGACGCGACCGTCGGGATTTCGGATTTCATACTTGCGAACCGCTGAGTAACTCTGCAGATGCTCGTTTCGCAGCCGATTACGTTCGATCATTCGCGTAACGATTTCGTCTCCCGCCAGTCCATCAACAGTTCGAGAATTCGCCGAAGCTTCTTCCTTGGCCGTCTCACCAACGAAGCTCTGTCTCGCTCCGACTGGTGCCATCATCAAAACTCCTAGCAACAGGGCCAGGGCGAGTAATCGCGTAAGTTGTACCTGACGTTGGCTCATGGAACCACCTTGCCAATCCTCTGCGTTGCTACCTTGTCGGGCACTCCCAATTCGCGCAGGGTCGCTACGGATGGCACTTGAGAGTTTTGCGAGTACTTAACTACCTTCTCGATCGCGCCGATCACCAGATCAGGATCTTCTTGCATGATCCAATGGTCGCTGTTTTCTGCCAACACATGATTCCCAAGAGGCAAGCGCCTCGCCATCGCGGCATGCTCTTTGCGTCGATGCTCAGGCGCAGTGCCTGCTGACAGAATTACCACCGGCTTATCACAGAAATTATCGAGTTCACCAATCCGCGCCGCACTTGCTGGCAGATTTTCCAGTTGGCTCGCGATCGTCAGTGCAAATTTCTGCTGCACCCAAAAGACTGCGGCCATACCTTTCTCATTTGCGGGTAGCGCCGAAAACCACGGACTCGAAACAGAACCAGAGTCGGCGGGCGTACCTCGACTGATCAGGCGAACGAGATAACCTGCTGGTTTCTTTACACCGCTGGTCAGAAGAAAAGCAACGAACCGAATAATTCCAATGCGCGAGAGCAGTGCCGCGCGTCGGCACACCTTGGCTCCAATTCGCGTGAGCTTCCAGTCATGTTCCGAAGGTGGATTCCATTCCGCTGGCGCCACCGGATCTACAAGCACCATTCCGGCTATTTCCTCAGGGAAGCGCGCCGCGAAAAGGGGCATGGTCAATCCCCCGAATGAATGCCCCACTAGCACGTAGGGAGGTGGTATTGCCGCTCGCTCCAACATCGCATGAAGCTCCTCGACGATACGATCCGCCGTTCGCGGCATTGGACCTAAATCGCTCCAACCCAGCCCAGCGCGGTCATAGCTGACCACGCGATAAGATCGTGCCAACTCCCGCTGCAGATCGTTCCAGCTCAGAACCGTGGACATTAATCCCGCTTCCAGCACAATGGTCGCGTTCCCCCGTCCCGACTCGAAAACGTGCAGTCGATGACTTCCTAAATCGATTAACCTGCCAGGGGGCGGATAGACTTTGCCATCCCTGCGCGTCCCCAGCGCCTGATAAATCATCCCCAGCAAGGCGCCGAGCAATGCAAAACCCAAACACCACGGCAGTACAGGATGCACCTTCCCGGCTCCTTCAAAGAATGTCCACTCTTAGATGCCTTGGCGCTCTACTTGGCTATGTACGTGTTCCGCCACACGGTTTGCAACCTCGACGCAATCACCTATGGACCTGCCTCTCAAAAAGTTACCCGCTAGGTAAAGGTTTGGTTGCGTCGACAAGATGCTTGAAATCTCCGCCACTCGTCGCGCATGTCCCACGTTGTATTGCGGCAGCGCTTGTGGATCCTTCCACACTACGCGCTCCACCGGTTTAGCCGTAATTCCTAAAATCCTGGCATTTTCCGCTTCTACCACCTGTGCACACTCTTCCTTGGAAATCGCCCCGAAACTGTCACTCAACTCTCTTCCGGCAAAACTGGTCATTACCACTTGGCCTTCCGGAGCGCGCGCTCCAAATAAAGAAGAATTCCAAAACGTACAGATTGTTTTTAGCTTTTCCCTGCGCGGAACCATAAATCCAAATCCATCCAGTCTGTTTGCTACCGTGGAGCGTGCGTAGGCAGATGAGACTACACACATTGGCGCATACTCAATGGCCTTAAGGTGGGCAGCAAGTTGCGGAACGCTGATTTCCACCAGTCCAGCTGCAACGTACGCCGGCACTGCCAGAATCAGATGGTTGGTCGCGATTTCCTCGTCGCTCGATAAGCATACTCGCCATTCGCCCTTCGATGTCCCGTCGGCGGCGGGAAACGGCTCCACGGATACAATCCGCGTTCCGTAGCGGATCTCTGCTTTTGACGTTTCCGAGAGTCTCTCCGGGAGTCTCGCCATCCCTGATCTGAAGGAACCAAGCGATGGCAATGCTTCCGTGACGTGAAGTGTCGCGCCGTTTCTACGAGAGCCTGCTGACAATCCATCGGACGTTTGCGCCTCTCGCTTTGCCTTACGCGCTCGAATGGCGCCTCGCACGAGGCTCCCCCGATCCCGTTCCCACTGCACCAAAGCAGGAAAGGCGCTTTCCATGCCCATCTTGTGGGAATCGCCGAAGAAAATTGTCGAAACGAAGGGGTCCACCAAATTATCCAAAACGTCCGCACCAAATTTCCGTTCGACGAAGTCAGATAGACTTTCCTCATGGGCAGGCGGCTGGGAATATCGGAAGGCCTCGCTGAGGATTCGAATCTTGGACGTGACCCCAACCAAACCAGTCGTAAGCAACGCAGTCGGTGAGAACGGGGCTGAATGTAGCCGTCCGCCGCTGAATATATAGCGCTTCGCTTTCGGGTCACCTGCTATAAACTCGCTTTCCAGATTTAGTTCGCGCACCAACCGCCAAACCGATGCGGGAAATCGCGGGCATTGAGCTCCGGTCTCAAACAACAAGCCGTTTCTCCGCACCGTCGCAATCAAGCCGCCGGCACGTTCCTTGGCTTCGAGGACCAGACAATGAATCCCCAACAGTTTCAAGTGATAGGCGCAAGCCAGGCCTGAGATTCCGGCGCCGATCACCACAACTTTTTCCTTGTATCCCACGGCAACCATAGCCTATCAAAACAATGTAAAGTCTCTGAGCTGGCGCAAGCTCCTGCTCTTCTGAGGATAGATGCCTAGCATGCCCTTGGAGTCACTATCTAACTTCGTCAAAACCTATGCGACACATGGCGACGAGATTGCCGTGCGCCAGCGGCGCGGCTATCGCATGGAGACCTGGACCTATAGGCGCATTGCCGAAGAGGCAAACCGCCTGGCTCGCGAGCTCGAGTTCCGCGGCTTAGCAAAGGGCGATGCGGTCCTCCTCTGGAGCGAAAACTCTGCGGAGTGGATCATCGCATTTCTCGGCTGTCTGCTTTGTGGGGTTGTCATCGTGCCGATCGATCACGCTTCCACAATGGAGTTCGCGTGCCGTGTGGCTCGGGAAGTAAATGCAAAACTCATCTTTCGGGCGGGCGCACAAAAGGACTGCGCGGCCATTCCTTCCCTGTCATTGGAGTCGCTTCCCGCGGTCCTGGCGCGACACGACTCCTCCCCATACGCACCGCCACCGCTTTCGCGCCAAGACACCTTGGAAATCATCTTTACGTCCGGCACCACCGCGGAGCCCCGGGGAGTCGTGATCTCGCACGGAAACGTCCTCGCGAATATCGAGCCTCTCGAAAAAGAAATGCAGAAGTATCTCCGATACGAAGAGCTGGTTCACCCACTACGTTTTTTGAACCTGCTTCCGCTTAGTCATGTCTTTGGACAAATACTAGGGGTCTTCATCCCGCCGATGCTGGCAGCCACCGTTGTTTTCATCGATTCGCTAAAACCTTCAGACTTGATGGATATGATCCGGCGAGAACGCGTCTCTGTCCTGGTCGCCGTTCCTCGATTTATTGAATCTCTCCAACGGGAGGTCGAGCGCCGAGAGGAGCGTTGCGGAAACACAGAGCGCTTTCGGAACAATTTCGCGCTGGCGGAAAAAGAACATTTCCTCAAACGCTGGTGGCGATTCCGGCACATCCACTCTCATCTTGGCTGGAAATTCTGGGCCTTCATCTCTGGTGGCGCTGCTCTTCCAGAGCAGGTCGAAACTTTTTGGAACCGCTTGGGCTACGCCGTGATCCAGGGATACGGCATGACCGAAACGACTTCACTCATCAGCCTGAATCACCCATTTCGCTCGGCGAGGGGCTCGATCGGCAAAGTGTTTCCAGGTATGGAAGTCCGTGTCGACGACGACGGTGAGATACTGGTGCGCGGCGAAAACCTCGCCAGAGCATATCAGCAGCACGGCCAGATCCAGCCAGTCGCCGACCCGAACGGATGGTTCCGAACAGGGGATGTCGCGGAGAAGGACGAGAAAGGCCGCCTATATTTCAAGGGTCGCAGAAAAAATGTCATCGTCACACCGGCCGGCATGAATGTATACCCCGAGGATTTGGAAAGAGCCTTGCGCGCGCAGCCGGACGTCCGGGATTGCGTTGTGATCGGCCTCGAACGGGACGGAAATTCGGAGCCTTACTCCGTACTCTTGATGAATGGACCTGCTCCGGATCCTGCTAGCGCTGTCGAACGCGGGAATCAATCGCTGGCTGACTATCAGAAAATCCGCCACTGGTTTTTGTGGCCGGAGCCGGATTTCCCCAGGACACCAACCCAGAAGCCCATTCTTCCCCTCATTCGCGAAGTCATCAAGAACGCAGGCGGCACTGCGCCTGGAACCATTTCGGATGGCAGCTCCATAACTGGGCTGATCGCACGGATTACAGGCCGCCCCGTTCAACTGAACACAAAAACCATGGACCTTGAGGCCGATTTGCAGCTTACATCACTCGATCGCGTTGAGCTTATGAGCGTTCTTGAAGAGCGCTATCAAGTGGACCTGAACGAAGCTCGCTTTGCCGATGTTGCCACCGTCGGGCAACTTCAGAAACTGATTGCACAAGGCGCAGTTCCGACAACGGAGCACATCTTCCCTAGCTGGCCGCAAAATTCGCTCACCACCGCTGTTCGGCTTGTCGTCTATTACTTGCTCGCTTGGCCTGCGACCTATCTTCTTGCCGCCCCACGAATTCGCGGAGGTGAGAATCTCCGTGGACTACATGGTCCGATCCTCGTGATCTCCAATCATGTCACCTATCTCGACATCGCTTGGATCCTGCCCGCGCTACCGGCCAGATTGCGAAACCGACTCGCCACCGCCATGGGCGGTGAGAGGCTCGCAAGAATGAGGCGTCCCTCGTACCGCTTGAACCTCTTCCAGCGTTTCCTCGAGCGCCTCAGATATTTTCTCGCCTCAAGCCTCTTCAATGTTTTCCCACTGCCGCAAGAATCGGGATTTCGCAAGAGTTTTGCTTTTGCCGGAAACCTGGCGGACCGTGGCTGGAACATTCTGGTTTTTCCCGAAGGCCGAACAACCGAAGACGGGCACATGGCTCCCTTCCGGTCGGGAATTGGCCTTCTTGCAAAAGAGCTGAATATCCCTGTGGTTCCCATGCGGCTCGACGGACTTTTCGATTTGAAACAGCAAAATCGCATTCTCAACCGTCCGGGACACGTGCAGGTAACCATTGGGCGGCCGATTCGCTTTTCACCCGATCAGGATCCAAATGAGATCACTCGCGAACTCGAACGGCGCGTGGCCGAGCTTTAGTCGATTTGTGAAGGTTGGCTTCTGCGACCGAACGGCCGCATGCGAACGATAAGGAAGACTGCCACTAGTCCGAGAAGGATGCCCAGCGAAACCCATTTTTGATGCAACACGAATTCCTTGGCGGCTGCGCCATAACGCACTCCCAAAAGGCCCTCGATGAAAAATAGCGTCCCGCGCCCCACAAAGGTACCC
>Ga0210406_10003013_pt1 | contig 18744 bp, 17 predicted proteins | sample IncBWC30MmetaG_FD_155454 | JGI IMG/M metagenome (GOLD analysis project Ga0210406, IMG submission 155454) | Forest soil microbial communities from Barre Woods Harvard Forest LTER site, Petersham, Massachusetts, United States - Inc-BW-C-30-M | ecosystem: Environmental > Terrestrial > Soil >... | reverse complement strand
GTGCCCCGTCGATTGTTTCTACGAGGGCGAGAACATGCTGGTCATCCATCCGGACGAATGCATCGATTGCGGCGTGTGCGAGCCCGAATGCCCTGCGGACGCCATCAAGCCGGACACCGAGCCCGGCCTGGAGAAATGGCTGGAAGTGAATACCGAATACGCCAAGAGCTGGCCGAATATCACCCAAAAGAAGGAATCCCCCGCAGAAGCGAAGGATTTCGAGGGGATGGAGGGCAAGTTTGAGAAGTACTTCTCTTCGAAACCCGGTACCGGTGACTAAGCCTCTATTTTGACACGCTTTCTTCACACAAACGGCACCCCATTTTGTTCGAAAGCGCTCGAATAGGTCCAGTTTGAGTTTAACCCTAATCCGGGTGATATCGCCAACGCGGCCCTGAAATCCTCTAAATCATTGATTTTTACCGAAAATGTGCTATATTCGGGAAATTCGGAGCTGAATCGGGTCAGCCGCTTTGACCCTTTGGTGTGGGGCTTCAGCGAAAACATCGAAGAGGGCGTGGCAGTACCGCGCACAGGCCGTGTCACAGAAAACGCGTAAAAAGAGTGCTTCCAAGGCTTCCAAAAAAGCCGCTGCGGCCAGCCGCGGTGCCACCAAGAGCCGTGCCCGGACTTCGCGAAAGGCATCGGCTGCAAAGTCCTCCAAGAACAAAAGAAGCGCAATGCCGAACAAGACTGCCAAAACTGCCGCGAAAGCGACGGGCTCGAAGGCCACTGCTTCCAAGGTCGCCGCCAAGACTGCCCCGAAAACCAATGCTTCCAAGACCGCTGCTTCCAAAACCGCTGCCAAGCCGGTCGCGCACAAGCATGCCGTCGCCGCAAGGCCGGTGGCTGCGCCGCGCGTCGAAGAGAAGAAGGTGCTGACCCAGCGTCAGGGCTTCAAGACCAATGAATTCGTGGTCTATCCCGCCCACGGCGTCGGCCAGATCCTGGCCATCGAGGAGCAGGAGATCGCGGGCGCCAGGCTTGAGCTGTTTGTGATCAATTTCATGAAGGACAAGATGACGCTGCGGGTGCCGACCGCGAAAGTCGCCAATGTCGGCATGCGCAAGCTGTCGGAGCCGGCGCTGGTGAAGAGGGCGCTGGAAACCCTGAAAGGCCGTGCGCGCGTCAAACGTACGATGTGGTCGCGCCGCGCCCAGGAATATGAAGCCAAGATCAATTCAGGTGATATCGTCGCGATCGCCGAAGTGGTGCGCGATCTCTATCGTTCGGAATCGCAGCCCGAGCAGTCCTACAGCGAACGCCAGCTCTATGAAGCGGCGCTCGATCGGCTGTCGCGCGAAATCGCCGTCGTGCAGCATTCGACCGAGACCGAGGCGGTCAAGGAGATCGAAAGCCAGCTCGCCAAGAGCCCGCGCCGCGGCGCCAAGACCGAGACTGAAGCCGGCGCAGAGGGTGATGCCGAAGGCGATGTCGAAGAAACCGACGGTGACGACGCGTCCGTCGAGGACGAGGCCGCTTAAGCGCGCTCACGCCACTCAAGAAATCAAAAGCCCGGTCCGCAACGACCGGGCTTTTTTGATGCTTGTCATTCCGGGGCATGCGAAGCATGAACCCGGAATCTCGAGATCCCGGGTTCGCTTCGCGCCCTCAGATGCGCAATTGCGCATCGGAGATGACGGCTTCGCCGTCAATCCACCACGATCTTGACGCGGTCGCGCACCTTGACCTGGGCGCGGGTATCGAGGCCGTTGAGGACGCGGAAGCGGTCGGTCGGACGGTCGACGCCGGACATACGATGTGCCAGCGATTCCACCGTATCGCCCGGCTGCACGGTGATGACCTTGATGCGCAGCGGCCGCGCGGCCTGGATTTCCTCGAGCGTCAGGCGGCGGAATGAATTAACGGTCTCGCGCGCGTTGCGTTCGCTCTCGGTGTTCCTTTGGCGGCACGCAAAAATGAAACGGTAGACGTCGCTGCCGAAGCGCAGCGCATAGATCTTGAACTGCCATTGATCGCCATGGGCGGTGGCGGAGGCCGCCGGAAAACCGTTGATGGTCAGGTCTTCGGTCGAGGCCTTGTCGACATTTTCCATCCAGCCGGAATTGAGATAGTCGCCGAGCGACTGTTCCGCCGGCACCCGCACCACGTCGAAGCGCATCGCCTGCGCGCCGTCCTGGCGCACGCCGATCACGGCCTGCGCGGTATTGTCCAGCGTGAAGGTTTCGGGCGCCTGGAAGGCGAATCCGAGTTTCGGATGCAGGAAACGCCGGGCGCGCACGAACCCTTCGCTCGGGTCCTCGCCATAGACGATGTTGTCGATCGCCCCGAGATAGTCCTCGCGATCGCGCTCGCCGCCGTCCGGCGAGGTGTATTGCCGCGCGGTGGCCTGCGCCCGCTGCACGCGTTCGGGCGTCGCCGGATGCGACGACAAAAAGTCCTGCGCCCGCGGATCGAGCGAGGTCTTGGCAGCCTTCATCTCGGCATTGCGTTCCATCGAGGTCAGGAAACGCGCCGCGCCATACGGATCGAAATGCGCGCGCGCCGAAATGCCGACGCCGATATCGTCAGCCTCGAACTCCTGGGTGCGGGAAAAGCTTGCCATCGTCAATTTCGACTTGGCGAGCGCAAAGGCGGTGAGATCGGGATCACTACTCACGTCGGTCATGACCCGCGCCACGATCGCGGCCTGCTTCGCCTGGTCCTCCCGGATCGAGGCGTGCTTTGCCAGCACATGCGCCATCTCGTGGGAGAGCACCGAGGATAATTCCGAGGTGTCGCTGGCAAGCGCGATGAGGCCGCGCGTGACGTAGAGCTGGCCGGTCGGCAGCGCGAACGCGTTCACGGCGCCGGAATTGAGGATCGTCACCTTGTAGGCCTGATCGGGTCGGTCGGAGGCGGCGACCAGCCGGTCGACGGTCTTGCCGATCAGCGCTTCCAGTTTCGGATCGTCATAGGCGCCGCCATAGGAGGAAAGAATGCGCTCATGCTCGCGCTCGGCGGCGGGAGTTTGCGCGATCGTGCGGATCGGCTTGGCCGGGGTGGCCTGCGGCGCGGCGGTCTGAAAACGGCCCATGTCGCCGCAGGCGGCGAGTGCGAGCGCAAGGCACAAGACCCCGGGCGCGGCCCAAAGGCGGCGGCTCGTTCCCCATTTACGCCGTCCCACAAACCAATCCACTTCGGCTACTCTTGAAAATGTGCGCGTTTCTCGCGCTAGTTCATGCCCAGCACTTCAATTTGCCCCACCTGGAGCACTTCGATTCGCGGGCCGCCGCGCGCCTCAACAAAGCCACGGACCCGAATCCGCTTGTTCTCTAGGGACTTGAGGTTGAGCCCGGCAGCTTCTATCGCCGGCATCATGCGCCTTGAAATAGTCACAGCAAAGTCCCGTGTCCAGTTCCGCCCAAAATTGAGATAAGTTGTCGCCCCGGCCTGCCGTACGGGCAAAACCTTGCCCTCGACCAACGTAAACCGCCCGATCCCAGCCAGAATATCGTCTGAACTTTCCGCGTTTTTTATGACCATGGCATCGGCCCAGGTTCCGCGTTTGGCCTGCCGCGCCTGCGCCTCGGCGGCGGCCAGGGTCATGGCGCAGTCCTTGTCGGTCGCATCAGCGGAACCCAGCGCCTCGCCTTGCCGCAAGAGCTCGGCTTGCACCAGCGTTTCGGTGCCCGCCAGATATACGAAGGCCGCTTGCCGGCCATAGCGGTCGGGTGCGTCATCCCGGCCGTGCAACGTCACATCGTGGCCGGCGACAAGAGCCGCCAGCGCCGCGGCGCGGTCCTTCCTGGTCGTGGCCGACGAGACCGGTTCGATGCCGGCGAGACGGACCTCGCGGCCATCCTCGAGGCGAAAGCCGCGCGCGTCGATCACGGCGGCGACGCGTCCTTCGCCCTGCGGCGCGAAGGAGCAACCGGCCGCGAGTGCCGGAGCGACGAAAGGCGCGGCGACCAGCGCGCCGGAGAGCGCAATGCTCGCGCCACGCGCGTGCCAATATCGAGACGGCCTGAGTGAAACCAGCATCGCGCCATGCTCGCACAGCTCGCGCATTCCGCTTAGCGGAAAAACCCATGACGGCGCGCGCCAGTGCAGCTTGCCGCTATGGATGCCTTGCGGCATGATCGCGCCAACAGAAATCGAGGCCGCACGCGAATAGCGGCATCCGACAGGGAGGCCTTCTCATGAAACGGGTTGTTATCGGCGCTTTCGCCTGCGCGCTGGCGCTTTGTGCGACCTCATCCTTCGCCCAAGACAAGCCGCCGCTCAAACTCGGCGGCATCCTCGATATGTCGAGCCTCTACGCCGACATCACCGGCGCCGGCAGCGCGATGGCCGCCAAGATGGCGGTGGAGGACTTTGGCGGCGAGGTGCTCGGCCGCAAGATCGAGGTCGTCACCGCCGACCATCTCAACAAGGCCGATCTCGCCGCCAACATCGCCCGCGACATGTTCGACAACCAGGGCGTCGAGATGCTGTTCGACGTGGCGGCCTCCGCAACCGCGCTGGCCGCGCTCGAGGTCTCGAAGGCGCACGGCAAGATCAACATGTTCAACGGGCCCGGCTCGATCCGGCTCTCCAACGAGGCCTGCGGTCCCTATACCGTGCACTACGTATTTGACACCTTCGCGCAGGCCAATGTCACCGGTCTTGCCGCCGTCAAACAGGGCCTCGATAGCTGGTTCTTCCTGACCGCGGATTATGCATTCGGGCAGGATCTGGAAAAGGACACCACCAATGTCGTGCTGAAGACCGGCGGCAAGGTGCTGGGCAGTGTCCGCCACCCGCTCAACACTTCGGATTTCTCGTCGTTCCTGCTGCAGGCGCAGGCTTCAAAGGCCAAGGTGATCGGGCTCGCCAACGCCGGTGGCGATACCATCAATGCGATCAAGCAGGCGGCCGAGTTCGGCATCGTCAAGGGCGGCCAGAAGCTCTCGCCGCTGCTCGTCTTTGTCACCGACATCGACAGCGTCGGGCTTGAGACCGCGCAAGGGCTGTTGCTCGCCGAAGCCTTTTATTGGGATCTCAATGACGAGACGCGGGCGTTTTCAAAACGCTTCATGGAGCGCATCCAGCGGATGCCGAGCTCGGTACAGGCCGGCACCTACTCTTCGGTGACGCACTATCTGAAGGCGGTCAAGGCCGCCGGCACGACGGATTCCGCCGCCGTCATCAAGGTCATGAAGGACACCCCGATCAACGACATGTTCGCCAAGAACGGCCGCATCCGCGAAGACGGCCGCATGGTGCACGACATGTATCTGTTCGAAGTCAAGAAGCCGTCGGAGTCGAAGGGGCGCTGGGACGATTACAGGCTGCTGGCGACGATTCCCGGCGACGAGGCATTCCAGTCGCTCGAACAGTCGCGCTGCCCGCTGGTGAAGAAGTGACGGCCGTAGGCCGTCATTCCGGGGCGCGCGTAAGGCGACAACGTCGTCATTGCGAGCGAAGCGAAGCAATCCATCGAGCCGCGTAAAAGGAAGGATGGATTGCTTCGTCGCTATCGCTCCTCGCAATGACGGAGAAAGTGACAACCAATAATAACAACGAAAGCGAAAATCCATGAGCGCAAATGAAATGGTCCTGCAGAAGCTCGACCAGGGCTTGCTCACCATCACCATGAACCGTCCCGACCGGCGCAATGCGCTGAACCCGGATATGACGCGAGGCCTCGTCGAAGCCGCGCGGCGCGCGCAGGAGGATCACGAGGTCCGCGCCGTGCTGCTCAAGGGCGCGGGCGGCACCTTCTGCGTCGGCGGCGACGTCAAATCGATGGCGGAGGGCCGTGCGCCGCTGCCGTTCGAAGCCAAGATGGCGAACTTGCGTCGCGGCATGGAGGTATCGCGCATCCTGCACGAGATGCCGAAACCGGTAGTGGCCCAGCTCGACGGCGCGGCCGCCGGCGCGGGGCTGTCGATCGCGCTTGCCTGCGATCTCCGCGTTGCATCGGCGTCCTGCAAGATCACGACCGCCTTTGCCAAGGTCGGGCTGTCGGGTGATTACGGCGGCACCTATTTCCTCACCCATCTGCTCGGTAGCGCCAAGGCGCGCGAGCTTTATCTGACCTCGCCGGTGCTTACCGCACAGGAAGCGTTTTCGCTCGGCATCGTGACTAAGGTGGTGCCCGACGCCGAGGTCGAAGCCGCGGCGCAAGAGCTTGCGATGTCGCTGGCGCAGGGGCCGTCGGTGACGCTCGGTTACATCAAGCGCAACATCAACAATGCCGAGCATCTTTCGCTCGAGGCCTGCTTCGATGCGGAAGCGATCCATCACTCGCGCGCCGGCGAGACCGCCGACCACAAGGAGGCGGCAAAAGCCTTTGTCGAGAAGCGCAAGCCCGTGTTCCAAGGGCACTAAGATGACTCCCTATTTGCGGCTGCGGCAGATCTGTCTGGTGGCGCCGCATCTCGAGCCGGTGATCTCGGATATCGCCGCGATCATGGGGCTGAGCGTTTGTTACCGCGACGGTAACGTCGCCAAATACGGGCTTGAGAACGCGCTGCTGCCGGTCGACACCATCCTGTTGGAGGTGGTCGCGCCATTCCGCGAAGGCACCGCGGCGGGACGCTTCATCGACCGGACGGAGGGGCGCGGCGGCTACATGGCGATCTTCTGCTGCGACGATCCGGACGAACGCGAAAAACATGCCAACGGCATGGGCGTACGCACCGCGAACGTGATCACGCATGCGCCCTATCATGGCGTGCAGCTGCATCCGCGCGATTGCCGCTCAGCCTTCATCGAGTTCAACCACACTGACGGCAGCGACGATGTGCTCGGGCCTTATCCGCCGGCAGGTCCCGACTGGCAGAATTTCATTCGCAAGGACGTGACGCAAGCGCTCATGGGCGTCGAGATGCAAAGCCCGGATCCGCAAGGCCTGGCCTCGCATTGGGGCAAGATCATCGGCGTCGCTGTCGGCAACGGCGGCGATGGCGAAGCCGAGCTGAAACTGCCCAATTGCAGCTTCCGCTTCGTCAAGGGCGAAAGCGAGATCATGAGCGCGCTGACGTTTCGCGTTACCGATGCCGCCAGGGTGCGCGATGCCGCCAGGGCCAGGGGCTATGCGGTCTCACGCAACGAATTCCTGCTCGGCGGCGTGAATTTCCGTCTCGCCGCGTGAGCATTAAAGCGCTGTGCGCTTTCCCTCTCCCCTTGTGGGAGAGGGTGCCGAGCGGAGCGAGGCGGGTGAGGGGTCTCTATCCGCGGAGACGGACCCTCATCCGGCGCTTCGCGCCACCTTCTCCCACAAGGGCAGAAGGGAAGAAACTCACCGCCCCCTAAAATTGGCGACGCGGCGCTCGCTGGTGGCCTTGACGCCTTCCTTGAAATCCTCGGTGGCGCGCAGTTTGGTCTGCTCGACCAGCTCGTGATTGGTGGCGGCCAGCACGCGGTCGGCAAGGCCTGCGCGCATGGTGGCGCGGGTCGAGACCAGGCCGAGCGGCGAGCATTCGGCGATCTCCTGCGCAAGCTTCATGGCCGCGCCGCGCACCTCGTCCTGCGCCACCAACATATTGGCAAGGCCCCACCGGTAGGCTTCCTCTCCGGTGACACGCCGGCTGGTATAGAACATCAGTTCGGCGTTGTTCTTGCCGATCAGTTCGGGAAGCGTCGCGGTTAGTCCAAAGCCCGGATGGAAGCCGAGCTTGGTAAAATTGGCCGAGAAGCGCGCCTCGGGACAGGTGACGCGGAAATCGGCCGACACCGCAAGGCCGAGCCCGCCGCCGATCGCGGCGCCATGGACGGCCGCGACGATCGGCTTCTTGTTGCGGAAAATGCGCACCGCCTGGACGTAGAGGTGGTTGATCGGAAGGTTGGAGGCCGGATCGTTTTGCGCGCGCGCCTCCTGCTCCTGCCGCGCCGGGTCGCCGAAATTGGCGCCGGCGCAGAACGCCTTGCCTTGCGCGGCGAGAACCGAACTGCGGATTTCGATATCGTGGTCGAACTCCTCCAGCGCATCCGCGATCTGGTTGATCAGCGCGACGTCGAAGAAATTCAGCGGCGGCTTTCTGATCTCGATGAGACCGACATGGCCGTGCTTCTCGACGCCGATATCCGTGAACTTGCTCATGAAGCTTCCCCTCGAAATTAGCGCAAACCGAGCCCGCGCGCGATGATGCCGCGCAAGACCTCGGTGGTGCCGCCCTGAATGGTGAGTTTTGGCGCGACCTTCATCGCGTAAGGCAGCACCGTGTCGAGGATTTCGTGATTAGAGGCATCCGGCTCGACGAAGGCTGCGAGATCGCGCACCCGGTGCGGCAATTGCTGTTCCCAGACCGTGCCGATGTCCTTGACGATCGAAGCCTCCACCACCGGCTCCTTGCCGGCATGCAACATGCCCGCGACCGATACCGACATCCGGCGCATGGTGTGAAGTTGCGCGACCAGCCGTCCGATGCCTTCGGCGCCGCGCGTGTCGGGCGCATCACCAAGCGCGCGAACCAGTTCGGTCAGCACATAATAGGTTTCGAGAAAGCGCTCCGGCCCTGAGCGCTCATAGGCGAGCTCGCTGGTCGCCTGTTTCCAGGCGCCGTCGATTTCGCCGAGGGCATGATCGTCGGGCACGAAAGCATCCTGAAACACCACCTCGTTGAACTCGGCCTTGCCGGTCAGCTGCCCGATCGGGTTGACCTTGATGCCCGGCGTTTTCATGTCGACCAGAAACTGCGTCAGCCCGTGGCGGCGGTTTTCCTTGGTCGGCGGCGAGGTGCGGAAGATCGCCAGCATGTAATTGGCGACGTGGGCGGACGAGGTCCAGATCTTGGTGCCGTTGATCAAAAAGCCGCCGTCGGTCTTGGTGGCTTTTGTTTTTGCGGCGAACAGGTCGGAACCCGAATTCGGCTCGCTCATGCCGATCGAGAAGCACACTTCGCCGCGGCAGATACGCGGCAGGATGTCCATCTTGATGTGCTCGGGGGCGTATTTCAAAAGCACCGGGCCGCTCTGGCGGTCGGCGACGAAGAAACGCCGCGTCGGCGCATTGGCGACCCGCATTTCCTCCGTCACCACATAGCGCTCAAGAAATGAGCGCTCGTGACCGCCATATTTCTTCGGCCAGGTCATGCCGATCCAGCCGCGTTCGCCGACCCGCTTGGAAAAACCGGGAACGTCGCTGTCGCCGCCGTGCGGGCTGTGCGGGTCGAAGGTGCCCTTGGCGACCTCCTCGGCGAGGAAGGCGCGGACTTCCTTGCGCAGCTTTTCGCATTCGCTCGGCAGGCGGATCGGGTCGAAACGGAGAGCTGCGGTCATGTTGATCTAGTCCCGGATGCAGACGTGTCTTTGAGATTAGGAGCCGAAGTATTGCAACAGCGGAAGTGGGCCCCCTCTCCCCTTGTGGGAGAGGGTTGGGGTGAGGGGTTACAGTCTATCGATGGAGAAAAACCCCTCACCCGGATCGCATCTTTCGATGCGACATAGCCGAAGCGCCGCTTCGGCGTTCTTTTTTCAAGGACGGCCGCCAAAGGCGGCCTGTGCCTCTCCCACAAGGGGAGAGGTGGTTCAGAATATGCGGCGCCAAACGATTCCATATTCATGAATCCTTCTCAGCGCGAGGCAACCAGCGGCCACAATTCGTCGGCGCCGCGCGCGGCGACGCGCTTGCCCAGCTCCACCGCCCAGTAGCTTTCATGGCCGAAATCGTCGCGCCACGAAAGCGCGCGCAGGGTGTAGCGATGCAGTATATGCTCGAGCGTGTAACCGATCGCGCCATGAACCTGATGGGCGATCGCGGCGCCCTTTTCGGCGGCCTCCGCACAGCGGATTTTTGCGGCAGTCGCCTCGAGGAAGACGGCGTCGTCAAAGCCTGCGGTGTTGGCGATGGTATCGGCCGCCGAACTCGCCGCCGTCATCGCCGCCGCGGTCTCGCCGGCGAGGCGCGCGAGATTGTGCTGCACCGCCTGGAATTTTGAAATCTTCTTCTCGAATGCGACGCGCTCATTGGAGTAGCGCACGCTGATGTCGAGCATCGATTGCAGGCTGCCCGCGATCTGCAGGCTTCGCGCCACCGCGCCCATCAGCATCAGCGAGGTCTGATCAAAGCCTTTTGGCGCCGGCTTGATGGCGATGGGTTGGACATGATCGAAGGTCACGGTGTCGCTGCCATCGCTCGCAAGATTGAGGCCGGCCTCGATCCTTAATTTGGCGGCATCGACCAGCGCGACCGAGAAGCCGCTGCTGCCGCTTGCAAGCACGGCGATATGCCTGGCCGCCTTGGCAAAGGGCACGCCGCGGGCGCGGCCGGAAAGGCTGCCGTCGGCGTTGCCCGTGATGCGGTCTTTGGGGCTCGCCGGGGCAACCGTCATCTCGCCGTCGGGCGAGGAAATCTTGGCCTGTGCGAGCAACCAGCCGGCCAGCATGGTTTCGGCCAGCGGCACCGCGATTGCAAACCGCCCAGCCGCGCCGAGCACGCCAAATCCTTCCGCAAGGCTCGCGCCCGAGCCGCCGCAATCCTCGCCGACCCAGGACAGCGGCAAGCCGGCCTCGCTCAGCGCCCGCCACAGCGGCGCTTTCCATTCGCCCTTGTTGTCGCGGTTGATGGTCTGGGCGTCGGCGAGATCGGCAAAAATCTTCTCCGCGGTCTCGACGACGATGTTCTCACTCTCCGGCACGGCGTTCCCCGGTCTAAATTGGCGCGCCTCCAGGCCCGGCCGTTCCGCCGCGACCTCAAGGGGCTGCGATCTTTTTCTCTGTCTTTTCTTGCGCTTTCTGATGGGCAAAAGCCATAGCCGTGACAAGCGCTGTCCGCAGGGGGTCATGCGGGGCCGGAATTAATTCCGCATCGCGGAGTTTCGCGAGTTTTGCGCGGATTTTGCCGCGCGATATGGTAATTGAGCCAGTACTGACCAGCTCCAAACAATAAGAGGAAACGCGGATGTCGCAGGATGGTTTGTGCACGATTGTAACGGGGTCCGCATCCGGTCTCGGAGCCGCCACCGCGGCCATTCTCGCCAAGGGCGGGGCGCGCATCGTCGTCAATTATTCCAATAGCAAGAAGGAAGCCGAAGAGACCGCCGATCTCTGCCGCAAGGCCGGCGGCGAAATCGTCGTCGTTCAGGGCGACGTCTCGCGCGACGAGGACTGCAAGAAGATCGTGGCCGCCGCCGCACCCTGGGGACGGCTCGATGCGCTGGTCAACAATGCCGGCACCACCAAGCACATGGCGCACGACAATCTCGATGGTCTGTCGGCCGAGGATTTTCAGCGCATTTTTGCGGTCAACACCATCGGTCCGTACCAGATGATACGCGCGGCGCGGTCGCTATTGGAGGCGGCTGCCAAGGCATCGGGCCGGGCATCCGCTGTTGTCAACGTGTCTTCCGTGGCCGGCATCAGCGGCGTCGGCTCTTCGGTCGCCTATGCTGCAAGCAAAGGCGCGCTCAACACCATGACCTATTCGCTGGCGCGGGCGCTGGCGCCGCTGATCCGCGTCAACACCGTGTGCCCCGGCTATATCGACACGCCCTGGTTCACCAAGGGCCGCGGCGAAGCCGGCGCCAAGCAGGTGCGCGACACCGTGGTGTCGAGGGTGCCGCTCAAGGTCGCCTCATCCGCCGACGACATCGCGCAACTCGTGTGTTTCCTCGCCGGCCCTTCGTCGAGCCACATGACCGGCGAACTGGTGCGCATGGACGCCGGCATGCATTTGATTGCGTGAGCGCAACGTAGGGTGGGCAAAGGCGCGCTTGCGCCGTGCCCACCTATTTCCCGTCGAGTAAACGTCGGTGGGCACGCTTGCGCTTTGCCCACCCTACGGCTTTACGCGACAAGATGGATTGCTTCGCTGCGCTCGCAATGACGGCTGCCGCCGTCACCTGTTGAAATCGGAGATCACGCCGCGCGCCACCAGCCGGTTCCAGATGAACAGCACGATCAGCGCACCGATGGTTGCGGTGATGAAGCCCGCGCCCTGGTTGGGACCATAATGGCCGATGGCCTGGCCAATCCAGGTCGCCAGGAACGCGCCGGCGATGCCGAGCACGGTGGTGAGGATGAATCCGCTCGGGTTGTTCGGCCCCGGCGAAAGCATGCGTGCAATGATGCCCGCGATAAAGCCGACGATGATGACCCAGAGAATGCCGCTCATGGTGGTCGTCCTTTCCTCGAGAATACAGGGTCGCAAAAGGGCAGGCGGTGACGCCGCGATCAGAGCCGGCTGGATACCTCGCTGTCGGTCGGCAGCCTGCCGTCCGGGGTCAGATGATCGATCACCTGCGGCAGATACTGGCTCAGGCCTTGCAGCAATTCGTCGCGCGACAGTCCGGCTTGCGAGGCCAGCGCATTGATCTGGTCGGCGCCGAGCGCGTTGGCGAGATCGCCCGGTGCAATCGGCTTGTTGTCGCCCGCGCCGACCCATGAATTCGCGGTGTCGCCATGGCCGCTCTGCTGCAGTTGCTTGAGCACGTCGCCGAGCCCGCCTGAGATCACACTTCCCGCGGCGCCGCCCGCGAGCAGCCCGCCGAGCGGGCCCTTCAACAGGTTGCCAAAACCGCCGCCCACTCCGCCACCGGCCGGCGCCGGCGCCGGCTGCGGGGCCGCGCCCGGCTGGCTGGCGGTCATATGCTTGATGGCCTTCCAGGCCAACAAGCCGAGGATCGCCATCGTCATCGGCGACATTCCACCGCTGGATTGCGCGCTCGGGTTGGAGGGGCCGCGCGGGCCTTGCTGCATGCCGTTCAGTACGTCGAGTAAACCCATGGTTACCTCCTGCCGACTGCCCCGGTGTGCCCCCGCGCGAAAAACATAACGGCGGCCCATGACGGTTACAAGGCAGGGTTACAAGGCGGGGCGCTGTTGCTAGATGCAGTGCATCAGGCCAGAGGAAGGGCGAGATGAACTCACACCAACCGATCGCCGTGGCGGGGGCCGGCAGCATCGGCTGTTTCGTCGGCGGTATGCTGGCGGCGGCCGGCCATCGTGTGGCCTTGCTGGCGCGGCCGCGCGTGATCGGCGAAATCAAGGCCAATGGCCTGCGGCTGACCTCCTTTGACGGCTTTGACCGAAGGATTGCCGCTGACGCGCTGACGTTGTCGGAAGATCCTTCCATTCTTGAAGATGCCGCGCTGGTGCTGGTAACGGTCAAGAGCGCCGACACCGCCGATATGGCGGATACCATCGCAAGCCATGCGCCGAGGGATGCCACTATCGTCTCCTTGCAAAACGGCGTCGGCAATGTCGCGATGCTGCGCGAGCGGCTTGCCGGGCGGCTTGTGTTGGGCGGAATGGTGCCGTTCAATGTAGTTACGCTTGGCGAAGGCCGCTTTCATCGCTCGACCTCGGGCGACATTTATGTCGAGCAAGACCCGGCGGACACCGCGGAAATGCTTTCGGTGCCGGGCCTGAAAATCCGCGCCGGCGGCAACATCGTCGGCGTGCAATGGGGCAAGCTGATCGTCAACCTCAACAACGCGCTCAACGCGCTGTCCGGTTTGCCATTGCGCGAGCAGCTTGCGCAGCGCCCGTGGCGAAAACTGTTCGCCGACCAGATGGCCGAAGGCCTCGCCGCGATAAGAGCGGAGGGGATTTCGCCGGTATCGCCGACGCCGATCCCGTCCGCATGGATGCCGCCTTTGCTGCGGCTGCCCGACGGCATTTTCGGCCTCCTGGTGGGACGGACGATGCAGATCGATCCGCAGGCCCGCTCGTCGATGTCTGAGGATTTGCAGCGCGGCCGTCGCACCGAAATCGATTATCTGCAAGGGGTCGTCGCCGCCATCGCCGACCGGCACGGGCTGAAAGCGCCGTTGTCGCACCGCATCATCGAGCTGATCCGGCAGGCCGAGGCCACAGGGGAGGGCTCGCCAAAACTGACGCCGGAGCAGATTCGCAGCTAAAGGATCAAGGATGGCGCGATTGCCTTGAAATGGTAACGATCCGGCGCGATTTTGCTGAGCGCGCGCAGTCGCGCCGCGGTGGCAGCGGGAGGAACGAGATGAAGCGGTTTTATGCGGCTGTCGCCGTCACGGCTGTTGCAATGTCAGGCGGATCGGCTTTGATCGCGCCGGCCCATGCGGTGCCGCCGACGGTGACGCCATCGCCGGGCTACGATGCGCGATTGCAGAAGCAGCGGGCCGCGACCACGCTCTATCAGCCGGCCCCGCGGGCTTTCGATCCGCGGCATCCTCCAAAACGCCTTCACGACGGCGCGCGCTGAACGTGCATCTGCACGCGCGATAGAGCGTCATTCCGGGGCGCGCCGCGACAAAATTGACGCGGTACGCGTCAATTTTGCGCTGATAGCGCGAAGGGGGAATCTCGCCCAACAATCTCGGGATTCCGGGTCTGCGCGCAAGGGCGCGCATCCCGGAATGACGGTGTGGCGTCAGCCCCGCTTGGCCTTGCTCGATGACGACGTGAACAACTTCTTCTTCAGTTCGTTGAGACTTTCCGAGAGCTTAGGCCATTCGCAGGAGAACGAATTCTTGACGCAGTTCGCGGCTTTTGGACGCCTGGTCGGCAGCGGCACTCGTTCAGATTCGCTGCGCAGCGAGACCGGCGGCACCTGTTGCACCTGCTGCTGTTTTGCCGCAAACGCCGCCGCGATGCTGTTGCGCCGCAGCTTCTCGAGATAGAGACCATATTGCTCGTCGATGTGCTTCTGCTCTTCCGGCGTCGGATTCGGTCCCGCGATATCGAAGGTCCGGTTCTGCATGAAATCGTAATAGGTGTAGCCGCCGCCTGGCTTGCGGCGGCCGGCGAATTTCGCATTGCATTCCGCCAGCGCCGAGGTCCGCTCTTGCTTGCCCGGCGCCTTCTCCGCGACGTCGGCGCATTCCTCGAAATCGACAGGCGCGCGGCTCCACCATTGGGCGTACGCGTGCGACGGTTGCAGCACAGCGAAGGCGCCAGTCGCACCAACAAGCAGCGCCAGTATACGCGATCGAATCACTAAAGGTTATCCCCGGCCGGTTCCGCCAACGTAATTGCTGCGGATTGTTGCCATTTTAAGGCCACTTGTCACCCCGAAACCGGACATTTTTCCCGCCGTAGTCGCGCTCTTTTTTCTTGACGTGCGGTGGGCGATTGATCGGTTGTGGATCGTTTGCGGCCGTCTCAAGTGGCCCGCCGCGCCGCTCTCAGCCGCGTGGCTTGGTGTGTTCGTGGTCGCGCTGCCTGGCCGCGGCCGACCTTGCCATGATCATGACCGCCACCGCGTCCAGGATCTTGCTGATGGCGTCGCGGCGATAGGCCCATCGCTCGTCCTCGCTCAATGGGGCGATCACCATGGTCGCATTGGCCTCGAACAGCAACAGATCGCCATCGGCATTGATCGCGAAATCCACGCCGGCATAATCGAGGCCGAGCGCGCCCCCCATCCGCTCCAGCGCGGCCATTGCCTTGTCGCCAAGCACGGACGGCATGTGCTTTAGAAAGCGCGCTTCTTCGCTCCGATGGCCGGGCTCCTCGGCCATGTCGGAGGTGAAATAGTGCACCTTCCAGTTTCGCGATATCGCAAGATGCAGCGGATAGATCACCCCATCGATCATCATCACGCGGTATTTTCGCGCGCTGCCGTCCTCGCCGCGGGCATCGAGATATTCGATCGCCAGTAATTCGTCGCCGGGAAGGCCCGCGGCGGCGGCGGGTAAATCGGCGGGCGTTTCGACCAGGACAAAATTGCGTCCGGTGTGGTAGCCGGGTGAACGCAGCAACAACGGAAACGCAAACCCGTCTGCCGCAAGCGCGGCCGCGCCGTCGGCGCTAGCGAGCACGCCGCGCGCCAGTGCTGCCGTGCGCGCGGTCACCACGCCTCTGATCGCGCCGAGGCGCTTGGCGTTGTCGATCCGGCCGGTCCGCATCACCGCATTGGGATCGTTGATGACAGGCGCGCTGGTCCGCGCGATCAGGCGAATGGCGGCCTGAAGTGCAGGCTGGCAAAGGTCGGCATCGCCGATGGCGTTGAAGATCAACTGATGCGGCGGCAACTCCGCGCGCGGATCGAGATGATCGGCGACCATAACGGTCGTCAGAAAGACGCGGTCGTCGAGGAAAGCCGCCGTCGGGATGTTGCCGCCGCCCGAGGACACCAATTGCAGCAGGCTCACCGGCGGCCCGCTGCCGCGATAGGGCAGGGTCGAGACGGCATGGTCGCGAAAGCCGCGGCGGAAATGAGCTTGCGCGCCGGCGCGATCGCCGATGTCGGCAAGCACGGCACCGAGCCCCTGATGTGCCGGGGCATAATCCGGATCGATCCGCAACGCCGTTTCATACTGCTCACGCGCCTCACTGTGCCGGCTCGCGCGCAACAGCAAATTGGCGAGATTGACGCGCGCCATCGGATTTGCCGGGTGGTGAAGGATCGCCTCGGAATAGACGCGGCAGGCGGCGTCGATCGCGCCCATCTCCGCGAGCAGGGTCCCGAACTGGTTCAGCGCGCTGAAATGCGTCGGCGCCCGGCGCAGGATGTCGACGAAAGCCTGCTGGGCTTCCCCCCGCCGGTCGAGGGCGCCGAGAAAGGCCGCGCGTTCGACTTCGATGTCGACGCTATCGCCGTCGTGAGGCTGCCGCGCGAGCAAAGCTTCGAGTTCGGTCACTCTTGCTTCCTGCGCGAGCCGCGGGCCCCAGCCGGCCTCGCTGGTGGCGATATCGCGCGAGACAGCGGTTGGCTGTGATGTCATGAGGCGCACCGGCTACACAGGTAGCTTCTCTTACACTGGAGCCGGCTGATTCGCGCGCCTGCAACATTCGCGGGCGGCGGGTTCATGTTGGGCAGCTGCCGACGCGGCGGACGCTTCGCAAAGGCTGGCGATCGTGCGCCCGCTCTGCTAGCCTTCTTCGAGCCGCCCGCGTTCCGCGCAGCCAGCGCTTTCCGCGGAGACGAGCTCGGAATTCCGAAAAGGCAGCCTGCGAATGCTTCGCGTTTTTCTTCGCCATGGCAGTGTCGCGGCGCTTCTCGTGGGCGTCGTGGCCGAAACGCTCGCCTGGCTGTTTGGCATCCTGTCGCTGCAACCGCTCATGATCGTGCTCGGCGCGCTGCTGTTCTATCTGAGCGAATATGGAATGCATCGATTTGCGTTCCACGCGCCGCCGCTGGCATGGCCGCTGGCGCGCCGGCTGCAGCACCGCCTGCATTACGACCACCATGTCGAGCCCAACCGTCTGGATCTGTTGTTCCTGCCGATCTGGTTCCTGGTGCCGAACCTCGCTTTCGCCGCGGGACTATTCGCGCTTGCGTTCGGGCTCGAAGCCGCTTTCTCGGCGCTGCTTGGGATGATGCTTGCGATCCTGCACTATGAATGGGCGCATTACGTCGCGCACATTCCCTACCAGCCGCGGACCCGGCTCGGCCGCTGGATCAAGCAGTACCATTTGCGCCATCATTTCATCAGCGAGAAGCACTGGTTCGGCGTCAGCAACCCCTCGCTTGACGGTGTGTTCGGCACGTTCCGCGGTCCCGACGCCAGCGAAAAAAGCGCCACCACGCGCAAGCTCTTTTCCTGAACGATATCGCCATGTATTGGAACCGACAATCCGCTGGGGCCAAGTAGGCGTCGTCCGACCGCGCCTAATGGCGGCGACGCGCGTCTATGAGCACGCCTCGCTGCTCAATCGTCTGACGCACCACTACGACATCGACGATAGTCGACGCTGCAACAGCCGAGAAGACGATCAAGTCCCCAACCCGCGCTCGCGGCCTCTCCGCAACCCCGACCAGCTCCGACGCCGCGCGTGCCACCGCCAAAATCTGACCCCGAAGGGGTCGAGAGATTAGACGCTGACCTGAGTCAAGTTGGACGCCGGTTGATATTATGACAATTGAAAACTCTAAGTATTGTGCCATCATTCGGTTCGCAGTGCTTGGCCATGAGACTTGAGCGGCTAGTCGGCCCACCAACGCTGTCTTTAGGACGTTTCACTACGAGCAATTGTAGGAGCAGGGTTTTCGCGTAGCCGCTGGTTTTGTTCGCCCGAGGACAGGAGGCGCCAAAATGAAAGCAACAAGCCGCAGATCCTTCGAGAATTTATCATCTCTGTTTTTGGCTATCTTCATATTTCTGCAGGGGGGCGCTGCGAGTGCCCAGCCAGTGAACGCCAGGCCACCGGGATTTTCCAATGCCGCGGCGGTGGGATTTTCGAATGCCCAGCTCGGGAGATTTTTTCACTTCTACCACTTTACGCCTATCGCCGATGCCCAGGGCGGATTCCCTTTTCAGAACATCTTGGGTCCCCCTTCCATCAACAGCGACGGCCTCATCGCCTACCACGCCATTCTCACCGGCGGGGTCGAAGGGATATTTACGAGCAAAGTTCAGGGCAACATTAACACCATGGCCGCCACTGGGTCGGATCCCTACAATTTTGGATTCGACTTTGCGCCTTCGATCAACGACACGGGTCAAGTCTCGTTTATTGGATCAAACCAGACCACGGGCGGGATAACGAACACGCCGTTAAGGGCACAATTGGGGACGCAATTGACCGCGTTGGTCGACTACCCGTTCCACTTAACTGATTACTGCCAGACGCAGATCAACAGCAGAGGCGAAGTGGTTACGCTGGCTACCCGCGAGGACGGTGGTCACGCCGTCGTCGTACAAGGACCCCCGCCATTGGTGAGTGTGACCCGCGCCGTCGCTGTCGATAAGCCCAACACCGACATGGACCAGGCGATCGTGGTCGGCTCTCTCAACTGCGCACCTTCCATCAACTCCGTTGGAATGGTTGCCTTTACGGGCGTGAAGACGGACGGCAATGCCGGCGTTTTTACCGGGGATTCCGAGGGCAACTTCACGCAAATCGTCGGCGTCGATGATGTGTTCGCGGGATTTGGCAATGTCGCCTTGAACGAGT
>Ga0210406_10003012_pt1 | contig 18748 bp, 15 predicted proteins | sample IncBWC30MmetaG_FD_155454 | JGI IMG/M metagenome (GOLD analysis project Ga0210406, IMG submission 155454) | Forest soil microbial communities from Barre Woods Harvard Forest LTER site, Petersham, Massachusetts, United States - Inc-BW-C-30-M | ecosystem: Environmental > Terrestrial > Soil >... | reverse complement strand
CGCAGCCGCACGCAAGAGCAACTGTGGCCGGTTTTGCCGCAGATCAACTCCCGTGCGTTGCACGGGATAAGGAGCAGCTCCTTTCAGGCCTTGCCAGACGATCCGATTGAATTTCTCTACGTTGCCCAAATGATCCTCAACGCTGAAATCGAATGCTTTCGTTTTGGCCGCCCAGTAAGCTGCATCGTGAGTCGGTCGCGGAACCGATTTGCTGGCATAGGCGCCATTTGGGACCGGTAATTGCGTATTTTTCAAGTAGTCGGAAGCGATCGCTTTGAAATCCCAATTCTTCTGCGAGAGGTCGAAAAGCGCAGCCATAGGCGCTGCGGTGGCGGTGTGGATGTTGAGATGATCTGTGCCCAGAATATCTTCGATCGTTCGCAAGAGGTTAACCGTGGTATAGGCACGGGAAACCACCGCTCCATGTTTGACGTAAGGACCAGCCACGAAAAAGATCGAGCGATGAGCATCGACATGATCAGCGCCATCTTGAGCATCATCTTCCAGTACGAAAACCAGCGTGTTATCTTTGTATTGGCTGTTGGCTAGTCTTTCCACAAGTGCTCCGACGGCATAATCATTGTCTGCTTGTTGGAGCTCAACGGTATTAACACCGTCGAGTGCGGTGCTGAAATTACCCGTGTGATCGTGCATGAAGCGCACGAGTTCTAGAGTCGGTAAACCACCGTTCTTGTCGTAACCATCGAACTCCCGTTCCCATTCTGTTTCCCGATAAAAGTCGGGGAACACATTGTCGAAACCGCGGAAGTAGGGATCGAAATCCTTCTGCAGCTCCGGGACCGTGACCCAAGCGACCTGGGTTTTATCTGTACCGGCATTGATATCTTCAGGGATGCTGATACCGGGTATGCCCTGAGGAGCGGAGTAACGGGTGAGATCGATGAACATTCCGTAGTCGCGAACGAGCAGCCCGGCGCGCTGGACGGCATCCCAGATATATCCAGATTGGAGGGTCTTAGTGCCGGGACCGTCTGGCGCGGCTACGTTACCGGTTCCTGGTAAGATATCAGGGTCGCTCGGTGTAGCTGGATCCGCGGCAATCCGATCCGTCAATGTTGCGACACCAACATTCAACTCGCGATTCGTCCCTTCGTATTCATAATCCGTTCCCCGGCTGCAGCCTTTGGGTCCTGGATTCGTACCGTAGTTCAATGGGACGGACTTCGTTCCGAAATCGCTCTCGCGACCGGAAGTACTCCAAGGCCAACCGTTCGCGCTAACATCACCAGGGAGAGGTGAATTGGGGAAAGTAGGGTGAAGCTCGCTGCTTGCCCTGATCGTTCACGGCGTTCACGCTCGTTTCCGCTCGCTCCCGCTCGTTGCTCTCGCTAGGCGCCGTTCTAACAACCGGGCGATGCGGACAAACGGGAGGCCGATCAATAGGTAGATGATCGCCACTAACAAGCCGGTGCCGAAATAGTCGAAAGTCTCGGTGGCGAGACGGTTATAAGCGCCGGTGAGCTCTAGTAAAGTCAAAGCCGAGACCAGAGAGGAGTCCTTGAGTAACGCGATGAAATCGTTGGTCAATGGAGGCAACACCAAGCGAATGGCTTGTGGAACTATCACCAATCGAAGCGTTTTTGATCGGGTGAGACCCAAAGCCTGTGCGGCCTGCCACTGGCCTTCTGGTACTGAGAGCAGCCCGGCACGATAATTTTCAGCTTCAGCTGCCGCGTAGTTAAGACCAAGCCCGAATACGCCGGCGACAAAAGGGGACAATTGAATTCCAACATGAGGGAGCCCGTAGAAAATGAACAGAAGCTGAATCAAGAGAGGGGTCCCACGGATAATCTCGATATAACTCGTCGCCAGCCATCTCACTGGTAAAGGAGCAAAGAGGCGGCAAATGACCAGAACAAGTCCGGCAGAAACCGCAGCGACCATGGCCGCGACTGAGATGACTACAGTAAGCAGCGCGGCATTGCCCAGGAGTTGCCAGGCTCCACCGTAACTTTCCAGCCGTGACCAAAAGCTTTGTGGCGAGGTTTGGATCGCTACGAAAGCTTGGTATTCGGTGTCGGGAACGGACGGTTGCTCTGGTTGATCGAGCGCTTGGGCAACGTTGGTTGTCCATAAGCCCCAGCGCGATAGGATGTTTCTGAGGTCTCCGGATGCAATGAGGTCGCGTAGCGCGGTGTCGATCTCCGATTTTAGAGTGTTGTTGTTTTTGTTGATGGCGATGCCGTAAGCGACCTGGCCAAAGGCCGGACCGCTTAATTCAAGCGCCGGATTCGGCGCCGCATAGTACTTGGCGATGGGATAGTCGAGCAGAACGCCAAACAGGCGGCCATTCACAATATCTTGGTAAGCGCTGAGCTCCTGATCGTAGGTCTTCACGATCACACCGGGCGTTTGCTCCAGCATTCGAAGCGCCGCCGTCTGGTCGAGAGTCCCGATCTTTCTGTCGCGCAGTTGTTCCAACGACGTGAACGGCGGTGCCCCTCGACGACTGACGAATTGTTCGAAGGTGAAATAGTACGGAATGCTGAAGCTGACCTGCTCGGTTTTGTCCGGAGTGATCTCGATCCCTTCGATAACACAATCGTACAGACCGCGTTGAAGGCCCGGGATCAGGCCATTCCAGTCGTTTTGCACAAATTGTGCGCGGCGTCCTAGCCGGTTAGCGACTGCGTTGATGATCTCGTATTCAAATCCAACCAGTTGCGTACCTTTCGAGTAAAACGCGTAAGGGGCGTTACTGTTCGGATCCCCTGCCCAGCGCAACACCGGCTCAGCGTTGGCGACGGCTGTGCTCAGCCAGAGCGAAAAGACCAATAGGCGGATCACGGAACCAGTTCTAACAAGCCATACACTCGGAATAAACCGCGAAATGGATCCGCCTTCGCCAAGCCTACGGCGCGACAGGCTGCGAATTGAACGAATAGAGGCGCCTAACCGCCGCCCGGGAATTCTCCGGGGTAAAATTAACGCCGATTCACGCAGACGAAGGGATGGGCGGGAAAGACATTTCTTTATGTTTTTTCTTATGCAGCTAAGTGCCTTTATTCGCGTCACTTCGCGTTCAATCGCGATTAATTCATGTCGGTTCGCGGTCAAAAATGCTGGCATTTGTTCAGTGACTGATCTAAATGCTTCTACTGAAAGGCTCGGAACTTGGTTGCCGTTCCCCCCTGTGTGCACCCAGTTTCGTCGAGGATGGCATTGAGCAGTTGGAGGTTCGTTTCGTCTTTTAGGTATTTGTTACGTTCTGATTTAGAAAATGGGGGTTCGACGAATCCCTATTGAAAACGGTTGAGGATTCCGCCGGATCCCTTGCTCCGGCGGCGCCGGGACGGCAGTCGCATCTCTTTATTAACGACTCGTTTGCCCTCTTTTGGACAGGGCAAACGGTATCTACTCTCGGCGCGCAGGTAACTGCTTTCGCCGTTCCGTTACTCGCTGCTATCACCCTGCACGCGACCGCTTTTCAGATGGGGTTATTGCGAGCTGCGGAATTTGCTCCGTTTCTATTGTTTACACTGCCGGCGGGTGTTTGGGCGGACTACGGAATTCGGCGCTGGTTGATGATTGCTGCCAATCTGATTCGCGGTGTTTTTATCACGGCAGTGCCATTGGCGGTCTTTCTCGGCTGGATGCACCTGGGGGTGCTCTACTTCGTGATGTTCGTTATGGGCTCATTGAAAACTATCTTCGAGATGGCCTATCAGACCTATGTCCCGGAGATCGTCCCGCGAGAACGGCTAGTTAATGCAAATAGCAAGATCATGATGTCGTACGCGCTCGGGCAGTCTGTTGGTCCCGGATTTGGCGGCATCATGGTGGAGTTTTTGGGTGCGCCCATGGCCGTTCTGACCGATGCCACCACTTATTTTCTAAGCGCCATCTACCTACTCAAAATCAAACATCGTGAAACTCGAATCCGCCTCCACAGAGAGAGCCTTTTCCGACAAATTGCCGGTGGCTTTCGCTTTGTCGCTGAAGAAAGGCATATTCGCTCATTGCTGTGGTTAGTCACTGCCAATAATTTTTTTCAGAATGCGGTGATGGCGATTCTCGTGCTTTATGCAACCCGCGAACTTGGGATGCGACCTGGACTATTTGGCGTCACAGTAAGCATAGGGGGATTAGGGGCGGTGATGGGTGCATTTGGAGCGGAACAACTGGGACGACGGTTCGGCCCTGGTCCTTTTGTGATCTTTTCGGCCACCGTGGTTGCTATTGCCGCTCTTTGTTTTCCGCTGGTTAACACAGGAGATTTCTTAGGTGTGGTCTCCCTGGCTGCTACTTACTTTGTGTTGAGCGCCGGAAATTCGTCGATCACGGTTTTCGCCTGGACCATTCGACAGACGCTAACTCCGAGTGCGGTCCTTGGTAGAATGAACGGTGCGTTTCGTTTCTTGGTGACCGGCATTATGCCGTTTGGAGCGCTCTTTGGCGGTTGGTTAGGGGAAACGATCGGGATTCGACCTACACTGATCGTCGCGGGGATAGCGCTAATACTGATTGCCGCATCAGCACGATTCACGCCTCTGATGCAGCTGAAAAGTCTGGTGATGAAAGCGCCGGCGGAACCGAAACAGGGTCGGTAGGGCGAAAATCTCAGCGCGCCGAGATTTTCGCCCCACCGTACTCTGAGCTCCAACGCCTAAAATCGATTGCAAATACATCGTCCCCCTCTAGAGAGGTTTATGGACGAGGCGATTGTTATAGACGCGGCAGGCTCCGCGAGTCCGTTTCCTCATTTTTGGGAGCATATGTTCGGCTCCTGCCATGCCTCAGTGACCCTTTGCGAGGACTGGCGAAATGATTTGAGAATGCTCAAAGAAATCATTGACGTGAGGTATGTGCGCTTTCACGGCATCTTCGAACGTAATGTCGGGATCTATGATCACGTCGATGAGGGTGGCGATCTCGTTTTGAATTTTACCCGGCTCGATCTGATTTACGACGGGTTACTCAAGAACGGTGTGCGCCCGTTTGTAGAACTCAGTTTCATGCCGGAAGAGCTGGCCGAAAAGAAGGTGGTTCATCCGTTCTGGTACCATCCGATCGTAGCCCCACCGAAGGACCCCAAGAAGTGGTACCAGCTCATCTACAAATTCGCTCAACATCTGATTGAAAGGTATGGCTTAGCCGAAGTAGCGGATTGGTATTTTGAAGTCTGGAACGAGCCGAACCTTGACTTCTGGGCAGGTAAACCGACCGAAGAGACTTACTACAAACATTATGAAAACACGGTGAGCGCGCTGAAAGCCGTGAGCCCGTTATTGCGCGTCGGAGGACCGGCGACAGCTCAAGCGGCGTGGGTCGACCGGTTCATTCAGTATTGCGCGACCAACAAAGTACCCGTCGATTTCGTCTCTACGCACATTTATCCGAACGACACCGCGTTAAATGTATTCGGTAAAGACGGAAAGATACCGCAATCCGAAATGGTCGCTCTCGCCGTCCGCAAGGTGTACGACCAAGTGAAAGCGTCCGCCAATCCAGAGCTGCCGATAATTTTCTCCGAATACAATGCCGGGCTTTCCGAAGACCTACTAGATACACCTTATGTGGGCGCTTGGTTAGCTAACAACATCCGCCAGTGTGCCGGTGGCGTGGTCACGGAAATGTCGTACTGGACTTTCACTGATGCGTTCTTTGAGGAAGGCGGGGTGTTCAAAAGCCCGTTCTCGGACGGGTTTGGGCTCATCGCGACCGGCGGAATTCCCAAAGCGTCGTTTTACGCCTTTAAAGCCCTAAGTCACCTGGGTGACCAACAATTGTCGCTTAATTGCAGCTCGGCGTTAGCCACTCGGAATTCGGAGAATAATTCAGTGGTGGCAGCGATTTGGAACTATGTCGCGCCAGAAGAGACTGGCTCTAACCGGACTTTCCAGATTCAGCTTAAGGGTGCGCCTCATACCAAGTATGCGCGAGTGTACGTGGTGGATGAAGATCACGGGTCACCTCTAAAAGAGTGGCAAGAGATGGGAAGCCCGGCTTTCCCAACCTTAGACCAACAAGCCAAATTGCGGCTCCACGCCGAGCAGACGTTTGCTGCGGGGGTGCAGGTGATCGAAAAAAATCCTACCACTTTAAGTTTAACGCTGAAGCCCAGCGCGTTGGCCGTCGTCGAGTTTTGCCAGGGGTGAGGCGGAGAGGACCCAGGAGGGTCTTGGGTTAAGCCACCCGCTATCCCCTGATCATGGGTGAAAAGTGAAAGGTGAAAGGTCCCTGTGGCGAGCACCGACTTTCGCCGGCGCGAATGACCTTTCACCTTTCACTTTTCACCCTCTGCTGGGACAGGATCCATCATCTCCCAACGCCCGACTTAACCCAAGACCCTCCTGGCTCCTGGATTCTGGCTCCTAGCTCCTCTTGCATTCCAGGCGTGATTTTTCCGGTCGAGCCGGCATATTACTTGTTCGATGGATACCCCGGTTGCCCGGCTTGAGAAAAGATTCAAACGTAAGCACCGGTTGATCGAATCGGAGATCGGCAAAACCCAAAAAACGGCTCTGCTACACTTGTTGAAAGAAGGTCGGGTTGTGCGGGTGCGAGCCTACTATCTCGCCGGGTATGAGCCTACTCTTGAGTCGGAGAGTCAGAGGATTTTGGGCAAGCTGCTTTCCCAGCCCCGGTTGTTTCGACGGACGGCGCTGACACCTAGATATAAAGAGACCCAGCCTTTCTTTCGCTCTGCGTTATCCAAGCTTCTGGCAGGCCGACAGGCCATTAAACTGGGAGTTGGGGGAGGAGATGGAGAGTACTTCATTCACCGGGATCACCTGATAGGTATGCTGGGGGCTACCGACGCGGCGGCGTTGAAATCGACTGAGGGGCGCCGTTCGAAACTGGGCGACCATAAGAAGCTGACACCTAAGATACATCAGGCTTACGAGCGTTTAACGCGAGACAAAGGCCGGCGTTCGATTTTTATTTCCGATCTATTGCACATGTCTGAAACTAGCTGGGAAGAGCTCCGCGGGTGGATTGAGCAAGAAATTGTCGAAAAAGGCCGGGGCCAGCTTGACGAGGGAGATTGGAGTGCGGCCACGGAGGAACAACGGGCGGCAGCGGTCGAGCTATGGGGGCGTAAACGTCTCTATATTGCACTAGTGCCCTAACTTAAAATAGCATCGGCTTCGTAGCATGAACTCAGCGAGCCCAAGTCTGTCTCCCAATCCTTTCGAAAAGGATGTGGTACACGAGCCGCGCGATCATCCGCCTTCGGTTCCTTCCCTGAATCAAGAGACTTTGGATCGGTTACTAAGCCGGTTTAAAAATGTGGAGCTTTCCGGAGAGTCACCGTCGCGCAAAGCGGAATTGGTTTTATCGCCAGCCCCAGGCTACGGCAAAAGCCATCTGGTTGGTCGCTTTTTTAAAGAGCTCGGTCATCATGCGGTCCGGGTTTACATCCCGCCATTCGAAACGACGTCGAGCTACTGGCAATCTATTCTTCTGTTAACCGTCGACGAGTTGGATCAACCGGCTGATTGGGATAGCCGCGGTTTTGACGAGTCAACTCAGCTGGACGCGTTTGCGGAAGGCGTACTGCGACGGCTAACCGCGGCTGCGATCCGGAGAGGCGCGATCCAAGTGATCCGGGGTGAGCTTTCCGCGGACGTTTTCGAAAGTTCTAGCGAAATCTCGCTGCGAACCGGGCTGGACCGGCCGAGCGTTTGGTTTCGAGGGCATTTCCTGGATGATCTGCTTCCGATCTTACGCCAGCAACTGGCGCCGCTAAGGTTGAAGTCGGTGGAATGGCCAAAGATTCTTTACACCTATCTCACCGCCCCACCCGGGTCCGAAGAACGGCAATTTTGCTTGACCTGGTTACGCTATGAACCATTGGACGACGCCGTGGCGGTTGGCTGGCAGCTGCCTCGGGCCGAAAACCCGGTTCCGGAGCCGATCGAAAATGTGAATGTCGGCGCCTGGACCCGGCTCTCCGATCTTTGCACTCTTTCCAGGTTTTACCGCCCGTTCGTGTTCTGCTTTGACCAGACCGAAGGTTACACAGTCCGGCCCGAGTTGATGTCTCAATTCGGGAATACCGTGTCTCGTATCGTTGCCGAGTGTAGCTGCCAGTTAACGGTAGTCACGGCCAACCAGAATATTTGGGATGCCCGGTTGTTACCCGGGATGGATGTTGCCTACCGAGATCGTTTCTCCGAACCACATCTTTTGAAGCCGCTCTCCCGCGTTGAAGCGGAGGAACTGATCGACCTGAGGTTGAAATCGTGTTCGCCACCCGACACGGCCGTGCGCAGGCTCAAAGATCCGAAGTGGTTGGATTCCGTATTTGTGGGCGCGCGAGGGATTCCGACCCGCGAGTTCATGAAGCTTTGCCGTCTGCGCTGGGAGGGTAAACCGGTCGCCGATGTCCAGCGACGGCCAATCGCTGAGATTTACCAAGAGTATCTAGCAGAGTTCCTGGCAAACCCTCACTGGCTGAAATTTGATCCGGATACTTTCCGTTGGTTGGTGCAGGGACCCTTCATTACGGGGAGTAATATCGCCTGCAAACCGATCTCGCTTAAGAATGGCTATTTCGAATTGATGTGGCAAAAAGGAGATACGGCGGAACTAATGTTCGGCTTTCTTCACGAAGGCCAACACAACCAATGGAAGAAAATCGCGCAACTGACCGAGGAGTGGGCTCGCGGCCAATCTTTGAAGCTGACCAAGGGAATCTTTTTTCGAACCCCGGAACTGAGCAAGATTCCTAAGCCGAGCTGGAAGGCAGCGGGCGATGTCATTGAAAAAGCCCTGCGGAGAAATTTGGAGCTGATCACGCTAACCCCCGAAGAAACCGCGCGGCTTTATTCGGCCCGAGACCTCTATAACGAAGCTTTAGCGGGCAACGCCGACAGTTATTCCGGCTCGGAAGTATTAGAGTTCCTCGGCGACGAACTCGGCAGTTGGCAAGAAAGGCTTTTGAGCCCGAAGCGGAAGTGATGGGCGCCGGGAGGGGAGCCGCCTGTCAAAGCGGCTCCCCTCCAGGCGATGGACGCATCCACGCTATGTGGCCGCGATGCTAACTATCCGGGACTGATAAATAAAACGTTGCAGCGGATAATAGCGTCTGAGGTCTAAGTTCTCCGCTGCCCCTGTGTCGGGAAAGCGATAACGCAACAATTGAGGGTAGGAGCTGGCTAGGCCGTAGTCAGTTGGATCGTTGTCACGGAAACGAAATGTTTGTTCTACGGTGAAGCCACGTGGCGCTTGAGATCGGACACTTGGTGGTATCGCTTGGATTTGCGCGTTCCGGACCGCAGCCAAAGCTCGGTCGGCAAATGGTTGGTTAGCGGTGTTGGAGATTACGGTTCGCGACACGACTTTGCCTGAAGGATCGAAGGTATATCTCAAAGTCACGACGCCGCGGCTGATGCTTGCAGGATAATTGTAGTAAAAAATTTCGTCATACCACCGCTTTGCGACCGTATCCTGAAGCCTGCGGAGATAGACAGCCCAAGCGGATTTATCACCATACTCCGGGATCGGTAGAACTGTACCACTCTGGCTCCCCGGGCCAGGCTTAGCCTCAACGTAGCCACAACTCAAAATCACGCCCGTGAGAGCGATGGCCAGAGTCAGCGACCGAAATTGGTACATAGCAAATGCCAACTTACTCCTCTTCCATGGTTCCGCAGGTGGAATCTCGGCAGGGGCGGAAATCAGTGATCAGTAATCAGTGGGTCAGTAATCAGTTCAGGAGCCAAGGCTAGGAGGAGGGACGACGGAACCCTTGATCGGTGGAGCGAAGAACTCGGCGCGCCCAAGATGTATTCATCTCATCAGACCAATCCGCGCCGGTTTTGAGCCATTCCGTGCGCGTCACATCGCCGGGCATTTATCAAATCATCAGAGTCGCTAGTCTAACCGGCAGTTCGAAATCGATGGGCGATGCCACCTACACGGCACGGCTCAAAACCGGCGCGGGACAGTTTAAGCGGTTAGCCGGATCTCGGGCGCGCCGAGTTCTTCGCCCCACCGATCAGGGCCCCGACGTGTCTCCTCCTAGCTCCTAAACTGATTACTGACCCACTGATTACTGATCACTTGGCGCCACGTCCTACCGCGTCCCACCACAAATGCGGGCCACCACTACTGCGTGTTACTTCGAACATTGAGTTCCTTAATTTTCCCGGTCTTCGAAACGACGGCAGTAAATTGGAATTGGTCCCCTGAATCCTCGTTAATGATGACTGTGGATTCACCTTTGATTTCGAGTTCGTCGGGAGAAATCCAGCGAGCGCTTTTGAAGGTAGGAAGGACGACTTTTCCAACCTTGTTCAATGAAGCATTGAAAGCCGTAGCCAGCTTGGCTCTGAACAACGTGTCCAAGTCTTCATAGAAGAGGCGATGTCTGAGTTTTCCGGAGCGGAGTACAATCAAATCCCGCTTTCCGGATTTATCCACGACCAACGTCGTCGCGTTATCGGGGGAAACGATCTTAATCGCATCGTCGGCAAAAGCGGCCGCGACGGTAACTAGGACAACCAGCAGTGCGGAGAATAGTTTCATGGGATGGAGAGCAATTCGTTTTGGATCAGAAAATCGCGCTCAAGACAATCCCGGAGTTTTCGGGGGTGGTGGTGGACAAATGAGTATTTGGTCCCGCAGGGGCAGACTGAAGCAGAGGAGCCAGGAGCCAGGAGGACGGGGGTAAGGCACGCGGTGTGGGCCTTGGCCATCAAAAGTAATCAGTAACTGAGGTGCTAGCCCCGCAGTGGGCGCCATTAAACTGATCACTTCTCACCGAGCGGTTTCCTCCCAGCGCTCTATACTCCTGGCTCCTCTGCCCTAGCCTGCCACCTGCTTTGAGAAACAGACACTAACCGGGTCGTTAACATAGCGCCCAAACCGCGGGATCCGGGTAAACCCGAAACACTCGTAAAGGGCGATGGCCGGATGCTGGCGATTCCCGGTCTCAAGTAGCAGCATCTCGTATCCGATCCGAGCCGCTTGTTTTTCAAGCTGGATAAGGATGGCCCGGGCGATACCACCCCGGCGAGCCGGCTTCAGGACATACATCCTGCGTACTTCGGCAGTGACGGCATCGTATTTCCTCAGAGCGCCGCAACCCACTGGTTTTCCCGCTAAGAAAGCGATGAGATAGACCTCACCAGCCCGGAGTGGCTGATTTGTGGGCATCGGTGCAGTTTTGTCGAATAATTCCGGGTAAAGCTGCCGGGCTTCCAACGCCGCTTCATGGAGCAGAAAGAGCGCCTCTTCGCTAAGTGGATCCCTGGGTTCGATGCTAAGACCAATCTGCGACATACACCTGATACACTGGGAACCGCGAATGGTGAACGGCAGACCGCAAACTGTTATGGGGTGGTCGACGGGATTCGAACCCGCAACAGCTGGAACCACAATCCAGGGCTCTACCGTTGAGCTACGACCACCGTTTTCAAGGGAGTTTAGACTACCTCAACTTCGGTGTTCGCCAAGGAGATTTTCGTCTTGATCATTCACCTTGGGGTTTTTAGGTCCTTATGTTACGGTACGGGCTTTTGCGCCAATCTCGGTAGTGAGATTGGGTGTTTGTCTAGTGAAGGTTTCACAAAACGACCTGAGTCCAGCATTGCCCGAGCACCAACCACAAGAAGGTCCGCGCGGATTTTCTATCCGCGACAAATTATTGCTCTTCACGCTCGCTCTACTGAGCATCGCTATCCTGGGGCTTTCGTCGGCCGCTTTTTTCCTTTCTTCGGCCGCCTTGCGCCGAGCACGTCTCGATGGATTCAGATCGTTGCGAGAGTCGTTTTCGGAGGTCATCTCCCGATTTTTCGCGGATCACCGCCGAGGCATTGCCACGCAGGCGGAGAGCCAGACTTTCCGTTATGCAGCCTCGGAACTGTCCGCTGGGTATCAGGAGTTGATCGACGACTTAGAAGATGCCGGGTTGCCGGTGGATGATGCGCTCATCACGAGTCTGCGCGAACAGCTCCAGAGCGCCTATCAAAAATACTTCGCGTCCATGTCCGCGCTGGATATTTCCAAGGGCGCTTTGGCTCAAATAACGGATCTGAGTCGGGAAGGGGTGATCGTTCAATATGTCTGCATCCTGAATAATCCGGCGAAGTTTGCGGTTGGAGACGCCAATGAATCGCCGAGGGAAACGAATCGCGCCGAATCGCTGGGGTCTAAGATCCGCAACGCATTTTCAAAAACTACCTATGCTCGGGCGGTTGAACGTTATCAGCCGTCAATCGAAGCAGTAGTCGGCAGAAACCGGTACAATGATCTACTCTTCATCGATAACCGGGGTGACGTAGTTTACTCGTTTGGGAAAAGTTGGGACTTAGGCACCAATGTCTTAAGCGGTTGGCTGGCAAACACCAGCCTCAAGAAAGTTTTTGTGGGCGCCTGGTATGGGCCTTCCGGTTCCGGCAATTCGCGGGAGCCGGATCATGTGATGGTCACGGATATGGAAGACTATCCGGCAAAGAACAATCGGCCGGTAATGTTCTTAGGTTGCGCCATCAGTGACCGGCTGGGCGAACAACAAGGGGTGTTGGTACACGAAATCGATAGCAACCAGTTGACCAGCATCATCACGTTCGATGAACACTGGACGCAAGTTGGCCTAGGAAAGTCCGGAGAAGCCTACATTGTAGGGCCCGATCGGCGCCTGAGGACTGAGTCCCGGTTCTTGAAAGATTTGCCACCGGAGCAGACGATCCCTGGCTATGACGAAAACGGATTGCCGGACGGGCGGACTTCGATCCTGGCCTTCCCTTTACGCAATCAAGCGGTGGACCAGCTTTTCTCCGGGAAAGCCGACGGTATGGGGGAGGTAACATTTGTCGACGAACGAGGCCGGGAATCGCTCGGCGTCTTCGGTATGCTGCCGCTGCCTGAGGTGAATTGGGGCCTAGTCATCAGGATTGATTCCGACGAGGCTTTCAAACCGGCGCAAGATCTGGCTCGATTGGTGGCAGTTGGCGGGCTGGTGATTTTGGTCTTCGCGATCGGCGGGATCATTCTGTTCTCTCACTTCTTATTGGGGCCGATTGGGCAATTGGTAGCAACCGCTGAGAAGATCGGCGGTGGCGATCTTTCTGCTCGAGCGCCGGTGATGACCTCGGATGAGGTCGGATTTCTGGCTTCACGGTTTAATACCATGGTCGATCAGGTGGTGGCCGGAACTAACCAAATCAGGAAGATCCTGGAGACAGTTAACGAAGGATTGTTCATTATTGCGCCGGATCTCATAATCCAACCTGGCTACTCGCGAGCGACGACCGAGATCTTTCATCGAGAAATTGTTGGCCTTCACTTTCTGGATCTCCTGCGGCCAACGGGCCAGGTGTTGGAACCCGTTCTCGCGCCCGCGACTCTGGAGGCGGCTGTCCTCTACCTGGAGCTGCTGCAGAACCCAAAGATAAAAGACAAATTGATCGCCCAAACCAATCCGTTACTCGAAGTCGAATTCCGGCAGCATGTGCGAAATGGAGCCAGCCGTACCCGCTTCTTAGAGTTTCGTTTCAATCGAGTTCTCGCGACGGGGAGACCGACCCAGATCATGGTGACGGTGTTAGACTCCACTACCAGCGTATCGCTGAAGCGCCAAATTCGTGAAAGTGAAGCGAAAGCCCAGACCCAGATCGAGATGTTGTTCGGGATCATGCATGTCGATCCGCGAACGCTGCAGGAATTTCTGAGTCACACTGAGACCCAGACTGAAATGATGATTAAGGCAATGGAGGCGGGTCAATTCGCGAGCAAGACCGGAGAAACCGCGGAACAGCGTTCGTCCCGCTACAGTCGCTTGTTACAGACGATCTTGCGGTCGCTTCATCTTGTAAAGGGAAACGCGACCGTGATCCACCTTTCCTATTTCGAGAATTTGGCCAACCAACTCGAGGAAGAAGTTATGGAGATCAAGGCGGCAGAAGTCATCTCCGGAGAACATTTCCTGCCGATCGCGACTGGCCTAGGCCAAATGCGGGATCGCATCAATATGACGCGCGAGTTGATCGACCGGCTGCTTGAAATGCAAAAAGTCTTTAGCCACAAATTATCGACCCATAACGGTGAGTTCGACGCGTTGGCCGCACTGGCGGAAGAGGTAGCTCGCAGAAGTGGTAAGAGGGTTCATGTGAGCTTTGATTTTGTCACGGAGGTTCCGACCGAACCCAAGTCGTTGGCTGAAACGGTCCATACCATCTTGACTCAGCTCGTTCGCAATGCCGCTGCTCACGGCATTGAATTGCCGTTTCAGCGAGTGAACAGCGGAAAACATCCTGTCGGTGATATTCACATTTTCTCTTGTCGGCCGGCCCGCGATTGCTTTGAATTCGGAGTGCGCGACGACGGAAGAGGATTGGACTTTCCGGCTCTTCGCAGGCGGGCTATGGAGGCTGGTTATGCAGATAAGGATGCGATCAGCCAGTGGGGTGAAGCGCAACTGACCGACCTGTTGTTTAAACCGGGATTTACGACCCTCGAACATTCGACCCGCGATGCTGGGCGAGGGGTTGGACTGGACGCCGTGCAAGATTTGGCTAAACGATTCGGCGGTGAAATTAAAGTTTCTTCCAAAACAGGAAGTTTTACTGAGTTTCGTGTCAGGATTTCAATGAATGAAGCTTTTGATTGTTGACGATTCGAGCGTGGTCCGGCTTGCTATCGAGCGCGATCTCGAGAATGGTCACATTGCGGAGGTCGATCAAGCCGCGGACGGCGAAGAAGCAGTTCGACTCTATCGGGAGAAACTGCACGACGTGATCACATTGGATATTACCATGCCTCGGATGGACGGGCTGACCTGCCTTGAGAACCTCCTCAAAATCAATCCGGAGGCTAAGATTTTGATCATTTCCGCTCTGCGCGATCGGTCGACCGCCTTGATCGCATTGAAGCGGGGAGCGCGCGGTTTTTTATGCAAGCCGATCAACCCAGAAGAACTACGAGAAGCGTTTGAGCTCCTGCTTACCGACTAATGCAAATGACTGATCAGGACATCCGGATTTTCATTACTATGGCTCGACGCTATTTCGAGGCATTGGAGCCGAAACCGACTCTGGTCATTGAGCCGCCGTTCTTGCGGGACGAGCTTGGGCCCTTGCTGGAGTATACTGGGATTATCCCGGTTAGTGGGCGCTGCCAAGGGGCCGTTTGTTTCACTGCCAATGGAGGCATGTTGGAGACGATCTTAGCGCTGCTCAAGGACAAGCGCCGAGATGACGCTGCGAAACGGGATCTGGTGGGCGAAATCGCTAATACCCTTAGCGGTAACGCGCGCGAGGAGTTCGGTAGCGATTTTCGGATCTCGGTGCCGAACGTAATCGTCGGCCCAAGATTAAGTGCCGATCTCCGTACCGGCGGCCGCAACTATGCGATCCCTTTAAATTGGCGATCCGAGACGGCGTACCTCCTAGTTAGTCTGAAATAACGACGTCCTCCGCGACCGAACCTTTGGGTTAGCTTTCCAGGCAATCCCGCGGCCGTTGCCTGCGCCTTATGTTTGGCGACAGAACGAATATGCGATAGATGCTTCCCGCGCAGACGGTTACGCGATTTCTAGGTCTGTTTACGCCGAAGACCTTTCCGTCTACAACCGCCACCCGAGCACGAGCTCGAGGGAGGGCCTGTCGCGCCCTAGGACTTCGGCGAGCTCAGTCGAGTCGCTTGGCGAAGGAGGAAGGATGAGGCAAAAAAACGGCGCTCCACGTAAAAAAAATCGCGGTTATGCGAGAAAAAACGAGAAAGGTTTGAACACTCCCTTATGCACCCTGTCTACATCATTGGTTAAGGCGATTCGGGTCTGCGCACGATTTCTCTCGACTTCTACTCCTTGGCGTGCGCAGCCCGGATCATTTTTTAGGACGAATTCTTGCTGACGCTTGGCTGCTTGGGCTACTCTGCCCGCGCACATGCGAAATACCGTCCTAGTCGTCGATGACGAGCCGGATGTAGTCGATCTTGTCCGCTACCATTTGCACCGGTCTGGCTTCGAAGTTCATGTGGCACTGACTGGAGCCGGAGGGCTGAACGCCGCTAAAGAGCGCCGGCCCGACGCGATTATCCTCGATATTATGCTTCCCCATATGACGGGGATTGAAGTCCTTAAGGCGCTTAGAGCTTCAACTGAAACGTCCTCGATTCCGGTGGTCATGCTTACGGCCAAAACAGAAATTTCCGATCGAATTCTTGGGCTCGAACTGGGCGTCGATGATTACCTCACAAAACCGTTCAGCCCGAGAGAACTGGTTTTGCGAATCCAGAACCTGCTAAAGCGCCTCCGGATGGTTGAGTCTGCCTCCGTTCTTACGGTCGACGAATTCCGCCTGGACAAAAACAACTTCGAGATCAGCATCCAGGGCAGACGCCTGGAGTTGACCACCACCGAGTTCAAGTTGTTGGTCGCGCTGCTGGAACGGCGGGGTCGCACCCTATCGCGTCAGACTCTCTTGCAGGATGTTTGGGGCTACGAGAACGTGATCGATACTCGGACCGTGGACACCCATATCCGGCGGCTTAGGGAAAAACTTGGTGAAGCCGCAGAACGAATTGTCACGATCCGGGGTGAAGGATATCGTTTTTTGGCGAATCGGGCGACGTGACGACTACATGGTTCATTGCTCTGTCGGTCCTCCTTTGTGGGTCTATGGTCACAACCTGGATCCTCTGGCGCCAGCTTTTCCGCATCCGAAATGACATCCGCCGGCTAGCCGAAGAGACTCGCATCAGTACCGGCGGCAAAGGCCCGGCTGTCGTTCGCGAGATCTATCATCAGTTGCGGCGGATCGAACATCGACAGCGGGAAATGGCCCAGTTGGTTGCAGACGAAGACCTGAGTCTCAGAGCAATTCTGGGTAGCATGAGTGAAGGCGTTCTGGTTGCCAACGCGGATCTCACGGTGCGCTTGGTTAACGAACGGCTCCAGCGGATGTTCTCTTTTTCCCGGGTTCCAGTGGGTCGAACGATATTGGAGGTGTTTCGGCACCATCTTTTGCATCAGATGGCACAGCGGACGGTTGACACCAATCAACCTCAAGCCAACGAAATGCCCGTTGATGTGCGCGACGGTGACAAGTTTGTGCCGAAACATTTTCAAGTGACTTCGGTCAGTTTGCGCCAGCCTAAGCAAGGCTCGGCCGGAATCCTGATCGTGTTTCACGATGTAACCCAAATTCGTTCCTTGGAGGCGGTCCGAAAGGACTTCGTAGCCAATGTTTCTCACGAGCTGCGTACTCCGCTTTCGATTTTGACCGGTTACCTGGAAACACTTCTCGAGTCGAGTCCAGACGCCGCTACGCGCCGCCGGTTCTTGTTGATCATGCACAAACACGCGCAGCGGCTTAATCTGCTGGTCGACGATCTGTTGCAGCTCGCGCGGCTGGAATCGCGTGAACCGCACCTGAACTGGGAACGGTTCCAACTTCAGGGTTGTATCGAAAAGGTATTAGAAAAGTCCGAACCGATGATTCAGGCCTCCGGCGCAGTGGTCGAGACCAGGATCGCTCCCGATCTGCCCACCATAGAGGCAGACCAAATCAAAATTGAGCAGGCGGTTTTCAACCTGCTGGATAACGCCCTGAAATACGGCGGCAAATCTGATCCCAGAGTATTGATCGAGGTCGACTACTCCCCCGTAGAAGTCATCCTGAAGGTTAAGGACAACGGGCCGGGAATCCCACTTAGCGATCAACCTCATATCTTTGAGAGATTTTACCGGGTTCACAAGGATCGTTCTCGCGATGCGGGTGGCACCGGTCTTGGCCTGTCGATCGTGAAACACACCGCCCAGTCCCATGGCGGGAACGTTGAGCTGGAGAGCTCGCCGGGTCAGGGCGCGACTTTTATCGTACGGCTACCGCGGGTGGATGTGTGACACTGGCGCGTGGTGGCGACATACTTGGGGCGAGGCTCCCGGACAACCGATCGACTTTCGCAGCGCCAAGATTCGTCTCAATGGTTGGTGAGCAACGCTGATAGACGCGCCGAGCCGCGACTCCTAGTGTGCCATCACCGGAAACGCGGCCTGCCAAGAAGATTCATTGTCACGTCTCTCAGGGCTTCTTTGAACTAATCAGCGCTGGGCCCGACGCGGCTCCGACTTCGCATCTTAGATCGCGACAGACCTTTGAACGTACAAAGCTACGTCGGACAAGTCGACACGCGCTTCGGCCCTGCCCGTGATTCATCGGCACAATCCAGGGGCGTTGTTAAGATATCCTGGCCGTGCGGGAGCCTCGCCCCACCAAGTATGACGCCCATTCGCCCTCACCCACCCCGCCGCCTTTCGGCCTCGGCCATGGCTCGATCGATCAAAAGCGTAGCCAGATGTTGCGTCCCCCCATCGAGCGCCGCATTTGCTGCCTTGAGCTGATGGATGTCTCTGCTTTCCAGAGCCTTATTTACCGCCGCGACCAGGTCAGCGATCCTTTGCCGGTCCTCGATCGTTATTTGATCACCAACCAGCGTCAGCGCGCTTTTCACGGCCGGCAGCAGTTCGTTACTCTTGATGACAGTTTCCGTCCAAACCCGCTCGGCCATATCGTCGAACGCATGGTCCAACGATTCCGCGATCATCTTTTCGACTGCTTCGTCTGCGACATCAACTGCGCTAGTCAGATCCAAAACGTGCTGTTGTCCGGTGCTCGTGTCCCTGGCTAGCACGTGAAGAATACCGTTAGCGTCGATTTCAAACTGGATACCTACGCGAGCGACACCCTTTGGCACCGGCGCGAATTCGATCTCAAAGCTGCCCAACTCCCAGTTATCCTTGGCCAGCTCGCGTTCGCCTTGCAGAACTTTGATC
>Ga0210406_10003011_pt1 | contig 18751 bp, 13 predicted proteins | sample IncBWC30MmetaG_FD_155454 | JGI IMG/M metagenome (GOLD analysis project Ga0210406, IMG submission 155454) | Forest soil microbial communities from Barre Woods Harvard Forest LTER site, Petersham, Massachusetts, United States - Inc-BW-C-30-M | ecosystem: Environmental > Terrestrial > Soil >... | reverse complement strand
CGAGCAGAAGCGGTGGCATCTGTGAAAGAACGACCTTCGTGCGACCCACTTTCGCATGACACCCAGGGCAAAGCGAAATCATAAGATGGAGTAAGGATTTTCCTGGTACGCGATGATGAACAACGATGGAGCGTTTGCGTCGCCCGGAAGCTCCGCAAACACGGCAGCAATAGCCATCTCGTTCTAGGACCTGCTCTCGCAGCCCACCAAAATATTCGTCGTCCTGCCGTTTCAAGGTGTAGCAGGTTGCACAAAGACCGAGCGCAAGGATTTTCTCGCGGCCGCATCGGCAATGCAGCGCCCGCTGTACTCCGGTCTTCGAAGGATTAGTCTTCAAAGCCTGCCAGCCCAACATTGATGTCCGCGACGATCCAGCCTTCTTTCCAGGGTTGCGTACGGCCCTCATGGAACGGAACTCCATTCGCCCGGGCATCGCCGCCGGCATCGAACAGCAGGCCCCATGTCTCGGCGTAATTATCCTCCCCGCCATCGGCCAGGACACGTTTGTGCCGATCCAATTCAAGAGCTTCCGTATCGGCGTCTTCCCAGCCACAACGCCAACAGTGATGTGCGATCTCTGAATCCGGTATCGCAGCTAGACGGGCCCGATAGCCGGCCGCGTATTCGACGGTGTCCCACTTTTCTAAAGCCGCGAGCCCTGGATGAATCATGCACAATCTCCACTTGCTCTAGTTAGATAAAGATTAACCCTTGCCGCGGCTTCTAGACTCTCACCAAATCCAATTATTCGACATCGCGACCGTTCATCAACCACTCGCTTTCAGGTTTACCCAAGGCGTTGGCAGCGGCCCATTGAGCAAGATCCATCAGTTTGTCAAAGCTGCGCTTTTTGCCAACGGGGTTAGTCACCACAAATGAACGGTCTCGCTCGCTTTCCGGCAAATTATGTTTCGTTACGAGCATCACCGCCCAGATGCAAAGACATCGCGAGTTGCACAGGTACATGTCTCCTTCCGCATCCGTAACGGTGTAGGAGCTCGAAGGAACAGCGACCATATCGTAGGAGCAGATCTGTCTCTTCATAGAGAACCTGATGATTGAGCCTAAAACCCATACTATCGAACAACCTGGTGCATCACGGGCGGAGGTCGCGCCGCACGCCCTGGAGCAAACGATAAACTGCGGTCTTCCCGCGCCACCTCAGCGGGCCGAGGTGTCCGAATAGACTCTTTGACCTTCGTCGCGACCTGTACGATAACTCAGAATGAGACCCTATTACGACATTATTTCGCCGGGTGTCGGACGTAGGGTTGGGCTATACCCTAGTTTGACGTTGCAAGTCATTCGAAGCCTTGTACATCAGTTTTCTGAAGCAACCAGACTCGGCTTACTAGGGTAGAGTGCTGATGTGGTACGCGATGAACGTTCCCGGCTTGTACTCTCGCAGCATCCCGCCAAAGGATGTCTGAGCACAAATCCACACGCTGAGAAAGTCAGCCATCGCGGAGCACATCATCGGAGTGAGCTTCTTCGCATCTACAAAGTGCCGCCTGTGTATCAATACGAGTTGCACGATCACCTCATGAAGACAGTTCAGATTGTTGTACAGCGGCGGTTGCAGACTATTCACTTCTCTTAGCCCCCATGCCGTGGGATGAATCAGCTTGGACGGCATGACGAACGCGTGTAGGTGCATGTGTCCCATGTCAACGCGAGTTGACATGTCTTTTGCGGATAATGTGGTCCATGAGGTTTGCTTCCTCAGTCCGCATTCCGGGCATGGGGCTTGCTTGAACTCCTGACGCGCCTTAGCTGTTTTGTTCTTCAAGTTGGTGCGACTCGGTTCTGTGAGGCTTAAGCCAGCTAACTTCTCAATCCCCACGAGCACTTGATCCCAGTCGATAGTGTCGAAGCTTACGAATTTCTCCGCCGCGCTCGGGTTTGCCGCGATGTACTTCAGTGTGACCGTTCGTTCGTAGAGCGAGCGCAGTATCTTTTGCGCGCCGTGGTGTGAATCGCAGTGGGTCAACGTCATGAAGTCATTGATATCGGGAAGGCAAGCATTGATGAAGTTCAGAATCAATCGGCCTACGAGGTCGTCCTCTCGCGGATGCGTGTGAAGTACAAGAGAGGCCAGCCTTCGTAGCCACGAATGCATCATCGCAGGGTACGTTGGCTTCCACTGGAGCAACTCTTCCCAACTGTGTATCGTGCTCATCTCCGGATGATCTGTCGCCATGAACGTCCTCACCCTGATACTAACTGTGGGTTGTGTCGCAACGGGTAAAGGAATAAAAGTGCGGTGCCAAGCCTGCTTTCTACAGGTAAAGGAACAACGACAGCCGTGAAGCGGCCACAACTCTTGCGAGGAGGAGATTTTCTTTTGCCGGAACACCGCGATAGTCGAAAGTCGGACTATGCCATCAGATTGGGACCAGCTCCCGAAGGGGTATTATCCAATTCGATCCACGCGAGCAATCGAGAAGAAATTGAGGTAACGTCCGAAAGGAGGCCCTTGAACGCTAAGTCTCTTCGGAGGATTTCGGGAAGAGACGAGACGAGCAGCTCCGCTCGCTCGTCAGGTAGCAACGTAGTAGTCGATGTTGCCGAAAGCACTCGGATATCGCGTGCACTGGATTCAAGATCGGGCCTTCTTTTCCCTAAACGGTCCACGGCTATGGGAACGATAAGTCTTGCGCTCATTCCATCAGGGTTCCGGAGGAGTACGCTCCATACGGACACGACGCATGTTTCATTTGTCTGTGTCCCTAGTGTTGCCAAAACGCCTCTGCAATCTGCAGGAAGCGAAATGTCGAGCTCGAACAGCCGCTCTACGATCGGATGTTCAAGCCCCAGCAAAGCCAACGCATCATCGGCTTGAGCAGCTCCCCTCTCTGTAGTCAGGCGGATTGTGTCCGTAATCCCTGAAATTTCAAGAACATGTTCATCTAATTTGCGCCACGTACCACCATGTTCCCGAAGAGAGGTTTTCATATAATCTACAAGCCTCGCCATGCCGGCACCCGCGTCATCCATTACCCGATATTCATCGAGGCGGAATCCCTCTAAATCCTGGAAGAGTTCCCACACCACTTGCCGGGCAGTCTGGGCATTTTCGATTGCTACATCCAGTTCCTGGCGCGTTCTAACCAGGCGGGGGTCCCGGACTGCGTCCTGATAGAGCTTGTCATACGAGATCCGTTCGGAAATCTGCCCAAGGATCTGGGTTCGTAAATCTTCAGCTACTTGTCCGAATTCATCAACCTTGCCCAGCGTTCTTGCAATTTGTAATAGCTTCTCCTCAAGAAGCAGAAATATTTGGCCTTCAATCGTGTCGGTCGAAAGAACGTTGTATACCTGAGCGGTATGAGCTTGACCATAGCGATGAATCCGCCCAATCCGTTGTTCGAGGTCCATTGGGTTCCAAGGAAGATCGTGGTTGAACAACACTCTGGCGAACTGCAGATTGATGCCTTCCCTGCCAGCTGCGGTACAGATTAATACTCTGGGGCCGTCCTGCTTTTTGAATCTCCGCTCCGCTGCGACCTTAGCACCGTGGTCACCCCCCTTCAGAACCTCGACCCCTGCGGCAGGAAAAGAGCTGTCAATAGCGGCCTTTAATGCGTCTACACTCCCGAGGTACGTCGTAAACACCACAATCTTTTCACCAGGGTGGATACCCCAAAGGTCACCAAACGCTCGCAAAAGTTCTTGGGTCTTGCTCTCGTGACCTGACGGAATGAGAGCTAACAGGTTTCGAATACGCTGCCTCTCCGCGGGAAGAGCTACAGACACCAGCATCGCGGCTGACTCTTCCTCACCAAGAGCAAGCACTTCGTCATTGCCTTCTGTGGCCTCTACTTTTTCGCCCAACTTTCGCAAAAGTTTGACTCGGTAGTCTGCCAGAAGGCGATCCGCTTCTGCACGCCCTAGGGAGTCTGTGGGCAAACCAAACATGTCGTGAATGAGCGCGCGAGCATCGGAAATCGCCCTCTCACGACCGTCTACGTCGAGGTTCTGATCACAAACAATGGCTTCGTGAATCGTCAGACTAAGCAAACGCCTGCGTAACGTCGCTCCCACAGCAGCGAAGCTAGACGCCGCAATCTTTTGAAAGATCGTCATGACAAAGCCGAGGGCTCTTCCCTTGTTGCCGTTAGCCTCGGCCAAGTTATATCCGTCGCGAAGATATTCCATGAGGGCTTCATAGAAGCGCATTTCCGGAGTCGTCAAGCGAAATGCCTTTGTGTGAACTTGTCTCCTTGAGAACAATGGATCGCCGTGGGCGTCGCAAGCATCTGCCTGCGTGCGCCTAAACACAACCGAGTTAAGACGATGGCGATTTGCGAGCATATCTTCCATGCTGAGGAAGAGGGAGGGAGTTAGCAGACGGATCAACATCCAAAAACGGAAGTGATCGCCTTGGTGGGGCGTCGCAGATAGGAGGAGCAGATCACGTGTGTGGTCGCGCAAAGCCTCAGCCAGCTTGAAGTTTTGCGTCTTGGTAACTTTCTTGCCTGATTGATAGGCCGTGAGGTGGTGAGCCTCGTCGAAGACAATGAGGTCCCACCGTGGCGCTGAAATTAATTTCTGGAGACGCGCGGGACGCTTAAGCGTGTCAATGCTCGCGATGAGACGGTTGTGCTTCGCAAAGGCATTTGTCTTTCTATCGGTGACATCGCCTTCACTCCCGAACACCTCAAAATCTAAGTGGAATGTCTCGTTCAGTTCACGCTGCCAGTTGTTCACCAAGCCTGCTGGCACCACCATTAAGGCCCTTGTCAATTCACCTCGCGAGGCCAATTCACGAAGCACGAGTGCGGTCTCGATTGTTTTTCCAAGCCCTACGCTGTCCGCAATCAAGAACCTGCGTGAAGAAGCATTGGCAATCTTGTGGGTCAGAACAATTTGGTGTGGTAGGAGATCAACCTTTGCAGCCGTCAGAGTGGCTGCATTCTCCAGAAGGGGCAACTGCTCCGCCTCAATGGCCAACCAAAGCCTCTTCAGGGCATCAGAAGTGGCCGGTCTAACATTCGTAATGACCTCTTCTTCCCAAGTAAGTGAGGTCGATAGACCTGCCAATATTACTTGGCGTTCCCCGTGATTCTGAAAGAAGACCCGAGCGTATCCACCTGGCTCGTGTCCGATGAACACCCCAATCCCTAGCTCTGAATGTTCAACGCGTACACCTGCGCTAAGGCTAGGAGACTTTAATGACATGAAAACCACCGATCTCCCGTGTGTCTTGGATCATCAGTTTGAAAACACCTGTGCCGGTCGCTGCACCGTTCCAAATTCCCCGAGTGAGGCAAATCCTCTTACTCCTATCCGCGTCGCGTCCAAAGTAGACGAGATCGTCGGCTTCGCTCAGGTCGAAACGTTTGCCAGGTCCATCCATCCCAAATACCAACCCGACCCCAGACCAGTGATTGGTCCATCGGCGACACAGCGGCAGGATATTCGCTCTCAGCCACGCGTAGGACGTTTCGGCATCCGGCATGACATTCAAGACCGTTTGCAGGCCACCAACGAGGACGGTCTTCCCGCCGTTCGGTGGATCCTCGGGAAAACCGGACCGTTGCCAGTGGAGCACGACATCAAGGGGCAATGCCTCGACGTTGGTTATCAGGTCGCGTAGAAGTTCCGGCGACCACACGAGACTGCATCCACGTCGTTTCCAACTATTGGCCGTCATCTCCTGCATGAGTAGTTCCTCTCACGTGCTGCATTTTTAGAGCTAGGAATCCGAATCATCCCAATCATTGAAAAGGCTTAACTGCTCCTCAAGAGCGCCCGGCCGTTCACGCAGTCTTGCTACGCTACTGCGAAGGATAGTTTTTGCGAGCATTGCCGCATTTCGGACGTTTGAATCTGGCGTGACTTTCTCGTACCACTCGAGCACCGCGTCGACACTCTTGCGAAGCATCCAGGTGTCCTTCGTTAGCTCCTCTTCAAGATTGATGCCACTGTTAGGCATGGCCGCGCCAATCAGAAAATGTGCCTGGTCGATCTCCGTTTTCATCTCCTTGCGGGGCCGTCGGCGATGATGCTCAAAACGATCATCAATGGAGATCGCGGTCATGACACGATTTCGCTCTTCGATCCAACCGCGGTCGGCGAGATCTTTGGGTCGAATCGCTGTTCCGAAAAGAGTCTTCGTTACCTCGTCCGAAGAATACGACTGTCGCACCGAAAATAGACGCAGGAACTGATACGCAAGGGGCTGCACAAGGGACGGAGGCCGCTCTGCTCCTCCGGCTCCCTCGTCGAGGAGCTGATCGATGCCCGCCAACGCAACTGCGATTTTCATTGGTTCATCGGCTGCCGTTAATACTTTCTCGTAGTGGCGGCTGAAGAATTCTAGCGCCTTACCGCGTAAGATCACTCGAACATCGGCGTCGGAAATCTCATTCGCACGGTAAGATGCGAGCAAGAGTCTTAGCCGAGTCAACTCCGCCTTGACCCACTGGCGCATTTTTGCCCAGCTGACGGTCGTCGGCTCTGTCAGACGTTTTCGACACACGTGGAGCATGTCGTATTCAATTTTCTTGGAGCCGAATTCTGCGTTCTCTCCCTTCGACTCATCGCTTGTGACCGGATAGATAGCCTCAATATAAAAGCCAGATGCCATCAACGCCTCAAGCACAATTGCCCATTGGGCGGGTTCGCTGTGGTGAAAGGTAAATGCCATCAGGCCGCCTGGCTTGAGTAGCCGGAAAATCTCAGACCAGCAAGCCGTCATCATGCTCTGGTAGAACTCGTCACCGTCCTCGGCGTGATGAGCAACGTTCTTTACGGCTTCCTGAGCATTCGGTGAATCTTTGATCCCTTTGAACTGCTCATACCAAGTGGAGAGCGGAATGCGAAGCCAGGCGTAAAAGAAATTTGCCATCTCGGAATAGATGAAGTTGTCGCCGAACGGAGGGTCCGTGATAACAAGATCTAGCGATTCCGAGCTAAATTCTTTAATGTCACTTGAAGACTGACAAAAGATGGATACCCCTTCGGATCGGACAGGATCGCCTGTCGCCACTTTCGCACTCTTTGTTGAATTTGGATCCAACACAGGCTCCCAGGGGTTGCGACACCAAGCTAGAGCCTCAAGCACTTTTTCCGAGCAGGACGTCCAGTTTCCACGACCGAGCGAAGGGAAAACGCAGTTCTCGACGACAAGCTGCTTTGCAACATAGTTGTTATTGGAGAAATGCGGCTCTATGGTGTCGCGCTGAGGGTTCCAAAAGGCGAACATACATTGGTTTCGCAAGTATTGCTGGAAGGCTCCGAGAGCCTGTGCTCTAACTGGTATCGGAACATCGACGGCTTCCATGATTGTCTGCAAGAGAAGCGAATGCACCAGCAGCTGACGCGGATTAAACATCCGGTACCAATGTGTATATCCATGGTCCGGGATACTCCAGTAGTGCGTTTGCCAGCCATACGGAATTACCTCTTGAGGCCAAAAGCCTTTGAGGGGACCGACTTTGAGGGTTTCCCAGATTCCCATACTCTCCGACAGGCGATTGATGTCCTTTTCGCTTGGGGCAAGGAAGTAGCGGCCGTCGTAGGGGTATCCTTCTTCCTTGCAATCGGGGCACAGACATTGGAGAGCATAGGGCATTAAGGGAGCAGGAGTCTTGGCTTTCCTGAGTCCTTCAATGATGTTCTCCTTCGTCCCGCAGTACTGGCACTGAACCGTGGCCTTTTCGACCACTGTTCCCTTGCGCGTATCGATCACTCGTCCGTTTGCAACAGTAATGAAACGTGGCAGCCCATACTTCTTACGATCGGTCTGATCAATATCAGTTTCTTCGTTATCGAGTGCCGAATCCCCTTCACTGCTCTCCAACTGTACTTCTTCGCCTAATGCGGTCATCTGCAAAGATGTATCTTCGTCCAATTTGATTTGGCCGCGAACTTCAATGAACTGCAGGTGGTTCAAACGAGATTGAAACCACTTTTCCGAGAGATCTAGAGGAGCATCGGAATATCCACCAAGACTTTGACCTCCCGCAAGTCCTGGAGCACCCTTAAGCCAGTCGGGGTCGATCAGCAGATAGGTGAATATCGGCTTGACGCTGTTTCGGGGAGGCTGAATGTTCAAGTGTTTTTTGTCGATCTGTGACCGGCGAGTTGCCGCACTATGCATCATTAGAACGTCACGGAGAAATTCACCGGCAAAGGTCCCGCAATTCGGACACCTCAGCCCCTCTTCGGACTCGACCATTGCCGATAGTTCTTTTGCTCGCTCTAGACATTCCGCGGCCGATCCCTTTGAGTAGTCCATCAGCCGCTTGGCGAAAGGCTGCGAAAGCTCAGTGAACGGAAACTCATTACTTAGTACAACGCGCTCGGCAGACGGAGCCATCCGTGCGGAGCCGAGCTCAGCATGGAAGGCGGTTTTGCAGTTTTTGCAGGTCAGATCAACGTACTTGACGCCCAGCTTCTTCTCGGCGATCAAAGGAGTGCGGAAAATAGGAGTGCGGTGGCCGCAACCCGGCTTGGAGCAAGGTCCGTGCTTGGCCCAAAAGGTGTAAATCACCTCAGGACCCTCGTAGTAGTAGGGCTTCCTTTCTTCGAGTCTAAGGGCCAGAGGATCGAAATCAGCCGGCATTTGTTGGTCGCCCGCCGCTGTACCTTCTGACGCCGTCCGGAACCAACGACCGGCATGGCCACGGGGACACTCCGTAGCATAATAAGGCTGAATTGCTGGCTTGACCTCCGCCTCAATTTGGTCGAAGAACTTTCTTACATCATCTGGATCGGTACATGCGAGTTCGTTTTTGACAACGAACCAAGCTACAGGATTTAGATCGGCACCCGAGACCTGAAAGCCTAGTCGAGACCCTTCAACCAGTGTGGTACCACCGCCCATGAAGCAGTCAAGCACCTTGAGGTCTTTGAAGTTCTCCGCCTTTTGGTGGTTTGCATAGTAAACATCCCAGACTGCCTTGGCAGCTTCGGTCTCATCCGGTATCGGAATACCGTCGGTATCAAGGACCGTTGAACCGTCCTCGTGCTTCTTGACGGGCGCTTCGATGGCTGCAGCGAGCAGCATGGCACGAAAGACACTGCTGCGACGGCGAGCCCACCACTTGCTCATCTGGTAGATGGGCTTGCCCGCATTGCCCTCCAGTCGAGAGAGAGCGTTGATGGGAACGATCGGGAAATCTACTTCCAGACAAGTCTTGGGTCGTTTGGGATCGGAGAAATCGGGGACGGTAACTTTTACTGCTTTTCCGAGGTTTCGAGGCCCCGATTCCATCTCAATTGTGTTCTTAAGAACAGCGCTAAAACGCAGTTCTGGCTGGCGTTTAATGTCTACGCCAGGGAGATGATGCTGATCGAGGGTTGATGTCTTGCGCTTCATCTTGATTATGCCTTTAGAGCTCTGGAAGTTCGATATAGGGCACAGCTGCCTCAAGTAGAGAGAGACCTCCGTGGCAAAGACGCGGAAAGCCGCTCTGAACTGACCATTTGCGTTGACCAATAACCGCCAGTCGTCCCGAAATTCTCGCTACGAGTGGTGGCAAATGATGTCGGGGCCAAGGGGCATTCGGAGATTCAACAGAGTTCCTTTTTGCGCCAAATGTATTGCGAAGGAGCTGAATCGTATCTGGATTTTGTTGCTCATCAGAAAACGAGTGACTGTTGGCATATCCGTGATCAGAAGTGATTACCAAGCGGCGCCCCTGCCTCAGCCGGTCGATAAATGCCCAGAAGTCGTCACCCGCGAGATGACGCTTGGTCTGTGCGGCAAGTAAGGACAGTGCATCGTCTTTCTGAGCGTTGCCATGAATGAGAGATTCGTCAGGCCAAGTGTGCCAGTAGAAGAGGTGAGGGTGTGAGGTTACTTGACCAAAGCAATCGGCGAATGGACTTTCAAGGACTGTCGAGTAGACATCCGGCCCCCCGAATATAAAAGAGGATGGAGCCTGGTTGTTCCGAAGCTTTGAGCGACCGGATACACCAAGAGCCTCCGCGAAACGATCGGTCTCCGTTGGAAGCTGAGAACCGCGCGCTTCGACCTTCAGCGGCGTAATGCCTCGCTCTGTCGCGGCATTGATAATGATCGGCAATTCACGCAACGACAATCCGTCCAAGATCAAGATTGCCCGTCCGGAGGCCTTTGGCTCAACCCAGAACTTCTTCAGTTCATAAATAGCCAACGGAGCATGACTGAGAAACTCATCCCAAAGATCCCATGCTGAATTTGCCAGCAATTGATCTGGAACAACTGTTATGCGGTCCAGCGCGCCTACTTTTGGTGAAAGGAGTGCAGCGTCTCGCAGGGCATCGAATATTCTCTGCCACTTGGTGGCAGCATCGTCCCTTCCCAGAATGATTTCAATCCATTCAGCGTTCGAAATCGTCACGAAGCACTCCCAGTCTCAGGAGGCAGAATAACCTGTAGCTCTGCCTGTACTTTCGGTGGAAGCTTGAGACACAATTCTCGAAGTTCCTTGACGGTCAAGCCGGTGAATGTGAGCGAGACCTGTGTCGATTTCTGGCCGTCTGCGAGCGCCCACTTTTCGAGATCTCCAAGCAGATTGATCCCTGTCTTAGCTCCCATCGAACGTCGAACAACCGCAGGCGCAGGTAACGGATCGGCGGTCGGTGTTTGAGGAGAGATTGTCGTTGGTGCTTGTGGTGATGGACTTGGCTGCGCTGCCCCGCTCGGGACGGGCTGCGGTACAGTCGGCTGCCACGGAGCAGAAGTTGGCTGCGGGGTAGCGGTTGGAACGGCGACACCGCCTCCCCCGACTTGAGAAACGTCTCCGAGTTGAACGGCTAACATTGTCGGCCCGCTAAATCCGCCAAGCCTCAGTCGAAGCCGCGATTCCGCCGCCTCAGCGGATTCGTCCGCCTCCCGGCCATACCACCGGCCGCCAGCATTCACAGCGAGCTTACCTTTAGCGACAATGCGAAGGACGTTTTCGAAGATCGGGAGATCACCTAGATAGGGAATCGCAAGCTCTCCCGGCAATGGAGGTTCGCGAAGTTGCGTCAGGAGTTGGCGGATGGTATCGCCTCGCTCCGCCGATTCAACGGTTAGTTTTTGGAAGTCCTCAGGAGCAAAGTGATTCAACCGGATATTTGCCTCTACGCCTGCGGGGATATCCGATCCAGTTGATCCATGGAAATCAACGTGAAAGGTACATGCAGATGGCGTTTGGAAGTTCCACGTAGCTAGGAGAGCGTAACGATCAAAACGACTCTTGAGCTCGGTCGCAAGTGCAGTTTCGAATCGTTTCTGCAAATCCCGGTACTGAGGTTCAGCTTGCTGCCACTCCCTCGCTAACAGTGCACACCTTGCCGTAATCAACAGGCTGCGATCTGCGTAGATGTCAGGTAGATCCGCTTTGGGAAGCAAGAAGCGAGTCATATTGCGGTTCTGCGGAACATAGTTAACAAGCCATGGTCCCAGTACCCCAGAAATGTCGCTGGGAGAAGATGGGAGTACGATCAGAACCGGTTTTCCTTTTTCAGTCCAGTTCGCTGGCAGTTCTTGCTGTTGAATGTTCGCCCAAGGCGCACTTGCCCAATTTCCATCAAGGACAATAATTTGCGAAGGCGACTCTCTTGCTAGATCAAGAGGCTTGAAAAAACTGTTTATGAATTTGGACAGGAATTCTTGATCACGCCCAATTGCCATCAGCCCAGGAGCTGTAGCGGTTTGTGGCTGAAAAGCGTTATCGTTCCGCGCCCATGCCTTCAACTTCGATTCGGGGTTTTCAGGCAGTCGGAATGCAAACTTCTTCTCATGCGAACCGCTCTCGTGAATATTGAAACTGTTCTCGACAATCTCGCTTAGCTCCGCAGTGAAAGCATTGTCATCCACGGGCTGTGCGCCCGTGAGATCAAGCTGAACCTCACGACGCGTCGCGCCGCCCGCCTGGACAGTGGAGAGGGAGCGCACCCAAACGCTTGAAATCACTTCTCTCATGTGCGGGGCAGCAATATTGGCCTCTTTTAGAGCGCTCAAGTTTCTGATTGCCTTCTCACGAAGTCGTTCTTGATCCGCGCTCGTTGCAAATGAATCAATCAACGTCGTGACACCACAATCATCGTCGTCGATTGAGAAATCAGCCGGTGTGATAATCGTCGATCCCGCTCCTCTAGCGCGAAACACTTCCGCTAGCATCCTAATGAAGTCCCGACTGTCTTGCGCTGCTGCTGCCATGAGAATTTGATCTTCAAGGAGGCTCAATAATTCAGGGGAGAAGGGCCAGCACTCTACGCACTCCTCAGCAAGCCTGGCCTGATCTGCTGGGCTTCGTTCGGCGAAGAGAAGGCGGTTGCGCTCCTTTGAATAGACGTCAACAATTTGCTCAATCGACGCCGATGGTATGTTGCTCCTATTTTTGAATAGACGATGCAAGACCAAACGCTTCCGATCATTCCGTGCAGTCTCGCCCTTGAAGTCGATTACAACTGGACCTTTTCGGTGAATCTGCTGAAACGCATCCGTCGTGTTATCACGCACTGAAACGATCAGACTAAAGAGATCCGGCCTGTCTTCAGCTATTTCAGAGAGAATCTGAATGAAATTAAAAGCCCATTGCAGGTGCTTTTTACCTTCAGGGCCAGGCTCGTTGTGAAGGCCGTCATACCACGTTTGGAGTTCGTCCAGAATAAGCGCAGTTTTCTGCTCGCTGAACATATCTTGGATCAGTGATTTCGATGGAACGAGACTGCCTGATTGCTCAAAGCGACCTCGGTAATATGGGCCTCGTGGATGCCGGTCAAATAGTACATCCCAAAGAAACGGGAATTCCGCGTTCGAAAGGGTTTCAGAAATTGCTCGGAATCCCCTTTGCAACTTAAGTTCCGCAAGTTTGGGCAGACCAAGACGTTTTCCCCAGTTAGCGGCCCATTGCTCGACGGCCTCCGGCGATTCAAACGCGTAGTGAATCAGAGCCATGATGTGAGATTTGCCGCTTCCCCGCTGGCCAATCATCACGACGGATTTACCGGACGAGCTAGTCGAAACTGCTTCGAGTGCTCTGCGAACATCTGAACTTGGATATGTGATCTCGAGAATTGCAGATGCATTCTGACTCTGAGCCCATCCCGTGTTCTGACGATTCGACAGCTCGATTGCTGTCCCCCGCATGTGTCGATTCTGAAACTCTTGCCTCAACTCGAGATGTGCCATACAAAGTTCACCACTCCGCGGTTTGTGAAGACTACTTGTTGATTAGCGCACGCTACGATAGACCGACTGACTCTCCGTTCGACATCACTGGGTCTTCATCAAAACAATATCGGATATACATTCTTGGCCCACGTCTCGACGATTGCATGAAACTCTTGCGCCTTAAGGACTATTTCCTCAGCCTCGGTGTCCGTTGCAACCGACGAAGTCATATAGTCGATGACGTTCCTCTTTCGTCGACAAGCGTCGAAATAGTCCGAGAGCGGAATAGCATTAGCCCCGATGGCGAGAGCAGCGGCCTCAAACGTGACTCTGTGATGTCCCGATCGAGCACTCACCCGGTACCCAGAACATGCGATCGCAATTGTCCCTGCTTGTAGAGCCGCATTGTAGGCCGTCGCGAACCGCCGGTCGGCAGACAACCCGGTCACAGCAGCATCAGCCAGATCACGGGTGATCAGAGCCCGGAGATTATCCACTTCCTGTTTGCTGGTTTGATGTGTTTTCACATCGCCTTTAGCCAGCCACTGTTGCCAACTCGCCATCATTTCCTTTCACAAACTCTTTCGCACCTCGTAGCACGGTGGCTAGGAAATGATCGTGGTTCTTTGCCTTCGCTTTGAACTCCTTGGAGGAGTACACGGTGGGATTGACTGGCCTTCCAAATCGCTGCTCCGCTCGTCGCAGCGAAGGCACCAGGTCAGCGAGGCCTACATCCCCCACAATCATAAGGTCCACATCGCTCTCCGACGACTCTTCCGATCGTGCGGTTGAGCCGTAAATAAAGGCGAGTTGAATACGCTCTCCGAAAGCGTCCACTTCCTCCTTGAGGATGGGGATTAGGCCTACGGTCTTTTCGAGAAGACCTCTGAGGTCTGAGAAAACAGGGGAATTCGTGTCAGCCTTGAAGTAGACGCGACGGCCATCCTTCGTCTGTTCCAAAAGCCCTGCTTTGCTCAGGGCCTCGACTTCCCTTTGCAAACTTGAGGGCTGAGTTTCAAGACGCGATGCCAATTCTGTGAGATACCATCGCTTTTCTGGCTGGAGCAGCAGCACGGCCAGAATCTTCGACCGGATATCCGGGAACAGTGCTTCGAGAATGGGCGAGCTACGCATCCTGCGTAGATAATTACGCATTCAGCGTAGTAAGTCAAGAAGATTTAGCCAGGGTAGACGATGTCCTTTACAACCATCTGTCACAACACCAAAATATGTAACTCCTCGTCTGCCCCGACCTGCATTGATTGAAACCGTGAGTTGGCGGGGCTCTCATCAGCCCTTCCCTTCCCTTTTCATCCTAAAGAATAGTTTTTGGGGGAGTCTCCTGCCGGCTGCGCCGTCATCCGACTGCGCCTACAGCCGCTTCGCGTCTTCCGGTCGAAAGACTAAGCGGGCCTGTTCCTGCCCGCAACGCCGCCCCTGAAAAGCAACAGCCAAAGCCACTAAGGGGAGCTTCGCCCCTCGCGCCCGACAAGCCGCATCCCCAATCTTCCGCGCTGCGCTTGTGCAGACCTCCGCTGCGCTCCGCCCTTTCCATTCCGCTGCGCTGCATTGCAAGGGTGGGGAGACCCCTCGGCTTGCAGTTGCTACCCCCCACCTTCGCCAGGAGGCGTTCGGCATGTATGTACACGCCGCTGCCAATTCAACGGCAGAGGCAAAGTGCAACAGCCAACGGAGGAACCACCCATGAAGAGCAACGCAGGATTCCAGACCATCGCCCTCACCCGCATCCACGAGTCCACCACCAACCCCCGCCGCATTTTCGATGAGAGCAAGCTGGCCGAGCTCGCAGCAAGCCTTCGCACCCAAGGACTAATCCAGCCCATCACCGTTCGTCCCAATAGTGACGGGTACGAGATCGTCGCAGGAGCAAGGCGCTTCCGTGCCGCGCACCTTGCGGAATTGACAGAGTTGCCCGTTCGCATTGTGCAACTGTCCGACGAGCAAAGTCTTGAATGGCAAATAATCGAGAACAGTCAGCGTATCGACGTGCATCCTTACGAGGAGGCACAGGGTTATCAACGGCTTCTCGACCTTCCCGGCTATGACGTTTCCACGCTTGCCGAGAAGACAGGCAAAAGCGACAGCCATATCTACGCCCGCATTGCTCTGCTGCAACTCATACCCGAAGTAGCCGAGGCGTTCCAAACAGAGCGCATCACGGCCAGTCACGCCAACCTCATCGCACGACTTCCGCAGGAGAAACAGGCCGAGGCTTTCGCGCAGTGCTGGCGCAAGGACTATCAGGACAAAGAAGCCCATCTACTCCCCGCCAAATACCTCTCCTCATGGATCGCCAACAACGTCTATCTCCCGCTGGACGAGTCACCCTTCGACCGAGAAGATGCCACCCTCAACTCCGACTCTGGAGCTTGCTCCAACTGCCCACGTCGAAGCGGATACAACACTTCACTCTTTTCGGACGTAACTGGCGGCGACCAATGCCTAGACGGGAATTGCTACCACATCAAGCTCAACGAGCACGTCCGCCGCGAGGTACTTGCGCGGCCTGAGTTGGTGCAGATCGAGACGGCCTTCCGCAACCCCAAGGAGCGGCAGCCCGAAGCCCTCTCCCGCAACGAGTACACCGAAGTGGATGTGCCCAAGGATGAGAACGAGGGCTCCGAACCCGCCACGCCCTGCGAGGCGTCGAAGACGGCCATCGTCGTCTATGGCGAAGGCGCAGGAACCACCCGCACCGTCTGCACTGACCCAGACTGCCCCGTCCACCATCCCCGCCGTGTCGTTTCCATCGACCCCGACGCCGAGGCGAGACAGAAGCAGCACGAAAAGGAACAGGCTCGCCGCAAGCGGCTCATGAAGCAACGCGCCGAAACCTTCAATCGCATCCTCGATAACGCACCCACCACCTTCACGGCACCGCAGCTTCGTGTGTTGCTCCGCGCCCTCATCCACATCGACTCCTACGACTTCGCCGACGATGTAGCCGCGCACTTCGTCAGCGACGACGAGAACAACCAGCAGACCGGAGAGGAAGTGTTGCTCTCCGTCGTGGACGGACTGGAGGACAACAAACTCTCCAGCTTCGCTCTTCGTCTCGCCCTCACCGGCCACGCGGATATTCCCCGCGAGAACGAGATCGACCATCTGGCCGAGGCCGAAGCTGTCTTCGCTCCACCACAGCCCAAAAAGGCTAACGCGAAGAAGGCCACACCCAAGAAGGCCGCGAAGAAGCCCACACCAATCAAGACCAAAACCGCCAAGGAGAAGACCACCAAGAAACTCGCAGCCTAACCCGCAGAGGGGGCCAGCAATGGCCCCGCTGTTCCACCCGGAGGAGACCATGTTGCAATTCACCTACAAGCTGAAGCTCACCGAGCGGGTCAAGGCCAAATGCAGCCGCCATCCCCGCTACAATCCCGTGAAAGATGGCCGCGCCGGTATCCGTGGCGGCTGCTCTACCTGTTTCTCGCTCTACGACCTGCACCAGGCCCGCATCGCCCTTGACGCCGCACAGCGCGAATTTGTTCGCCGAGCCGGACCGTGGGCGCGGCAACGCGAACCCCGAAAGAGGAAAGCCGCCGACGCAACCGAGGAACCTCCCTTGCACCCTTAGAACTGAGATAGAGGGGCTGCGCGTTCAGCCCCTCTTTGCCTTTTGCGGGCGCGGAATGTTGGAAGTTATCCAGTCACGAATGGACACGCGGCCTTGCGGACGCGGCGGGGCCGTTCCCTCCCCTGCACCCCTCCTTCTTGGAAACTGCCAAACGAGGACACGACTCCGGCAATGAAAACGTGCCTCGTCCTCTTCCCCGCCTCCGCAACAGCAATCGCAGGACGCTACCGCTAGGGGCGGGCCTCCGGCCTCGACGTTTACGCCGTCGATTCACGCCAGACGCCGCAACAACCGCAACAGCCAAAGTCGCTAAGGAGCTTCGCTCCCCGCGCGTGCAAGGGGTTTCCCGCAGTCTTCCGCGCTGCGCTTGTGCAGACCTTCGCTGCGCTTGCCCTTGCGTCTCCGCCTTCAGCTCCGCCGACAAGGGTGGGTGATTCCCCTCCCCTTGCGCTTGCTACCCACACCCGGATGGCCGGGGGCCAAGGCGTGTCTGTGAGAACAGCCACAGCCAAACCATTCAAAAGCCAAGGAGCACTGAACATGAGCAACGACAAAGCACAGGAACTCACCGCAAGGATCAACGAATCCATCACCGCACTATGCGCCGAGACCGACGCCGCGAAACAGTCAGAAACTTATCTCGCATGGCTTTCCACCGTGAGCCGCTTTTATAAATATTCGTTTGGCAATTGCCTTCTCATCTGGACGCAAGCGCCAGAGGCAACCCGCGTTGCCGGGTTCAACACTTGGAAATCATTAGGCCGATTTGTGAAGAAGGGCGAGACCGGCATCCGCATCCTTGCTCCCATCGTTCGTAAGGTGGACGAGGAGAAAAACGGCACCACAGAGAAGGTATCCCGGCCCTTTGGTTTCCGTACCGTGTCGGTCTTCGCTCAGGAACAGACGGACGGCCAACCACTCCCCGAACTGAACACCAACGCCACAGAAGGAGGCGAAACCCTTCTCCCGCTGTTGGAGAAGGCAGCGGCCCAGCTCAACATCACGCTCGTTTACAAGGCTATCGCCGGTAACGCGGAAGGCTATAGCAAGGGCGGTTTGATCGAGATTGAGGAGACGTTAGACACTCCCGCACGTTGCGGAGTAATCGCCCATGAAATCGGCCACGAATTGATGCACCGAACCAACCGCGAAGGCACCACACGTCAGCAGAGAGAGCTTGAGGCCGAGTCCGTATCCTATGCCGTCCTCGCTCACTTCGGTATCCATTCCGAAAGCCGCTTCTATCTTGCAACTTATGACGTAACCGCCGAGATGCTGACCGCTTCTCTTCAGGCGATCGGCAACGCCGCGAAGAAGATTATCAGCCTGATTGAAAACTCAGGCGAACTGATCGAGGAGGGCGAGGGCGAACAGTCCCCCGCCCCGCTCGCCATCCCCGCCTAGACGCGCTCCCTGCCAGCGAGCAAACGCGGCGACCCTTCCCACCAAGGGAAAAGGTCGCCCAAACCCCTTTTGCCGGGCCGTTCCCTCCCGGCGCCCCTCCCACGGTGAAATACATTTGAAGGGTGACGTCGATGGGCAAGACCGAATCCACAGTTCGCAACATGCTCACGGCTATTGAGGCGCCGCTCTACGATATCGGTGTCCTGAGTGATCGCGGGATGCTTCCCGGCCTCGACGGCATTCCCGCCGCGGCTGTACTGGACCGGCTTTCGCTACTCAAGTACCGCAACGTTCGCGGCTCGCATATCTATGTCCGTCCTTCGGGTGAGCATCGTTTCACCGTGCTAGACGATCTCAACGAGACCACGCTCGCGCGGCTCTCGGCGGATGGCTTTGCTCCTTGCGCCATCGTTGAGACAAGCGCCGGCAACCTCCAAGCCTGGCTGAAGCACCCCGATGTGTTTCCAAAGCTCATCGGAACTTTCGCCGCACAGACGCTTGCCGGACGCTACGATGCCGATCCAAGCGCGGCGGACTGGAGGCGGTTCGGGCGGCTCCCCGGCTTCACAAATTGCAAACCCAAGTACCGCAAGCCCGATGGTCTATTCCCTTTCGTTAGGCTCAAGAGTAATAGCGGCGAACAGTATCCGATG
>Ga0210406_10003010_pt1 | contig 18752 bp, 11 predicted proteins | sample IncBWC30MmetaG_FD_155454 | JGI IMG/M metagenome (GOLD analysis project Ga0210406, IMG submission 155454) | Forest soil microbial communities from Barre Woods Harvard Forest LTER site, Petersham, Massachusetts, United States - Inc-BW-C-30-M | ecosystem: Environmental > Terrestrial > Soil >... | reverse complement strand
TTCGACAGATCGATGGTGTGAAGCTGTGGGACCTCAAAAATCCTCAGATGTACACGGTGCGGGTGCGTTTGGTGCGGGCCGGGCAGGTGATCGACGAAGACACGCGCCGCATGGGATTTCGCGAGGCGAGTTTTACCGATCATGGCTTCTCGCTGAATGGGGAGATCGTCAAGCTGCGCGGCCTGGATCGGCACCAGACATTTCCGTTTGTGGGACAGGCGATGCCGGCGCGGGTGCAACGGCAGGATGCGAGGATTCTGCGGTATCAGCTGCATTGCAATATTGTCCGGACGTCGCATTACCCGCAGTCGCGGCACTTTTTGGATTGTTGCGACGAGATCGGGTTGCTGGTGCTGGAGGAGATTCCGGGTTGGCAGCATATTGGCGACGAGGCGTGGCAGAAGCTGGCGATCGACAATGTGGGGCGGATGATACGACGGGATTGGAACCATCCGTCGATTGTTCTGTGGGGTGTGAGGATCAACGAGTCGAGAGACAATCACGATTTCTATGTGCGCACCAACGCGCTGGCGCATGCGTTGGACACGACGAGGCAGACCGGGGGAATCCGGAACTTTCAGGGGTCGGAGCTTTTGGAAGACGTGTTTACGATGAACGACTTCGGATTTCCGTTGAGGAAACCAAACCATCCTCTCTATTTGAATACGGAGTTTGTTGGTCACACGTTTCCTACGAAGACGACTGACGATGACGAGCGGCAGAGGGAGCACACGCTGCGCCATGCGCGAATCCACAATCAATTGGCGTCGGATCCGCAGTATGCCGGCGGGATTGGATGGTGTGCGTTCGACTACAACACGCACTCGAACTTCGGCGCGGGCGACCGCATCTGCTACCACGGCGTAACCGATATCTTTCGCGAACCGAAGCCGGCGGCGGGTTTCTATAAATCGCAGTGCGACCCAGCGGAAGAAATAGTTTTGGAACCGGCGTTTCATTGGGCAAACAGCGATGAATCGACTCACTTTACCAAGGCGGTGGTGTGTTCAAACTGCGACCACCTGAAGTTCTTCACTCGGCCGGGAAGCGTGGAAGACGCGGAGTGGATCCCTTTGGCGGAGCTTGATCCAGAGCGCGTTGAGTTCAATCATCTGACGTATGCGCCGTTTGTGCTGGACCTGACCAAGGTAAAGTTTGCGTGGGGCGATCTACGGATTGATGGGTATTTGAAGGGCGAAAAGAAGATCTCGAAGTCGCTTTCGGGGCGGGGGGTGGATCGTAAGTTTGTGCTGGTGGCGGATGATACTTCGTTGATCGCGGATGGGGCGGACACGACGCGGGTGGTGCTGCGAGTGACGGATGAGTTTGGTGCGGTGCGGACCTACGCGAATGATCCTGTGATTTTTACGCTTGAGGGGCCGGGTGCTTTGATTGGGGATAATCCGTTTTCGTTGATTGGCGGGACGGGGGCGGTTTGGGTGCGGGCGAAGGAAGAGGTTGGTGTGGTGCGATTGACGGCGAAGCATCCGCGGCTGGGCTCGCAGGTGGTGGAGATTCGTCTCACGAAGGCCGCGGAGATCGCCGGCTGGGACGGGTAGTCCTGCCGGACGGGCCCACTGCGCGTGGTGCGGCCACTTCGTGGCGTGTATACCGGCCTTGCACGATGGACTTCGGTGGTCCTCCCGTTGGTCGGAAGAAAATGATTCCGACCAACGGGAGGACCTATGCTGTTTGTTTAGCCAAGACAAGTTAAAAAGGCGTGTGAACGCCCGCCCCACGCGCAGTGGGCCCGTCCGGCAGGACATAGTCTCTATTTATTTATTGAGATGTTGCTTCAGGACCTCGAGGAATTTTGCCAGCCATGCGGGATGCGCGGGCCATGCGGGGCCGGTGACGAGCTTGCCGTCTGCGATGGCGGCGGTCACGTCGAGTGACACGAAGATGCCCCCAGCGAGTTCGACATCCGGTTGGCAGGCCGGATAGGCATTGAGCTTCTTGCCCTTGATGACTCCGGCGGCGGCGAGAATCTGCGGACCGTGGCAGAGAGCGGCGATGGGCTTGTCGGCGTTGGCGAAGTAGCGGACGATCTCGAGGACTTTGGGGTTGAGGCGCAGATATTCGGGCGCGCGTCCGCCGGGGATGACGAGAGCGTCGTAGTCCTGTGGCTTAGTGTCGGCGAAGGTGGCGTTGAGGACGAAGTTGTGACCGCGTTTCTCGGAGTAAGTCTGGTCGCCCTCGAAGTCGTGGATGGCGGTGCGGACGAATTCGCCGGACTTCTTATCGGGGCAGATGGCGTGGACGGTGTGGCCGACCATCTGCAGCGCCTGAAAGGGCACCATGACTTCGTAGTCTTCGACGTAGTCGCCTACGAGCATGAGCAGCTTTGCTGTCTTAGTGGTGGTCATTGTGAATCCTTTCGTGACGAGGGGCTACTAGCCTCTCTCTAATTTAGAAGCGTCATCGCGATTAGAGGCGTCATCGCGACGTATGGCATGCGGGTTGACGTCAGCAAACAGCAAATCCCCATTCGACTTTGCTCCGGGGCACGTGCTCCACTCCGATGCGCTCCGGTCGGAATGAGGATTATGTCGGACCCAGGTCACTAATAGCCGTTGGCGATGAGGTATTCCTCGGTCAGTTGGAACGCTTCGTGGGGCTTCTGCTGCCGCTCGGCGTATTTGCTTAGGACGTCGACTTCGATGTTGAGGGGGCTGCCGGGAGTGAGGGTGCGAAGGCTGGTGGCGTCGTAGGTGTGGGGGATGATGGCGACCTCTACCTCGTTGCCGACGATGGAGGCTACGGTGAGGCTGATGCCTTCGATGGTGATGGAGCCCTGGGGAACGACGTAACGGGTGAGGGCTTCGGGGAGCTGGATGCGAAGGCGGTAGTCGGTCTTGGCGGCTGTGGGTGTGATGGGAGTCAGGGCGAGGAGGGTTGCGGTGCCGTCGACGTGGCCCTGGACGACGTGGCCTCCGAGGGGCGAGCCGGCGGGGGTGGGGAGCTCGAGGTTGACGATGGCGTCGGGGCGGAGGCGGGAGAGGGTGGTGCGGGCGATGGTCTCGGCGGCGAGGTCGGCGGAGAAGCGTGGGGGGAAGGCGTTGGGTTCGATGCTGAGGGCGGTGAGGCAGACGCCGTTGACGGCGATGCTGTCGCCGGTGTTGAGGCGGGAGGTGAGGGTGGGCGAGGCGATGGTGATGCGGGTTGCGCCTTCGGTGGGGGTGACGGCGAGAAGGGTGCCGGTGGTTTCGATGAGGCCGGTGAACATAGATACAGGGTACAGTTGTCCGTTCTCAGTTGTCAGGTCTCAGGGGTGTTCGCTGGCCAGGGGTCGTGGAGATAGCCGGTGATGCAGGCGTCTGGACCGTAGGTGGTTCGGGTGATGCGGTGGAGAGACTGTTCGAAGAGATAGGGGGAAGCGATGCCCTGTGCGAAGGGGAGGGCCTGTTCGCCCAGTTCGGTGTCGGCGTAGATGAGGACGACTTTGTCTACCAGGTTCTGGCGCAGGAAAGAGCCGTTGAGGTGAGAGCCGCATTCGAGGAGGAGGCTGAGGATCTGGCGTTGGGCGAGGGTGGAGAGGACGGCGGGTAGGCTGAGGCGTTCGGCGTGGTCGGGGATCTGTTCGATCTGGACGCCGAGAGAACGGAGGGCGGCTGCTTTGGAGGGTGGGGCGAGGGATCCGCAGAGAATGAGGAGGTCTGACTGTGAGCCAGAGGAGCCGCGGGCGCTTGCAGCGGAGCGGACTAGCTGGGAGGTGAGGGGGATGCGGAGGTGGGTGTCGAGGATGACGCGGAGAAGCGGACGGCGGCGAGGCAATTCGCTGCGGGCCGGATTCTGCATTCCGCTGCGGGCTGGATTCTGCATTCCGCTGCGGTCGGTGAGTTGAGGGTCGTCGGCGAGGACGGTGCCGATGCCGGTGAGGACGGCGTCGGAGGCGTGGCGAAGGAGTTGCACCTGGTGGCGCGCGGCGGGGCCGGTGAGCCAGAAGGGCTGGTTGGGAGCGCGTTCGGTGGGCGGTGGAGCAAGTTTGCCGTCGACGGAGAGCGCGGCTTTGAGGGTGACGAACGGGGTTCGATGCTGGATGAAGTGGGCGAAGGCGTCGTTCAGGTCGCGGGCGGGTTGTTCGAGGACGCCGAGGGTGATTGCGATGTTGGCGGCGCGAAGTTTTTGGATGCCCTGGCCGCTAACCAGGGGGTTGGGGTCCTGGGTGGCGATGACGCAGCGGGAGATGCCGGCGTCGATGAGGGCGTTGGCGCAGGGCGCGGTGCGGCCGTGGTGGCTGCAGGGCTCGAGGGTGACGTAGGCTGTGGCGCCTTTGGTGGAGATGCCGCGATGGGCTGCTTGTTTGAGGGCTACGATTTCGGCGTGATCGCGGTGGTCGTAGAGGTGCGCGCCTTCGCCGATGATCCTGGGTGTGCTGCCGTCGGAGGGCGGTTGGGTAAGGACACAGCCTACCTGGGGGTTCGGGGAGGCGAGGCCGATGGTTTCGGCGGCGAGGTTGAGGGCTCGCTGCATGAAGACTTCGTCATGGCTGTGGGGCGTTTTGTCCGGCATGGCGTCGAGTGGTTAATCCGTGTTTTTGCGTTGACGGGTACCCCCTCCCCCTGGGGTATTTGGGTAAAGTCCTTGAATTGAATATTTTGCAGCAGTTGGTGTTTGCGAAGTATTGATACTGCGTAGTATGCGGCTAAAGCATTTGATACTAACGAGTTAGCTTCCGGCAGGGCGGGCCGTACTGTTTTTTTGTCCCTATTCAGTATAACGGTTTGGATACAACTTAAATGCCAGGCCGATCTTGCTGCATCGTAAGCAGTTAGTGGCGTAGCGACTTGACATGCGATTTTTGGGCTGAAAACGGAAAAGATAATTGCAAATGCAAGAGGGGGGAGTTTAGGCGGTGGCGAGATCGGGATTCAGAAGGTGAGGAAGAGTGGTTTTAAACAGAGTGCCCAACCTAGTGAAGGGTTTCATCGTCACTATGGTTGGGCGTTTAGGGATATTTTTTTCAGCAGTTGAGACTTACCGCTCCTGCCATATCGTTTGGACAGTTAGCTGGTCGACTTACTTTACGCTGATATTGAAGGTTTTATCTGAGTTAGGACACGCGCCTTGCACTGTGTAGGTCGCGCTGGTGCCGGAAGCACCTGTTGCCTTGCAGACTGCTAATCCTCGGTACGACTCTATGCCTGCTCCGGTGTCCTCCGCACAAAAGTTTTTTGGCGCTGTGGTGATTGTGAAGGTTTTTTGAGGGTCACTAAACCAGGGGATTTTTTGGTTGTTGAGAACGGAAATCGGTTCCACAGCAGGTTTTGGGTATTGATTATCGCAATCGATTCTTATTCGGGCTAAGGGCGGCGGTTCGGTTGCGACTGCGGCAGCGGCAGCGGGAGTAGCGGCTGGAGTAGCCCTTGGAGTGCTTGCAGGGATTGCCTGCAAAATGGTTCCGCTTTGGCTCCTCGGGTCCATCCCGGGATCCACACAAGGATTCCGTGAGTCACATTCGAAGTTGAAATCTCCCTCTTTCTGGACGAAGCAGTAGGTAAGCGTATCGCCGGGGTTTCCCTGGCACGGGGAAAATCCGGGGAACGAGACATAGGCAGCGGTTGCCGTGGGGTGATTCTTTGTGGGCTGCACAAACCACTCGACAATATCATTCGCCTGGGGCGCCAAAACTACTTTACCGGTGGGATCTATTTCCAATCTGATCAAATTAGTTCCTTTGGGTGCAGGGGCGGGTTTCGGCTTTTGGGCGGCGGGCGGGGCACCAAGGAGAGAACCAATGATGAGAGGGGCAGCAACAATGGCTATGAGGGTCGTTCCATTGATATTCATGGGTGGTGATCCTTTCAAATTCGTAATGGAGTGAGGTACGTGCTACGAAGTTGCAGGCCCGGAAGTGGATTGCTTTTTCTGTAGGTGCGATAGATATCTGGGGAGCGCCTCCTGTTCGGCATCGGTTGTTACTCGTTTGGGTTCAACCCTGAGGTGCCGGCGTTGAAGGTTGAGGTGCGGGATTGACGGTCAGGGTGGGGGATGTTGAACCGCACGCATTTTTGCCTGACGTCGTCACGGTATAGGCGACCGTATAGGGTGGGGTTTGGTTGGCGTCTTTCACTACCGTGCACGTCCGTTGAGTTTGTGCGACGGTCGGCTGGCTACAAAGTTGAACGGGGGTGTTTTGGACATTGAATCCAGCGACGGTGAAACCTAAGGAACCGGACTTCCAGACGATGTTTTCGGTGACGTTTACAGCAGAGCCCGGGGGATCGGGAACCCATGTGACTACTGGAGCCCCATTTGGATCGGGGCACGAGATGATGGCAACTACAGAGCCTCCCTCGGTTGAGGGGACCAAACCGCCAGGCGGCGGCAACCTGGCGAGACCGGTGTCGCTTCTTGGATCTACGCCAGGATCCACACACTTTGAGGATCCAGCACAAAGATATTGGAAGTTCCCGCTCGAAGTATTGATGGTGCATGTGTCTGTGGTATCTGCAGGCTTCTTGATTTCCTGACAGGGAGCGTCGGTTAGAAACCTGACCTGGACAGGGTGGTCGGCCTGATCTACCCAGCTGATTACGTCTTGCTCCTGCGGCGACAGGTTTATTTTGCTGGTGCCATTTTCAACGGTGACTGTAATTTTGTTTTTGTTATTAGTCTGAGGTTTGGGAGCCATCATGTGGCCCAGAAAGGCGCCGATGATCAGAACGCAGAGGCATATCCCTGCGAAGGTCCAAGGCTTGAGAGTCATTTGGAGTCATCCTTTCAATTCTCGATGAAACGGGGCCAATCCTACGAAGCTGCGGGCCTGGGAGTGGAGGGTTTCTTCGCAACACGAGACAGATACCTTGGGTCTTTACGAATTTCTCTCAAGTCGAGGGCGAAATCGACTTCCACGGGTGAAAGCCCCCGATCCATGCAAGTGAGGAGAAGTTTTGTCGCATCCTCTTTTTTGCCGAGAAGAGCGAGCGCCTGGACTTTCGTGAATTGGGATTCGACATCGCCGGCTCCGCGGCGTTCCGCATTTTCGATGTCGGTTGCAGCACTGGCCGCGTTGCCTATTTTGGCGTGATAGAAGGCCAGAGTCATCCAGGTGGGGCCACTGCGGGGATTGTCCTGCAATTCCTCTGACAGCAGACGTGCGGCCTTTGCGTAGTTCTCGCGTACGAGAGCCGGCTGGCCAAGCATCGCGTAGCAGTCGCCGATGTCTCTCCATATCATGTGGTACTTGGGATCGAGGTTTGCGGCCTGCTGGTAGTTTGCGAGAGCGTTTTTGTAGTTTCCGTCGCTGAAGGCGATGTCGCCGAGGTTGCGATACGCCGTTTCGTTGGGGCTGCGCTGGATACTGCGCTGGGAGGCATCGATGGCTTCATCGTGCTTGCCGAGTGCGATGTACATTTCGCCGAGATTGGCCAGCGGCCTTGCCACGTTCGGGGCGGCCATGGCTGCAGCGTCGAAGGCGTCGGCAGCTTGTTGATACTTTGCCTGGCGGAAGAGTATCCAACCGAGCTCATTGTTTGCGGGCCAGTAGTTGGGGCGCTCCTTCAGGATCTCTCGATAGGTCTGCTCCGCCTCAGGCCACCGGTTTGTGTTGCGCAGGGCCTGCGCCCGATAGAGCATGATCTCCGGGTTTCCGGGATCGGCCTTGAGCGCCCTGGTGAAGTAGGTCATGGCGTTGTTGGTGTCGCCGGTGTAGAGATAGACGAGGGCGCGGCTGAGGAGTCCGGTCGCTGACGTGGAGTTAGAGTCAGCTGCTTTCTCTGCATTCTGGCGCGCCAGATTGAGAATGGCTGGATCATGCAATACGCGGTATTTGCGGGTGTAGGCAATGGCTAGTCTGGCGTAACCGAGGCGGAAGTGAGGCTCTTTTTCGAGGCATTCGGCGTATTTCAGGATCGCGGCGTCGAGGCCGGTGTTATTGGGCTGAGCGGCGAGTTGCTCTGCCTGGCTGAATAAGGAAAACGCGGCGGGAGAGATTCCGAGTAACTCATCGGTGTCTCTGGCGGTCTTGTCCTGGTCGGGCAGACCTAACAATCTGGCTGCTGCCGAGGATCCCTTGTCGGCGAGAGAGCTGATGTCGGCGCGGCTGGAGGTGATGTGATGCCTGCGAAGCAGACGCTGGGTTGCGGCATCCAACACCTGAAGAAGGAGTGTAACCGTGTTCGGGGTGGATTGAAGCGAGGCGGCCAGCACCAGGTTGGCGCCCAATGCATTTACCGATTCAGCCGGCGTGGCGGGCGAGGTGCTCGTGATATCGCTGGGAGCGATGATTAATAGATTTTTGACGTAGGCCTCGGCGCGGGCGAGGCGGCTGCGAATCGTGCCAAGCACGGTGGAGACGATCGGCGCCGATTCGCCTGGGCCGACGGGCCACGCCATGAGCGCGACAAAGCGCTTTTCCGGAATGGGGTGGATCCACAGGTCGATTCTGGGCCATTCAAACCAGAGGCCGCCGGCAAGGGCGAGGGACGACGCTCCTGCACCCATCTGGATCATTCGTCTGCGGGACAGGTGAAGAGGTTTTGCTGCATATCCCTGAGTCGAAGGCTCGAACCCTAATGGAGACATGGCCTCTGGAATTGTCCGACAGCGGCGCGAAAGATCCGGCTCAATACAGCCGCGAACGGCTTTTTTCCATTCTGGCGGAAGTCCGTCGAAGAGAACGTCCTTTCCTGTCTGGAGCTGGTTGTCGGAGTTGATGTGCGGCAGCCGGCCAGTCAGCATTTCGTGGATGACGACTCCGAAGGCATACACGTCTGTGGCCTTCGAAGGCGGTTGTCCGCGAAAGAGTTCGGGCGCCATGTATGCGGGAGTGCCGGCCACTCCGACTGCGGTCAGGGTTCGGCCGTCGGTGAGGTAGGCGTGGGCCAGGCCGAAGTCCATGACGGAGACGCGCACTTGTTCGCCGGAGCCGTCGAGCATGATGTTGGACGACTTGATATCGCGATGGAGGATGCCTGCATCGTGGATGGCGGTCAGGGCCGCGGCCACCTGCTTTGTGATGCAGGCCGCCTCGGGCAGATCGATTCGCGTTTTGCGAACCATTCTGGCTCCGAGGGTCTCGCCGGGCAGGAGCTTCATGGTCAGAAAAGTGAGCGGGCCGGCTGGTCCCTGACAATGGAAGATGTCGTATATGGGGCAGAGGTTGGGATGAATGACCTGCCGGGCAAGCAAGACCTCCCGCTCGAATCGCTTCTGCATGTGGGGTTCGTCGGCGATCTGCGGAAGGACTGTTTTTAGAGCGAGATGAATACCTTGCAGGCGGAGGTCCTCGACCTCATACACCTCTCCCATGCCGCCTCTTGCGATGAAGCGAATGACGAGAAAGCGCTCACCGAGGACGTCGCCCGGTCTGGGCCGGTTTGTGGATTCGAGGGGGGTTGTGTTCTGGTCGGATCTCTCACGGCCGTTTGTTTGGGAGCTTTGGCGAAAATCTATGGTGGTTTTTTCGAGGAAACCTGGCGTTGGGGGGTGGAGAGAACTTCCAGCACGGGGATCTTTGACGAGCCGTGATTCGACCGAACGTTTGAGCTCTAAATTCTCGCCGCAAACTTTATCGAGAAAGGCGGACCGGTCCCCGGGCTTGATTGCCAGGGCGGCATCGAAAAGCTGCTCGACCAACTCCTGCTGATCAGCCATAATCGCCACTCCAACAAACGTTGCAATAGGAGAATATGCGCCGAGGCTGTCCAATCATCGTGCAGGTTAAACAGACACGGGAGAAACATGGCCCATTTCGGAGAGCAAAAAGTTTCATCGCGGCGAGAGAAATGAATCCGCCGTTTGAAACAGGGTAGCCCAGATCTTGTTTGTTTCGATGGAATCCGGTTATGGAATCCGGGAGCTGACTCCTGCGTGTGATACACAGCTTATACGAGTCGAGGCATGGTATCAGGATTTTTCTGGATGGGAAAGTAAATGGAGGGTCAGGGCGGAGGAAGTCGCTGTTGTGGAAGGAGGGGCTGCCCTTGGGTTTTTCGCCCCTGGTTGAGCGTAGAGGACGCGGACGTGACGGCCGGGAAGGTGCTACAACTGTAGTCGATGCGAGCTGTGAGTCCAATGCTGACGCCCCGGGAGGCGGCACGGTTGCTCGGGGTGAGCTATGCCACGATCAAGCAGTGGATATTGAGCGGCAAGCTGAAGACGGTGCAGACTCCGGGGGGGCATCATCGTCTGACCGAGGCGGCGCTAAGGCCCTTTTTGCAGAAGGACAAAATGAAGCCGGCGGCCGACTCGCGCCAACGCTACCGTCGGGTGAGCGGCAGAAATCAGCTTGTGGGCAAGGTGGTGGGTATCCGCGTCGAGGGGCTTCTGGCTGAGGTGGTGCTCTCGGTTGGAGATACCCATGTGACGGCGATTATTACGGCGAACGCGGTTCGGGAATTGCAGTTGAAGAAGGGTGATACGGCAGCTGCTCTTATCAAGTCGACTGATGTGATGATTGAGCGCCTGGATGATCTTGCCTAGCTGGCCGCCGCAGGGATTTTCTGTTCGTGATGGGGTGGTGGGATAGGGGAGCGGATTTCTTCGCCTTGTTGTGCGTGAGCGGCTTCGGTCGGAAATGACGATGCATTGGGTGAATTGTGGAAACGGCCGTTGAAAGTCTTGTCGGAAAGAGCTGGAGGACTGTGAAGGAATGTGGACCTTCGGGATCCTTCGCGGCGCTCAGGATAACAGCAAGAAACAAGTGGCTCGGCGGATATAAGGGTGGGATTCGAGCGCGCCCGAGAAGGGCGAATCGTTTGACTATACGATTTGAATCGACTAACTTCATAGGATGTGATCGAAGCGCACTCGGCTGACTTCGTACCCTTCCAGTCTGCCTCGACCGTAATTTGCGCAATTCCTCACCATCTGCAGATGCGAGTTTGAGCTGCGTTTCAGGAGCGGGCTTTTTCCCATGAGGGCTGTTCGTATTTTTTCGGGGTTTGTCTTTTTTGTTTTGATCGCCGGGTTGGTGTCGTTTGCACAAATCGCGGCAGGTCTTCGGGGGCGTGTGCTTGATCCCTCCGGGGCGGCGGTTGCGAATGCTCATGTGGAGTTGATCGAATCTGCGAAGAATGTGCATCAATCGACGACGGCTTCGAGCACAGGCGACTATCTGTTTACGAACCTCAATCCGGGGTCGTACGAAGTGGTTGTGGCGGCGTCGGGTTTTCAGACGCTGCACCATACGGGGATTACAGTGGCCGTGGGACAGACGGTGACCGCCGATCTTGCGCTGAGTCCCGGGGGCGACCAGCAGACGGTGACAGTCAACAGCGACTATCCGGTGATGCAGGTGGGAACGAGCGATATTCAAACGAACATTGCTGGACCGACGATTGTTGCGATGCCTCTGAACACGCGGAATTTCATTCAGCTTTCGACGTTGGCGCCTGGGGTGGAGCTGCCGCCGGGGACGCTGCTGCCGCGCATCAACGGGGGACGGCCGCGGACGAATGAGTATATCTATGACGGCATCTCGGCGCTGCAGCCGGAGCCCGGGCAGGTGGCGTACTTTCCGATCCTCGATGATATCCAGGAGTTCACGGTTGAGGCAAATAATGTGCCGGCGGAGTTTGGGCGGTTCAATGGCGGTGTGGTGAACGTGGCGACACGGTCGGGATCGAACGCGGTGCACGGAAGTTTGTTCGAGTACTTTCGGAATGAAGATCTAAACGCGCGGAATTATTTTTCTCCCGCTCCAGCCCGGAAGCCGGAGTACAGGCGCAATCTGTATGGCGCTACCCTTGGCGCTCCGATTCTTCATGACAAGCTTTTTTTCTTTGGCGACTACCAGGGCGTGAATCAGTTGATTGGGGTGACGCGCATCTCGACTGTCCCGACGCTGGCGATGCGGCAGGGTATCTTTACCGGTGTTTCGAAGATCTACAACCCTGCGACGACGCAGACGGTGGCAGGGAAGTTCGTTCGCCAGGAGTTTCCGAACGATGTGATCAACGTGCCGCTGGATCCGGCGGCGAAATCTTTGCTGGCTAGGTTTCCTACGCCGACGAACTCGGCTGCGGCGAACAACTATACGCGGACGGCGAATGACTCGGATCATCAGAACCAGTTTGATGTTCGCGTGGATGGAACTTACAGGGCTCGGGATCGGGCCTTTGGGCGTTACACCTACTACAACGAGGTGGAGTTGCCGGTGGCGCCCTTGCCGGATGGAAGCGGGCTGATTAGCGGCGCGGTGTTGGGGACGGGTGGTGTGGTGGGGTTGTCGAATGTGCTGGGTCAGCAGGCGGTGTTCAATGAGACGCATACATTTTCTGCGCGGCTGCTGAATAACCTTGCTGTCGGCTATACGCGCCGAGGTAATACGATTGTGGGGCCGACGCTGGGGACCACTGCTTCGTCGGCGCTGGGGATTCCGGGGATTCCGACGAACGCCGCGTTCAACAATGCGTTGCCGTTGTTTACGATTACGGGCATTCAGCAGCTTGGGCCATCGGCGAGTACGTTTGCGCAGTTTCAAACTGCGGTGTGGCAGATGGTGGATATGGTCACGCTCACCAGGGGACCGCATGCGATCAAGGCTGGGATCGATTTCCGGTGGTATCAGTTGAATACGGTGTCTCCGCCGAATCCAACGGGCTCGTTTGCGTTTACCACGACGGGGACGAATCAGCAGGGCGTGACGAATAGCGGCAATTCTGTGGCGAGTTTTCTGCTGGGGCAGGTGGATACGTTCGCGATTGATTTGCAGGAGAGCAAGATTCGTCCGCGCGACATGATCGAGGAATATTTCGCCCAGGATGACTGGAAGGTTTCGCCGCGATTGACGCTGAACATTGGGGCGCGGTGGACGCTTCATTTTCCTTCGGTGGAAAAGAACAATCAGGGTGCGGTGTTCAACCTTGGAACGCAGCAGTTGGATTATCTGGGGCAGAACGGGAACTCGCGGAGTGCGCGTGAGCTGCACTATGACAATGTTGCGCCGCGACTGGGTTTTTCGTTTCTTGCTACACCGAAGACGGTGGTGCGGGCGGGGTATGGGATTGTCTTTATTGATCAGTCGGGGATTACGACTCCGTTTACTACGCCGCAGTTTCCGTTCATTCAGAACGTGCAGCAGAAGACTCAGGACAGCGTGAATGCAGCGTTTGGACTTTCGGGTGGGCCTTCGGTTGCGCCGATTCCATTTACTCCAGATGCGGGGTTGGGGCAGAGTGTTTATACGGCGAAGAAGACGGCTGGGTCAGGCTATGTGCAGCAGTGGAACCTGGCGGTGCAACGGTCGATTACGAACAATATGTCGGTGGAGATTGCTTATGTGGGATCGCATATTGTTCATGTCGGGGTTCCTGACTCGAACCTGAATCAGTTGACGGCGGCGCAGCTTGCGCAGGGGCCTTCGCTGCTGGCGCAGGTGAACAATCCTTACTTCGGGCAGATCCCTGTTTCGAGTTCGATTGGCACGAAGACGGTGAGCCAGGCGCAGTTGCTGAAGCCTTATCCTCGATTTTTGAATGTAGCTACGTATAGGAACAACAGCGGTACGACGAACTACAACGCGATAGAGGGCAAGGTGGAGCAGAGGTTTTCGCGCGGGGTCGCTTTTTTGTTTGCGTATACGCATTCGAAGTTGATTGACGATGCTTCGTCGGTGTTTTCGTCTACTGTGCTTTCGTCGCCGAACTCCAACAGTCTGATCGCAGCGGATACGTTTCGGCCTAATCTGGAACGGGACTCGTCGAATGGCGATATGCCGAATGTGACGTCGTTCAGCGGGATCTATGAGCTGCCTGCCGGACGGGGACGTCGGTTTGCATCGACGGGTATAGGCAATGCGGTTTTGGGAGGATGGTCGCTGAATGCGATTTTTTCGCTGCAGTCAGGGATGCCGGTGACGGTGACGCAGGCGACCAATAACAACTCGTTCGCGGGATTTGCGCTGCAGCGGCCTAATATTGTCGGGAACCCGAGTTTGCCGGCGAGTCAGAGGACGCCAGCGCGCTACTTCAACACGGCGGCGTTTGCTACGGCTCCGCAGTTTGTTATTGGCACTGCTTCGCGGAATCCGGTGCGGGGGCCGGCTTATCGGGATCTTGATATGGCGCTGGTAAAAAATATGTCGCTGCCGCTGGAGACGAGCCTGCAATTCCGGGCGGAGATGTTTGATATTACGAATACGCCCGCGTTTTCGTCGCCGAATGGGAGTTTCGGCTCTGCGGCGTTTGGGAGTATTACGAGTACGTCGACTGATCCGCGGGTGATGCAGTTTGCGCTTCGGTTGAGCCGGTAGGATTTCGTCGAATCTCCGGCGCCAACTACTCGAGGAGGGAGTCGATGAAGGAGCTGCTGTCGAAGGGGATGATGTCTTCGAGTTTTTCGCCGATGCCTGCGTAGATGACGGGGAGCTTGAGTTCGGTGGCGATGGCGAGGACGATGCCGCCTTTGGCGGTGCCGTCGAGTTTGGTGAGAACGATGCCGGTGACGTTGGCGGCTTCGGTGAAGAGGCGGGCTTGTTGGAGGCCGTTCTGGCCTGTGGTTGCGTCCATGACGAGGAGCGTTTGGTGGGGGGCGCCGGGGATGAGTTTTTCCGCGGTGCGGCGCATCTTGTCCAGCTCCTTCATGAGGTCGGTTTTGGTGTGGAGGCGGCCGGCGGTGTCGACGATTAATATCTGCGTGCCTCGGGCTTTGGCGGCGGCGCAGGCGTCGTAGAGTGCGGCTGAGGGGTCTCCGCCTTGCTTGGTCTTGATGATCTGGACGTCGGAGCGCTGGGCCCAGACTTCGAGCTGCTCGATTGCGGCGGCGCGGAAGGTGTCGGCGGCGCAGAGCAGGACGGAGCGTGGCGGGCCATCTTTTCCGGCGGTGAAGTAGGCGGCGAGTTTGCCGGTGGTTGTGGTTTTGCCTGTGCCGTTGACGCCGACCATCATGATGACTTCGGGCGGTGCGGCGGGGTGCTTGATGGGGCGGGCTACGCTGTCGAGGATTTGCTTTAGCTCGGATTTAAGGAGTTGCTTGAGTTCGTCGCCGCCCTGGATGCCGGTGCGGAGGGCGCGCTGGCGCAGGTTTTCCATGACGATGGCGGTGGTGGGGGCGCCGAGGTCGGCGGCGAGGAGGAGGGGTTCGAGGTTTACGAGGGTGGTCTCGTCGACCTCGCGGGTGAGGGCGACGATGGAGCTGATGGACTCAGTGAAGGACTCGCGGGTGCGGGTGACCGCCTGCTTCATGCGGTCGAAGAGGCTGCGCCTGGGCTCCTGCGGTTCGGGGGCGGAGGGGGTGGGCTGCTCGGGTTGCTGGTCGGGCTTGTCGCGTTTGCCGAAGAGAGAAAAGGCCATCATCTTCTAGTTTAGCGGAGACGAGCGGAACCTTGCGTGTTAGCTTGGGTTTCACTTGATTATGCGTGATTTGAGAACGACTTTCCTGGCTGGGCTTTTTCTTTGTCTGATAGGAACGCTGGCTGCTCGAGAGCCCATGTGGTCGCAGCAGGCGCCGGTTGCGCCAACCGATACGACGACGCTGCATGTGGCATCGCGGCTGGTGGTGCTCGATCTGGTGGTGATCGACCGCAACGGCAAGTTTGTGTCCAATCTTGACCGCTCGCAGTTTACCGTGACGGAAGACAAGACGCCGCAGACGATTCGGAACTTCGACCCGCCGGATGGGCACGAGATGCCGGCGGGGTCTGCAGGCAAGATGCTGGTCGAGAGCAGTGCAGACCTGCCGAAGATCGGCAATGCACCGGTAAATGTTCTGGTCTTTGATGAGGTGAATACGCCGTTTCTGCAACTGGCCTATGCGCGGCAGATGATGGAGCGCTATCTGAAGCGGATGCCGGAGGTGTTGCCGGTGCCGACGCTGTTCCTCGCAGCGGGCGCGAAGAAGATTGCGGTGCTGCACGACTATACGCAGAGCCGCGCGGACCTGCTGGCGAGTATTCGCACGCATACGACCGACACGGACTTTACGATGCTGACGAATACTCTGAACGGAGGCAGGTCGGGTTCGGATGACGGGATGGTGAAGACGCTTGGCGCGTTGACGCAGATTGCGAGCAGCGTGCGCGGGGTGCCGGGGCGCAAGAACGTCATCTGGGTGGGGACAGGATATCGGAACGCGAGCGATCTGAACAATCTGAGCAACGTGGACAATGACAAAGTGAAGGCTGCTATCCGGACGGTAACTGACCGTATGCAATCGGCACACGCGACACTGTATCTGATCGACCCGGAGGGCGTGGTCGCCAGGGATCCGGGCAATGCCGATGCGCTTGGCAACGGAATGCCCGGCGATGCGGCTACTGGATATGGAGCTTACAGCCCCGGGCTTGGCTTCGAGAACCTTGTCTACACGACGGGTGGACGGATTCTGGGAGGGCGCAACGATGTTGATGCGGAGATTGGGCAGACGGCGATGGAAGGCACGAAGTACTACACGCTGTCCTACGTGCCCACGAGTCTGGACGATGCGGCCAAGCCATACCGGAGGATACGGGTTAAGGTGAACGATCCTTCGTTGCGGGTGATTACGCGCGATGGTTACTTTGGCGGAGAAGAGAAGGTGGACGCGGTAGCGCCCAACACGGTGAAGAAGCAGCCGAAGCAACTGCTCTTCGACCTGACGGCCGCGGCGAGAACGACGCTGGTGTATAGCGGGCTGCACGTGGAACCGGTACAGGCGAAGAACGGCTATTTGCTGAAGGTAAAGGCCAGCGACCTGACGTGGGCGCCGCAACCGGACGGTTCGCGGGTGGCGGAGGTGACGGTGGTGGCGGTGGGATACAGCAGTCGCGATAAGGAGCTGGGCCAGCGTGCGGCAGAGCTGCAGCAGCAGATCGAGGCGAGCAATGTGATTGGGCCGCAGTCTCAGGTTGGGTTTGCCTTTCCGTTCGCTGTGCCGGCGGGGACGTCGCGGGTACGGATTGTCATGCGCGATGCGGCGACAGGAGCTATGGGCTCGGCGAATACGAAGCCGTAGAGGTCACAAGGGCTTCAGGCTGTTCTGGTAGACGCGCAGGCGGACATAGCCTGCCTGGAGGAGAGGTGTGTCGACGTGGTGGGAGTGGCCGTGTTCGAGGAGATCGCCCAGGATGGTGTCGACTTCAACGGGGGCTCCTTTTTTCAGGTCTCGGTACATGGACGAGGTGAGATTGGAGCCCTTAGCGGTGACTGCCTGGTACAGGAAAGCGACGAGGGCTGGTGGGAGCGGGAATCCGCAGGCGGCGGCCACGGCTGCGCATTCGTCGAGAGCCCGCAGCATGCTCCGCTCTCCGTCGGGGACTGCGTTGATTTCGCCTATGGGGCCGCCGAGCAGGCAGGTGACAAGACCGAGTGAGGCGATCATGACCCACTTATGCCACATCGCCTGCAGGATAGTGGTGGAGAGTTCGGTCTCGAAGCCGGCGTTTCGCATCGTCTCATCGAAGGCACGAATGCGCGGTGTGATCTCGCCATTGAGTTCGCCGTAGGTGAGCTTCTGCATGGGAGTGATCTGGACGATGCGTCCTTGTTCGTCGAGGTCGGTGGAGACCATGCAGACGCCGCCGAGTACAGGGCGATCGCCGAAGTGGCCGGTGAGGATTTCGATGTGGCGCATGCCGTTGAGGACGGGGTAGATCATGGTGTCGGGGCCGACAGCCGGGGCCATGTCTCTCATCGCTTGATCGAGGGCCTGGGCCTTCACGCTGAGGAAGATGATGTCGAAGGGGCTTTCCAGTTCTTTGCCGGTGATGGTCTTGGGCTGGAGGGTGAGGTCTCCGTGGGGGCTGACGATGCGCAGGCCTTCACTGCGGAGTTGCTGCGAGCGAACGGGTCTGACGAGAAAGGTGACGTCTCGTCCGGCCTGTGCGAGACGCGCTCCAAAGCAGCCGCCGACGGCGCCGGCACCAACGACAAGGATCTTCATAGGTTTTTTTGATGCTCAAGGCTGCGCGGTGGGTGCGCGGGCATTGTTCTTGTTATGAGTTGCTGGTTAAGGAGTGGTGGAGGTTGGCGCAGGTTTTGGCGGAGCCGAGGAATAGATACCAGGGCGTACAAGAAGAAGGAGATAGATGAGCAGGATTGCGATGAGGACGAGGCCACCGATGAAGATGTGCGGCCGGAAGCCCATCACGGTTCTGTGGCGGGGAAGATCAGGAGGTGGGATGTGTTCGTGCTCGTGGTCGCGTTCGTGGCTGTGTTCAGGCATGCACACAAGCTTACTTCGCAAATCCGTTGATCGGCTGCCCCGGCGGAAAATATCTTTCTGCAGCGAAGAGTTACGCTGTGACCGCTAGCCTGAGTTGAATAGGCCTGTGACTGTGTGGCGTCACTTGAGTTGCCGGGTGCGAATCGGTGGCCTTTGGCACGACTTTGGTCTGCCGGGCTTTGATGAAGATGATGGCGGCGACCAGGATTATCAATATGGTTACAAGGAAGCCGATGACGACGGGTCGAATGGACGCATCTCCCACGCGTCGCTGGGGTGTGGGATCGCTCGGTGAGGGCTTCTGGTCCTTCATGGACTGATTGGATGCAGAAGCGACGGTCCGCGGTTAGATGCGAGTTTCGTGGCGGCGGATTTGTTGCGGCTGAATCGGCTTGAGCTATTCGTCGCGGCCAGGGCGGGCCATAAGTTCACGGATGGCTTCCTTGGGGCTCTTGTTGTGGTGAAGGATGGCGTCCATCTGTTCGGTGATGGGCATTTCGACGGCGTAGCGTGCGGCGAGGCCGAGGGCGGCGGTGGTGCTGCGTACGCCTTCGGCTACTTTGCCGTTGAGGCCGGCGATGATGTCGGGCAGTTGGCGTCCGCGTCCGAGTTCGATGCCGACGGAGCGGTTGCGCGAGAGGGAGCCGGTGCAGGTGAGGACGAGGTCG
>Ga0210406_10003009_pt1 | contig 18753 bp, 24 predicted proteins | sample IncBWC30MmetaG_FD_155454 | JGI IMG/M metagenome (GOLD analysis project Ga0210406, IMG submission 155454) | Forest soil microbial communities from Barre Woods Harvard Forest LTER site, Petersham, Massachusetts, United States - Inc-BW-C-30-M | ecosystem: Environmental > Terrestrial > Soil >... | reverse complement strand
CTCGTGGGGCTGAGGAGCAACGCAGCCGAAACAGTGCGTGAAACATTTCGCGCAAGAATGAATGATACGCGTGATTTATTTGCAAGCTCTCGTGATGCAATGGTTGTGGCGGGCGGCAAAATCAGCAAATGCAGATCGCAGCTTTTTGCCGCGTGGGAACAGTTGACGGTATATCTTCGGCAGGCACTGAACGCGCTCGCGGGGGTGGGAAGGAGGGTAATCGAAAGGCCCAGAAGGCTGCGGAAGGTACTTCGCTCCAAAGAGAATAATTTGCGGAAGTTACTAGCAGGTTCTGTCGATGCGATCGTTGTCATGGACGTTGGCCGGCGCCTTGTTGCTGCAAATCCCAAAGCCTTAGATTTGTTCGGAGTCTCGGAAACCAACTTGAAGAAGTTCACCATTGATGCATTCCTTTCCCATAGTGAAGTTCTATGCTTCAACGGAACCGGTTCCCCTTTCAAAGGACGCGTGGAGAAGCACGGTGAATGCAAGATTAGGCGCCTCGACGGAGGCTTGCGAGTGGCAGAATATGTTTTCGTCGCAAATTTCGCCCCTTATCAGCACTTATGCAGATTCTGTAATGTTAGAACGGCTCGGATCAAATCTTTTACTATCAACTCGGGCCAGGGCAATAATTCAAATACCGTCCAGCTACATTGAGGACATTCCGAAATTGATTTGATCGTTGTCTGTCAACTCTTGCCAAGTTCCACCAACTTCATTTCCTGCTCTGATACTTTGCTCCGAATAGGACCGAACCACTCTTCCGATAAGCTTTTACGAGGCACTAAACCCGTAACCTCGTTACCAGAGAGGTGGTGCTCGGAAGCCTCGCCGACGCCTCGGACTGCTGCGGCTGTTGCTGAACGGCGGCAATTCGACAAAAGCGGGTTACCTCGCTGGCACTCTGCGTCAGACAGGCCGCGGCGGGCTAGCGGATGAAGTCCTGCGCGATGAAGAGCGTCGGCTATGACGTGCGCGAGAGCAATCCTTTCAAGGCCGCGTAGATGTTTTTGGGCTTCGACTCCCACAAAGGCAATCGAATCATCAGGCATTTGGCGGAAGCGTGTGGGAGTCGAAATGGGATTGGCGGCGGTCTTGTGGCTAAGACTACTGCCGGTGGCGCCGATACGGTGCTTCGATTCGACGTGGCAGGAAGCCCAACCGCCGACACATGGACCGGCAGCAATGGGGACTACTCGACAGACAGTAATTTCTGGATGGGGCTTTCGCCCACTCTGGCGATTGCGAACGGTCCGCGACGGGAGTGGACTCAACGCCTTCGCTATCTCCAGCCCCCAACAGAAACGAACATGGCCAGATTTTGTCCTTCGAGGTGGCACGTAACTCCGTTATAAAGTGTTCGTTGCGTATGTGAAGATTGTCTTGTCTGGCTGTAGTGACGATCACTATTGGCCTATTTCCGTCAACTGATATAGGTCAACAGCAGTCAAACTGCACAGAACCTCTTGCTGGACTCGAGGAACCAAGAACGACTGACCTAGCAGAAAACCGGATTATCGGACTAATCTTGCCCCGCGTATTTTTGTTAAGTGTCCATCCATGAAAGAGATGGATGGTAGGGGCGGTGGGGATCGGACTAAAAGCGATGTTGAAGGCGCTTAAGTTATTGATTCCGTGACCCCGCAAAAGCCGTCAACCCTTAGATCCGCCTAACCGAGGTACGCAGCGGGTACACAGAAAACAAGAGATCTTGGTTTCGAACCACCCCTGTGCGGGGTTAAACGTCAGCACAGGCCGACTTTGCCCAAAAAGCGACCTTAAATTGACTGCCCGTTAAATTCCCCAAACGCGGCAGTTGTTCGTTGTACTCCTCTCTCCACGCACCAATGTTCACCCGCGCCTCGATGACGCCTGTCAGAACTGACAGTTGGGTAGCTGCCAGACTCTCGCTAGCATTCGGGCGGTATTCGTTGGATTCATGCGACAACATTCTGATGACTTCTGAGTTACGCATCCCAGGACATAAGGTTCTACCGCGGGAGTCACGAGTTCCATCTGAGTGTAAAACCCAACCGGAAATGAGGAGGCAGCCATGCAGAGAAAACGGATAACGCTTTTATTCAGTTCGGCGGCGATTTGTCTGCTCGCAACTGTATCGGCATTTGGTGCCGACGGCGAAAAGGCCAAAGTCACAGGAATGATTATTTCCCGTACAGGGGAAACGTTGATCGTGAACACATCAAGTGGCAAGGTCACCGTGATTCTTACGGAAGAGACAAAAACGAAAGATAACAAGGGCGTTTTCGGCCTAAGGAAAGAATACATGGCGAACACCGTGCTAATACCGGGACTCAAGGTGCAGGTTGACGGCGCGTCTGACGCCGAAGGGCGAGTCACAGCGAAAACGATCACCGTCGATGGCGATGACCTGGAAACAGCTGAGATGATTCAAGCCGGCTTAAATCCCACGAAAGAGCAAGTAGCTACGAACGTCAAGGACATCCAGGAGAACACCGCGCGTTTTTCCGATCTTAGCGACTACGACGTAAAGGGCGAGGCAACCATAAGGTTCAACGTTGCCAGCTCCACGATCTCGCCCGAGGACCAGCAACGACTCAAACAGTTAGCACAAGTCGCAATCGGTCTTACCGGCTACATCATCGAGGTCAAGGGGTTCGCCGACACGAGCGGCAACGCAGTCATGAACCAAAAGCTGAGCGAAGATCGTGCCGAAGCGGTCGTTGCCTATTTCATCCAGCAATGTAACGTGCCCGTACGGCACATCGTCGCTCCGGGTGCGATGGGCGAATACCAACCAGCGGCATCAAACGAGTCCGCAGAAGGGCGCGCCCAAAATCGTAGGGTTGAGGTTAAAGTGCTTGTGAACAAGGGCATCGCCGGCACCTAGCCAAGACGGTTTGCTCTCTACTGAAGTATTCACGGAAATTCCTACATAACGAGCCAGGGCTCCCGTCCCTCGCGCTGCTATCTATTCGCAGATTTAGGAGTGCCCAGGGACCGGGTCGCGTTCCTACTTCAGCCCAACATGGATCCCACCGGTAGGTTAGCCACGGGACAACGCGCCTTACGTAACACTCGCTCGGATGTGGTCCCGCGCAGGGCATCGAGAAATCCGTCGGGACCATCGGTTGCCATGATAATCAGGTCAGTGCGAAGTTCTGCGGCAGTTTGTAAGATGATGTCAGCCGGCTCACCGACCTTGGCTACCCTGTTCCAGGTCCAGCCGGTGTCCTTGGGGAGCTTGAGCGATGGCATTTCGGCAATGGGTCCGACGTGGAGCAACGTGACTATGCCAGCTGGCAATTGGAGGTTGCGGATCAGACGTACGGCGGCTTCCACGCTCGGTTGCGGGCGGGGTTTGATCGTGACCGGGATGAGGATGTTCTGAAGTGAGATCGAGCCGTCTTGTCGCGAGACGAAGCCCTCCACGCCGTGGGGAGTGAAGAGCGTCATTTGTCCAGCCCTACGCGCAATCGGCTCGCCCACCGATTTCTCCAACCAGCGCATGCGCCCCTCGTGTTGGCGAACCGCCAACACGATCAGATTCGTAGGATTTTCTTCCAGAAAGCCAAGACAGGCTCTCACCGGATCTTTGCTCAACCTGAGAACTTTGGCGGCCTTAATGCCAAGCTGCCCAACCGCGCTCTTGGGACTGCCCTTCGGGATGAGCCCCCATCGCTCGAGCGTATCGCGAACGCCTGGAAAGTCCTGCCATTCGGCAGCGGGACTCGCCTCGACATGAAGCATTGTAAGTTTGGCCCCAGCCACCAGTGCGATCTTCAGAGCATGCACGAAGGCGACCTCGCTGGCCTCGGAAAAATCTGATGGATGAAAAATCGATTCGAGTTTGACTCCGTCCAGTGTCTTGGCCTGAGACATAATTTATCTTTTCGTGCCTTTATTGTTCGATTGAGAGTGGCTATGGTTGTGTCGCTTGGGATCGTGATCGATTTTGCTGGCGACATACAATGCCCTACATAGACTCACGCACCTCCGATCTCATGCGAACTGTCAATGATTACAGGTGCCATCCAAGCTCAAGATGGCGTGCCGGGGAGATTACCGAGAACACGGTGCGGTCTGAATCTGTGAAGTTCCAGATGCCTTCGCAGGTCACCTTTGATACTGTCCCGTCCTCGTTGATTTGGAATTTGACAATCGAGGATCGCGCGGAGTTGTTCGGTTTGCTTCGCGGGGCTCTGTTACGCAAGCAATGCGGGATGGTCATGGGCATATGACCTTCACTCCAGAGTGAATTCTCTCTATCCGGCTAGTGCAAGAATCCGCAGTCAAGTCACCGCTCTAGGGGCTTGCAACGGAACAGCGAGGCTAAAACTATTGCAGAAGCAGTGTTAATGCTGGAATGCCGAGATCTGACTTCACAAAGAGGGATTCTTCAGGCGCTGTGCCACAGTCTTCAAGATTTCGCGCGAAAGTTCCTTGTCCGATACGGCGCGGGCCATGCTGATGGCGCCAACCAACGCGCAATAGGCCATGACGGCGCGTGATCTCGCCGTGTCCTTATCCGACTTGTTCGTCTCACGAACCAGATTGGCGAGCAACTCAATGTTGTCTCGCGTTTTCCGGGTGGCGACAGCTCTAGTGTGTTTGTCGCTGCGTGCGAGATCTCCTGCCAAAGCGGCGACAGGACAACCCATACCTGGATAATTACGATGAGCTTCGCTCAAGTAATCATCGACCAGGGACTCGTAGGTGAAGCGCGGCCCGCCAGCGGCGGCCGCATCGATCCGATCTTTCCACATGTCCAGCGAGGAGCCGACCGCTTCGGCAACTAGCGCGTCACGCGATTTGAAGTGCTTATAGAAGCCGCCCACGGTAAGACCGGCTTCCTTCATCAGGTCCGCGATTCCGATCCCGGCGAGCCCCTCTTCTCGGAATTTCCTTGATGCGACGGTAACAATACGCTCATGTGTTTTTGCCTTTTCGGTTCTGGAATGGCGCATCGTGGCCCCCTAAAAAATCTACGACCAAATCGCAGTGGCACGCATCCAATGCTTCAATGGATTATAACAATAATCCTTACTGGACGCAACCAGCTTCGAATTTACTCTGGAGATAAAAAAAATGAGCAACTCATCGTCAAAGGGCACAGCCCTCATCACCTGAGCCTCCCGGGGCATCGGAGCTGTCTATGCAGACCGTCTCGCAAAACGGGGACACGACCTCATTCTCGTCGCACGCAGCGAGGAGCCACTCAAAACACTGGCTGCGGGCCTCTCAAGCGCGAGCGGACGGTATATCACTTCCATCGTGGCGGACCTCAACTTGTGTTTACCGAACCGATCAACTCTCGGACGGTCTGACAAAAGGAATGAAAGTGCTCCTGTGGGAGTTCCCTACGCCGCTTGGTTTTCTCCCAGAACACCGTCTGGCCAAAACGAATGATAACGTCCTTTATGATGCACTATCCCGATGAAGAGACAACCCCTCGGGAAGACGAGACCGTAGCGGGTGGGTAAGCACGTGAGCGACAGTCGAAATCCCGCCCCGCAATCGCATTGGTAAACACTAGCCGACTTGAAGAGGACCTATGCGTGCACCTTCGCGAAACGGAACCGGGCTCAAGTAGCGGATTTGTCGTACCAGTTGATGACACGCAGAGCCCGGAGCGTATTCCATCGGCTTGGCTTGTTGTCACCCTCCTCGAGCTCAAAATGCACCTTGCCGGCATATGTATTCTCCAGCAGCCAAGTACCATCCGGCTGCTGCTTGGATCGCAGCAGATGGATCGCTTCGTCTATACGAGAGTCAGGAGGATCCCCGATAGAGCGGAAGTATTCGAGGGCGCGCAGTACGTCGTAATGCCACCGGGCGGGAAATGAGAACTGCAGCCAGGATGGGTTGACGACTTCGCCTGTACTCTTCCGACGAAATAGTTTTCGTTCGAGCAGATACTGTTCCCCCCGGTGCCGAGCCGCGATGGATTCCGGCGAGCCTCCGGTTGCCCGTTCGTGTGCCAACAGACCTTCCAAGACGTTGATCGTGGTCGCAAACGACGAGCGGACTGAGCCATTCTCCACCTCACAGTTCCATCCCCCGTCCTCAAGCTGCTCGCCAAGAAGGCGAGTGACCAGGTGATTCATATCTTGACGAAAATAAATACCCAAGGTGATGGTTCTGCCGTTGATGCACGGCTCGACTTCGCCGCTGAAGAACGGCTGCCCGGCGTGCTCCCACCGGCAGTGATCTCTGACCAGTTCCACCGCGCGACTGACCCGGTCAGAGCTTGGGTCGACCCCGAAATCATGCAGCAGTTGAAGTGTGGGTAGCGTGGAGATCCAAGGCTGGCCCTGGTTCTCGTCGCGCCAGTTGAAGCTACGTGCAGGGAAACATGCGCCTCCAGCCCACTGTCCGTCTTCGCCCTGCAACGCCAGCAGTCTGGCCCCCCAGCCCTCGATAGCCGTCCGTGCACGCTCGGCTGCGAAGGCCTCTTCTGGCGCATCGACAAGATCGCGAAACACCTGCCAGCGAATCGCGGGGTCCGAATCAAGCAGCCACTCCAGCACGGTCATGCGGCAAAGTCTAACATGAGCGGTTTAGTTCAGATTAGTAACGCGAAACGCGCTTGCCATCACTGAAGTATCGAGATGAATAGTAAACACAAGACTTATCGGGCATTCTCCCGGAATAAGGAACTTATCGGTGGAACATTTGTAGCAAGTCTATCGGCCCACCAATTTTCTGCAGTTCCTCGGGGTATCGAGCACCTTGCAGCGCGATCTTGGAAGCTGCAGTGTCTAACTCTCGAAGGTTTTCCGATGTAAGCTCGACGGCGACGGCCCCGATGTTCTTTTCAAGCCGATGCAGCTTCGTCGTACCGGGGATCGGTACGATCCGCGACTTTTGTGCCAACAACCATGCGAGAGCAATCTGAGCAGATGTCAATTTCTTCTGTTCGGCAACTTGCCAATCAGATCGACTAACGCCTGATTCGCTTTGCGGTTTTCTGGAGTGAAGCGAGGGTCGACGTTACGGAAATCGGTGCTATCGAACTTGGTATCTTCGGTGATTTGCCAGCGAGGAAGTCCCTGCCAAGAGGGCTGAATGGAACGAACCCGATCCTTAGTTCCTCGATATCCAAACTCGATCCATACCACTTGACGATGTCGCCGTTTGCATCGTGAAAGGGCACTCTCCGGTGGAACATCCAGCGGTATTCTCCATTCGCCCTGCGGACCCGAGTTTCGTATTCGAAGGCTTCTCTAGTCGCGAGGCAGGCTCGCCACTTGGCCACAATCCCCCAACGTCTTCGGGGTGAACATAAGCGGTCCAATTCCAGCCGGCCACTTTATCCAAAGTGACGCCGAGATATTCCAGCCAAGGTTTATTGAAGTAATCGAGGTATGCGTCGGGTTTGGCTGTGTGAATCAGCGCAGGAATCGAGTCGACCAAGAGTTGGGCATTCAAACGCTCGGATCCCTGTCCTGAGGAGGTCATGGCGGGCATGATACACCCAGAGAATCCGCACGGGGCAACGATCCCGTCGTTTCAAACGGAAGGCGCTAGCCAAGCCTGTCCCACTGACCAAACCGCGGTTTCGGTGGCCATCCGTGCCGCGTAGTTTCAACCAGTCACCCCAAAAAGTGCCTTTCACGGCAGCGGTCTAACAGGTTTGTGTGAATCAGAACTGCTAAACGCCCTTTTGTCTGGCAGTTGCATGTCGGTTTGGGATTTTCCGAGGGCATCCAGAGATTTCGCGGTTCTGGCTTCACGTGCTGCCAATGCTTGATCTGTTTCCTTTGACGGCGACCAGGGACCAAGCATCTAATTATTGGAGCAGGTCCCGAAAAACGTTTTCTTCCAGGAGATGCAATGACTGTCACGACCGAATATGTGAAGCTCACGATCAGTGACGGAACCCAGATGCAAGCCTATGTTGCCCGTCCCAAAGGCGAAGGCAAGTTTCCGGGGATCATGGTGTTTCAGGAAGCATTCGGCGTGAACGCGCACATGCGCGATGTGGGTGAGCGATTTGCGTCGAAGGGATATGTGGCGATCGCGCCGGAGTTGTATCACCGTACGGCCGCTCGCGGGTGGGAGGGGAACTATACGGACTTCCCCAGCGTGAGTCCTCATATGCAGGCGATAAAAGAGGAGACTTTGAGCGCGGACGTTCGCGCCACGTATGAGTGGCTAACGAGCGCCTCGCAGGTAGACAAGAACGCGACTGCGTGCGTGGGCTACTGCATGGGTGGACGCGTCTCATTCCTTGCGAACGCACTCGTCCCCGTGAAGGCAGCGATTTCTTACTATGGTGGAGGAATCGCACCCGGCCAACGCGGGCCGGGGCTACTTTCGCACGTGCCCGAAATGCATGGAGCGATGCTCCTCTGTTGGGGCGGACTGGACCAGCACATACCAAAGGCAGAAACGCTCGCAGTTGCCGACGCGCTTAAGAATGCGAAAAAGACATACGTCCATGTGGAATTCTCGGACGCAGATCATGGATTTTTCTGCGACGCGCGTCCCAGCTACAACCCACGGGCCGCGGCGGAATCATGGGCGCTGACGCATGCGTTTCTCGCTGACCATCTAGGAATCCACAAGGCGGTCACGGCCTGAAGGCGGTATGTGCGGACCGCGGAACAGACACCGCATAAGGAGCGGGAGCGCGGTTCGACATTCACTAAGAAAACACAATCCGATATACCGCGAGAGCGCGTTCAACGAAACCGCATTCCGCGGCGAAAAGTCTCGAGGAGACGCCTCGCCGAAGACTGAGAATCGATTTTTTCCTGCTGCAGGCACGGGGAGCGCTGCCGTCGTTGATCCGACAAGACGTACCACCCATCCAAACCTGATTCTTGCGATCTGCTGCATGAGTCTGTTGATCGTAGGTATGGACGTAACGATTGTCAACGTTGCGCTGCCGGCGATCCAGAAAGACCTGCATGCGCGGCTGGCGGGACTGCAGTGGATTCTGGATCAATCGGGGTTGCGGTGTCTGGATCGGTGGTGGCAGTGAGTCATGCGCGGGGCACGGATTTCACGACGGCGACTCACGCGATCTGGTGGGTGATGACAGCGTCCGGAGCGGCGGTGCTGGTGCTAGGTTTTGCGTCGAACACGGCGTGGGCGCGAGGAAGCAAAGAACGGGTCGCGCACCTGTTCGAAGAGTCGCACTGATTTGGTATCGGCCAATTTATGCACAATCGCCGAGTATCAAGTCGACCGTCCGCTGGAGTGTATTGGCTATTGGCTGTTATGGCGGCTCTCATGTTTCTTGGATCATTCCTACTCAAGAAAAATGCGCCTGGCAAAGGCGGAAGCGCCGCGCACCAGCATCGGAAAGGTCGGGAAACCTGCAGTGCCGTCCGTAATCTTCTGAACTTTATGCCCTCCACGCCGATTACATAACCAAGGACGAGAACAATCGCTCGTCGCGAATTGGAGGGAGATCTGGTTGTCTCGAGCTCACAGCATGCTGATTCAGGCAAACGAGAAATTGGCGCTCCTCGAACAATACATTGACTCCGATTTTAAACTTAGGGTGGCACGCCTATTTGCGGACTTGTCTACTTTTATGTTGGATAAAGCGCGCGATGAGAAACGACTTGGCGAGCTTGCTTCGGAGCAGGCGCTGATAGCGGTCCAACTGTGGCAGTCCTTGGTGAAGACGTAACCGTGAACAAACATTTCCGCGAGCGTTGGCACACGAAATGGAGCTGAGCGCTTTAGACGCAGGCTAGACTTCAGTCCTGTGCACCTTTGCCGATTGTGGCCGAATCACGTTCGGGGAGGTTGGTGTCGCACATACCTGTCCCTACCGAAAATGCTATCCGCCGCGAATACCTTTGAAATCGTGGCGACATGGAAAGGCTGAACATCGGGCACATCAGCCGGACGTTTAGGACGAACGATGTTACATGCCCTGTGGTTACCCGAAATAACAATTTGCCAGGGGCTCGTTCATGCCAGAATCCTGTCGGAAAACTTCGAATCGTGCCTTGCGGCAAGTCATTTATTTTGTGGGTGTACGACGTTTTGGCGAAGCACAGGAATACTTGCAGGAAATCGCTTGCTCACGGTAATGTCGCATTACTAGACAAGCTGCGATCACTGGCGTACTAGGAAGGTGAGTGAGCCCTCCCCGAACTACAACGCTATAGTCGGGCATATTCGGCAACCACCCTTTGATACGATCCTTTAGCCAACAATTGAAATCAACGATTACCCAAATGTCTGGTTTGTCCGTATGGTGATCTCAGGATTCACGCTACATGACTTGGCTCGAATATCATGAGTTGACGAAGCATAGTGCCGAGTCGCTGCAACGAACTCAGCACTACCTCGATTGGGCCAATATGCCCAATCCCTTTCGGCATTATGAAGGCGTCCCGGTCCTGGATTTACCGGCCGACCCGCCGGCTACTGAGATTTCAGCTTTCGAGGTGCTCGAGGGCAAAATAGGAAATACTCTGGCGGGGGATGGTGCGGAATTCCTTTCGCAGTTGATGTTCTATTCCGCCTCGATTAGCGCTTCCAAGCGAGTCCCGTCCACCGGAGCGATCTACTCTCTGCGTGTGAATCCTTCTTCCGGCAATCTCCATCCGACCGAATTTCACTTTTGCGCCCGAGGATTGGTCGGTTGGCCCAATGGCCTCTATCACTACCGTCCTTCATCCCACATGGCAGAACAGCGCGCCATCGGAGATTTTGCCGCGAAACTTGGCAACAACTCCACCCCGCTCATTTTCGTTCTGACCAGTATTGCTTGGCGTGAAGCCTGGAAATACAGGAACCGGGCATATCGGTATTGTTTGCACGACATCGGACATGCCTGGCAGTCTCTCACGCTTGCTGCTCGATCTATAGGATGCGAAAGCTTTGCGTTTGGCCATTTCTCAGATGACAGAGTCGCGGAATCGTGTCTGCTCAGTGCGGATGAGTGGCCCATGTTAATCGTCGGGCTTCACGGCCCATCTATCCCCTTGAACAAGCTGGATACAGTCGAGACAGTTGTGTTTGGTGGCCAACCCAACCGATTGTCGGAGGAGCAAGAAGTTTATCCACTGATTGAACGCATTCACGCTGCTACGAAGTTCAACACAGAATCCAGCATCCCCTCTCCTGGCCAACCTAAGCTATCTGGCCGCGGGGATTTCAGGCTGCCGCCTCCTGTCTCCACAAACCGCAGTTTCGGTGACGTCGTTCGTACCCGGCGTTCGGCTCTTGACTTCAAGGGTGGTGGCGAGTCGATCTCCTTCCCGCAACTTGCCACGCTCCTGTCGACCACGAGGGAGCGCCTCTTCGCCGATTTCGCTACACATTGTTACGTGCATCTTTATCTTTACGTCCATCGCGTCGAAGGCTTGGAGCCGGGTGTTTATCGCTTCTGGCCGGAGCATGCAGAGTTGGAAAGAATCAAATCTGGGGACCAACGCCTGGTGGCGGCAGCCCTCAGTTTGGGGCAAGACCTGGCGGGCAATGCCTGCGTGGCATTTTCCATGATCGGCGATTTTGAGAATGCCGCCAGCACGTACGGAGATCGCGGCTATCGATACGTGCATTTCGAGGCGGGAGCAATTGGCCAGCGAATGTATCTTGCTGCCGAGGCTCTTGGACTGCGAGCAACCGGCATCGGAGCATTTTTTGATGAAGAAGTGAACCGATATCTGGGCCTCTCAGCTGAGCTAGGACAAGTCGTCTACCATTTCGCAATCGGTTACCCGGTTGCTGACCCGCGCCTGGAGGCTTGAGAACGTATGGTCGGTATCCTGGTGCACGGAAACAACCACTTCATACTGTCGGGACCGTTACCTGACGATGCGACCGCGCTGGCGCTGGTGCGGCACTGGTCAATCGTCCAAATTGGCGAGGCGAAGTCGTCGTCTTTCGGGCAGTGGCAGATTAGGTCGAAGGAGTTTCGAGAGAACCTGGAATGGGCAGTCATTGTCCCGGGCGACCGCGAGACCTCTCCAGGAGTGACGCAATTACTCGGAGAACTTTCAGCTCGCGGGGTAACTATCCGGAGATTGAGCAACGGCCGCTGGTAGCAAAGAGCTGTGTCCCTGAATCGACAGCGCGTAGACACTTACCATAAACGGGGATCGAGGAGATCGGAGCAACGACGACAGTTTGAATCCGAAACTGTCGAAAAAGATCGGTTTTTAGCGGGGCTTTTGCTACCGTTTGCTACCACTTCAGCGGAATAACCCCGAAATCTCGTCTCGAAATCCCCAATCTTAGAGCGGCGTCCTACCACCTTCCGAATAAATGCCGAGAAGCCAATGAGTTGCGGTAGCGCCTAAACTCGGTTCAACGCTGTTCAACGGCTAGTGACGTTGGCTAGAATCCCACCCTCTCCGCCAACAGCTTCCTGGCAAATCTCGAAACTGTGATGAACGTGGTCACCCAACAGGAAACCGAACGGTGGCGCTTGGCCGAATCGTCGGCCATCGTTGACGTGGATCGACCGACTGTGCACGAAGTGTGCACGAATCGCGCGTTTTGAGTGCATTACGGTAAGCTTTGAGCGAAAAGCAGATTCCCCGATTTATTGGAAACGTTAATAGTTAATGTTACTGTCGGAGCTGTTAGAGATGTTGGAGAGGAGTCTCGTCTTTTGCAAACAGGGGGCAGGGGTTCGAATCCCCTCACGACCACCAGAATCTCACCTATGTGTCGGGTCGCTCAAGGAACCAACAACTTGCGGGTTAAGAAGAAGATCAAGAAATCCAGGGTGCTTCATTTGGTGTCGCATAGGAGCCAGAGAGCCACTCTTTCTCTCCCTCAGTTGTGCCGAATTTGTACCGAACTCCCAGAGCACACAGTGCTGTATCGTTTCCCACCTTTTACCTGTTTTATTCCTTTTGTGCCGCCCTTCCGTTGCTTTTTTCACGTAGCTTCGAATAGTGGAGAGACCACCCATCTAAGCGTATTCGCGAAAGGAAAGTTTAGGAAATAATCTAGGGAGGAGTTGCCGCCCACGGAAGCTGGCCACACCAGTCACCACAAGCGCGTTTGTCGGTACTAATCAGAAGGACGAACCGATAACTTCCGGGTTGCCCGTCGCTCGGGAACAATCGCCAGTAATGTCCACAAATCGGACTTGCGGACTGTGCGTCTACATGGGTGCGGCTGAGCGCTTCAGAAGTCCCTACACGTCCGTGCGAGCTTGTTCTAAGGAAGGGTTGCCGGTCACTTGCGGGATGGACTACTCGTATCTCAAGGCGACCATAGGATCCACGCGCATGGCGCGGCGTGCCGGAATGTAGCAAGCCGCGAGCGCAACGAGCGCGAGCAGGATTGCGACACCCGCGAATGTCGCGGGGTCCGTCGGTTTCACCTCGAAAAGCAGACTGGCCATCAGGCGAGTCAGTGCAAGCGCTCCTGCAATCCCGGAGGCGATGCCGAAGAGCACGATTTTCGCTCCATCTCTCATAACGAGGCGCAGCACGTCGCGTCGCTGCGCTCCCAGCGCTGTCCGTATGCCGATCTCATGCGTTCGCTGGTTTACGGCATAGGCCATCGCGCCGTAAATTCCCACCGCCGCCAAGATCAACGCGAGCACGGCAAAGAGTCCGAGGAGCAGCATGTTGAAGCGTTGCTGCGCAAGCGACACAGCTATGAGCTCGTCCATGGCGTGCACGTCGCTCACCGGAATCTGGCTGTCCACGCTCCAGATCTGCTTCTTCACTTCTTCGACGAGCCCAGGAGCCGCATCCCGAGCCCGGATGGCTAGAGTCATAAATCGTCTCCAGGCTTCGTCGGACTGCGAAAAAGGGGTATATACAGCGGGATCCGTCGGTTGATTCAATCCTGAATGTTTTACGTCGGCCACTACGCCGATGACGGTCATCCATTGTGGTGGCCCTGTGTCGCCCGCCCAGCGGATGCGCACGCCGATTGGGTTTTCGTGCGGCAGAAATTCCCGCACCATTTCCTCGTTTACAACTGCCACCAGTGGTTGCTCTTCGCGGTCCAAGGGGGTGAAGTCGCGACCCACGCGCAAGGGAATCTGCATTACGTGGAAGTAATCACCCATCACCGAAAGAGTTTGTACCTTGGGCTCGCCCCCCACGGCCACAGGAGAGCGTCCGTCGATGACGAAGCGGTGGCCCACATAATTCCCGCCGAGCGGTATATCAGTCACCATCGCTACCTGCACGCCTGGGAGAGAATTCAAGCGGGTAAGCAACTCGCGGCGAAACTGGGTCTGTTTGGGGATTTCGCCGTATCGCGTCGTGGGCAATTGGAGATACATCGTCATTACGTTCGCGGAATTGAAACCGGGGTTCATCGAGCGTAACCGCGAGAATCCTTTGATCAACAAACCGGCTCCCACTAACAGCACCAAGGCAACCGCCAGTTCCGATGTGACCAGAATTTTCCGTATGTTATGCCCCATCGTGCTCGCAGTTGTGCTCCGCCCGCTCTTTTTCAGAGCCTCGGCAACGTCCGAGCGGGCCGCGATCCATGCCGGCGCCATTCCGAACACGATACCGGTCAGCACCGAGATTACAAGGACGAAAAGCAGCACCCGTGTATCCATGTGAATCCCGCTCAGCCGCGCCAGCTCCTCCGGCCTCAAAGCCAGGAGCAGGCTCGTACCCCATTTCGCGAACAGTAGTCCAGCCGCACCGCCGAAGACCGACAACAGTAGGCTCTGTGTCAGCGTTTTCCGGACGAGCCGGCCGCGTCCCGCGCCCAGCGCCGCCCGGATAACCAATTCCTGGCGCTCCGCAACCGCCCGCATCATCAGCAAGCTCGCGAAATTCGCGCACGCAATCAGCAGCACCAAGCCTACAGCTCCGAAGAGCACCAGCAGTGCCGCCCGCACGTCTCCTACCAGCCATTCATGCAGCGGGACTAATTGGCTCTTCCGTTCCTTTTCTTCGGCCGGATATTGCTCCGCGAGCCGGCGGTCGATCGCGGCCATATCGGCCTGCGCCTGCGCGAGCGTGACGCCCGCCTTCAATCGCCAGTAGGTGTGCATAAAGTGCAAATCGCGCTCAGCACCCGCCCCCGGGTCGCGGACCATGAGTGAAACGAAAACGTCGGCATGCTCCGCTGGCAGAGCAAAACTCGCGGGCATCACGCCGATCACCGTATAAGAGTTTCCGCCCAGTTGAATCGTGTTGCCCGCCGCATGTGGATCGCTGCCAAGGTAGTTTTGCCAGAAATGGTTGCTGACCATTGCGAGACGCGGCCCGCCTTGCACATCTTCCCCGGACGAAATGATCCGGCCCAGCATCGGCTGCACGCCTAGCGTTTCGAGAAACCCCTCATCGATGAGCCCGACACGGACTTGCACAGGTTCGGTTGCGCCTATGTAGTCCATCTTCTCGACGTTGATTCCGCCCCCCTGGGAGAATGCGCGCGTCTGTCTCTGGATATCCATCACGTTCGGGAGCGAATCGTTTTCCTTGATGACGACGAGTTGCTTCGGATTCTTGTAGGGAAGCGGACTGAGCAGCACTCCATTGATCACACTGAATATCGCGGTGTTTGCGCCGATGCCAAGAGCGAGGGTGAGGATGGCGACAGCCGTGAAGCCTGGGGACTTGCGCAACATGCGCGCGCCGTGGTGAACATCCTGCGCCAAGTTCTCGAACCATTCCCAGCCCCACGCGATACGGCTTTCTTCCTTCAGGTACGTTGCGTTGCCAAACCGACGCCGAGCAGCGGCCCGAGCCTCGTTTGCCGTCATGCCGGACTCCAACCGTTCCTCTTGCCGCAATTCCAAATGCAGGCGCACCTCCTCTTCGAGGTCGGCATCAAACTGTCGGCGATGCATCAGCATGCTGAGGCGCCTTGCCAGTTCGCGCAGCCAGTCCATAACAGGGCTCCTTTCAGACCGCTTCAATTACACGCGTGATCGCGCCGATGACACGGTCAAACTGCGACATCTCGACGGCCAGTTGTTTGCGGCCCGCTGCGGTCAGTTGGTAGTAGCGCGCGCGGCGGTTTCCAGCCGTCGTGCCCCATTTTGCGGTCACCCATCCCTTGATGAGCATCCGCTGCAGCGCGGGGTATAACGAGCCTTCTTCGACTCGCAGAACGTCTTCGGATATCTGCTGAATGGAACTGGCAATCTCATACCCATGCATTTCGCCGGAGCGCGCCAACGTTCTCAAAATCAGCAGATAGAGCGTTCCCGGAGGAATCTCGTCTCGATGCAAGGCATCACCCCTGGCATAGTTAGACTATGGCACTTTCGAATTGTTAGCAAGGCATGTCAAGGGCCAGCCTCGGTTCCAGGTTTGTACGAGAAACGCGCTTGGGGAGCAGAGGTCCCGGACAGATGGTCGCTAACCGGAAGTGATCTGATGCCGACTTACCGCGATTAGTCGGCTTCTCGCCAGCAATCCAACGGTCATGGCTACAGCTTCGCGATCACATGAGGCACTGTTCTCTCCTTTCTTCGAGTTCACCCAAAAACGCCACTCACCGTCCGGTTGTCTGCTCAACCCATTCCGGATACCTAGCCCCTTCGATCCTGATGTTCGAGGAGGCACTTTCGATGGCACGGAGTACTTAATCGGGATATTCTTCCCCACAACCTCGCGAGTGGAAGGATCGGAACTTGGCGAGTGACGAGACCTTGAAGGCGATGTGGGCAAAAGCCGGGTTGGCGAACAAAGTGATTTCGTGCGACTCTTCGTTGGGCCGGCTGCTGAAAAAGGCGCTTCCACCAAGCGGATGATCAGGGGCGCTCCCGCCGACGATCTCCATGCCGAGAACATCCTTAGAATTCCGCAGACGCTACAGGGTTTGTGGCATGCAATCCAACGTGGTGGATGCCGGTGTTGCGACAGGTAGCCTCGTTTGCTACTTTGCTCTCTGATGAGATTTCCATTTGAACGTTAGTCATTTCTGTTCTCCTTGTGCGCCGGTTAAACCGGCGAGGTGTAGTGAATGCAAAAGTCATACGAATGTGAACTAGCGACCCACATCGGCCCCGAGTCATGCGGAGCCGCTCGTAAGGGCGGCGTCGAAGCGTTGGCAGGGGAACGTACGGGCCGGGTATTCAGCCGCGAAAGCAACTCACTCCGGGACGCCGACGCTGTAAGGAGATGCGGAAGGCCCCATCGGGTGCACCGATATCGCGAGGTGTGCTCGAGTCCCGCGCGGTCAAAGACCCCGTGCACGTACGCAGACACCTCGTTCGGGAACCGGGAGATCCCAGGTCTACCCAGGGCTGCCGTAGCCTTGGGACGCATCGGGAAGTCTAAGGACGCACGCCGATGACGAACGGACCAGGGAAGTCGGACAGACCCACTGTACCTGGGAAGTCCCTGAACAATGCCGGGCAACCGGCTGCGGAGGGGATGGAGGGAAACGGTCTGGCCAAAGGGAACCTGCTCGAGCAAAACGCGTCCCGGACACCGAGCCGGAGCGACGCGCCTAGCGCGCTCGAGCGGGTACGTCAAGCAGCAAAGAAGGATAAGCAGTTGCGGTTCACGGCGCTCCTGCACCACATCTACAACCTGGAAACGCTGCGCATGGCCTACTTCTCTCTGAAGAAGGAAGCCGCGCCGGGCGTGGACGGGGAGACGTGGCGGCACTACGGGGAAGAACTGGAGAGGAATCTCCAGGACCTTTCCGAAAGGCTGAAGCGAGGAGCGTACCGAGCGAAGCCGGTGCGTAGGGTGTATATCGCCAAGACTGACGGGCGGCAAAGACCGCTCGGAGTGCCGGTGCTGGAGGACAAGATCGTCCAGCGGGGCACGGTCGAGGTGTTGAACGCCATTTACGAAACGGATTTTATCGGCTTCTCGTACGGGTTCCGCCCAGGGCGCAGCCAGCATCAAGCGCTGGATGCACTGTACACGGGACTGCTGACAAGAAAAGTGAACTGGGTGCTCGATCTTGACATTAAAAGTTTTTTCGATGGGCTTTCCCACGAATGGCTGGTCAAGTTCGTCGAGCATCGGGTGGCCGATCGGCGCGTCGTGCGGCTGATCCAGAAATGGCTGAACGCCGGCGTGCTGGAAGATGGGAAACGGATACGAGTGCAAGAAGGGACGCCCCAGGGCGGGAGTGCTTCGCCGCTTTTGGCCAACGTCTATCTTCATTACGTGTTCGACCTGTGGATCCAAGCGTGGCGTCAAAAGCGGGCGCACGGGGATGTCATCGTCGTGCGATTTGCTGACGACATCGTAATTGGATTCAACCATAAAGCGGATGCCGAACAGTTCCGGGCGGAACTCACCGAGAGAATGAGGAAGTTCAACCTGGAGTTGCATCCCGAGAAAACGCGGCTGCTGGAATTTGGACCGTTTGCGATCCAAAACCGGCAAAGGCGTGGAGAAGGGAAGCCCGAGACATTCAACTTTCTCGGCTTTACGCATATCTGCGTGAAGAAGAGGAGCAACGGAATGTACACGGTGCTGCGGCAAACGATCCGCAAAAGGCTGCAGGCGAAGCTGAACGCGGTGAAAGCCGAACTTCGGCGGCGCATGCACGAACCCATCCCAGAACAGGGCAAGTGGTTGCAGGCGGTGGTGCGTGGACACCTCCGGTATTACGGAGTGCCCATGAACAACCCGGCGCTGGCTCTTTTTCGATTCCAAGTGGGACGGCTCTGGCATCGCTCGCTGTCGCGGCGTAGCCAGAACGGTCGCGTCCTCTGGGATCGCATGCGGCGCCTCATCGCTCGCTGGCTGCCTCTTCCTACCGTCTGTCATCCCTATCCCCTGCGCCGCATGGGCGTTATCACCTAAGGCAAGAGCCGGATGCGGGAAATCCGCCTGTCCGGATCCGTGGAGGGGGTTGTGAGTAATCATGATCCCTACTCCGACT
>Ga0210406_10003007_pt1 | contig 18765 bp, 18 predicted proteins | sample IncBWC30MmetaG_FD_155454 | JGI IMG/M metagenome (GOLD analysis project Ga0210406, IMG submission 155454) | Forest soil microbial communities from Barre Woods Harvard Forest LTER site, Petersham, Massachusetts, United States - Inc-BW-C-30-M | ecosystem: Environmental > Terrestrial > Soil >... | reverse complement strand
CAAACACCTTTACCCATTTCGCCCTGGAAAACTCCGCCAGGTTCACCGACCGGCCGTGACGAATCCGGCCCACTGTATCCTCATCCGCCGTGACGGACGGCATATAGGGTAAGACCCGCCTCGGATGCACCAGCAACTCCTCGAGTCGTCCCCGGCCGATCGCCTCAGCCACTTGCTCCAGCGTGTGCGCATCCTCCAATTGAAACTCCGCTACAGCGGTACGGCGCAGGCTCGCCAAGTGCCCTCCGCAGCCCAGTCTCTGCCCCATCTCGTGCGCCAGGCAGCGCACATACGTACCGGACGACACTCGCGACCTGAACTCCGCCAGCCCGGCCTCCATCCCAGCGATGGAAAACTCCTTTACCTCGACCTCGACCGGCCTCAGTTCCACATCCTGCTTCTTACGCGCCAGCTTGTACGCTGGGACTCCCTTGATCTTCTTGGCAGAAAACGGAGGCGGCACTTGCTGCAGCTTTCCCACAAACCCGGCCGCTGCCGCGCGGCAATCTTCAAGCGTTACTTTAACTTCCTGCGTCGGCCCAAGCGGATCTCCCTCCGCGTCAAAGGTATCGGTGGAGAATCCAAACCGGATAGCCCCCTCGTATGCCTTCTCAGAGTGCTCGTAAAACTGGCACAAACGGGTCATTTTGCCGATCACTAGCACCAGAACGCCCGTTGCCATAGGATCGAGCGTCCCGAGGTGCCCGATGGAGCGTTCGTGCAGAAGATTGCGCGTTTTGGCGACGACATCATGCGAAGTCCACGCGGTCGGCTTGTCGATCACCATCACACCGTTAAGAGCCATGCTTCTGGTATCGTGTACGTTGCGGCGTTGATCGGTCAAATTGACCGCGCACAACGAATCTGAAGTGGGGAATCACTTCCCTGTCGTACATCCCACGTAGCACGCCCTTATGATTCCGCTGAAAGACAACGCCCCTAAAGTTGGCAGCCCGTACGTAACCTATTTCCTGATCATCGTGAACAGTGTGATGTTCCTGATCGAATTGTGGGTAGGACAAGGGAACCCGCGCCAGTTCGATCTTTTCCTACAGCAATTCGGTGTCGTGCCCGCTCGTTTTCCCGTCGTCCTCTTTAACCAGGGATACGTGCCCTGGGACCTGGTCTACCAGTTGGGAACGCGTTACATTCCGCCCGCTGCCGCTTTTGTGCCCGTATTCACCTCGATGTTCCTTCATGGATCATGGGCCCACCTGATCTTCAACATGCTCTCGCTGTGGATCTTCGGCGATAACGTGGAGGACTACCTCGGGCACTTCCGCTACATCGTTCTCTACCTGGTGACTGGAGTGGCCGCCATGGCCGTTCACACCGCCTTCAACCTCTACTCGACCGTTCCAACTGTCGGCGCCAGCGGCGCCATCGCAGGTGTCATGGGCGCCTACTTCGTCCTCTACCCGCGCGCGAAGGTCCTCACCATTGTGCCGTTCTTCTTTATCTGGTTCATGTGGCTGCCCGCCTGGATCGTCCTCGGCTATTTCTTCGTAGGACAGTTTCTCCTCGGCGCCGCGACCTCGATCGCCGTCCGCGGCGGCACCGCCGGTGGAGTGGCTGTCTGGGCCCACGTCGGAGGCTTTCTCGCCGGCATGCTCCTGGTCAAGCTCTTCCCTGCCCGCACCCCGCGCTACCAATACGGCGCCTTCTGAGCGATTCGCGGCACTTCGCCCGCATCCCGACCCTCTCCCCTTGACACTCTACATATCACGCGGCAGTATAGGTAGACTGTCTAGGAGAGACGCACTTCATGCCCGTCGACAAATCTGACCTGCTGCAGGGCACGCTTGACATGCTCATCCTCAAAGTCGTTGCCCTCGGCCCCATACACGGCTACGGAATCGCGCAACGCATCCGGCAGGTGTCAAAGGATGTGCTACAGGTCCAGCAGGGCTCACTCTATCCCGCACTACACCGACTGGAGAAGCGCGGGTGGCTACAGGCCGACTGGGGAGAATCGGACAATGGCCGCCAGGCCAAGTTCTATCGGCTGTCCGCTCGCGGAAGGAAACAGCTCGCAGCGGAAGAATCCAACTGGCAGCGCCTGGCCCAGGCGGTCGCTCTTATCCTGCAGGCAGCCGAGTAGGAGCCGAACATGGGATGGCTGAAAGCACTCTTTCGCAGAAACGCCCTCGAACGGGATATCGATCGCGAGTTCCGTTTTCACATCGACGAGTTGACGGAGCAGAACATCGCCCGAGGAATGTCACCCGGAGAGGCGCATCGCCAGGCCATGCTCGAGTTCGGCGGCAAGGAGCAACTAACGCAGGATCTCCGCGATGTGCATCGTCCCGCATTTCTGGACCGGGCCGTCCTCAATCTGAAGGCGGCAATTCGCTTCATGCGGAAGTCGCCGTCATTTTCGCTGGTCGTGATAGTGACACTGGCGCTGGGAATCGGTGCCAACAGTGCCGTGTTTTCGGCTATTGATGCCATCCTGCTGCGCCCGCTGCCTTTTCCTGACGCCCATCAGCTGGTGTTGTTGGAGCAGTTGAATCCCAGGAACAAAAGCCAGGACAGGTTCGTCGCGCCGGTCAGGCTTGCGGACTGGGGCCGGCTGAACTCCACCTTTCAAGCCATCACCGGCTACTACACCGAGAACATTTCAGAGATTTCGGGCCCGCTTCCCGAAAAGCTGACCGCGGCATGGGTGGCTCCCCGTTTCCTCGAAGTCTGGGGTGTTTCGCCTGCCCTCGGTCGGGATTTCAGCGCCGAAGAGCACCAATTCGGCGGTCCCAACGCAATTCTCATTAGTGATCGGTTCTGGCATCGCCGCTTTGACGCTGATCCCAGCGCCGTTGGCAAGTCACTCCTCATTGGTAAACATTCGTTCACCATCACCGGCGTGATGCCGGCCTCATTTCTGTTTCCAGATCGCGATGCGGACTTGTGGTCTCCGGTCCCGGTGAACGCGCCTTATTCCTTGAAGCGGGAATCGGCCTGGTATACGGTAATCGGTCGGCTCAAGGCTCGCGTAACCGTGGCGCAGGCCCGAGCCGATCTCGCGACCATACAAGACCAGCTGGGTAAGCAGTATCCTCAAACCGACGCCAATGTGGCAGTCGCAGTCCAGCTATTGAAGGACTCAACCGTCGGGAGCGCGCGCCAGTCGCTCTGGCTTCTGTTTGGCTCCGTGACGTTGTTGCTGCTGATTGCGTGTACCAACATTGCGGCGCTGCTGTTGGCGCGTACCTCCGAACGCGAGCATGAGATTTCGGTCCGCATTTCGCTCGGAGCCTCGCGCGGCAGCGTGGTTACGCAGCTGCTGACCGAGGTGTTTCTGCTTGCACAGGTCGGCTCGGTTCTCGGCCTCGGTCTTGCCGCCGGGGCGGCGAAACTCTTCCGCGAACTAGCACGCGACCTGCCGCGTGTGGATGAGATCCGTCTCGATCCTCACACCGTTACCTACACTCTCGTGTCCGCCGTTCTGGTCACTCTTCTCTGTGGCCTGTTGCCCGCAATCCGGAGTACCGGCCAGAGCCTCGCTGGTTCGCTGGCGCATACTAGCGGTAGACAGGTGTCTTCGCGCAATCCCACGCAATGGGCGCTGGTCGGAGTCCAGGTCGCGCTGGCCGTTACGCTTCTTGTAGGCGCTGGACTTCTGGTGCGCAGCTTTCAGGAGCTCGCGCGCGTCGCTCCCGGATTTGACGTCGGCCGCATCCTGACCCTGCGCGTCAGCGGCACCTGGGCCGAGACCGCCGACATGAAGGGACTCACCCAACGCATTGACCGCACTCTAGCGGCCCTGCGAGCGGTTCCAGGTGTAGAAGGGGCGGCGACCTCTGCGAACCTGCCGGGAGTGCCCAGTCAGTTTCCTACCGAACTCACAATTCCCGAGGGGCAGGAAGATACCACTCGAAAGGTGATGGCCGATAGTCGCTTTGTATCCGCCGGCTATTTCCAGACCATGGGCATTGCTCTACTTGCTGGCCAGCCCTGCGTCGACAACGCGACTTCAAGCGGCGTCGTGGTGAACCGCAGCTTCGCGCGCACGTACTTCAATCAATCTCCGGCGATCGGCCATCATCTGGTTTTTGGGGTTGGCACCGCATTTCCCCAGGCCGGAGAAATCCGCGGAATCGTCGCAGACTCCCGCGAACAGGGCATCAATGCCAATCCGATGCCGACTGTCTACTGGTGCCTCAGCGCGCCCATGCCTGATCCTATCTTTCTGATTCGCACGCAGACGGAGCCCTCGGCGATGGCGGAGACTTTGCGCCGCGAGATTCACCGGCTCGAGCCCAATCGGTCTGTGTTCCGCATCATGCCGCTCACCGAGCATCTCAGTGACGCCTTTGCCGAAAACCGCTTGCGCACTCTCCTGCTCAGCCTGTTCGCTCTCACCGCGGTTTCCCTCGCCTGTATAGGAATCTACGGGACTTTGACCTACCTGGTCAGCGTCCGCCATCGCGAAGTGGGACTGCGTCTCGCCCTCGGTGCCTTGCGTAGCCAGATCGTCAAACGCTTCCTGATGCAGGGAGTAACGGTCGCAGTTGCCGGATGCGCGGTGGGAGTGCTGCTTGCGGCGGGTCTGGGTCGCCTGCTCGGCGACATGCTTTACGGCGTATCCAGTCTGGATCCGGCGACCTTCGTCGGTGTGATCGTCTTGGTTCTGGCGGTGGCGGCTCTCGCATCACTGGCGCCTGCGATTCGCGCCGCGCGCGTTAATCCCATGCAGGTCCTGCGCGACGAATAACACCGGTCGCGATACTCGGTGTCGTTACAGTGCGCCTTCCACTGGCACCACCGTCAACTCCGAGAGGTTTGCGCTTGGTGGCAGCAACACTGCGTACATCACTGCCTGGGCCACACTCGCCGGCTCGATCATCTTCTTCCGCGGCGCGTCCGGCCAGAACTGGTTCCAAATATCGGTGTCGGTAGCTCCAGGCATCATCGCGGTGACTCGAATGCCTTTTGGAATGAGTTCCTCGCGCAGCGTGAACGTAAACCCAAGGGCGCCGTGCTTCGACGCGTTATACGCCGAGAAGTTCGGAAAGATTTGTCTGGCAGCCGCAGAGAGATTGTTCACAATCGTCGCGCCACGAGGCATGAGTCGTATCGCGGCGCGCGAGCAGAGAAACAGGCCAGTGAGATTGCTGCTGAGTACCGATTCCCACAACTCCAGCGGAGTTTTTTCAACTGGGAGCATCGCCTGCGAGATGCCGGCATTGTTGATCAGAATGTCGAGCCGTCCCCAGCGCTTCTTCACTTTAGCGAATACCGCGGCGACGGATTTCTCGTCACGGACATCGCAGCTCTCGGTCAGCACGTCGGCAGTTGGCTCAAACGCCAAAGCCAGCTTTTCCAGCTCGAGCTTCGCCTTTGCCAGGGCAGTCCGATCGCGGCCGGTAATCAGCACGCCACAGCGCTCCCCGACCAGGGCACGCGCGATCGCCAGCCCGATGCCGCGATTGCCGCCAGTAACGACGGCAACCCTTCCCGACAGGCGACCGCCCTCGGACCTTATTTCCGGATTCCGTCTATTAGCTTTGCTGGGTTGATTCGACTGCTTCTTCCGCGCAGTCATCCGCTAGACCCCGTTGCTGCTCTTGTCGCGAATCAGTGCGAGGAATTCTTGCCGCGTCTGCTGCGCTCGAAACGCGCCAATCATCGACGACGTCACAGTGGCGGAGTGTTGCTTCTCGACTCCCCGCATCATCATGCACAGGTGCCGTGCCTCAATGACTACTCCAACCCCCAGAGGCTGAATTGCATGCTGGATGGCCTCGCCAATCTCCACCGTAAGTCGCTCTTGCACTTGCAGGCGCCGGGCAAAGACTTCCACCAGGCGAGGTAGTTTGCTCAAGCCAAGTACCTTGCCCTTCGGGATGTAGGCAATGTGCACCTTCCCGAAGAAGGGCAGCATGTGGTGCTCGCAAAGGCTGAACATCTCGATGTCTTTCACGATCACCATCTCGTCGTAATCGACACTGAAGAGCGCGCCGTTCAGCACTTTCGAGGGATCTTCGTTATACCCCTTGGTGAGGTACTGAAATGCCTTGGCAAACCGCTCCGGAGTTGCGACCAAGCCTTCGCGTGTCGGGTCTTCACCCAGGCGAACCAGCAGCTCGCGGGTCAACTCTTCCATGCTGGCGCTGGTGAGAGTAGTTGGCGTCTCGATGAGGTCCTTCATTTTTCTCCCGTGGTGCTTGGTGGGGACGCTCAGTGGCGCAGTTCAGCGCCACCAGCATACTCGAAACTGTTGTTCATTGTTTCTTCGATGCGCACCTTTTCAAGATGAGCAGAGTGAATGCTTTGCTCCAAAATGTTGTAGATCGCCTCGGCAAGGTTTTCCGTAGTCGGCACTAGCGATGCGAAACCGGCAAGCATGTTGAGGTTCTGATGATCGAAGCAATCGAGGACGGTGTGCCGCACGGCTTCATCGAGATCGGCCAAGTTACAAACCATACCTGTGTCGGAACTGACCTGCCCGCTGACCGTCACTTCCAGCGAGTAGTTATGACCGTGTCCATGCGGGTTATTGCACTTGCCATAAGTCGCAAGGTTCTGCTCATCCGAGAGCGCGCCAGTGTGCAGGCGATGTGAGGCCGACAAGATGTAACGCCGCGTCAGGTGCGCCTTCATGCTTCCCCGTAAAAGTCGACGAACAGGTCAGGTAGTTCGTAAAGCCGCACGCGATGGAGTTTCGCGACCCGTAGCTTGTCCGCGAGCCGATGCCAGATGGCTATGGCAATGTTCTCGGTCGTGGGAATCTTGCTGGCGAACTCCGGAACCTCTTTGTTGAGATGGCGGTGGTCCATGGCCTCAACCACCTCGCGGTTTAAGATGTCCTTTAACTTCCTGAGGTCCACGACGAACCCTGTGACCGGGTCGATGTCACCTTTTACCGTTACTTCCAGCGTGTAGTTATGGCCGTGACCATTGAGGTTCGCACACTTGCCGAAGATGTGACGGTTTTGCTCATCCGACCATTCCGGATTGTGATAATAGTGCGACGCGGAAAACTCACACTTGCGCGTTAGATAAATCATGCTCCCCTGAACTACAGCAAATGTCCGGATTTTCGTTCGGTAACGGACGGCACCGCGACCGGCCGTGAATCGCCGGTCGTTTCTCTAATACCGTTGCGCACCAAGTGCGAGACTGCCGCTCCGTAACGCCTGCCTTTCCAGCGAACAGACCCGTTCCTATGACAGATGTACGAGTTCAGCAAAAGTATCGCGAAAAGCGGTAAGCCGAAAATCGCGAGCAGGTTTGAAAGCCAGTCAAAATGCGCCCGCCGGATCCGCCGCCAAAAGAAAATGCCGAGCGTCATCGCAATCATCCCGTTAATCGCCAGATAGACTCGGCTACGATCAACAACCGCGAGAACGATTCCCACCCAGCCCGACCCGATCAGCCCAAACTCCAGCGAGCGCCTCAGTGCCAAGCCCCGCGGGTTTGGAAACAACAGAGCAAGGTTCTTTGTCCAACCTTCCCACATCTGCTCGAAGGTGCGGTACATGCGGGTCCGAACCGCGCCGGACTGGCGAAATTGCAACTTGTATCCGGCGTGCTTGACGCGCTTCGCCAATTCCACATCTTCAAGTATCGCTTGAGCCATGGCAGCGTGTCCTCCGACAGCATCGTAGGCGTCACGGCGAACCAGCAGGTACTGACCGTTCGCAGCCGCCACAGATGAACGGGGATCGCTCACTTCCCTGGGCCGATAGGTCCTCGCCAACTCCGCAAAGATCACTGGCATGAGCGCACGCTCGGCGAAGCTGTGCACCTCCTGCATCGGTGAGTAGGAGAGCATGGCTGCCTCGTTCTCTCGCGCTTCGCGCAATCCCTGCTCGATTGAGTCCTTCGAGTGTCGCGTGTCGGCGTCGGTGAAGAGCAACCACTTCCCTTTCGCGGCTTTGGCGCCGCTCCAGCAAGCGTTGCACTTGCCGCTCCAGCCCTCAGGAAGCGCATCGGCAGTGATGACGGTCACGGGAAAATCCCTGGCGATCGCGCCAGTGCGATCGGCAGAGTGGTCGTCGACGACGATGACCTCATTGACAGGGCCGGTCTGGCCAATCAGCGAGCGCAGGCATTCGGCCAGGTTGGCCTCTTCGTTGCGCGCGGGTACGATTACGGAGACCTCGGGCTGTTCCGGCAAGATACTCATGGGCCAGGCGCTTCCAGTCTCCGTTATTATAGGAGTTGTGAAGCGCTTGCCACGGGTTGCAGCCCTCGTCAGCTTGGCCCTGCTGTTCGCCTGTAACGGCGGTCGACCGCGGCATATCGGCGAGACCGCTCCCAATTTCACCGTCTCCGACTCACATCGCACGGTAACGCTCAGTCAATTTCGCGGAAAGCCGGTTGTTCTCAACTTCTGGGCGACATGGTGCCCGCCGTGCGTGGAGGAAATGCCGTCGCTGGTTGAGCTTCAGAAGCAAATGGGCGACAAAGTGACAGTCCTCGCGGTGGCCGAAGACGCCGACCAGAACGCGGTGAACCAGTTTGTGCGCGACCACAACGTCGACCTGCTGACGGTGCGCGATCCCAAACTTTCAGCGAATGCGCTGTACGGCACGTTCAAGTTCCCGGAAACGTACATTATCGATAAGGATGGCGTTATCCGCCGGAAGTTTATCGGCGCGACGGACTGGACCAATCCGGAGATCGTGGAATACCTGAATAAGCTGTAAGTAAGGGTACAACCCATCATCAAGATACCTGGAATCAGCGGTTTAGCGCGTTTTCCGAATATTGATTCCAAACAGTGTACAGGTAAAGTATCACGTTCAAATAACTTAACCGGCACAGCGGTCCGGCCGGCCAGGCTGGCGATTTGGTTGCAGACAAAATGTTCCCGCTTCATGATTAACGCCTCGTACGCGGGGGCCGGCTGCAGTTACCCGAGACCGTGTTGGACTAAGGTCCAATTGCGTGGCGGCGCAGGCTACGGCAGAATTGGGCCACTTAAGGCAATCATAGGTTCGGATCGAATCCGGTCCGGCTTGAGGGAGGGTTCTTTCGGGGGGAAAGGCCCTCTCTCTTAGTACGCCCCGAAGCAAGGCTCGGCACCCAGCCGAACACGGCGAACCGCAGTGTTGACTCAGTCAAAGTCGGTCGAGACTTGGCAAGCGCTGATGGAGTTGCGCTGCAGGCGGGAAGTAATCGAACGGCGGCTCGCCAGCCAAACACTGCCGGAAGGCCTGCAACATAGCCTGCGCACAATGCTGATTGAGGTTGAAGATCAGCTTTGAGGTTGAAGATCAGCTGAGGGCAACCACCAGCGCTTTGTCAAAATAGATCGCGCGCTGCCCTGGCGCACTCTCGCAGATCAAAGCTTCACAGTCCTCAGCCGCAGAGCGTTTGTGATCACCGACACGCTGCTGAAGCTCATGGCAGCGGCGGCGATGATCGGGCTCAACAGCCATCCGAAGCTGGGGTAAAGGATGCCCGCCGCGATCGGCACTCCGATCGAGTTGTAGACGAACGCGAAGAACAGGTTCTGCTTGATGTTGCGAATTACGGCCTTGCTCAGGCGGCGCGCACGCACTAGTGCCCGCAGGTCGCCTTTGAGCAGCGTCACGCCGGCACTCTCCATCGCGACGTCGGTGCCGGTACCCATGGCGATGCCTACGTTGGCTTGTGCCAGCGCGGGCGCGTCGTTGATGCCATCGCCGGCCATGGCGACGGTTCTTCCCTGCTGCTGAAGTTTCTTGACGACATCGGCTTTGTGATCGGGCAGCACGCCGGCCTCGAAGTCGGCGATGCCGAGTTTGCGCGCGACGGCTGCAGCGGTGGCTTCACTGTCGCCGGTTAGCATGACGACGCGGAGACCTTCACGCTGGAGGTCTCGAATTGCCTCGGCGGCTTCGGCCTTGACGGGGTCGGCGATGCCGAGCAGTCCGGCGGCGCGCCCGTCGACTGCGACATAGACGACGGTCTCGCCATCGAGGCGCATGGTCTCGGCCCGGGTTTGCAATTCCGCAGTCTGGATACCGAGCTCCTCGAAGAGCCGCTCGTTGCCGACGGCGACTTCGTGTCCACCAACGATTCCCACTACGCCTTTGCCGGTGAGGGAGCGGAATCCGTCGGGAGGGATCAGTCCCAGGTTGTTGGCTTGGGCTGCTTCGACGATCGCGGCGCCCAGCGGATGCTCGCTGCCGCGCTCCAGGCTCGCTGCCAGGCGCACGACGCGCTCCTCGGTTTCGCCGCCAGAGGCGACGACGTTGGTCAGCTCTGGCTTGCCCTGAGTGAGAGTGCCGGTCTTGTCGAGGGCGATGGTGTCAACCTTCTGGAAGGTCTCGAGCGCTTCGGCGTTCTTGATCAGGATGCCGGCCCTTGCGCCGCGGCCGGTGCCCACCATGATGGCCATTGGCGTGGCCAGTCCCAGCGCGCAGGGACAGGCGATGATCAGGACGGCGACAGCGTTGACGATGGCGTTGGCGAGACGCGGCTCGGGGCCGACGGCCAGCCAGACGATGAAGGTGACGACCGCAATCGCGAGAACGGCGGGGACGAAGTAGGCTGCAACGCGATCAGCGAGACGCTGGATGGGAGCGCGGCTGCGCTGGGCATTGCTCACCATCTGCACGATCTGTGCGAGCACGGTCTCGCTGCCGATGCGCTCGGCGCGAACCAGGAGCCACCCTGTGCCGTTGACGGTGGCGCCAATGACTTTGTGGCCGGCGCGCTTCTCGGTGGGAATGGATTCGCCGGTGATCATGGACTCGTCGACCGAGCTGAGGCCGTCGACGACGATTCCATCGGTAGGGATCTTTTCGCCGGGGCGAACGCGCAGCTTGTCTCCGACCTTGACTTGTTCGAGCGGGACGTCGTACTCGCTGCCGTCGTCGCGCATGAGGCGGGCCATCTTGGGGGACAGATCGAGAAGTGCGTGGATGGCGCTGCTGGTGCGGCTGCGCGCCTTGAGTTCCAGCACCTGCCCGAGCAAGACAAGCGCGATGATGGCCGCGGCTGCTTCGAAGTAGACGGCAGGCATCCCGTGCATGGTGCGAAGGGGTGGCGGAAAGAGCTGCGGGAAGATAGTCGCGATCGCGCTGTAGACGTAGGCCACTCCGACGCCCATGGCGATCAGGGTGAACATGTTGGGGCTGCGGAACTTGATCGAGGTCCATCCGCGTTCGAAGAACGGGCGGCCGCACCAGAGAACGACGGGGGTCGCGAGGAGGAACTCGATCCAGTTGCCCAACGCTGGCGAGACCACGTATTTGAGGGTCCCCATGTGCAACATGGCAAAGGCCACCAGGGGGATGCTGAGTGCGACGCTCCACCAGAATCGGCGGGTCATGTCGCGGAGCTCGGGATTGGTATCGTCCGCGGCGGCGACGGTCATTGGTTCGAGCGCCATGCCGCAAATCGGGCACGAGCCCGGATGGTCGCGGATGATCTCCGGGTGCATCGGACAGGTCCACTGGGTGCGGGTCGCGGACATTGGGAGCTCGGGCTCGAGAGCCATCCCGCACTTGGGGCACCCGCCGGGTCTTGGCTGGCGGATCTCGGGGTCCATGGGGCAGATGTAGGTCGTGGCGGGCGAGGCTTTGTCAGGGTTGGGCTGAATGGCTTCGCGCGACGACTTAGCGGTGGCTTGGATTGCGCCATTCTGTACGACGGTCTTCATGCCGCCGGCCTTGTAGGCGGGTGACAGGAACTTTCGTGGGTCGGCGCTAAATTTCTCGGCACAACCCTTGGAACAGAAGTGATAGAGCTGGCCGGCGTGGTCGATTGAGGCCGCGGCCTTGACGGGATTTACGGTCATTCCGCAGACCGGGTCCATGTGGGCCTTGCGGGAGGGCGCAACCGGGGTGGGCGACGGAGCTGGGTTCTCGTCGGGTGCCGGAGCAGGGGACGTGATGAATTTTGCAGGATCGGAAAGGAAGCGATGCATGCATCCGGGCGAGCAGAAGTAGTAAGTCGCGTCCTGATACTGGGCGCTGCCCCGGGCTTTGCGGGGATCGACGCTCCTGCCGCAGACGGGGTCTATCGCCAGCGCCGGTTGGGCAGCGTCCGTGCCCGGCTTCTCGATCGATTCACTCATTGCTGTATTGTTCCGGGCGCAACAGCTTCTGGCTGCCACACCAATCATGCTCTATATTAGGAGTCGAATCGGTATGTGAGTGCGAGGCTTGGCAGCGACTATCTGCGCCCAAGCCGGTCGAATTCCACATATTCATCATTGCACGGCAGAAAGGATTTATCGATGACCGCTGTCGAAGTGTTGTTTCGCTACGGAGCGCAGCCAAGCGAGAGTGTCATGAGCGCATATGGACGATTGAGCGACGTCTACGGCATCCGCCGCTTGCAGCTGCGCGAGGCGGAACGCACGATCCGGGCGGAGTATGACGCAACCCGGCTGAATATAGCCGATGTCGAGAAGCTACTCAGGGCGGCCGGCTTCGATATCACGGAGAAACTGGCGTTGGCGTAGGTGAGCTGGTGAACTCCAGGCAAAAGAAAAGGCGAAGTGCGACTCGGGTGCACTTCGCCTTTTTTCTTTCCCGATTTAACGACCCCAGAGCGGGATGGGGCACCGCCCGGCAGTCGGGGGAGGGAGTCAAAATCGCCATTCGACGCAGTAAGCGTTAAAAAGGGCCACCGGACGAGAGGACTCTGGCCGAAAACCTCTCATCGATGACCCCTATGCGCCACTTCGTCTGCCATATGTTGTTGCAACTTGTATGCCATGATGGGATGACTGAAAACAATATATTTAACGAGAGCAGTGGAAAAATTACAGGTAAAACTTTCCGGTAGTGTTGGTAAGATTTTTATACCACCTAAGTCTTAGGCGACGGGAGCGCCGACCATGACGATTGATTGTCGGGGGTCGATAGTTAGCCTGATCGGTCCCGGGAGGTCCGTTTCGATGGGATTTCCGCTGAGTCGAAGAGACTTTCTGGTTCGAACCGCGGCAGTGTCTGCGGTTACAGCTCTCCAGGGATTGCCGGCCTGGAGTCCTGATGGGTTGGCTGCCAATCCGGCGGCCGCGACTTCTCCCGTTCGGCTGGGCGTCGCCAGCTACTCGTTCCGCAAGTTCGGCCGACCCCAGGTCATCGAGTTCATGAAGCAGTTGGATACGCCTTATCTGAACGTCAAAGACGTTCACCTGGCGATTTCTACTCCCGAGCAGATCAAGCAGGCGGCTGATGAATACGCCGCAGCGGGCATCAAGGTGACGGCAGCGGGCACCATCTACTTCACCGAGGACAAAGACGACGATATGCGGCGCAAGTTCGAATACTGCAAGATCGCCGGCATCCCGCTGATCATCGCCGGTCCCACGCCGGAGACTCTGCTGCGGTTGGAGAAGTTCGTCAAGGAATATGACATCCGGATTGCTATTCACAATCACGGACCAGAGGACAAATACTTCCCTTCTCCCTTGGACGCACTCAAAGCCGTGAAGGGCATGGATCCGCGAATGGGAGTATGCATCGATGTTGGGCACGCGGCGCGTGCAGGGGCGGATATCCCCGACGCAATCCACAAAGTCGGGGCGCGGCTTTACGACGTTCACATGAAGGATCTGGGAGACACCTCCAGGAAGGAGAGCCAGCTTGCGGTGGGAGATGGGGTTTTACCGATCGAGAAGATATTTGAGGCACTGATCGCTGTTAGGTACCCGGGATACGTCGATCTGGAGTACGAGATCAACGAAGAGAATCCTTTGCCGGGAATGATCAAGAGCTTCGCATACATGCGTGGGGTGCTGGCTGGGATGGGGTACAAAGCGTAAGCCGGCAGGCGGAAGGACTCTCCGATCGCAAGAACCCCGCGCTGAGCTCAAGCCAGCGGATTGGAAAAGCGAATGGCATGCCCCCGGAGCCGTCGAAGAATCGATAGAGCCGCGGCGTCTCGCCGTTGGGACTAGTGCGGAGATTCCGGCTCAAAGCGAACAAGTAAATCACCAAAGGAGGAGCGGAAGATGGGAGTAATCCTCATACTCATTGCAGTAGTACTGCTTGTGTTCCTGGTACCAGCCATTTTTCAATGGCTCTGGAACATCACCATGCCACAGGTTTTCGGGCTAAAGCCGATTACCTACTGGATAGCGTTGCGGTTGTTGATTGTCGCTGACATCTTACTTTCCCCCAGCTACGTCAGGTTTCACTGAGTCTACGGATCAAGTGCAGCAACGTCTGAAGAACGCCACGAGGGGCCGGGGATTTGCGCGAACCACCGGACCCACTAATTCAGCAGTTGCATGCCCGGCAGAAGAGCAGGACAATAATCGGAGTTACTGCCCGGGTAGAAACCGGACAGGGGGGGAATATGCCGGCTATTCGTACCATCGGTTCCGCAATTTCGTTTTTCGGCTTGGCCCTGCTGCTGATCTGCTCCCCCGCCAGGGCGCAGGACAAAGCAACCAATCCTGATACATCGGCCAACTCGGACCAACAAAAACAGCCGATTACCGATGCGGACATTCAGATGCTGCGAAAGAACTTGCGCTCGGAACGCAAGCAAGTGATCGCCGCCAACATGAAGCTGACCGACACCGAAGCTGAGAAGTTCTGGCCGTTGTATGATCAGTACATCTCGGAATTGGTGACGAACAACAACCTGAAGTACGACCTGATCAAGCAGTATGTGCAGCAACAGGGGAACCTGACGGATGCACAGGCCGATGCTGCCGTGCGACAGTGGATCCAGGTGGACGAGTCGGTGGCGCAATTGAGGCTGAAGTATGTTCCGCTGTTCCGCAAAGTGCTGTCCGCGAGAAATACGGCGGCGTTTTACCAGGTGGATCGGCGTATCCAGTTGATGATCGACCTGCAGTTGGCGTCGGCGTTGCCGATGATGGAGCCGTGAGGCGTCAGTGCGAGGCTTGATTGCAAGGCATGCAACGCGAGTCGAGAGCAGATTCCTGTTTGGACTAATTCTTTGAAACAGATGGCGCTCCCCCGGGCGAGATTCGAACTTCCGGCCCGCCGGTTCGTCACCCTCACAGCGAAGCAAGCCGCGGGTGGCAAAAATCTGGGAACACCCCTGCGGTCTGGAATTCTCGCTCCTATATATCATCCAGGTTTCACACCGAAGGGGACAGGGTCGTGCCGGATGGACGTACTAACTCTGGAGTGAGTGTCTCAGACGATCTGGCCGTCACAGTTTGTTGAGTTCTGCAATTCGCTTCTCGATAACAGCGCTAAAACTCTCCACTTGCTCAGGGGGATACCCGGCAGACCGAAAAGCATCGCGGATTTGGTTGGGTGAGAGCTGGGCCAGGAGACCTCCGATCCACTCGACATCCGTTCGCGAAGTGTGCTGGCCGATCCACCGCAGGTCCATCCGACTGATGAACTCTTTCGGTGTGAACACATACATCAGCGCGGGACCCGAGGGAACAGCGGAAGCGGAGTGTTATCTCTCACGGTTCCAGACGGCGTCTTCAGGTAAGTACCGTACCGTCACCTCGCTCGACCAATGGTTTCGCGAGATCCTCTGCGCGTGCATTTGCTCGTTCCCCATCCAGTGCACCTTTCCAGGCTTCAGAATGACTAGTCCGAGATGTGGAGAGCCTCAAGGTACTTCTGTGGAATAAACTCTTCGAACAAGTGAAATGCCAAGCTGGAACCTAGTGCCGTTGAGCCACGTCGCAGAGCATATCCAGCAGTGGCTCTGGACTCTGGATACCAAGCGTTGGCGATGAATGCCGCGCCGTAGGTACCTGCGAAGCGCGAGTACGCTGGGACCCGAGCGCCGCTTTCCGTCTGCGAGGTAAACGTTTCGACAATGGCATGTCGGGTGCGGTTCCATACCCCGATCTCTCGAGAACGCCGATAGCGAGGGTCTTCTCCGTCTGTCGCGGCAACGCCAAATCGAATGGTCTCGGCGATCAGGTGACGTCCCATGCCCGAGGCAATGCGGCGACCATACCCTTCAGCGCCCTGCCCCCATTCTGGCGGTTCATTTTCCCACTGACCGATCCCCGCGCCGATTGCGGGACCAACCAAGGTATAGGGTCTAAGGACGCTGTGACTGTAGATTGTGAATCGCTCGCCGAGTGTGAGTGGACTCAGCCTCGAAGGCGCGGATGGGCATGCTGAAGGCGCATCCGGCAACGGCATCCGAGGTTGTGCTTGTTGCCCGTTTAATCCGGAACCGACACTCTGCGAAACGGCCCCAGTGCCGGCATCCGGTTGGTTGACAGCAATGCTTGCGTCGGTTTGCTGAGCTAGTGCGGGACCGCCGATCAAGAGGGCGCAAAAGGCGACAGTGTGGATCAAAGAACGATTACAGTAAGCCGGCAGTTTCCACAGATCGCGATGGTTTCGTGTATTCACTTCCCACTCCTTCCGGCCAAACTCCCCGCCGGTGGAAACCGATGGTTCATTCCGCGTTTGGACGCCGCCTCGTTGGCAGCTAAGCAACTACGCGGTAGCCCCTCCCTCCTTCTGGCTCTTGATTTGTGACAGCAGCATGCGGCACTGCGGATCCGAGCCAAATCGCTCGCCAGATAAGAGTAGGCGGTATGAATGACTCGACCCATCCGGTAGAGGCCCTACCTTCAGGGAACAATTGCCTTATATGTAGCAAGGCAAGTAGCGCGCCATGATGTCGTTAGTTCTCGAGCAGCAAGCCAAGTTGCTGTCAGGCAACGGAGATACAGAAGTCGGAAGAGAGAGCGGCTGAGGAGACTGCAGTTGCGGCACACGGGAAGTATCGGCGGTAGCGGGTAATTGTGACACCTTTAGGCTAATGCCTTACGCAAGTTTTACTGCAGTACTTGAAGCCATATCGTGCATCCAATTGCTCGCGGTGTATATCGGTGCAAGGAGCGCAGCGTGAAGTTGATTGTGCAACCCGAGACGGCGTCAAGCCTCTAGCCAATGGGATCGACTTCGCCAAGAAGACGGTGGAGATTGCGATCTTACGTTTCGATCGCAAAGAGGTGGAACACGCCGTGGAAAACGCGTGAATCGCGGCGTGTTTGTACACAACACGCTCATCGGTCGGGCCCATGCGCAGACCCCATCACAAACGAAGCCTCAAGTGAATCAGGACTCCCTGGCCATCGCGAGTTTACAGATCGATGTTGTAAACAGGTTCGGCACGGCGCCCGTCACAATCAACTATGAAAAAGCCCCAATTCTGGCCGTTTTGTGACAATAATTTGCCGCGGCGCCAGTGCTAGCGCTTGTTCACGGCGAGCCAGGGCATGCCGCGGTAGGAATCCGCCACCACCCAGGCGCCGGCCGTCAGCGCCCCAGAAACGACGGTCTCGCTCCACTGGAAGGCGTTTTTGGAGCCTGCCGCCACGATGGGTACCCACACCAGCAGCGTGAACATGCCTATCTGCAACGCCGAGAGCGCGGCTGCCAGCCGTGCATACACACCAATCAGCACAGCCACGCCCGCCGCGATGAAGGCACAGCCGGTGAAATACGCCCAGGCCACATGCGATGGCAGCCAGCCAGGCACCAGCACGGCGGTCTCTTTCAGATAGACGAAATGGGCCACGCCGAAGGGGATCAAGGCCAGGCCGTAGAGCACCCTCGCGATGCGCAGGCCCCTGCCGTCGGTGGCGAAACCGAGGCGCCGCCTGTCCCAGTCAGCGGCGAACCAGGCATACAGTACCCAAGCACCCGCCGCCATCACCGCGATCTTGCAAGCAGCCCACCAAAATTCCACTGTGGGCGCGAGGAAGATGCCTGGCACTCTCAACAGCAGCAACCAAAGCAGGAGACAGGCGAGGAGCACGCGGGCAGCGGTGGCCGCTGTGCGCTGGAAAAGCAGGCCTATGCCAGATGCGAGGGAGATGAAGGCGCAGAGGTAGGCCAGCGCCTCGTGTGCGGGCAGACCCTTGGGTACCGGCTGCCATATCACGGTGAAATCGCCTTTGATCAGGCCCTGGATTCCGAGGGCGATCATGGTCGCCGCAAAGACCGCATGGCCCGCGCTTGCGATGCGCATCGTCCTATCCTCCGGTGGGGTTCCAGCTCATCGGGGTACAGGCGTCCCTCATATGCCAGACGCCGGTATTGTACCGGGAAATGGAGCGATAAGATTCCGGGCGGCCCCAACGGTCTTGCGTGCCTGGCTGCAGTCGGTCTAGTCCTTCACAAGATTAACTAACGACAGCCAGAAACCTTTCCCTGACCTTAGCAATCGGAGAATCCCTGGGGCTGGGATCGTGGCACAAGCGACGATCGATCCTGCCAGTATCGTCCTACGATCGGAGTGAAATTGAGAGTCGGATGGAAGGCTCTTTGCGGTGTCCAGAGCAGAAGTAAGCGTTGAACCCTCACCGAACCGGTCACACCCGCCAGCGTCGGGCTCCCACCAGTAGGGCATTTGTTTCTGTCGATAATCAACTATCGTGTATCCAGGGGAGAGGATCATAAATGGTACAGCGCGACGTATTCGGTTCCGTGAAAGGACAGTCCTAATGCCTAAAAAAGATAAAACGATGCACCCCTTCAACGAAGCTGGCCGTCGCCTGTACGCTGCCCTGATAAGTTACCAAATGGGGCATTCCGGCGTCGACTCTACGCTGAAGAACATGCCTGCCACGGTTGATGCGTCCTGGTCGGATTTGGCGGAACGGCTGTCGAGAGACATCGCAGCGCAGATCGCGACGAATATTGTGCCGAAGGTCACGAATAGGATTCAGTAACTGGGATAACTTGAGTATGCTTGTTTGCTCGAATAATCCTAATCGCACTGCGAACACTCAAGGTGAACGTCCTGAAGGCCGCGTTACTGTGCGGATTCGATTCCTTCCGCGCTCACCAACTCTTCAACAACTTAAGCCTGGTTGTTGTGGAGTCTAAGCTGGCGGATCTACTT
>Ga0210406_10003005_pt1 | contig 18776 bp, 14 predicted proteins | sample IncBWC30MmetaG_FD_155454 | JGI IMG/M metagenome (GOLD analysis project Ga0210406, IMG submission 155454) | Forest soil microbial communities from Barre Woods Harvard Forest LTER site, Petersham, Massachusetts, United States - Inc-BW-C-30-M | ecosystem: Environmental > Terrestrial > Soil >... | reverse complement strand
CAACCCACGACTTTCCAGGTGTCGAACATCTCCGCCGGAACCGGCGCACCGAATGTCATCCCCGGCGAACTGCGGGCGCGTTTCAATTTGCGCTTCTCGACGCAGCAAACCATCGAGGGTCTGAAGCAGATCGTCGAAGAGATTTTGGCGAGGCACAAGGTCAAGTACACGCTGGAGTGGTTTATTTCCGGACATCCCTTTCTCACCGTTCCCGGGACTTTGTCGCAAGCAGCAAGCCGTGCCGTGCAGGAACAATTGCGCATCAGCCCCAAATTCACCACCGGGGGCGGAACCTCCGACGGGCGATTCATTGCCCCCATGGGTGCGCAGGTCATCGAGCTGGGTGTGATCAATGAATCCATCCACAAGGTGAATGAATGCGTGCGAGTGGCGGACATCGATATGCTGCACTCGATTTACCGCCGCACCTTGGAGCTCTTGCTGGCTTGATGAGTCCCTTGCGCGTCGCTGGATGTGCAACGCCGGCCGATAGTCTCCCCGCGCCTACAACTCCTCCGGCGCGATGCGCAATGTCAGCCGCACCATGGTGCCCCGGTTTGGCGCACTGGTGATTCCTAGTTCGGCGCCGATGAGGTGTGCCTGCTCTCGAAGGCCGATCAATCCGAAGTGGCCGGGCTTCGCAGTGGCAGCGTCAAAACCCACGCCGTCGTCCTCGATTTGAAGTTCCAGTTGAGCGGCATCGCTGCTGCGCAGTGTGACGCGGACCTTGGACGCTGCCGCGTGCCGCTCGATATTGCGTAGCGCTTCCTCGGTCATGCGGAAGATGACTTCCGCGCGTTCATCGCCGAAACGGGCGGCGGCGCCATCCGCGGCGAATTCGACATCGAGACCGGTATGATCCTTGAAGCGCTCGACGGCCTTGGCGAGCGCCGGCCCGAGGCCGATGTCGCGCACCGAGTTTGCCCGCATTTGCGTGATGGCGGTGCGCGCCTCGCTCAAACCCGCATGCGCCACTTGCTCGGCGCGCACCAGTTCATCCGGCAGGGAATCGGGATCATGCACCTGAAGTTTGCGCAGCAGCCGCACTTCGCTCAGCATGGCCATCATCGAATGCGCCAGCGTGTCGTGCAAGTCGCGCGCGATCTGCAGGCGCTCGCGCACAATGGCCGCATAGCGAGATTCCTCGGCGAGCCGCTCCACCTCTCGTGTCCTGACGGCGACCCGGCGTTCCAGTTCGCTGCTGAGCTTCAGCAGTTCGCTGCGCTCCTGGCGTAGGTCGTCGAGAATCTTGGCGAACGCCGCGGCCAGTTGCGCAACTTCATCCCGTCCGCTCGGCACTTCGATGCGGGCGACCTCATTGCGGCCCACGGCGGCGGCCGAACGCGTGAGGTTTTTCAGCCGGCGGGTGAGGCGGCGCGCCCCCACCGCCCCGAGCACGGCGGTCGCCAGCCCGAGACAAATTGAGATCCACACGATGCGCACGGCCAGCGCGTCCGCACGCCGATAGACCACTTCCTTCGGTTCACTGAGCTGCACCTGCCACGGGCCGCGCGCGGATTGCCGCTCGATGCTGACCGTCGCCCGTGTCACCAGAACGGTTTGGCCGTCCGCCAGCCGTTCGAAATGCGGCGCGTCCGGGCGCTCGACCGGGGGGTCGATCAGCGGCGACGCATCGACTAGTTTCTCGCCGCTCCACGGTAGGTTGCGCAAGGGCGGCGGCCCGACCACCACCACGCCGGCGCCATTCAAGACCCATGATTGAGTACTGCCTCGCGGGTCCGAATTCTTGCTCAGGCGCTGTACGTCGTCTGATGTCCAGGGCCAGGTCAAGTGCGCCGCTATCACCGCGACGACGCGTCCCGAATCGTCTTTCAGAGGCGCGGCGAGATCGCCGAGCAGGGATACATCACCCATCGGCGGCGATTGCTCCAGCACGCCGACCCACGGTCCGTCGAGCGCGCCGGAGAACCAATCCGTGGCAGATACATTGGCCGCGAGATTCAGCCCGGGGGAATTCGGATTCTTCGCTGTGGCGAGCACGGTTCCTTCTCGATCCGCCACCGCGATCCAGCTCAGGTCGGGGTACGCGGCGAGCAGACGCTTGAAAACTTCGGCCGGAGATCCCCAATCCTTCGCGGCGCGGATGGCTTCGAGCCGCGTGCTCGCCGCCTCACCCAAATCCGAAGCCAGTTGATCGGTTTCGAGCACCAGCCGACGGACGTGCTGCTGCACGACGATCTCCCGTGCGACTCGACCTGCCCAAAGAGACGCTGCAATGGCAAAGCTTGCCGCCAATGCCACCACCAGCCAGATGACGCCGGCGACCAGGCTGTGCCGCGGATCCAAGTCGCGCAGCAGCTGTTTCGCGAAACGCAACCGTTGCGGACTGGTCATGGAGTGGCTCATCGCATTTCAATTAGAATAGCAAGAAACCTTGTGCGGTGATTGGACTGGGCGGACCGGGCGGACCGGGCCCACTGGAGTTCATTCTCGACATGCGCCCACGGACGCGCGTAGGATCAGCTGACAAGAATGAGGGGCTCTCGCGATGAACACTGAGAAAAAACGCGGCGGGTGGAACTGGTGGTACCTGCTCTTTGTCATCCAGTTCGTCGTCGCCCTTTGGCCGCCCTTGTACAACCGGGCCGAGCCCTACTTGTTCGGGATTCCATTTTTCTATTGGTTCCAGCTGCTGTGGGTGATCGTCAGTGCCGTGTTCACGGCAATCGTCTATTTCCGCGTCGAAGAATAAATAAAAGCAGTAAGAGGGGACACCCGTGCAGGAAGTGAACTGGATTGCGCTGACCATTTTCGTCTTGTTGTTTGGTTTTATCACCTGGCTCGGATTCGCGGCAGCTCATTGGCGCAAGGGCGACCTCGACAAGCTGCACGAGTGGGGCTTGGGCGGCAGGCGCTTCGGCACCGTGATTACCTGGTTCTTGGTGGGCGGCGACGTGTATACCGCCTACACCTTCATTGCGATTCCGGCGCTGGCCTTCGGCGCGGGCGCGGTCGCGTTCTTCGCCGTGCCTTACACCATCATCATTTATCCGCTGATGTTTTTGATCTTTCGGCGCCTGTGGAATGTCTGCAGCAAGCACGGCTACATCACGGCGGGCGACTTCGTGAAGGGCCGCTTCGGCAATCGCTGGCTGGCACTCGCGGTCACGATCACGGGCATCGTCGCCACCATGCCTTACATCGCGCTGCAGCTCGTGGGCCTGCAGGTGGTGATCGGCGCACTCGGCATTTCCGGGACGGGACTGATGGCCGATCTGCCGCTGTTCATCGCTTTTGTGGTCCTGGCCGCATTCACCTATTCGAGCGGCCTGCGCGCCCCGGCTTCCATCGCCATCGTCAAGGACATTCTGATTTACATCACAGCCATCGCAGCGGTCATCATCATTCCCTACGAACTCGGGGGCTTCGGAAAAGTATTTTCAGCAGTGCCTGCCCAGAAGCTCTTGTTGGCGGTGCCGGGGCCCAATACCACCGGCTCGTACAGCGGCTATGCGACGCTTGCGTTGGGATCCGCGCTGGCCCTTTTCCTGTATCCGCATTCTCTCACGGGCATCTTGAGCGCGAGCAGCGGCAAGGTCATTCGCCGCAACGCCGCCATGCTGCCCGGCTACACGTTCATGCTGGGACTGCTGGCGTTGTTCGGCTTCTTCGTCATTGCCAGCGGCGTGGATAAGCTGCCGGAATATGCTGCAGGCTTCAAACAGTTCGGCAACAACTTTGCCGTCCCCGCGCTGCTGCTGCACAGCTTTCCGGCTTGGTTTGCCGGCGTGGCGTTCGCCGCCATCGGCATCGGCGCCCTGGTACCGGCGGCCATAATGTCGATCGCCGCGGCGAACTTGTACACGCGCAATATCCATCGCGAGTTCATCAACAAGACGCCCACCGACAAGCAGGAATCGCACGTCGCCAAATTGACCTCGCTGATCGTCAAGGTGGGCGCTTTGATATTCATCTTGTTCGTGCCCACGCAATACGCCGTTCAGCTGCAGCTGCTGGGCGGCATCTGGATCATACAAACATTGCCGCCGGTGATGCTCGGCGCCTACACGCGCTGGTTCAATTCCTGGGCGCTGCTCATGGGCTGGGCGGTGGGGACGATTGCCGGAACCTGGATGGCCATCGCGGTAAAATTGACGAACACCTATCCGCTGCACATCGGAGACCACACCTTCCCGGGCTATAGCGCCGTGTACAGCGTGATCCTGAATCTGCTGGTGGCCATCGTGCTGACGCCGGTGTTCAACGCCTTCGCTGCCGGCAAGGCGCGCGCCGATCAGACCGTGGCGGCCGATTACCTGCCTGAAGTCTGAGCGTAAGAGGCCAGGTTGCGCGCCGTCACGCCGCGCTCACCTGGCGGCGCGCGCGGTGTGCGCCTTGGAGCGGCATCCCTCGAGTGCGTTATGCTAGAGGCGGTCGACCGGAGCCTTGTCAACATCTATGACCCAACTGCAACGAACGGTATTTCGGATAGGCGCATCGATGCGCGCCACGGCGCTCATCGTTTGCCTGACGGCCGCCCTCGCGGGATGTGCCGCATTCGGCAAGTGCGGAACGCCCGAGTGCACCGCGGACGCCAAGATCAACGACGAGGTGCGGACGCTCATCGCGCAGAGCCCCGCATTCGGAGCAAACCAGATCAACGTGCAGACCATTCACGGCGTGGTTTACCTGAGGGGACTGGTATCCACGCCCGCCCTGATCGGGGAGGCTGAGGGCATCGCGCAGCAAGTGCCGGGCGTGACCGACGTGCGGAATCTGCTGTACATCGATAACTCCAAATAGCCGATCGCCAATCGACCGACAGGCTGCTCCAAGCCGCGGGTGTTGCAAACACGCCATACGCTTCCAGTTCTGCGTGATCTACTGCGATAAACCCCAGCTGCAACGCAACAATTCAGCGCTACGGGTGCCGGCAATGGCGTCTGCAGCCCCCTCACGCGCCGGCAGCCAGGATCTGCCCAATCCCCTGCAGCCAGTCTTTTGTGGCGAGAATGGTATCTTGTGTCATGTGCCTGTAATATATGAGGCGAATTATAGGGGGTAGGCGCTAACTGAAGGGTGCGCTACGCGCAACTAAGCGCGACGAAGCGCAAAAAGCAAGATTTCTACCAGCCCGGAACGAATCAAGGGCGAACGAATCTTGACTTGTGGCTCGAATGCAACCAACCAACCGTAACAAAAAACCACTGGAGTTCAACGTGAGGAATTTCAACCCGATCATTGCTGCTGCGATGAAGCCCAATCAAGCCGGCGGCCGTCGCGGACTTTCGCGTCTGGGAGGAAGCCTCCTGACCGGTACGCTGGCGGCGGCTGCGCTGCTGGCGGCGGGAAGCGCCGCGCAGGCGCAGACCGCGACGCCGACCACAACGTCGACCGCTCCTAAGTCATCGGCGGACGAAAGTCTGACCTGGCACGGCATCACCCTGTACGGCATCGTTGACGTGGACTTTCAGTATGAAACCCACGGCGCGCCCTTCAGCAACTACTTCATCTCGGGCGGCTCGGATATCGTGCAGAAGAACAGCAACAACTCCGTGCAAGGCATTACCTCGAACGGCATGAGCCAGTCGCGCATCGGACTGCAGGGCAAAGAGCCGTTGAACTTCTTTGATTGGTCGGGCGTGTTCAAGGTCGAGACCTACTTCAATCCCGCGTCGGGCCAGATCACCGACGCCCTCAAGTCGGTTGCTCAGAACAACGGCCGCGCGCTCAAGGACCAGAGCACGAACATCGATTCGAGCATCGCCGGGCAACCGTTCGAGCAAGCCTTCGTCGGCATCAGCTCTCCCACCTGGGGAACGTTCACGTTCGGCCGTCAGAACTCGACGCTCGCTGACCTCATCGCCAAATACGATCCGCAGCAGACCTCGTACGCCTTCTCGCTGCTCGGATTGTCCGGTACTCCGGCCGGCGGCGGTGACACGCAGGATCGGCGGCTCGACGGTTCGATCAAGTACGCCGGCACCTTCTTGAACATGATTCACGTCGGCGCACAGTACAAAACCCAGAGCTCGTCGGCGGCGAGCTATGCCGTCGCCGGCAGCGGCGAGGCCTTCTCCGGCGTCGAAGTGTCGGTGGGTGCGGATTACGCGGGCGTGTCCGTCGATGCGTTCTACACCAAGATGCGCGATGCGGTTTCGATAAATACCCTGAGCGCCGCGCAGCTGTTGACCTTGCCGGCATTGGGCCTCTCTCCGAGCACTTCGCTCTCCGGCACGATCTCGGACAATGCCTCCTATGGTGTCATGACCTTGTACGCCCTCCCCTGGGTCCCGGTGACCGTATTTGGCGGCTACCAGCACATCACCTACATGCGTCCCTCGATCCCCTTGGCTGTGGGGTTCGACGACATCGGCGGCTATACGCTGGGAGCCGTGAGCAACACGACCTATAATGCGGCCGACAAGATACTGCAGGTGTACTGGGCGGGCGCCCGATATTCGCCGACACCGCAACTCACCGTCGCGTTCGCCTATTACGGAGAAAAGCAAAGCGCGTTCGTCGCGACCGGCCCCAATGTGAACTGCTCGAGCACCATCAGCGGTGCGTGCAGCGGAAACCTGAACGTGGCATCCGTGTCGGCCGACTATCACTTCACCAAGCGCTTCGACGCCTATGCGGGCGCAATGTGGTCGAACGTGTCGCACGGGCTCGCCAATGGGTACATCAACACGACCAACATCGATCCGACCATCGGTCTGCGGTTCTCCTTCTAATCGATCGACCCGATCGAGTTCAGGGGTCTCATGGCCGATTCGCGGCCATGAGACCCCCGCCACCGGACTCCGGCGCCGCTCGTGACATCCGAAGAGCCGACCAATCAGCCGGCGATCCGAATCGTCATAGCGGAAGATCAATCACCCGTCCGTCGGGGCCTTGCCATATTGCTGTCCATGCAAGCAGACATGGAAGTGGTGGGGCAAGCCCGCAATGGCATGGAGGCCGTCGAGCTGGCGCAACTGCTGCATCCCGACGTGGTCTTGATGGATTTACACATGCCCCTCAAAGGAGGCGTGGCCGCAACTCGCGAGATCACGCGCGATCTCCCGAAAACGCAAATCCTGGTGCTAACGACACTCCATGACGATGAAACGGTATTCGAAGCGGTTCGCGCGGGCGCGCACGCGTACCTCTTGAAAGATGCGGATGAAGATGAATTGCTGGAAACCATCCGGGCGCTGAGGCGCGGTGAGTCTCGATTATCGCCTCAAATCGCGCGCAAGGTGATGGACCAATTTCGGCGCTTGGCGCCCATGTGTTCCGCAGGGCCGTTGCGCGCTGACTCGGTGCCGTTGAGCGACAAGGAGGAGAAGATCTTGCAACTGATCTGCGAGGGCATGATCAATCGACAGATCGCCAATGTGATGTTTCTAGCAGAAGGCACAGTCAAGAACTATGTCAGTCGAATCATGGAAAAGTTGCACGCCAACACGCGGACCGAACTGGCCCTCCGCTCGCGACTTTGATCGCAGGTCACGGCGCCGAGCTGCTCAGCGCGCGGCGAAACGCCGCGATGATGGCCGGTTGCGGCCGGCGGATGGCCGGGACAGCCTGATAATTTTGCCAGCCGCCACCGAGGCTTTTGTAGAGCTGCACAAACTGCTCACCCTGGGCCACCTGCGCGACTGCGTATTGCTCCTGGAGATCGTAGAACTCCCGCTCGGCATCGACGACGTTCAGGAAATCGGTCAGGCCGCGATTGTATCTGCTGGTCGCCAGGTCGACGGCACGCTCGCCCGCCATCATCGCGGTGCTCAATTTCTCCATTCGGATCTGTTGCGCCTGATAGGCATCAAGAGACGAATCCACCTGTTGCACGGCGTTTAGAATCGTTTTGCGGTAATTCACCATGCTTGCGCGGGCGGCCAGGTGTGCAATATCCACCTGCGCGTCAAGCGCACCAAAGTCAAGCAGCGGCCACACTGCGCCCGGTCCGAATGACCAAATATGTTTGCCGACGCTCGGCAGCGTTCCCCAGCCTTGTGACTGACTGCCGATCGAACCGACGAGGGCGACCTGGGGAAAGAGGTTCGCGGTCGCCACACCGATACGCGCGGTCGACGCTGCGAGCTCGCGTTCCGCTTGCTGAATGTCGGGCCGGCGTTTCAGAAGATCCAAAGGAACACCCGGTGCCGCGGGTGCGGGCATCGACGGGATGAGGTCGGGCTTCGAGAGCTCTTGAACCATGCTCTCGGGATATTCCCCAACGAGGACCGCGAGTGCGTACTGGGCCGCGCTCGCCTCGGCTTCCACCGGTGCGATCTGAGCTTCAAGCGTTGCGAGTTCGCGGGTGGCAAGTGCTACATCGAGTTCGTTCGTGATACCGCGCTCATAGCGGATATTGACGATGCGCAGTGATTCACGGAGCACATCGCTGGCTTTGTGCAAGATGCCGGCGCGAACTTGAAAGCCTCGCAGATCGACGTATGCGCGCACGACATCTGCCACCACGGCCGTAAGGACATCGTAGCGCGCAGCACGCGCAGCCGCGGTATCCGCCCGCGCTGCCTCGAACTCGCGGCGAAATTTTCCGAAGATATCGAGTTCCCACACTGCATCGAAGCCCGCGATCGTGTTGATCTGCTGCAGACCGGCCCCGGTGTCTGCGGATCGAAGTGCTGAATCCGCCCGGCCTTTGGTCAGGTCACTTCCCGTGCCACGCCCTGCAGCAGCGCTTGCGTCTACCTCCGGCAACGCATATCCAACAACGACGGCCTCATAGGTTCGTGCCTGCTGCAACCGGTCCAGCGCTATTTCCAGATCCAGGTTGGACTTGACGGCACGATCGACCAGGGAATCGAGTTCCTGGTCATTCAGCGCGCGCCACCAAGCCGCCATATCAATGGGAATAGGCGCTGGTTGAGTGCCGGGCGCCGTTGAATTGCCGCCGGCTGTTGCGGCGAATCTCGCCGGCTCATCCGGCGGTGGTGCGCGGTAGTTGGGGCCTGCCGCACAGGCGGCCAGTCCGGTGAGCAACCCAAGAACGATGATCCGCAGCGCTTTCATGAACGGCCGTTCAGCGGTTCGCGCGCAGTGGCTTGTCGGCGGCCGCGGGTTCATTGACGGCGACCTTTTGACCGTCCGCAATCTGGCTGCTGATGTTCAATACCAGCGTGTCACCGGGTTGAACACCCGAAGCCAGCTCGACCAAGCTTCCGTTGTCGCGCGCGATCGCGACATTCTTGAATCGGACCTTGCCGCCGGCATCGACTTGCGCGACTTGCGTGCCACCGGCGCGGAATATCAATGCGGCCGCGGGGGCTTCCACCAACCCGCGCGCAGGTAGGTGAAAAGCGATATTCACATACATTCCCGGCACCAGCGCATGGTCGGCATTGGGCATATCGACTTCCACTCGCATCGTGCGGGCTTGTGCATTGATGGATTGCGCGGATCTGGCAATCGTTCCGGAGAAAACGCCGCCCACTGCCCCGGTTGCGCGTATTTCCGCCGGCACTCCTGCTTTCATTAATTCTCCGGATGCACTCTGCGGGACGTCGACGAAAATGCGCAGCGGATCGGTCTGCGCCATGCGATACAGGGGAGTGGTCGTCGATCCGCTGCCGGCGGTCACCAGATTGCCGATGTCGATCTTGCGTTCGGTGATGGTTCCGTCGAAGGGTGCCTTGACCTGTTTGAATTCAGTCAGTGCGCTGTATTGATCGACCTTGGATTTGTCCAAGTTGACTTGCGCATCGGCGGCAAAGAGGCGCGCCTCAGAACTTTCGTAGTCTGCCTTCTTCGACTCCCGCTCTTGATCGGATACCACGCCTTTAGGCGAATCGCGCCAGCGCTCGTTGGTCGTCCTGCTGAATTCGGCTTCGGCTTTTCGCGCACCCACTTGGGCTTGCGATGATCTGAGCTGCGCTCGAGCAGCCTGCAGCTCAGCATCCAGTTCCGGCGTCTCGATGGTCGCAAGGACTTGGCCCTTTTTGACGTGATCGCCGATATCCACCAGCCACTTTGCCACGTAGCCGTTGACTCGCGCGTAAATCGTCGTTTCAAACCAAGCCGACGTCTCACCCGGAAGGACCAGATCCTGGCCCGCGGTCGCGGGCCTGGCGATGACCACATCCACCGACGGCGGCGCCAGGTAAGCAGTCTCCCCAGCCATCGCGACCGCGTGCGCGTGAAAATAGCGCACCAGAACGACCGCGACACAGCAAATCAACAAGAACGCCACGGCAAAGCTTACCGCTCTCTTCGTGCGCGCCCCCGTTTGCGGCGCAAAACTCGTCGATACATGGTCATGTTCGGCGCGTGACACATCGTCTGGATCATGCGATTGCATTGGCTCTACCTTTCATGTCCGAATCAGTGACGGCCGCCGGTTGACGGCGCAGCAATTTATACATCGTGGGCACGAAGATCAGAGTTGCAAATGTCGCGAACAGCAAGCCGCCAATCACCGCCCGGCCCAAGGGCGCATTCTGCTCGCCACCTTCACCTATCCCCAAGGCCATCGGGACCATGCCGAGAATCATTGCCCCAGCCGTCATGAGCACCGGTCGCAGGCGTGTGTAGCCCGCGCTGATTGACGCGCGCAAGGGGTCGTCGCCCGCAGCCATGCGTTGATTGGCGAAGCTCACCACCAAAATACTGTTTGCAGTGGTCAAACCGATGCACATCAGCGTCCCCATCAAAGCCGGTACGCTCATCGGGGTTTGAGAGAGGAACAGCATCCACAGCACGCCTCCCAAGGCAAATGGAACCGCCATCAGCACGATGAGCGGATCGATCCAGCTCTGGAAGTTCATCACCAGAAATAGATACACAAGAATAATCGCGAGTGCGATGCCCGTGAACAATCCGGTGTAGCTTTCGCGCATGGTCTCAACCTGACCGCTCAAGGTTACCGTCAGCGCCTTCGAAGCATCCGGCCGATATTTTTTCAAAACCTTGTCGATATCAATGGCCGCGCCATACAGGTCACGGCCCTGAACGTCGGCATGCACGTCGAAAACCGGGCGAATATTCAGCTGCGAAGTCACCATCGGCACCGCCTCGCGGCCAAATGACGCCAGATTCAGGAGGAGTTGCCCGGACGTGGTGCCCGCCGCCGAGGTCACCGGCATGGTTTGCAAATCCTGTGAGGAGCGGATTCGGTAGGTGGGGACTTGAACCACGAGCGGGTAGCTCACGCTGTTGCGCGGATCCACCCAGAAATTGGGCGCCGTTTGCGCACTTGAATTGGTCGCGACCAGGACGTTGTTGGCCGCCTCCTGCTGCGTTACACCGGTCTGAGTCGCCAACGCGCGATCCATGTCCACGGTCAGGGCCGGCGCGTTCGGAACCTGAAAAACGTGGGAGTCCACGACGCCTGCGACGCCGTTCAAAGCGTGCGCGATTTGCGATGCCAGAGCAAAGGCAGCGTCCTGATCCGGCCCCGAAATTCTGACATCGATCGGCGCGGGCTGTCCGAAATTGAGAACTTGATCGACAATGTCCGCGGGTTGGAAAAAGAACTGCAGTTGCGCGAACCGCGCCGGCAGCTCCCGGCGCAACATGGCGATGAGTTTTGAGGTTGGAGTGTGTTTTGCATTCAATGAAATCAATATCTCGCCGTCCATGGGGCCCACGGTGGCAGAGTCGCTCAGAGCAATGTTGATACCGCTATAGGGCAGGCCGATGTTATCGAGCATCACGTCGATTTGATCATTCCCTACGAGCTTTCGGATCTGCGACTCGACCTCGGCAAAGTCCTGCTGGGTTTTCTCCAACCGCGTTCCCGCCGGCGCCCTGACGTGCAAACGCATCTGACCCGCGTCCACCTGCGGGAAGAAATCCCTTCCTAAGAAAGGAAATAGAAGCGCGGACACGACAATCAGGCCAATGAATGCCGCCACCGTCAGACGCGCCTCTGAAAGTGCCCACGACAGCGTATTGCGGTAGCTTTCCCTGAATCTCTCGAAACCTCGTTCGAATCCCGCTTGAAACCTGACGAGCGCATTTTTGGGGCGGGCCTCATTCTGAGGCGCACCGTGCGTAGATGCACCGTGCGTAGACTCTGCCGAAGATTCACGCACCGCACGGCGCATCAAATAGTTGAACAGTACCGGGACCATGGTGAATGACAGGGCGAGGCTGGCCAGCAATGAGCCGATAACCGAGAGCGACAACGGTGAAAATAGATATTTTGCCGTTCCTTGGAGCAGGAACACGGGGACGAACACGATGCAAATGCAAAGGGTGGACAAGAATGTGGGTATCGCCACCTCGCTGGCGCCCACCACGATCGATTGATGCAATGGTTCACGCATCGCGACGTGGCGCTCGATGTTTTCGATGACCACGGTTCCATTGTCGACGAGGATGCCGATCGCCAATGCGAATCCGCCCAAGGTCATGGTATTCAGCGTCTGTCCGGTGAGATTGATGAACAAAACGGCCGTAATGATGGACAACGGAATCGCCGCAAGAATGATCACGGACAGGCGAACATTGCCCAGAAACATGATGATCACCAGCGCGGTCAGGCCGGCTGCCATGCACGCACTCAGGAGCACGCTGTTCAGCGCGCCCTTCACAAACACTGACTGGTCAAATATCGGCTTGATCATCACGTCTTTGGGCAACACCTTCTTGATGTCGAGCAGAGCCGCCCGCACACCGTCGATAACGGCGAGTGTCGACACACCGCCGGTTTTGCGAATCGTCATCAGCGCACCAGGAGTGCCATTGACGGACACGGAATTTGTCTGAACCTGAAATCCGTCGTGTACATGTGCCACATCGCGCATGAAAACCGTCCGCCCGTCTACTTGCTTGATCGGAAAGGCATTGATGGTTTCGATGACGTCCGGCGAGTTGTTCATGGCCAAGGTGTAATCCTTGTCCCCGATCTTCACGTCGCCTGCGGGCAGAATGACATTTTGATGTTGTAAGGCAGAGCTGACATCCGAGGCGGAAAGGCCGCGCGCTTGCAGGGCCGCCGGGTCCAAGTCGGCCATGATGACGCGCGGCTTGCCGCCGTAGGGGTAGGGCACCTCCGCCCCGTGAACCACTGCGAGCGCCGGACGAATGATGTTTTGACCCAGATCATTGAGCTTGGTGTCGGGCAAGGACTTGCTGGAAAGGCTGAGCTGGATGATCGGCACATCGGTCGCCCCGTAGCGCAATACGAGCGGCGGAGTGATATTCGGCGGCATGTACTTGAGTACTACCAGCGCACTGCTGGCGAGCTGCGAGACGGCGCGGGTCACATCAGCGCCTTCGTGAAGGTAGATCTTCTCCACCCCGACGCCCTCGTAGCTGATGGCCTCGATTCGTGAGATGTCATCCACCAACGAGGCGAGTTGCCGCTCGTGCAGAGTTAAAATCCGGTTCTGGATGTCCTGGGCGCTCATCCCGTTGTAGGTCCAGACGACCGCCACCACCGGAATGTCGATCTCCGGGAAAATGTCGACAGGCATCCGCAATGCCGCTCCGATGCCCATCAAAGTGATGAGAATCAGCGTGGCGACCACGGTGTAGGGGCGTTTCAGCGCTGTTTCAACGATCGACATGGTGCGTTACTGATCGCGCCGCTGCCCGCGCACGTGGACCGCAAGCTGCGTTCGGGTGTTGGCATGGAGTTTGCCCATGATGCGACTGACATAATTCTTGATGGTCCCTTCTGCCAGCGCCATTGCTTGGGCGATTTGTCGATTGCTCGATCCGTCCGTAATCAGTCTTAGAACGCGCTCCTCTTTATCGGTGAGTTCCTCGGTTGAGGACAGGCCGGTGCCGATTGACCCATCAGGCTGCTGCCCCGGCGCCGGTTGACCGATTGTTGGACGGTCCGAGTCTCGATCTCGCGTGAGATGCCTGAATTGATCCATCACCTTTCTGGCAATCTGCGGAGTGAGCCGCGATTCGCCGCGCCGCAGCGCGCGAATGGTTTCCAACAGTTCTTCCTCGCTGGCATCTTTGAGCAGATACGCTTGCGCGCCCGCGCGAACCGCTTCGAAAACAGTCTCGTCATCATCCAAGGTCGTCAGCACCAACACTTGAGTATTCGGCTGCGCCGTCGTGATTTCTCGCGTCGCGGCCACTCCGCCCTTGATCGGCATGTGAAGATCCATCAGCACCACGTCTGGGTGCAGCACCAACGCCAGCTTGACTGCCTCGTCGCCATTGCTCGCTTGGCCGACGCATTCCATGTCGGGCGCCATGGACAACAAGAGCGCCGTTCCTCTGCGCACCAAAGCTTGATCTTCCGCAATGACAATGCGGATCGCAGCAGGCTTTGCGTCGGTAACCGTCATCACTCGAGCAACCAGCGAGCCGCTTCGTCAATGATCATTTCGCGATACTGCGCCGCGGGCAGATCCGCTGGGAAGTGACCTTGGTCACTTTCGAATGGTGACTTTCGGCACTATTTTCTCAGCTGAAAGACGCCTCAACCCTGGGGGGCCACTTCCCGACAGTCCGTGCCGCTTGGCAGCCAAGTCCTTGTTTTCATTAAGCTGTCACAAAAACGTCACAATTCGTGCTGATAATCGCCCACCGAGCCTTCAAGCCCGGGCCAGCCCATGGCGGGCGAGTAATTCAACTGGAGCGGCCATCAATGAAAATATATAAACGCCTTTGGATACTCGGCGTCGCAGTCTCTTTGAGCATGGCGGCGTCCGCCACGGATATCTCCGGCGCCGGTGCCACATTTCCCTATCCGATCTATGCCAAATGGGCGGATGCCTATAAGAAACTCACCGGTGTAGGCCTCAACTATCAGTCCATCGGGTCCGGCGGCGGCATCAAGCAGATCAAAGCGAAGACCGTAACTTTCGGCGCATCGGATATGCCATTGAAGCCCGATGACCTGAAGGCTTCCGGCCTGATCCAGTTTCCGATGATCATCGGCGGTGTCGTGCCGGTGGTGAACGTCAAAGGCGTGGCGGCGGGTCAATTGCACCTGGATGGCGCAACGGTAGCCGGCATCTATATGGGCGACATCACGCAGTGGAACGATCCTGCCATAAAGAAACTCAACCCGAAGTTGGCGCTGCCGAGCACCGCCATTGCGCCGGTGTACCGCTCGGACGGATCGGGTACGAATTTCTTGTTCTCGGACTATTTGTCCAAGTCCAGCGCTAAATTTCAATCCAGCATCGGCGCCAACACGTCGGTGCAATGGCCGGTGGGCATCGGCGCCAAGGGCAATGAGGGCGTGGCGAACATGACCACCCAGACCGACGGCGCGATCGGCTATGTCGAATATGCCTACGCCAAGCAGAACAAGATGGCTTCCACCCTGCTCACCAATAAAGCCGGCAATACCGTAGCGCCGAGTGCGGAGTCGTTCCAGGCCGCGGCGGCAACGGCCGACTGGGTGGGCGCCGACAGCTACTACCTCATATTGACGGACCAAGCCGGCGCGAAGAGCTGGCCGATCACCGGCGCGAGCTTCATTCTGCTGTACAAACAGCCGGACGATACGGCCCCCGTCAGCGAAGCGCTGAAGTTCTTTGCGTGGGCCTACAAGGATGGCGCTAGTATGGCGGCCGAGCTTGACTATGTACCGCTGCCCGCGGCGTTGATTGCCCAGGTGAAAAAGACCTGGGCATCTCAAATCACGTCCGGCGGCCGCCCGGTTTACAGCGGCCAGTAGAAGCGCGTCTTTGCGGATTAGCTAGCCAAGATTTAGGTGGTTAAGATACGGTCGAGCCCGCCGGCAAACGCTGGCGGCTCGACCTATCAGCTTATGGCGGGAGCGGAACTTACATCGTGGCGATCATAGATCCGGGGCACGCCGCAAAGCAGCTGATTTACGAGAGAATATTCCGTTCGGCCACGTTGATCGCCGCGGTCTTGGTGCTGTTGATCCTGGGCGGCGTCGCTGTCTCGCTGTTGCGCGGCGCATGGCCCGCGTTGTCCCATTTCGGATTCTCATTCGTCACACGCGAGATTTGGAACCCGGTCACGGACCAGTTCGGCGCGCTCGCGCCGATTTACGGCACCGTGATGACCTCAGCTATAGCCATGGCTATTGCCGTACCGACGGGATTCGGAATCGCGTTGTTTCTGACGGAGCTGTGCCCGCCGCTGTTGAAAAGGCCGATCGGCGTCGCCGTGGAGCTGCTGGCGGCGGTGCCCAGCATCATATTCGGCATCTGGGGCTTGTTTGTTCTCGCGCCGGTGCTGCAGCGGCACGTGCAACCTTGGCTGATCCGAAATTTCGGCGAGTTTCCCGCCGTCGGTCATCTGTTCAAGGGACCGCCTTACGGGATCGGCATTCTCACGGCAGGGGTCGTGCTTGCCATCATGGTGCTGCCCTTCATAGCGGCAACCATGCGCGATGTATTCGATACCGTACCGCCGATGCTGAAAGAATCCGGTTACGGACTCGGGGCGACGACCTGGGAAGTCATTTGGAACGTGGTCGTGCCGCATTCGCGCGCGGGCATCGTCGGCGGGATCATGCTGGGTCTTGGGCGCGCGCTCGGGGAAACCATGGCCGTGACGTTCGTGATCGGCAATGCGCATCGCATCAGTTCATCATTGTTGGCGCCGGGCACCACCATCTCTTCGGCGATCGCCAACGAGTTCACCGAAGCGGTGGGAGACATGTACACCTCTTCACTCATCGCGCTGGGGCTGCTGCTGTTCTTGATCACCTTCACCGTGATCGCGGCGGCACAGGCGATGCTGCGCAGGCTCGAACGGCGCTCCGGAGCCGTGGTATGAATCGGCGGGTGCTGCGCAAGATCAAAAATGGCGTATTTCTGTCGCTGTCGCTGGTCGCCACCCTCACGGGACTCGCCTGTCTGGCCGCGATCCTCTGGACCTTGATATCGCACGGCGTGTCGGGTATGTCGGGACGCATATTTACCCAGATGACACCGCCTCCGGGCGGCCAAGGCGGACTGCTCAATGCCATCTACGGCAGCGGCGTGATGACGCTGCTGGGAATCTTGATCGGTTCGCCGATCGGCGTTCTGGCGGGAACCTACCTGGCGGAATATGGCAGAAACTCGCGCTTGAGCGTGGCAATCCGCTTCATCAACGATGTTCTGTTGAGCGCTCCTTCAATCATCATCGGCTTGTTCATCTATGAGATTGTCGTGGTAAAAATCGGCCATTTTTCGGCCCTCGCAGGTGCACTGGCTTTGGCGGTGCTCGCCATCCCGGTCACCTTGCGCACCACCGAAGACATGCTGAATCTGGTGCCCATCGGCATGAAGGATTCTTCTGCGGCGCTCGGCGCGTATCCTTGGCGTACCATTTTGAGCGTGCTGTATCCGGCGGCGCGAAGCGGCATCGTCACCGGGCTGCTGTTGGCGATTGCGCGCATCAGCGGCGAAACCGCGCCGCTGCTGTTCACCGCGCTCAACAATCAATTTTGGAGCACCAATTTGAATGCTCCCATGGCCAATCTTCCGGTCGTGATCTTTCAGTTCGCCTTGAGTCCCTACAAGGATTGGCAGGATCTTGCGTGGGCGGGCGCGCTGATCATCACCGTGACCATTCTGGTGTTGAGCATTTCCGCGCGCGTCTTGTTGGCATTGCTGCAGGCAGAACGAGGAGCCGGGCGTTGATCCCATCAACCAAGCCGCCGAAGCACTTGAAGATGCGCTTGCCCTATCCGGTCGCGGCGGAGCCCGCGCAGGATCTTGGGCCGCCGAAAATCCAGGTCCGTTCGCTGAATTTCTACTACGGCACCGTGCAATCGCTGCACAACATCAACATGACTCTGGCCGACCGTTCGATCTCCGCTTTCATCGGACCCTCGGGCTGCGGCAAATCGACGCTGCTGCGGGTCATGAACAGAATGTACGCGCTGTACCCGGGGCAGCGGGCCGAGGGCGAAGTGCTGATCGGCGGGCGCGATATTCTCGGCCCGACGGTCGATGTCGCCGAGCTGCGCTATCGTGTCGGCATGGTGTTTCAAAAGCCCACTCCGTTCCCCATGTCGGTGTTCGACAATGTGGCCTTTGGCCTGCGTCTGGCCGGGGGTGTTCGCGGTGCCGACCTCAAAGTGCGTGTCGAGTCGGCATTGCGCGATGCCGCGATTTGGGATGAGGTCAAAGACAAGCTGAACGCCGACGGCCGCAGTCTTTCCGGCGGCCAGCAGCAGCGGCTCTGCATTGCACGGGCCATCGCCGTGCAACCCGAAGTCCTGCTTCTCGATGAACCTACCGCGGCGCTCGATCCAATCTCGACGCTGCGTGTCGAAGAGACCTTGCAGGCTCTGCGCGAGAAATATTGCATCGTCGTGGTTACGCACAATCTGCAGCAGGCAGCCCGGGTGTCCAATGTCACCGGTTTCATGTTCATGGGAGAACTGGTCGAAATCGGTCCATCCGGCGAAATATTCACCTCGCCGAAGGATCGAAGGACCGACGACTACATCACCGGTCGTTTCGGCTAGCCCGGCATGAACGACAGCAACGGCAGTCCGGCATCAGCGATGATTTCCCCCGTTGTGCGCGACAGCTTGTACGACCCGCTCATGACCGCGCGCAATGTCAGCGTCATGTACGGCGACAAGTGCGCGGTTCGAAACGTGAGTCTGGATATCGGCCGCAATCAGGTGCTCGCGCTGATCGGGCCGTCGGGTTGCGGAAAGTCCACGTTTCTGCGCTGCCTCAATCGCATGAACGACACCATACCCAGTGCGCGAGTCGAGGGTACGATCACGCTGGACGGACAGGAAATCTACGGCAAAAAGCAGGACGTGGCGCAATTGCGCGCGCGGGTCGGCATCGTATTTCAGAAGCCCACGCCGTTTCCGCACTCGATCTACTCGAACGTCGCTTACGGACCGCGAATCCACGGATTGGCGAGAAATCGCGCCGACATGGATGAACTGGTCC
>Ga0210406_10003004_pt1 | contig 18778 bp, 9 predicted proteins | sample IncBWC30MmetaG_FD_155454 | JGI IMG/M metagenome (GOLD analysis project Ga0210406, IMG submission 155454) | Forest soil microbial communities from Barre Woods Harvard Forest LTER site, Petersham, Massachusetts, United States - Inc-BW-C-30-M | ecosystem: Environmental > Terrestrial > Soil >... | reverse complement strand
CACGGATTCCAAGTATGCCTATCGAACTGTCGCCACCGTGAAACCAGAGACCGATCCGCACGGTTCTCAAAATACTCGCGTCAAGTTTACGGCCGCACTCGGATTGCCGGACGGGGCGAGCCCGGCGAATTATCGCCTGCTTCGCAGCACCCAAACGACTCGTTTGTGGCAATATGCCGGGGCCGACCAGGCGCTCGTGCAAAACGGCAATGGAAGGAGCACGGTCGAACTGGAGTCAGCTGTCCGCTCACTCACTCTCGGCGACATGATCTTGTTCGACGCGGGCCTCAAGAGCCTCTTGGGCGTTGACGAGGTCACCACTTTCGAATCGGCTTCGGGTGTCCACTTTCTGGCTCGAACCGCTCCCTCCGTTCTGAACTTAGAGTCCGCTGCATCTGGATTGCAGCGATCTCTTCCCATTGGAATAGGCTTCGTTCCCGACGTGCAGCTGGGCAGCGTCACTACGTATTCGGAAGTGATCTGGTATGCGAATGCCAATGATAGTTCTCCCGCCACTGCACCGACCGATACGCCCGGCATTGCGATCCTGCACTCGGAATTGACCGTTCGGCCGGCATTCTCAACATCGAACACCAAGGCGCTGATCATCCGCTACGGTTGGCAGGATGTAGGACTGTTGATTCCGACGCCGGCCAGCTCGCTCAATGCGGGGAATCCCGAACTCATCGCTGTCGATTCGGATTTCCCCTCAGGTTCGACGCCCGTTCTTCTCCAAGACGCGAATGGCGACGGTGAAAGTGCAACGGGCTTTGTGGGCCCGGAGTTGACCACCATGCAGCTTTCGAACTTGCCGGATGATTCGTCCTCACTCGCCACGCCGGTCAGTGTCCTTTTCAATCTGTTGGAGATGTCCCGTGGGAAATCCGTCAAAGGCGAGGTGCTCGGCAGCGGTGACGCAAGCTTGGCGTCGCAGGAGTTCGTGCTGCAGAAGTCGCCGCTCACCTATCTGATGAGCGCCGATTCGAGTTCGGGCGCGAATTACAAGAGCACATTGACGGTATGGGTGAACGGCTTCCAGTGGAATGAAGTGCCGAGTTTTTACGGGCAAGGGCCAACCGCGACCATCTTTGTAACGCGGGAAGACGACAACAACCGTACGCACGTCCAATTCGGCGACGGTGTGAACGGGGCGCGACTTCCCGCGGGCGCGAATAACGTGGTGGCGAACTATCGGTTCGGCAGTGGCGCGGACGCGCCCGCCGCCGGTAAGTTGACGACCATTGTTACCGCGCAGCCGGGGCTGGCGTCGGTTCGCAATCCAGTAGCGGCCAGCGGTGGCGCCGACCCCGATCCCGCGAGTCAGATTCGACGCTACGCCCCGCTTTCCGTGCTTACGTTCGGGAGAGCGGTTTCCGGCGAGGACTATGAGGCCATCGCGTCTTCAACGCCGGGAGTCGCTCGCGCGCACGCCTACTGGAGCTTTGACTTTCTCCGGCAACGCACCACGGTCACCGTCTATGTCGGCGACAACCAAGGGGCTGTGAACGCTGCCCGCATCGCACTCCGCGGCGATGCTGACCCGAACCGTCCTGTTGTCGTGAAGTTGGCAACCGCAATTGCCGTGCATATTGCTCTAACGCTCGTGGTCGATGCGCGTTATGTCTCTGATGACCTTGTCAGGGCCGTGCAACAAAGTCTACTGGATCGGCAGAACGGACTCTTTGGCGAAGAACGAATTGGAATCGGGGAGGTGATCTACGCCAGCGAAATATACCAGGCGTGTCTATCCGTCCCCGGAACGATCGCGGTTCACGATTTAAATGTTCGCATAGGAGATTCCTCTTCGTCGGTGAGTACCAGGCATCACTTCCTGCTGGGCACATCAGTTTCCGCGAGCACCTTCCACTTACTGAAGCGTCTACTGCTCGGAACTTCGTACCGATTTGATCCCGGAGAAGGGTCGTACTTTTCGCTCGACGCTGGGGCCTTGACAGTTAGGCCTGCGGTGGGAACCCATGAGTAATCCACACGATACCTATACGAGTTACTACCAGGACAAACTCTGGAATCTGATTCCGGCTGTTTACCGCACTCTGGACTCTTCCACGTTCAATACGCCGGGGCCGCTCCGCGAGATGGTAAATCGTATCGGGGCGCAGGCGGCAATTCTTCGTCGCAGTATGGATCGGCTCTGGGAAGACCAATCCATCGAGACCTGTGACGATTGGGTGATTTCCTATATCGGCGACTTGCTGGCGACAAATCTTGTTGCCAGCCTGGATTCTCGCGGCCAACGACTCGATGTCGCGAAGACGATTTACTATCGCCGGCGCAAGGGGACGGTTGCAATCCTCGAAGAGATTGCCGCCGATATCACCGCGTGGGATGCACGCGTTGTCGAATTCTTCCGGCGCCTGGGCCGCACGCGCCACAATTTCGATCCGGCCTTGGGCGTGCCCTCCTCCACCGACGATCCCGCCGGAGCTCTGGCCCTGCAACGTGAAGAAGGCTTGGTCGGTCCCTGGACCTCTACTGCGATTGGCGGTTGGGCCGATCTGCGCAACCGCTATGGTGCCACGAAGTCGCGGAGCGCATTCGACGAATATTTTCACACTGTGGACTTCCGCCGCGGTGAGGACATGCTGGGCTGGCACAACATCCCGCGGCTCGGTGTCTTTCTATGGCGACTCCACAGTTTCGGAGTGGACGAGTCCACGCCGGTGCCGATGACGGGTTGCCCCGACCAGTACAGTTTCGATCCGACAGGGCGCGAGATTCCGTTGTTCGCCGCAGTCGTGCGCAACCAAGCCACCAGTTACGGTGATAACTGGGTTTCGCCGCAAGAGTGGCAATTGCCGGGCCCCATCGCCACTCCGCTGGTGCAAGCTGCGCTCAGCGATCCGCAATCGATTCCGCTCTACTCGGCGATGGCCACCGATGGTGTCACCGTTATTCCGAATGCCTTTGGCATCTTCCAAAAACCGAGCGCCATCTATGTGCTGCTTGATATCGCCGACTTCATCGATCCAGCTACAAACCGCAGCACTGTCTTTCCGGAACTCGGGCGCTTCCGGTTGATGAATCCTCCTGCCGGACAGCAGCTTTACGTTACGTATCACTACGGTTTTGCCTCGACAATCGGCGCCGGTCCATACGATCGGCGTTTACCCGGAGTTAAACCGCCCGATCTTCCGTCTCCCGAGATTGTCATTCAAAACTCCGCGGCCGTTTCAGCGCAGACGCCCCAAGGCACCACCACGATCGCCGATTCGCTGACCTACACCAGCGTGACCGACATAACCAATGTCGATAAGGTGGTTGTGCAGGCCGCGGCCATGAAGCGGCCGGTGTTCCGTTTGCCTGCGCCCGCTCCGGCGGTGAGTGCTTGGACACTGACTGGCAACGATGGCAGCTCCCTCGATCTCGCTGGCCTGATGATCAGCGGCGGCGACGTCATCCTCCGCGGCAGGTTTGCGTCCGTCACACTGACTTGTTGCACGCTGGATCCCGGCAATAGCGGTGTCGACGCCGCCATATTCGCCCAATCTGTGGACGGGCGCGACCTTCGCCCCTCTCGATTGTGGATCGAGGCAGAAGTCGCCACCTTGACGTTGGATCGCTGCATCATCGGCCCGATTCGCACGCGTAAAGGCGGCAACGTCGAGACTCTTACGGCGAACGACAGTATCATTCAGGGCATTCGCACGAGTGCGTTCGGTGATTTCACCGCCGACGATGTCCTAGATCCTCTGGATCTTGCGCTGATTGCACGCGCACGCGATCCGCTCTCAATGTTTCTGCTCAGCTCGATGGATGCTCTAACGCAACAGTCGCTCTCCGGCTGGGATGGCATCAGTACGCCGAGCGATGCCCTCCTTGCCGGACTGGTTTCCGGCTTGAATGCCGCAGTGAATGGTCCTTCCATTTACACAGTGGACCGCTTCGCGGAGGTTCACCTCAGTCCCGCTGCGACCGATTTGCTGCGGACGAATCCGACCGGCGCAAATCTGATAAAGAGCAACCGTATGCTGCTGGAAGAGGCGTTTCCGGCGGCGCTCGCACAGTCGGCACTGGCATTCGCTGGTGGGGAGACGAATCTCCGTCGCTGCACGGTGCTGGGGCGGGCGTTCGTACATCGTCTCGAGGCCAGCGAATGCATTCTCGACGACTTCAGCGTCGTCGAAGACACGCAGCACGGGTGCGTCCGTTTCACCGCGTGGGCGGAGGGAAGTGTGCTGCCACGACAATATGAAAGCGTGGAAGTTCCTGCGCGGGGTGCAGTTTTCAGTTCGCGTCAATTTGGTCAACCCTCTTACGCGCAAGTATTGCCGACGGCGAATTCGGCAATCCGGGCTCCGAAGGGCGGCACCATCACTGAAGGCGCCGAGAACGGCTCCGAGATGGGGGCATTTGCGCGCGAAATGTATCCGATCAAAGAACGAAGCTTGCTGATCAAGTACCAGGAATTTATGCCGCTCGGACTCGTTCCGGTTGTCGTGAGGGTGACCTGAGTGGACAGGACTGCCAAACACAAGCCAGGAATTCCAGAGTGCATTGGAGGACGACATGGGTAGCGACAGGGCTCGAATCTCTTTCGATGAAAGACAGCAATACCGCTCTGTCGTGATGCAGCAGGGGCGCGTCACGCTTGAGGCCGACTGGAACGAAGCGCAAGCGATCTCTGGCGAGGAGTCGAGGAAGGATCTGCTCGACATAATTGGCCCCGCCGGCACCCCTGACAACGGATACGCAGTCACGTTTGGAGTGCCGGGGTTCGACTTCCAAGTTGGCGCGGGAACGATGTATGTCGGAGGAATGCGCGCCTATGCTCCAGAGCCGCTGCTCTACAGCCAGCAGTCAGACTGGCTCGACGATACGCTTGATCCCGATTGGGTGCCTGTTCCGCAGCAGGCCCCGGGAAACGAATACGTCTATCTTTTCCTGCGCGAACAGGAGGTGAGCGCGGTCGAAGACTCCGATCTGAAAGACGTTGCTCTCGGAAGCCCCGATACCGCGCAGCGCACGCGCTTGAGTCAACACATCGTTCGTACCACCACGACTGGGAAAGATTGCCCGAGCGCACTCGCCGAAGCCGAAGCTAGGTGGGCGACGGAAGGTTTGACCTTCGACCCCGACAACATGCGGCTGAATTCCAAGGCGACACTGCTCGTTGGGTTTACCGACGCTGGTGGAACGCCCACCCCCTGCGACCCGGTAGCGCGAGGCGGATACCTGGGCGCCGACAATCAGCTGATCCGCGTGCAGATCTCCTCCGCGGGAACGCAGATCGCTAGTGGTCCCGGACCGCGTTTTATCTGGGGTTTTGACGATGCTTCGTTCCTGTATCGAGTCGAGGTCATCGATCCGCAGACGGTCAGGTTGCAAGCCGCCCCCATCGACGCGGAGCACCAGCCGCAGGCAGGACAAGCTGTTGAACTCCTGGTCGCAGCAGCGGAGCTCGCCAATGGTGAATTCGTTGCAGCAGCGGATGGCTTTGTCACCACGCTCGCATCCGCATACAACCCCGACACCGAAACAATCTCACTACAATCCGCCCTCCCCGCGGCTTATGGGGACGGTGATCCGAAACATCCACATCCCGCCCGCGTATACCTGCGCGTGTGGGAACAGGAACTCCCGTTCACCGCCGGCACGCCTGTTCCGCTCGGGGATACCGGCATCCAGGTTACGCTGCAAACTGCGAATGGTGCTCCGTTCCATCTCGGCGACTACTGGATGTTCGCCGCGCGTCCCAGCACGCCGCAAGAGGTGTATCCAGAACGCTACCTCACGACGGCCCAACCTCCGGACGGACCGCGTGAATGGATTTGCCCTCTCGCCGTGATTGCCTGGTTGCCGAGCGGAGGCGGGCAAGTCATTTCAGATTGCCGCAATCCGTTCGACAATCTCGTTGGCTTGACTCGTAAGAAGCTGGGAGGCTGTTGCACGGTGAACATCAATCCATCGGATCTGAACGCAACGAAGACGCTGCAGAGCATTCTTGATCAGTTCCGGGGATCTGCGGGAGTCAACGTTTGCTTCGCCCCCGGCGTGTACAACCTGACGCAGCCGCTTTTGCTCACTGTGGATCATTCCAACTTCACTCTCGAGGCTTGCGCCGGAGGCGTGATTTTCCAGGTGCAGCAAGGCTCCGAACCCGCCTTCCCACAAGGCCTCATCGTGTTGAACGCGGCATCGTCGGTGAGCATTCGCGGAATTCAGTTCCACCTACCACTGGTTCCATTCGGCGCAGCCACGATCTCGACGCCGGGCGTACCCCTGCTCGAGGAGGTCTTTCTTTCAATCGGCGTTCGCCCTGTTGGTTGCAGCGACCTCACGATTGAGGACTGTCAGTTTGAATTCACAGCCGCGCAGGCCGCACAAGTGGGCGTTGGCATTCTTGCTGCCGGCAAATGCATACGTCTTCGCCTGAACAGCAATCGTTTTGAGATGGCCGCCAGTTTCTCGGCTGCGGGCGCTCCCGTTGCCGCGGGGCCGGCGAATTTCATCGCCGGGTTCCTCCTTTTTCCCACCACCATTTCCAAGGACATTCTTCCCACCAGCGCGATCAAGCCCGGAGCCTCGGGCAGCGTACTAGGGTCGTTCCTCGATCAAGCTGTTGTTCGCGAAAATGTGTTCACAGGACTCACTGTGCCGTTCTTCGTCTATGGCGATTGTGGTTTGGCCGATTTTGTGGCGAACACGGTTCGCAACTGCGTGAATGGCGTCTGGTTCCTGACCCTCCCGGCGCTCGCTTTTCTACAGAGTCTCGATCAGGTCGCCGTCAATCCAAACGCCGCCGCTACGGGCGAGAATCTGCAGAACGCGCTTTTCACTGTGTTGTTTCATCCGGCGGTGCAATTCGCCGCTGCCGTGTTGCGAGGATTTCCGCTTCCCGACAACTTCGATCTGAGCCAGGCAGTCCCGGTTGTGATTCAAAAGATCGCAGCCCTTTCCAAGGAGATCGCTCCGTTGCAGAACGCCTTTGATCGCTTGTCTACCGCCGTCGCCGGGAAGCCAGCTGATAAGAAGGCCGCCGCCAAGCAAATCAAGATTGTCAATCTGCCCGCTGCGATTACCGAGCACCCCGTCCGGGCGGTACCGCTCGAAACCTTTGACGTCGCGCTGCTGAACCAGAGTTACATGCTGTTTGAAAAGCAGGCCTTTTTGCAGCCCATCTCCCGCGGGGTCCCGGTCGGGCTGCGCTTTGAGGACAACGACATCAGCACATCGATCACTGGGGTTGCATCCGGATTCGGGCTGCTGGTCTTCAGCTTGGGTAAGGACGACCGTGATGCGGTTACCGTAAATGGGAGTACATTTGTCGGGACGAAAGGAAGCGGGCCGATTTCCATGATTTTTGGTGTGTCGCGCTGCACGCACGGCGGAAATATGGTCCTGAACGAGGGCGCACCGACCTCCGTCGTGGGTGTGCCCGCGCTGGCCAGTCTGTGGCTCTTCCCGCTGGCCGTGACCAGCACTGTCGACGGTGCTTCAGTGATGGCCATAGCCGTGACCGGCAACGTCTTCCGAGGTGTGTCCATTCTCCCGCTACGCACCCTGAGTCCGGCGCCACCCCCGCCGATGGATACATGGCACTTCTTCAATTCGGAGACTTGAGCTGCAGTGAACAAGGCTACAGACCAAGTGCGCCTTTTGGATTGAGTATGACGACGCTGCAAAGTGCGAACAGTGAGGCAAAGACCGCCAGTCCGCCCGCCAAAGCCGCGTCAGCGGACCGCGAATCCGCGCTTCATCCGTTCCATGCGACGAACGGCCGCAGCTACGGGGGGGGCCTCGGTGGAGACAGTCAAGTTAACCCAGCTCATCCCTCTGCCGTACATCCGCTCGCACCATTGCACCGCGCGTTCGGCAACCAGGCAGTCCTGCGTAGCCTTTCCCGTGCTCAGCCCGCGATTCAAACCAAGCTTGCGATCAACCAGCCAGGCGACCGATACGAGCAGGAAGCCGACCGCGTGGCCGAGCAGGTGATGCGCATATCGGGCCCCGGCGCTACGCCCGCCGCACCCACGGTGGCCCCTGCCGGTTCCGGCGTGCAACGAAAATGCGCTTGCGCGGGAACTTGCTCCAAGTGCCAGACGGAGCGACCTGATCATGAGCATGAACACTTGCAGATGAAGCCCGTTGGCTCAAGCGGCCTGGGACAGACCGCAGCTCCGCCGATCGTCCACGAGGTATTGCGGTCATCCGGTCAGCCGCTTGACGCGGTAACGCGAGCGTTTATGGAGCCACGCTTCGGGCACGACTTCAGCCGAGTGCGCATACATTCGGACGAACAAGCGGCGCAGTCCGCGCAAGCAGTGCAAGCCCGGGCCTATACCGTTGGCAGCGACATAGTATTTGGTTCCGGCCAGTTCGCACCGAACGCGCAGGCGGGGCAACGATTGCTGGCCCATGAGCTGGCACACGCGGTGCAGCAGGATCGCGGAGCCTCTTCAGCTTCTCCCTCAGAAGGTGGTGTTTTGGAGCAGGCGGCTACTGAGTCAGCGGCCACGGCCAGCTCAACCGGGAGCGCGCCAATTCGTGTCGGTGGAGCCAGCGTGCCGGGGCGGACCCGGCAGCCTCTATCCACCTCGGCGCTGACTAAGATCCATCACCCAGCCGAGAGCGACTTAACGAAGGGCGGAGAACGGTTACCGCGGGACGTGGCGGAATTTTACGAGACTCGTTTCGGGCGCGATTTGAGTGCGGTGCGCGTCCATACCGGCGAAACCGCGATGCGTTATAACGATGCGGTTAACGCCTACGCCTTTACCTATGGGAATCACATTTGGCTAGGGCCGGGTTTGCGCCCGGAGCCTTCGCATACCCTTGCGCACGAGCTGGCCCACGTCGTACAGCAGACGCAGCCTCCTCGGCTTGCCTCCGCGCCCGATGAGCCGGATTTATCACCCTCGCGGCAGGGTGTGCAACGCTTTGCACCTTACTGGATGCCCGAAAGATGGAACGAAGTGGGGACCCCCACCCATGCCTACATCCTGCCGGCGATCGGCAAGAAACATGGAATCTTCACCGAAGTGCCGGTGCCGAATGCCGCCAAGTCAGGGGCGGCCCCTGGTTATGAAAAAAAAGGCGGAATTGCAGATCTCTACCAAGCGTCTACCATCGTCGATCTCTACTTCAAAGACCACAAAATACCTAAAAAGCTAAGCTCAAACGGCCAGCTATTCTCCAAGTTGCTTTACAAAGGAGATCGCTCCCGCGCCATTCCTTTACCCGCTCCGCAAGCCGATGAAAAAAACTTTAATGTCATCCGCGCAGCCAAGGCCCCGAAAAATATCCGCATCGGCGACCTGAAACCCTCGCACGGTACGATTGAGGCTGACGAAGGGCCAGAGCAGGTGCACGGGTATCTGAAAGGCTTCGAGATCGCCCGCGACGGAGTGAATGAGATGGAGGTCGGTACCGGTAGCTTCCATCAAACCGACGCGCCATGGCCGAACCTGACAACCGAGACCTTCAGCGGAGAAGTTCCCGAAATGTTCAAGGAGCCGATTGCCAAGGCACAGCTTGCTCAGCCCCTGAAACTCATCCACAACGGCAGACCGGTGGAACTGCCCAGACGGGTGATGGGTAAGGTCTATGTTAGGACTAACAAGGATGGCATATGGACTTACACCTGGGCTCCCACTACCCGGCTGACGACTGAAGACCTGCCCGAAAACGTGACCGGGTTAGGGGCGGATATCACGGCGAAGATTATCCGGCCGTTGCTCGTTTCGCCGGTCCAAGCCGCAAAGAAGGCGAGACCTGCTCTGCGTTCCGCCAGTCTAACGCCCTCGGCCCAGCGGATTCAAGCGCAAGAACGCGACGAACCCGCCAAGGACGTGAAAGACTCGTTTGACCAGGCACGCCTGCAAGTGTGGGAAAACGATCATCGCCAGCTCGCCGGCCAGGAAGAAAAACTGGAGAAGACGCCTGCGTTCAAGGAGGCGGAATTCAAGTCGCTCATCGTCCAGGAGCGCCAAGAGGCGATCAAGTCCCACTTTGATTTCCAAGCGATCTCGCCGGGAGAGAAAGAAGTCGTTAAGGATGTCAAGGAAGTTCAGTTCTGGACCAAACCGAGTACGAGAATTTTCGGCAAATTCCGTTATTACTTTGGGGAACTGTTCGTCAAGATTCTAAACACTTATCACCGCATCCGTGGCGGCTTTCAGAAGCTGCTGCATGGAAAGTCCGCGCCCAAGTCAGGCGGCCTGACCGGCACCATCATCAAGATCGTTTTCCAAGTCCTGAAAATCGCGGCAAGCTTCATGGTAGACCGCACGGCGAAGTATCTCGTCGACTCGTTGAAAACCGGTGTCGGGCAGAAGCTGACATCGCTCGTCGAGGAAGGAATCGAGGGGGTTGAGTCCAAGATCAAATACATTGAAGGCTTGGCAAGCGATTTGGAAGGGCGAGTGAAAGACACCATCGACGCGTTGGTGGAGAGTACCATCGGCCCTTACCAGGGCTATATCGATACGATCAGCAAGTACGCAGAGGAGCTCCGCGAAGCGGCTGAGATTATCAGCAAAGTGCGTTGGGGCGCGCGGTTGCTGGCCTGCCTTTCGCCGCCCGGCTGGGGATGCCTATGGATCCTGGCGCAGCCCATAATGGAAAAGTTCGCCAGTTGGCTCGTTGACCGTTGCTGGTTCCAGAAGGCTATCGCTCCCTTGATAACGGGCCGGGATTTTATCGTCGGCCTTCCGGCAAAGCTGGCGGAGTTCATCATCAACGGGATCCAGAACTTCTTGCCCGAGGACTTTCGCGGCGTGTTTGCTTCCATAGACGCGTCGAAGGTCAAGTCGAAAATCGATCCCAACGAGGTTTGCGGTGAGGATGACCTTTTCCGGCGCAACCCCTTCGAGGTGGAGAAGGAAGCGCTGGCCGAATTGAGGAAAGACATAGGCGAGGAAAAATGGAGAGCTTTCAGAAGGCTGGGTGAACTGTATGGGACTAAACTCGGCGATCCCCTTACCGAACAGCAAATCGAGCAATTGAAGAAGGAGTTGAAGAGAGCCAATCTCCACGCCCTCCAGGAGGCCGCGGACTTGTACGGGGCCTTTGAGCCCTCGAACGCAGTCACCAATCTCACCGAATTTCTCGAAGAAGCCGAGCGGAAGAAGGAGGAAATTTACGGGGGCGGCGAGGGGGGGCAGGGCGGTGGGGAGAGTGGAATCAGTGTTTCTCCTTCTGAGAAAGCTCCGGCTGCGGAGTACAAGCCGACGAAATTAGGGTTCCAGGTCGTCAGCGGCGTCACCAGAGGGCAGTATAAAGGGGCCATCATTAAGGTCGCTAGACAAGCGTTGATCAAGGGCACAGTGGTGACGCTCGCAGATGTTGAAGTGGTTGTCGGGAAACGGGTATTCGTGCCGAACCAGTCTAATCCTGAAAAAGTAGTTGTGCCCCTGGAAGTAACGAGAAATCAGTATTTCGATATTGAGAAGAAATACGGCGCGGAGGTCGTCAAGAAGATCGGCTACAAGAGCTTCGAATATAAGAAGGGGGTCAAATTCAGTTACACACTGAAATTGAAAGCAGGAAAGGCTGAGTAGTGAATTCGCAAGCACTCAGGGGGTATTTCGGACCGTTTTAGAGCATGGTGAACTGTGGATCGACGCACGATGCCGCCGCTCAGTGGGCTTGGCAACCCTCTGATAATCCGCCCTGGCTCAATAGCGAGACCTACCAGCAGAGCAGTTACCCCCCTCTCGCCCGAGTCACATCCCCCGTCATTGCGTCAGCCCTCGGCGGCTAGGACTCTTATTCCGCTCAAATCCGGGCGGGTCGGCGTCGTCCGCATCCGCGGCATTGCCAATCGCTAGCAGAGCTCGTTGGCGTTGCGTCGGAGGAACAAGCGAAGCCTTCCCGTCTCACAACCAAAGCGCTAACATAGTTGGTCGCGCTTTAGCGTCGATGTGGAGACCTCATGCTGCAGACCGCAACCAGCGAAACCAAACTCGCCGACCCTCGCGTGAACGCCAAGGTTGCGGAGCGCCAGTCCTCGCTGCATCCGTTTTACGGGGCAAGCTGGTCTGAGGGCGCGATTGCGGGTGTTTGCCCGCATCCGCTAGCCGCGATACATCGGGCCATTGGCAATCACGCTGTTCTGCGCAGTCTCGCTCCTTCTCGGCCCGCACTCCAGACTAAGCTCGCGATCAACGAACCGGGGGACCAATATGAGCAGGAAGCCGACCGCGTCTCAGAACAGGTGATGGGCATGCCCGAACCGAGCGTTCCTATGCTGGCGATGTCCAATGCCGTTCCAGCAGTGCAACGTACCTGCCCCTGTGGTGGGGGCTGCGCGGACTGTCAAAAGGAGCAGTCGGAAAAGGGACACGAGCACCTCCAAATGAAGCCCGTCGGCGGAGCGGGGCTTGGACAATTGGGTCTAAGACAAACTGCGGCACAGCCGAGCGTTCACAGCGTCTTAAATTCCCCTGGCCGGCCGCTGGACGCGGCTACTCGCTCCTTCATGGAACCGCGCTTTGGCCGAGACTTCAGTCTTGTTCGAATCCACACCGGAACACGGCCGGCGGAAGCCGCTCGGGAGATCGAAGCGCTTGCCTTCACGCGTGGAAGGCACATTGTCTTCGGGAAAGGCGAATACGCGCCCGGCTTTACAACTGGCCGGCGGCTGCTAGCGCACGAGTTAGCGCATGTGGTGCAGCAGGGAGCTGCGCCCGCGCTAGCCCGTCGAGCCGGACCATCCTCGCACGCGGCTCAGTCAGAGCATGGAGGTATGATCGCGCGGCAAAAGGATCCGCAAAACGACACCAAGCCCAAACCGACAGCAACCCCCTGCCAACCGACACTGAAGTCGTTCGAGGCCAAGAAGACGTCAGACGTCAGAATGGCCGAAGTCGATAAAGTATGCGAGCTCCTGCTGGGTAATCCGGGAAAGAGCCATGGGATGACCTTTGTCTCGCAGCTGGAAGTTCCGGCAGGTTGTGCGGGCACGCTTCAATATGTCCAGCTGACGGAATCTTGCCGGGAGATAATGAACAGTAAGAAAGAGTGGGTTCATTTGAAAACAGACGGCTTCTGGCTCGACAAGCATGATCCCGTCGAGGAAAAACACATCGATTCTGCGGGCAAAGTTGAGTTCAAAACAAACGATAGTCCCGGTCACGGGGAAGGTGGCATTCTCATCCACGCCGACGATAGGTTCAAGATGTTCCTCTTGTGGAAGCCCGATAGCCTCGCAGGCGCCGACCGCATTCCTCTCGCTGTGGCCGATTGGAACTGGTCGGCACTCGCTGAAATGAAGCCAGGCCCAGTTCAAGCGTGTGAAAAGCATTGGGAGATCAAGAAGTCGTCAGCTTCTGGCGGCAAAGGTAAGCCGACCAAGGATCTGCCATCCTGGAAGAAAGTGCATCCGGACGACGCTAAGCCCGAGAAAGGGCCATGCTAAGGAAGTAGGATTCAATAGATGTCAAGCTCCTAAAGGCAGGGGAGCGGCAACCGACGGAGCACAGCTCGGCATTACAACTGCTGCCTGCACCACGAGGAGAGCTAGATTCCAACCTTTGCGGCAATTCGGTGCCAATCTCGACGGAGCGTAACAGGGAGCCAAGGATCCTCGAAGAACGCTGTTGCTGGTCCGAGCGCCCAGTTGTACCCCGGAATCGGTAATCAATCCCTACGAAGGTTCTTGAAGAATCATGCGAACGGAGCCAGTAAATCTCGCGGATCCATCGGTGCATCTTTGTTTCGAGTCAGCCGTCAAAGCGATCCTGCTGCGGGTACGGCCGGCAACCAGGCCGGCCCCAAGAGCCCTCCTGTCAACGATCAACAAACGAAAAGGGATATGTGTATCGCCCAACCCGTGGATGCCAGCAGAGCTCGCTGCGCTTTCTCCAACCATCAATGGATCGCTGTGCGAATCATGAAAGACCATGCTTTGCGCGATTGCAGGAGAGCAATTTCCGCAGTGAACACTCCGGGAAACGAGGAGGAGGTAAAAAGGATCGGCAAAGACTATTTTGGCGGGAACCTCAGCATGACGGACAGAAACAGAAGGGCGCTGGTGCAAACGATCGCATTGGTTTCCGACAAACTCGAGCACGCTCCGATCGAGTGCGCGACGTGCCAGGACGAACACTGCAATAACGACGCCGTTGCGTTTGTCGACGACGCCCGCACAAAGATCCTTTTGTGTCCTCAATTCTTTAATCCCCTCCTCGTCAAACCGTTCATGGCGCCCAGAGCCCTAATACATGAAGCTGCGCACCTGGCGAATTTGGATCGAAATGCCAGCATTCGGGAGGAATTCTATTGCCATCAGGGCGCGACAAAAGATGAGAAATGCCCCGTCATCGACCCTCTTCATAATGTAGACGCGTGGTCGTACTTTATCCAGGAATTGGCGTACACCATCTGAAAGACGTCGCGTCCAACCCATCTTATCGGTCTGACGAAGCTTCGCACGGTAGTCGCTTCGGCTTTCTTATCTTTCAGCAGAGCGGCTGCGTTCCGGTATTGCGGGAAGCATCCTGACTGCGGGAAGGGCGAATGAAGGACATCGGCTTCGCCGCGTCTCGACTGCCGCTTTTGGGAACGAGTTCACCGCTCAGTCGTCGGGCTACCTGTCAAGCGGTCTCATCCGAGGAGACCTCCGCGCACTGAACCCTTCGCTGAGCTAAAGGACTTCCAATATTCGCTGCGCTTCGGTACCAAGTGAGAGCTTGGTTGGCATCGTTCTTCAGTCCACCGCGACCCTCCTCGTACATCTGTGCGAGGTTGATCATGCCTCCCATGTCTCCCGCTTCTGCTGCCTTGCGAAACCACGCCGCAGCAGCTACCTCATCGACGTCCTTGCAAAGAATCCCGAGATTTGCCATGGCAACGGCGTCACCCGCTGCCGCTAACGTGCCGTATCGGCTGACAATACGTCTTCCAATCCGGCGCTTGTTGCTTTCCTGGACCTGGGCCCAGATCCACCAATCAATTAAAAAGACAGGTAAACCCATCCAAGGTAACACGTAGGTACTGAGCCATCCCTCCTTGGTCGAATAACCTAGGAATATTATGACCTCGGATAGAATAACGCCCACAAAAGTGGTTAGCCACAGGCGTTCAAACCAGTTCATATACACGGCACGGGAACAATCCTGGCACCATCTCTTGCGCAGCTTCAGGAAGTCGGCGGGAAACACGTGGTACTGTCGGCCGCACGCAACGCAGGACGTCGGGACACATTGTCCGATCATCTCGTGAGATGAAAGCCAAGCTTTGATCGGTTCCACGAATTCCGTAGGGTTCCGTGCTTCGGTTGTCAGGATGATGCTTCGCCCGCGTTCATCAAACGCTATTACGGAGCCCAGGCCCGGGTTAGTCTCGGGCATATCGTAGCCGATTCTGGCAAGATCACGCGAAAACACCGACCACTTTGCATAGACATCGCCGAAATTCAGTCGCTCCAAAAACCTCAAATCGTAATCGGGGCTGGGGTGCCCAGTAAAAATGAATAGCTTGTTTTGCAAACCCGCTTGTCGCAGAAACTCGAATTCGGTTCGCAAGTTATCGGACCTTGCCATTTCGACGAGGATGCAGCTGGACCTCCACGCCAGCTCTTCCAGCCTCTGTACCCAATCGGAGTCCGTGGCATACAATCGCACGGCCAGATTCTGTGGAACGTAGTCTTGCGGATTGCCCAGAGCGATGAAGGGACCTATTCGTTCGGTTATCGATTGGTAGAAATAATGTTCGAACGAGCGACGGTCAGCAAATGTCATAAGATCCAGCTGGAATGGTCGAAGGTAAAGAACCGGTGGCCTGGGATCTTCAGCCAGAGATTTTTCAATCGTCTCCGGGCTTTTCATGGCGTCTTCGAAACGCTTGAAGAACACAGCGATGAAACGGAAGCCCAGCGCGAAGGGTACGGCGGTCAAGCTTGTCCAGATCCAGTAAGATCCGGCTCTTCCGATAACCCAAAGGACGAATGCTACAGCTGGGAAGAGTAAACAGGCAAAACCCAGGCACCGCATGAATTTGCACCAGGAAAAGCGAACACGACGCGGACCGAAAGTACGAGTGTTCGTTCGAGTTAGCGCCGAAACAAGAATGGCATTTGTGGAAACCGCCAAGACGATAAATCTCGATTGGTAAACCTCCATAAAGTCTTCGCCCGACGGGCGATGCAATTCCCATATGGCTGCTCCTAAAGCGCCGACGACCCACCACGTCACGCTGATAAGTGACGCTATAGGAGGACGGTAACCCCTTCGCCGAACGCGACTGTAAGTCCACTTTGTGCCGATTACGATTCCTGCCATCGTCACGATAGGGAGGCCGAGAACGAGGAGGATCTCGAGCAAAACTCTCAGGACGGACATCAAACCAACCTCCCAAACGGGGGAGAGTGCTTGCCGAGTAAATGAGGGTCGAGATTATACTCTATAGGAATCGGCAAGAATTCGTTTAGCGGAGCCTAACACGTTGGCTGAGTAGCGGCGGTGGCGTGTTCCAGGCGGCGTCTGACTTCGACAAAGACTCGAAATCTACGCTCTGGCGCGGCCCGACGCAATCAGGCCCTTTGTGCAAGACATCCAGAACCGCCACCCGCCTCCATCCCAACATTCCGTAGACAGCCAAGAAACGGACCGCTCCGAATAGATACTCCCCTGTCCCCTAGTGTTTAGCGATCGACTCACCTCGCATGCAGCCTCAAATGCCATCTTCGCCGAAGCGAGGCGACTGCCGGCCGGAGTTGGAAATTGCCCAGCCGCAGATAGGTTGAGAAACCGCGGCGTGATCCCGCGTGAAGTTCTGAACCATAATCTGGACACCCCGAACTGCCACAAGTCATTGACGGCTTGGTTCTTTCGGTCTTCGCAAGGCGAGTTCCGCTACGACTTGCTCTTGTTTGCGCTCGTCTACGTTAGCCTGGTTTGGTTCAGACGGGCAGAGCACGGGCAAAACACTCATACGTCACCGAAACGAAGAAGGGCTAAGTCATTGCTGCACAAGGAGAAATTTGGCTGGGAGACCTGGACTCGAACCAGGATAGCCAGATTCAGAGTCTGGAGTCCTACCAATTGGACGATCTCCCAGCCGTGGGAGGCAAAAAAGAAACCGCAGCAGGATCCAGAGGCTCGGGACGGCCACGATTCTTCTAATCTAATTTAATCGGGATTCGCTGGGGCGTCAACCGCGGGCGGAAGTGGCCGGAGTCGAATCGGCTTTTCCCGATGCGGCCTCGGGCACCATTTGACCTTTGTACAGGGTGAACTCCTGGCCGCCCCAGGTGATGCGGTTGGAAGCGAAGCTCGCGAGCCAGACGGCCGAATAAAGCGCGTCGCGCAGCGGTACGAGCCAAAGCTTGCGACGAAGCACTTCGTCGCCGACTCCCCAGACGCCGACGGTCCAAGCCATGGCGTGCCGCAACGCAAGGTAGGCCAGCAAGTAGGCGGCGGCGATCCACTTCGTCGGGGCCAAGAGCGCCGCCAACAGTGACCAGGGAAGGCCGAGCGTCAAGATCAGCCCGAAATAAGAAAGCGGGCGGCAGAGGCGCACAGTCCTAGCCCAGCGCAACTGATGCTCCCAGAAGCTCTTGGTGGTTTGCGCGGGGTACATGGTCCAAACGGACTCACGCGAAAGAAGAACGCGTCCGCCAGCATTGGCGATGCGCAGACCCAGTTCGTAATCGTCCGCAAGCATGCCGGCAATCGACGCAAAACCGCCGATTTTCCCTAGCCAGCGCTTGGTGGTGACGATGGAAGCACCGAGAGCAAAATTGATGCCCTCGGTCAACTCCGCCATCAGCACGCCCGCGAAAAAATCACTGGATGCGCCGATAGCTTCGAGCTCCGCGCCAAGATTTTTCTCGGCAATGCCGCGATAGAAAGAGGTCACCGCGCCCGTGCTTTCGTCGACGAAGGGAGCGACGACTTCGCGCAAATAATTTGGACCGACGCGAACATCCCCATCCGTGAGGACCAGGATTTCGTGCTGCGCTTCACGGGAGAGCCGCGCGAGCTTGTTAACCTTGCGATTCGTCCCCAACTTTTCCGCGCCAACAAGCAAACGAATCCGGCGGGCGGGAAAATCGGCGATCAGGCGGTGGATGAGCGGAACGGCCGGGTCTGAGGCGTCATTCACTGCAAAGAGAATTTCATAGTCGGGGTAGTCCTGGCGGCAAAAGCTCGAATAATTCTCATAAGAACCGAAATCCACGTCACGGACCGGTTTCAGCAAGCTCACGCCCGGAGTGTAGTTTCGCAACTTGTGCCTGCGCACACCGCGAAAGAAGCGCCAGGCGGCAAATGTAGCCGCGACGTAATAAGCGAGTGGCGCCGCCGCCAACAGAAGGACCGCATCGCGCCATCCTGAATGAAAAATCGTCACGCCGAAATTCTCTTCCTGTTCTGAGACTTCCTGGATAGATCGGTTGAGCGCTACTTGACTAGCTTGCCACAAAGCGAAAGCGTGCGGTATTTCTCAGCAAGGAGTTGGCGCAGGACGCGCACGGTGACGGAGAGATCCCGGGTTTCCTTCGACACTACTCAGCTTGGCGCGGAATCGAGAAACCGAACGAGACCGGGGCGCGGCCAGGCCACGTTTCTTAGTGCGCCCCTCCCCTGCTCACTTCGGGGATTAGCAAGCCCTTCCTGACGCGATAGACAGAGCCGCGCCACACGATCTTATTGGAGAAAAATCCTCCAACCCAGACCACAAAACTGATCGCATCGTGCAATGGAACCAGCCACAGTTTTCCCGCTACCTGAGAATCGCCAAGGCCCCAGACGGCCGTCGTCCAAACCACTCCGAGACGCAAAATCAAGTAGGCGGCGGCGTAAGCAATGGCAACGTT
>Ga0210406_10003003_pt1 | contig 18780 bp, 15 predicted proteins | sample IncBWC30MmetaG_FD_155454 | JGI IMG/M metagenome (GOLD analysis project Ga0210406, IMG submission 155454) | Forest soil microbial communities from Barre Woods Harvard Forest LTER site, Petersham, Massachusetts, United States - Inc-BW-C-30-M | ecosystem: Environmental > Terrestrial > Soil >... | reverse complement strand
CAGAATCATGATGTACACGGCAGGATGCGAGTAAAACCAGAACAGGTGCTGGAACAGAATCGGGTCGCCGCCGTAAGCCGGATTGAAGAAGCCGAGGTGGAACATTCTCTCGAGGCCCGCCAGAAGCAGAGTGATTGCGATGACCGGCGTCCCCAGAACAAAGATGATGCTCGTCGCGTAGTGCGCCCAAACAAACAGCGGCAAGCGCATCCAGGTCATGCCCGGCGCGCGCATGGTGTGAACCGTAACGATGAAGTTCAGACCGGTCAGAATCGAAGAAAAACCGTTGATAAAGATCCCGATCACCGCGGGAGTGACGGCGGAGTTCGAATAAATGCTGCTCAGCGGCGTGTAGAACGTCCAGCCGGTGTCCAGACCACCGGTGGCAAACGAATACAGGACAAACGCTCCGCCAACCAGATAGATGTACCAGCTCAGCAGATTGATTTTCGGAAAGGCCAGGTCCTTCGCGCCGATCATGATCGGTATCACGAAATTGCCCAGTACCGCCGGAATTGAAGGAATCAGGAAAAAGAAAATCATCGCGACGCCATGCATCGTAAACAGCTTGTTGTAGGTTTCTGGCGTAACCAGGTAGCCGCCTGGCGTGAGCAGGTGAATGCGAATTAGCGTAGCGAACAGCCCGCCCACGAAAAAGAAGAAGGTCACCGAAATCAGATACAGGATCGCAATGCGTTTGTGGTCCGTGGTCAGTAGCCAGGAGCGAATGCCGTACGTCGCGTTCAGATAATGCTCACGCGGCATCTTCTCGCTCTCTGGAACATGCAGTTGTGTGGTACTCATACTATTTATTCCCCGTTGCCGGCGCAGCTGTGCCAGGCCTGGTTGGCGGCGGCTGGTCCTTCAACGACTTGATGTACGCCGTAAGATCCACGATCTGTTCTTCCGTAACCAGCCCCTGAAAACTAGGCATCACCGGCGCATAACCAGCAACAATTTTTGCATTTGGCTGCAGGATCGATTCGCGGACGTAGTTGTCATCCGCCAGCACCGTCGATCCATCAGCGAGCTTTACCTGCGAACCATAAACTCCGTTGTACGATGGACCGCGGCCCTTGCCATCCGGAAGGTGGCAAGTGTTGCAAGCAAGATCGGAGTAGAGCTTTTGACCAACGGCCACGGGATCGCCCGAACCGGAACTTCCCGACAGCCACTGGACGTATTCATCAGGCTCCATCACTGTAACCCAGCCTCCCATCACAGCATGATCGGTCCCGCAATACTGCGAACAGAAAAAATGGTATTTCCCAACCTTCGTTGGCCGGAACCACATGGTGTTGTAGTGCCCGGGCACCACATCCATCTTTACCCGGAAGGACGGAACGGAAAAATCGTGGATCACATCTTCGCTGCCCATGATCAGCCGCACATTGCGGCCGACCGGGACGTGCAGTTCGTTGATTTCCTTGCGCCCGTCGGGCTGCTGCAGTTTCCACATCCACTGTTTGCCAATTACGTAAATGTCGAGCGTATCCGCCGGGGTGTGCCGGTAATCCACGTAAACGGCCGCGCCCCATCCGAACATGGCCAGCAAAAGCGGAAACGGCAGCGCGATCCATGCGATTTCCAGCCGCAAGTCGCCATGGATAGGTACTCCGATTTCATCCGGCGTTTTGCGGCGATATTTCACGATAAAATAAATGACCGCGGCGCAGATCACCACCGCAAAAAACAGACACACGGCAAGCAGGAAATAAACCAGATTGTCCACTTGCGGAGCGAAGTTGGAGGCTTGCTCCGGATACAATGGCATTTGCGACTGCACGATCAGTCCGCTCCTTGGTGGCTCAAATTCCTCTGTGGCGCACGTTTGTCACGCCTGCGGAAAATCAAAATCATCAACAGCAGTCCCGCAACGGTCGCGACCGCCATCAGGCGCATAACGCTCAAAATGGTCGCACTGTACCGCGCCGTGGAAGGATCGTACTGGAAGCAGAACAGCAGCATCTTGTCCACCGGGGTTCCGATTTTCCCTTGCGAGGCATCCACCAGGCCCAATCGCAAGTCGCGCCCGGGGAATTCCACTCCATAAAAGTAGCGCGAAATGTGGCCATCCGGAGTGAGCAGCATGATTCCGCTGGCATGCGCGAAAAGATTGTGCTTGGTGTCGTAATTAAAATGAAAATTCGCGGCGTTAGTGACCGTTGCGATCGATTCCTTGGAACCTGTCAAAAAGTGCCATCCCGCAGCGGTCTCCGACCGGCGAAAGTGATCCAACGAAGTTTTCTTTTTTGCCGCCGCCATCTCGGACGTATCGCGATCGTCAAAGCTGATAAACACTACCTCGTAATCCCGGCCTGGATTGAACGAGAGCATTCGCAAGGAGCCGACCACGCCCTGTTCCAGTTGCGTGCACAGCATCGGACATCCGTAATACACAAATGCCAGTAACACCGGCTTCTGCTCATGGAAATATTCGCCAAGCTGTACGCTCTTGCCGGATTCATCCGCGAACGTGGTTTGCAACGGCATTTGTGCGTTCAATTCCGGACGGAAAGTCACGTTCTGCAAAATTGTGGGAATGCTCGATGACGCTTGCCCAGTGTCGTCCGGCGCCGCCTGAGCAAAGCTGCTCGCTCCCGCAAAAAGCAGGATTCCTAGAACGAGAATGGAGCGCAACTTGTTCATAACTGTTATGGCTTCTTCTCTCCTTGCGCCGGCGCGCTCTTCGAGCCTTTGCCAGAAGCGGCAGGCGAAGAAGACGCCGCAGCGCCTTTTTCCGCAATGATCTTCATGGCCTCGCTGACGGGAATCTTTGCAATCCCGCTTGCCTTGTCCACCCAGCCAATCGATTCATTTGCCGCCGTGTCTGCCGCAACCTTGTCGCGCATGTCCTGTTGCGCATCCGCTGTGTGCCCCGGGACACCCTGCAAGCGCGGTTCAGGAGGAAGCGACATGCGCTCGCGTTCGCCCGCGTTCATCTCCGCGCGTACAGGAGCCATTGGCGTGTCGTTTTCCGCGGCCACGCCGGTCAGGAATTTCAGAATCGGAACGCAAATCAACAGTGCAACCACGATTGTGATCCCGAGATAAATCAGTTGCTTCGCGACCGTGGCAACATTGATGTCGCGCGGCTCAAATGTCACCGTTTCGTGGAACGGCGCGCCGCCGTTGCCCTGGCCGCTGTTATGTTTCTCAGTGCTCATGATTCGCTATAGCCTCCGCGAGCTTCGGTTCGCCCAGCGGCAGCAACGGCTGCTGTTTCAACTGCACGGCGAAAAACCACAACCAGATTCCGCCTAGTGCCAGAATCGCGGCGATATCCCACAAGGTTGGCAATGCGTGATAGGTAAATTCCGGGCGCGTCAGCCAGAAAATGTCGAGAATCCGCATCGCGATCATCCACATGGCAATCTTGGGCAACACAGCCTGATTGCGCTTCACATCGCGCGACAACAACGCGAAGAACGGTATGAAGAAATGCAGTACCAGCACCATGACCGCGACAACTCCCCAGGACCCGTTCATTCGCGACTTGTAAAACGTGATCTCTTCAGGCAGATTGCCAGCCCAGATAATCAGCAGCTGCGAAAACGAAAAGTACGCCCACAGCATGTTGAACGCGAACAGCAGTTTCCCCAAATCGTGCAAGTGGCGTTGCTGGATGATGTGAGAAAAAGGCTCGCTGCGCGAGAACATCACTACAGTGATGATCATCAGCGACATCGCCGAAATCGCCTGCCCCGCGACAAACAGGAAACCGTAAATCGTTGATGCCCAATGCGGTGAAAGCGACATGGACCAGTCGATTGCCGCAAACGTCATCGCGAAAACGTAAAGGATAATTCCGGGCCCGGCCCAGCGTTTGAATCGCGCACGCAACGCGCGATCGTCCGGGTTCAAGTCCTGCTCCCGCGACAGCCGGTTGAACAGCCACATCAGTCCGATCCAGATTACGAAGTAGATCACCAACCGCAGCAGAAAGAAATTATGCGTCAGGTATTTTTGTTGCAAGTCGGAAAGCGCGCCTTCATGTCCAACCAGCGGAGGATTCAGCCAGCCAATACGCGTTTCATCACCCACCGTGTGCGTGGTGTAAAGATACTTCATGCCAAAAATCATAGGGACGGAAAATACCACCACCAGCCATAACACCCGCGTCGCGGATTCCAAAGGACGCCGAATCAGAATTCCCCAATGCCCACCCGTCAGGTGTTGCAACATCAACAGGCCAAGCGAGCCCAGAGACAATCCCAGCACTACCAGGAACGCAATCAGGTACGACCGGAAAAAATCTTCGGGTTTGGTGATCCACCCGACAATGCAGACCAGTAGCCCTAGCACTCCCACCACCAGCGCGCGCTTCTCCAGCCGTCCAACGCTATCGGGCGCTTTATATTCCTGCGCGCTCATTCCTTCGCTCCTCCAGAAGAGTCTGCGCTGTCCGCCAGTTTTTGCCGCACACTTTCCGGCAAATCACTGGTCTTGGCGTTACGGCTCAATTGCAGCGCTCGCACATACGCGATGATCGCCCAGCGATCGCTCGGTGGAATGCGCTCTGAATAGCTGTACATCGCGCCAAAGCCATTGCTGACCACGTCGTAAAAATATCCGTTCGGCGCCTGCCGCAAACGGTCAATGTGGAAGCTCGGCGGACGCTTCATTCCGCGCACCGCCGCCATCCCGTTGCCATCGCCCTGCAAACCGTGGCACGGCGAGCAGAATATTTTGTACCGCTCCTGGCCACGTTGCAAAAGTTTCTCGTTCACCGGTAGCGGATATCCCGCATAGTCCTTCGCCACGTTGTACACGTCGTTCCCAACCGCTCCATGCGCTACCGTATTCTCGAGCAGCGGCCGCTCAGAACGCCCGTCAGTGAAAAAATCACTCGGCGAAAGCGGACGGTTATACGGCTGGTTGGCCATATCCTGGCGCAGCGAATAGTCACATCCGGAAATCGCCAGCGCGCAGCAAGCTGCGCCCGCAAACAGAGCCGCGCTAATCTTCATCGCGCACCTCCGTCACGTGCCGGGCGTTGATGCCTTGCATAAAGCGCGCGGTTTCTTCCAGGTGGAACTTCGGATCGTGCGACTCGATGCACAAAAAGAATTTGTCGTTCGATGCGCGCTTGAACCGTTCGACATTGAACAACGGATGATGCGGCTGCGGCAGCTTGTTCAATGCCAGCATGCCAAACACCGCGGAAAGCGATGCGCCCAGCACCGTCAGTTCGAAGGTCACCGGAATAAACGCCGGCCAGCTGTTCAGAGGCCGCCCCGCGATGTTTTCCGGATACGACGACGCGCTCACCCAAAGCTGAAAGAAGAACCCTGTCAGTCCACCGCCCAGTCCGCCCAGCAAAGTGATCAGCGGCACCAGGTCATGCTTGCGGCCAAGCCCAAGCGCCTGCGAAAGGCCCTCCACCGGAAACGGCGCAAACGCGTCAATCGCACGGTAGCCCGCTTCTCGAACCCGCTTCGCGGCGTCCAGCAACTGTTTCGGCGTATCGAATTCGCCGAGCAGTCCGTAGAGATGGGGACGTGGCAGGTTCATGAGTGTTCCTCGGAATGCGCCACCAGCTCACGCATTTCGGCAATGGAGATTGCAGGCAATCCGCGCACAAACAGGAACAGCAGCGAAGTGAACAAGCCCAGCGTTCCGATGAATGTGCTCCAGTCCCAGAACGTGGGCTGATAGCGGCCCCAAGCGCTGGGCATGAAATCACGCGTCAAGCTGATCACTACGATCACGAACCGTTCCAGCCACATACCGATGTTAATGACCAGTGACATCACGAACAGCGCCGCCACGTTGTTGCGCACTTTTTGAATCCACAATAATTGCGGCGTCAGGATGTTGCACAAAATCAGCGCGTAGTAATAATGCGAGTACGGGCCATGCAGTCGCTGTTGCACCAGGAACACGTCAAATTTGTTGCCGCTGTAGAGCGACATGAAAAATTCGAAGAAGTAACCGTACGCGACGATCAAGCCGGTCGCGAGCATCACCTTGGCCATGTTCTCCAGGTGACGCATGGTGATGAAATCTTGCAGGTCGTACGCTGCCCGCAGCGGAATCGCGATCGTCAATACCATCGCAAAACCGGAATAGATCGCACCCGCGACGAAGTACGGCGGAAAAATCGTCGTATGCCAGCCGGGAACGATGGCGATCGAAAAGTCGAAGCTCACTACCGTGTGCACGGAGAGCACCAGCGGCGTTGCCAACCCTGCCAGCAGCAAATACGCCGACTGATAACGATGCCAATGCCGCGCCGACCCGCGCCATCCCATCGCCAGCATTCCGTAAATAATCTGTGCGGCCTTGTTCGTCGCACGATCCCGGAGGGTCGCCAGGTCAGGAATCAATCCCACAAACCAGAATAACAGTGACACGGTGCCGTACGTCGAAACCGCGAATACGTCCCAGATCAGCGGGCTGCGGAATTGCGGCCACAGTCCCATTGTGGTCGGATACGGGAACATGTAATACGCCATCCAGGGACGGCCGGTGTGAATGAGCGGGAAAATTCCCGCGCAAGCCACCGCGAACAGCGTCATCGCTTCCGCAAAACGGTTGATCGATGTGCGCCACTTCTGGTTCAACAAAAACAAAATCGCCGAAATCAGCGTTCCTGCATGGCCGATACCGATCCACCATACGAAATTGACAATCGCGAATCCCCAGCCGATCGGGATATTGATGCCCCAGATTCCGACGCCCTTGATGATCAACCAGGCGATCGAAATCATCAGCACCATCATGATCGTGAACGCCAACCCAAATCCCGCCAGCCATCCGATGGAAGTTGGCCGCGTCAGCACGATGGACGCGATTTTGTCAGTGACTGAAGCGTAGCTGTGCCCAGGCTCGAGTACGCGCGCCAGCCGGCGAATTTCTGGCGAGCTCACAGGTGGGTCCCCGGCGCTCATGCCGGCTCCTTCTTTGCTCCGGATTCAAGGTCGGGATGCGGATTGCGCACCGCGCCCAGGTAAGTTGTGCGCGGACGGGCATTCAATTCGCCCAGTAGGTTGTAAGCCCGCGGGTTCACCTTTTCTCGTAATTTCGAAACCCGGCTGTTCGGATCATTCGCGTTTCCAAACACGATTGCTTCCGACGGGCAAGCCTGCTCGCATGCGGTCACAATTTCGCCGTCACGAATTTCGCGGCTCGCCCCATTCTCGCCTTCCCGCTCCGCCGTGATCCGCACGTTATTGATGCGCTGCACGCAGTACGTGCATTTTTCCATCACGCCGCGGCTGCGAATAGTCACTTCCGGATTGCGCATCAACTTTAGCGAAGGCGTTTCCCAATCCTGGAACCGCAGGAAGTTGAATCGCCGCACCTTGTACGGACAATTGTTCGAACAATATCTTGTCCCGATGCAGCGGTTATAGACCATGTCGTTCAGGCCTTCCGCGCTGTGCACCGTCGCTCCCACCGGACAAACCTGCTCGCACGGGGCGTTTTCACACTGCTGACAGGGAACCGGTTGAAAATAAGTTTTCGGATTCGCCAACGCCTCATTTTCTGCTGGCGTATCCTCTTGACTCTTCAATCCGGTTTCATAATAGCGGTCAACGCGAATCCAGTGCATTTCGCGGCCACGCATCACCTGATCCTTGCCGACCACTGGAATATTGTTTTCGCTCTGGCAGGCCACTACGCAGGCATTGCAACCATTGCACTTGGTGGTATCAATGGCCATGGCCCACTTGTAGCCCTGGTAGTAACCCAGATCGCGATAATCCTTGTACAGCGTTAAATCGTTCGGTGGCGTCTCGTCGTGCTCTCTCGCGAAATTCGGATTCGCTTTGAATTCTTCAAGTGTCGCCGTACTCAGAATCTTTCGGCCTTCCACGTTGTGGTGATATTGCGTGCAGGCCAGCGGATAATCGTCGCTGGTCACTGTCACTTTGCCGCCGCTCGCCGTCCACAGCGCATCCGACACCCGCACCGCGTAGGCGTTGAATCCCTTGTTTGTGCCGGTATACCCGGCTTTTTTCCGTCCGTAGCCCAGCGGAAGCACAACGACTCCATCCGCTTGCCCCGGCATTACCCAAGCCGCCGCCGTCACCTTGCTGTTTGCAAGCTCAATGTCAACCACCGCCGAGCGCACCTGACCATGCTCGCCGCCTCGTGACATGATTGTGTGGGTCACACCCAGTTTCTCGGCAGTCGCTGGACTCATCAACGCCGCGTTGTCCCAAGTAATTTTCGAGATTGGCTTCGCCAGTTCCTGCAGCCATCCATTGTTGGAAAAACGCCCGTCATAAATTGTCGGGTCCGGCCGGAACAGAAATTCCATGTCTGCCGTTGTCTTCGCCGCCGGCAGAGTTAGAACATCCACCTTCGCGTTCACATTTAGTGGAGCGAATGCCGATCCCGCCACAAATCCGTCGTTCAGCGATTTCCGCCAGAATTTGTCCGCTTCCGCTCCGCCCGGCATTTTTTTCATGCCTTCGCGGATCGTGTCGTATGCCGTCACGCCAGCCTTGTCTGTAAACGCCGCCAAAACCTCGAACGCGGTGTGCGCCCGGTATAGCGGAGCAATCAGCGGTTGAATCACACTGTAGGTGCCGTCAAACGCCCGCGCATCGCCCCACATTTCCAGGAAGTGTGCCTCCGGGACGTACCACTGCGCATATTCGCTGGTCTCATTGTTGTGAGAAGCCAAATGCACAATCGTGTTCACTTTTTTCAACTTCGACACGAAATCCCAGTCATGCGGAGCGTCGTACACCGGATTGCCGCCAAGAATCAGCAGCACATCCACTTTACCCTTGGCCATGTCCGCGCAAAGATCGCGCAGCGATTCCATGTGATTCACGGGATTGGCAACGACTGGCTCGGTGTAGTAAACCGTCGTTCCGGCGTTTCCTAGCAACTCATTCATCAAGTGCGCAAGCGCGTGCACTGCAGCGGACTGCTGCTCCCCTGCCATCACCAAACCGGCGCCCCGATGCCTCAATAGATCCGACGCCACCGCATTCAAATACTTTTCAGAACCAGCCGGGGCCGTCGCCGTTCCTCCCGGTCCGATTTTTGCCGCCAACGCTCGCGCAAACAACTCCACATCGTTCGAACGCAGCGGCAAGTGATTGTCCGCGGCGGCGCCGGTCACGCTGGGCGTCGGCTCGACTACGTACAACCGGTTCATTTCATTATTCGAACCGGTCAGATTCCGTCGCCGGTAAAAATCCTTCATGTAACGAACGTGCCCCGGCCCGCTGGTCATGAAATCAGAGTCCAGCGAAACAACCACGTCGGCCTTGTCCAGGCGATACACCGGATTTACCGGGCGTCCGAATGCCAGCTTCGCGCCTTCAAATGCTCCATCGCTCGCGGCAGGTTCCCACTGGTGCCACTTCGCTTGCGGAAAAATCTTCAATACTGCGGCAATCTGTGCAGCCAACGTCGGCGAGGTGACATTCCCGGTCAAGATTCGCAGGCCCGCTCCGTTCACTGCCTTTTGCGAAGTCGCCAGCCCCTGCGCCGCGGACCGGAAACTCTCCCAGGTCCCCAGTGCACCCATGCTTATCGTGGTCTTGCCGCGGTCCGGGTCGTATAAATCCAACACCGTCGCCTGCCCAAACACATCCGTCGCGCCCATGCTCGATGGGTGTTCCGGATTTCCTTCAATTTTCGTAGGCCGCCCTTCGTGGCTCTCGACCAGCAATCCCAGCGCGTCTCCGCCAAACGGCATCACCGTTGCATAGTGCAGCGGCTTGCCCAGCACCATGCCGTCAGGCTGTTTCACGTACGGAACCACAAACTCTTCATCCGGCCTGCCGCATCCCGCCATTCCGGCCAGCGCCAGCGAAGCTCCCATCAATTTCAGAAAATCGCGGCGGTCAACCGAGTCGTCCCACTCCGAAGCTGCGCGCGGAAATTCCCGGTGCATCAAATCTGCGAAATGAGGATCATCGGAAAGCTCTTCGAGCGTCCGCCAATACTGCTTTCCCTGCTTGTCTGCTAGCTTCCGCCGCACTGCTGCCAGGTCCAGCGGATATTCGCGCAGCTCCCGCTCTTCCGCGGTTGGCGGATGATTATCTACGTCGCGTTTGTGCTCGTGATCGCTCATACCATCCATCAACGATGGCACGTCGAGCAGCTTGTCAGCTCGATCGTGCTCCGAATATTTCGTTCTTTTTGCAATTCCTTGCCGATTTCTGACTGGTTCGGCGCCGGCTTCCAGCTCATGTCGTAAACCTTGTCCAGCGGACGCAGCGCCATCTCGGTATTGCGATGGCAGTTCAAACACCATTCCATCAGCAGCGAATTTGCCTGGAACATCAACGGCATCTGGTCCACGCTGCCGTGGCATGTCGAGCACCCTACTCCCTTATTCACGTGAATGCTGTGATTGAAATAAACGTAATCGGCCAGCCGGTGCACTTTCACCCACTGAATCGAAGTGTCGGTCCGGTAACTTTCCCGGATTGGCTCAAGATATCCAACATTGTTGAACAGCACCGAATGGCAGCTCATGCAGGTTTTTGTTGCAGGAATCCCGGCAGTCGCCGAAGTTTCGACTGAGGTATGACAGTACCGGCAATCAATTCCATCATCGCCGGCATGATGTTTATGGCTGAATTGGACCGGCTGCGTACGCACTACATTTTGCCGCGTAAAATATGGCGAACGCGCCAGCCCCAGCACCGCCGTCAGGGCCAGTCCCGCCAGGAAAATTCCTGAAAACAGACTAAACCTGGCGATAAAATTCGTACTGCGGTGAAAAATTTGAGCCATGTTTACATTGCGCCGTGGCGGGGTCTCCATGAAGGCAGCGACTACATTTACAGGAGAAACCACCCTCAGTTACCGAGCCAGCGCGTGCTCGGATACTTTGTGACGCGATAGTTTCTAACAAATCTTTTCGAATTGCAACTCCGCGCCGCAATTACTTTTTTCTAATTTTTTTCGTTCTCTTCGTTCACACCTTTCGTTCATTTTGCAGAATTCTCAAGCCCTGGCTACAGCGACCTTTTGATGCTTATCGCGACTCGGTCGATTCAATCTTTTCAGGAATTAACAACCGGGCCGTTGGGCCGCCGTCGGCCTCATGGTATCTTAGAGAGATACTTCGCACTCGTTTTTTCGCGAAGACTACTCGACATCGCGGTTTCGGTTCGTCGCCCGCGATTACCCGCTGGGGCGTGGTCCAACTGGTAGGACACCTCACTGTTAATGAGGACGGTGAAGGTTCGAATCCTTCCGCCCCAGCCAACTTTTCAGCGGTTTTCGACTCTTATTGTCCGGACTTACCTCGCCGTTTTCTGCCTCTTTGTTGGCCGGTCTTTAGTCCTTCGCCGTCGGCAACCCCGCCTCGGTCCAACCCCTCCACCCGCCATCCATTGATTCCACATTCGTATATCCCATCTTCTGCAAATTATCCGCCACCAGCGCCGAACGGAATCCTCCACCACAATACAAAATAATTCTCGTCGAAGTCTCTGGCACCTTCACCTCGATATCGCGTTCGATGATTCCTCGGCCCATGTGCACCGCTTTCGGCAAATGGCCGTTCGCCCATTCGTTATCTTCCCGCACATCCACCAGCAAAAACCTCTCGCCGCCGTCGATCCGCTTCTTCACGTCCGCGACGTTGGTTTCCTTTACTCGCGTTTTCGCTTCACTGACCAGTTTCAGAAATTGCGGCGAATGTTTCATGGAAATCCTCCCTGGTGGTTTCACCGTCGCCAGAATAGCACCGATGAATGAGCACGGTTCCGCTCTACCATTTCCTACTCTTCGGATGCTTTTTTCCGGGATTTCGCCGCGAGGCGCCGACCCAATCGTTACGAACTGCTCTTTTTCTGGAAGGTTCGCACGTAATGCACCAGCCCCCACACTTTTGCCGGTGCCAGCCGGTCGCCTTCGCCGACCATCTTTTCCTTGCCCTTCACGATCAGGTCGTAAATGTCGCCGTCAGACAACCCGGTCAACACGCCCGAGTCGTGCCAATCCTTCATCTTCAAACTCATCGACTCCACCAGTTCGCCTTTTCCGTTTCCGCTTTCGCCGTGGCACATCGCACAGTCATATCCAAAAACTTTCTTCGCGGCAGCCAGTACTTCCGGCGACGATTTCACTGGATTCTCTTTTTTAACTGGAGCCGACGACGAACTCGCCGCAGGCGTTGCTGCCGGCGCCGCAGTCGCAGCGGCCACCGGCGTCTCCGCCGGTTTCTCTTGCGCTTTTTCCTGCACGCTCCAAACGCCAACTGCAATCGCCACACCAATACCCAACACTTGCAAAATGTTGCTCATGAGCGCCTCCCAAGGAAACTTCCCGGCGTGCTTCCCAGGCCCACCTGCCACTCCGCAGTTATGTCCGGGATCCCTGCGACGGAATATACACCCGCGCGGCTCATCTAGCGCAAAAAACGTTTTCAAATGATGCAAAAACCAAATCGGCTGTTTATGGGGTGGCCCAGCCGCCGCTTCTTGGCTCCGAATCCAGCTTCCTACCCCCCTACTCCAAGTCCCGCCAATTCGGCCCCGTACCAATTTCCACCGCCAGCGGCACTTCCAGCTTGTACACGCCTTCCATCTCTTTCCGCACCAGTTTCTCCAGCGCTTTCACTTCATGGGCAGGAGCCTCAAACAACAATTCGTCATGCACCTGCAAAATCATCTGCGCCGCCAGCTTTTCTTCCGTCAACCGTTTCGCAATCGCAATCATCGCCATCTTGATCAGGTCCGCTGCCGTCCCCTGCAGCGGTGAATTCAGGGCCGTTCGCTCCGCGAAATTCCGCAGCTGCACCTGAGGAGAAGTAATTTCCGGTATCGGCCGCATGCGTCCAAACAGCGTCCGCGTTTCGCCGCTTTTCCGCGTCTCTACCAGCACTCGATCCAGGTACTCTTTCACCCCGCGGTATCGCGCAAAATACGCATTAATAAACTGCGCCGCCTCCCGCTGCTCGATTCCCAGTTGCTGCGCCAGCCCGAACGGCGACAACCCGTAAATAATTCCGAAATTGATGGCTTTCGCCGCGCGCCGGTGTTCCGCCGTCTGCGCCATCGGCCCCACTGCGAACACTTCCTGCGCTGTGCGCGCGTGAATATCCTCGCCATTACGAAACGCCTCCACCAGCACCGGATCTTTCGAAAAATGCGCCATGATTCGCAGTTCCACCTGCGAATAATCCGCCGCCAGCATGACTTTTCCCGGCTCCGCCACAAACGCCGCGCGTATCTCCCGCCCCAACTCCGTGCGGATCGGAATGTTCTGCAGATTCGGATCGCTTGAACTCAGCCGCCCCGTCGCCGTTCCCGTCTGATTAAAGCTGGTATGCAGCCGCCCAGTCACCGGATGAATCAGCTTCGGCAGCGAATCCACGTAGGTGGACTTCAATTTCGTGAATTCCCGGTACTCGATCACTTTTTTCGGCAGCGGATGTGCCGCGGCCAACTCTTCCAGAATTTCCACCGCGGTCGAGCGCGATTTCGGTCTCCCGCGCTTTGCCGGCAGCACCAAATTCAGCTTGTCGAACAGCACTTCCGCCAGTTGCGTCGGCGAATTGCAATTGAACTCCATTCCCGCCAGCGCCCAGATTTCCTTCTCGAGCCGCCTCACTTGTTTTTCCATGGACAGCGACATCGCGGCCAGAACTTCCTTGTCCACGCGTACTCCCGTGCGCTCCATCTCCGCCAGCACTGCTGCCAGCGGCAAATCAATGGTTTCGTAAACCTCCTCCAGCTTTTTTTCTTCCACCTGCGCGCGTAGCGCCGGCGCCAGCCGCTGCATGGCATCGGCGCGTTCTCCCGCACCTCCGCCCAGCGGCACATTAAATTGCCGGAACGCTACCTCCTCAAAGTTGTGTTTTGCAGTCGTCGGCCGTAGCAGGTACGAATATATTTGTGTCGCATCCACAATGTTTTCCGCCGGCCCCGCCATCAACTGAAAAAGTTTGGCGTCGTGCACAATCTTCGGACGCTTGACATCCCGCAACACCGGCTCCAGCGCCTTCAGCGCGTCTTCTTTCTCATCCACCCATGCCAACCGCCCTTCTCCTGCCTGCGACGACACTTCTATCGCCTTCACTCGCGTTCCGAATCCCTCACTCTCGCGGCCCGCCAGGTCGAGCGTTAGCCAGATCGCCAACGGCTTTTTGGCCGGCAGTTTCTTCAGCCAATCGCGGAATTCCGCTGCATTGGCAAATTCCGCATAATCCTTCTTCGCCACTTCCGCTCCGGCTTGTGCTGGCGCGGCGGCGAGCGCTTCGCTGCCCAGCTCCCGTAGCAGCGAATTAAATCCCAGCTCCCGGTACAAGTCCGCCAGCACCGCCACGTCCGGTGTTTGTCTCTCCAGCGCTTGCAAGTCCAGCTCAATCGCCACGTCCGTGGAGATTTGCGCCAACTGCTTCGACATCATCACTTGTTCACGCTGTTGCTGCAGCGCCTCCCGATACCGCTTATTCGGGACTTCGTCAGCGTGATCCAGAGCGTTTTCCACGCTGCCGTATTTTCGGATCAACTCCGCGGCGCCCTTCTCCCCGATTCCTTTGGCTCCCGGAATGTTGTCCACCGTGTCGCCCACCAGCGCCATGTAATCAACCACTCTCTCTGCCGGCACGCCCAGAATTTCCGTGACCCTCGATTCATCCACGATCACGTCGGCCTTGGCGCCGCCTGTTCCCGTGCGCAGCGTTCGCACGTTCTTTCCCACCAGCTGCATCATGTCCTTGTCGTTTGAAACGATCAGCACTTCAATGTTGTTCTTCGCCGCTTTCACCGCCAGCGTACCGATCACGTCGTCCGCTTCGAATCCTTGCACCTCCAGAATTGGCAGCCGCATCGCTTCGCACAATTTCTTCACGTACGGCAACTGCACCCGCATCTCGTCCGGCATCGGCTCCCGGTGCGCTTTATATTTTTCGAATAATTTGTCGCGAAAGGTGGGCCCCGAGGGATCAAACACGATTCCCAAGTACTCTGGTTTATACTCTTTCAGAATTCTCTTTAGTATGTTGTTGAACAAGAACGGCACCTTGGTAGGCATGCCGCCTGGCGCATTCATTCTCAGCATCGGCGCAAAAAAGGCTCGATAGATATGCGCCATCGCGTCCACAAGAAACAATCGCTTCGCGGATTCAGTCATCCGGGCGAGTATACCAAACGCCGCATGGCCCTCGTGTTTCTCCCTACTCCGCTCCGTCATTCACAACAACAAGGTCTATTAAAGAATGTTGCATAGTACCGGTCAGGTATTCTTGCGTCTCCTGGTTTACAGAGTCAGCTTGGTTGAAAAAAGTTAAGATTTCCGGTCGCACCGATGCCATTGGGAATCCGCAATTCCAGCAACCAACTGACTCAGCCCGAGGTTGATCTTAGCTACGGCGTGCTGCGGCCGAAGTGTTCGCCTGCGTCACCAACAACAACCGTGTGCCGCTATCGAGGTGCACACTCTTGCCAGCCGAAATGATTACCGCGCCTTCGCTCGAATTCGCGGAATTCGGGTTCAGGGTGATCCCAGCCAAACCGTATACGCCTCGGCTGGTCGGCTTCAGCTCTCCCGAGGAAGTCACGCCACCCGATGCTTGGCCTGCACCGCCGTTGGTTGAGTTCATGGTACTACTCTCATCTGTTGTGCGTGGAACAGTGCTCGCCGCTCCGCTCGATGCTCCGCCAACCGTACTGCCTCCCACGCCTCCCACCATTCCGCGGTTCCCGGCAGCACCGGCTCCCGCCGCTCCGCCTTCGATGTTGCCCATCGGCTGCAGATCGTCACCGCTTACAGGCGGGGTTCCTTGGTCGGGCGCCATCGCTTGCAGCGTCACTTGCAGCGGCATTTCATGTCCGTCCTTCAGTACTGCGCGGTCAAACTGCACAGCCAGCACCGAATCGCGGTCTCCCTTGGCCCGTGCGCTTGCCCGCGTGACGTGGCCAACGAGCTTTGTATTGTTCGGGATCACCACCTTGCCATCAATCTTTACCGGCGCCGTAGTCTGCGCTGTGACCACGTCACCGGGCTTGGCTTTCTTGGAATCCAACGAGTGAGTCAGTTGCGCGTTCAGGGCAGTTCCGGAGGCAAGCGGCGGGGCTTGCTCAGTTTGGCTTTGCGAAGCGCTTTGGGTTTGGCCCAGACCCACCGAGGTGCTTAGCAAGAACGTTCCGGCTGCGATTAAGTGAATCATGCGTGCCATAAACGATCTCCTTCCTCCCTGCAATAATGCACTCGGTTGACCATCAACTAACCTGCTTCTTATCAATAGGTTGAGAGAACTACCGGCTTCGTAAACGAAGCTCCGCCCGTGTAGCTTTGACGGCCGACCCGCAGCTTTTGCTAAGGTAAATGCAGTAAGGATCTAGTGTGCATCCGGCGAGGGAGCCGGTGGCTGCACTACGATCAAAAGATGCGTGCCGTTTTCCAGGTGAATGTTTTGTTTCGCGCCCACCAGCACCGTTCCGTGTGAACCTTCCGAAACCGGAGTGAACACCCGCAAGTTGGGTTCGCCGAACGCGCCCTTGCTGTCCGGCGTGAAAAGACCTTTGTGGTCGAGTCCGCCTTCGATACCAACCGTGGTCGGCAGATCGGGCATCACTTCGGTGCGCCGTGGCAAGGTATATGTTGACGGCACAACTGCCTTCTCCCGAGGATCTTCTCCCAGCGTTCCGATGCCTGAGTTCATTCTCAGCGTTCCATCGAAGCGGGCTTCCTCATACTTCTCCCGGGACGGAATCGTCGCTTGCGCACCCACAGGTGCCAAAGCCTGAATGCCCGCATTCAGCTGAGCTGTTTCCCCGTTCTTCAAAACCACACGATCAAATTCCACAAAGAGTGCGGCGCCCTGATCGCCATCATTGCCTGCTCCGGTGCGAACCACATGGCCAACAATCCGGCTGCCTTTTGGTAGCAACACGCTTCTCTGATAGACCACCGGTTCTGTAACGATCGCATTGACCATGTCCCCAGGTTTATTCTTTTCCGAATCGAGCGAACCCATCAGGCTCGCATTGATCGCTGTTCCGGTGCTCAGAGGAATAGTCACTGCAGGTCCTTGTTGGACCTGCTTCTTTTCAGGATTGTTGTCTTGCCCCATGGTTCCACCTGCAAGCATCATGGCCAGGAGCGCCACTCCAAGTGTCTTGGTTGTCATCGGGGGCCTCCTTCTGCGGGCTGGAGGACAGGATCTTTACTACAGACAATACCATTTAAGGGTAGTGCAACGTCAATTCCAATCTGTAACTCCTTTAGTCTCAATGAAAAACCGACCTGCCGGAACGCCTCCAAGGGCCCACTTTGCGGTTCTGGTACCCGTTTCTTACAGGGTTCGCTCGGCGTTTTTGGGACAAATCGTGTAACCGTCGTCGGGCCGACATCAGTAGCCTACGACGGAACAATTCCCATTGGCTTGGCGACCTCAGCCATGACGTCGGCTGCGTTGACCAGTTGCTCCTTCTTATGTCCCGCGCTTACGATCGCGCGCAGCCGTGCCTTCCCTTCCGCGACCGTCGGATACCCTACCGCTGGTGCGAACACGCCGGCTTCAAAAAGTTTTTTCGAAAACTCGAATGCCATAGCCGCATCGCCCACATGGATCGGCACAATCGGCGTCTCGCTGGCCTGGAACTGAAATCCGCGCTTCTTCAATTCGCGCTTGAATATCTTGGTATTTTTCCAGAGTTTTTTTACCAGCTTTTCCCCTTCCGCGGAATCCAGGATCTCAAATGCCGCCATGCAGGCAGCCGCGGTCGCCGGTGTATGCGAAGTCGAAAACAGAAATGGCCGCGCCCGCAAGTACAGAAAATCGATCAGGTCGCGCGAACCGCAGACGTATCCTCCCATCACCCCAATCGCTTTACTCAGCGTTCCGACCTGAATGTGCACGCGCCCATGACATTCAAAATGATCCACCGTTCCGCGACCGTTGCGTCCCATCACGCCGCTAGCATGCGCGTCGTCCACCATCATCAGGCAATCGTATTTCTCGGCCAGCGCGCAGAGTTCCGGCAGCGGCGCCAGGTCGCCATCCATCGAAAACACGCCGTCGGTAATAATTAATTTCTTACCCGGAAAACTTGCATGCTCCTGCAGAATTCGTTCGCAGTCCTGTACGTCCTTGTGCTTGAAAACCTTAATGGCGGCCCGCGACAGCCGCGCGCCATCAATAATCGACGCGTGATTCAACTCATCGGAAATAATCAAATCCTCTTTGCCCAGAACCGCGGACACCGTTCCTGCATTCGCTGTAAATCCCGACTGGAACACCACACACGCTTCCACGTTCTTGAATTTCGCGATCTGCTCTTCCAGTTGCAGGTGTAATTGCATCGTCCCGGCAATCGTGCGCACCGCGCCGGCTCCGGCCCCGTAATTTTTCGCCGCCTTCATCGCCGCCTTGCGCAGCGCCTTGTGCGCCGTCAATCCGAGGTAATTATTCGACGCCAGATTGATGACCTTGCGCCCGTCAAATGTGCAAACCGCCTTCTGTTCGTCTTCCAGAACGCGCAGCCTCGGCGCCACGCCTTTTTCCCGCAACTCTTTCAGTTGCTCGCTCACATACTGCAACGGATTCTGCTTGATCATTTGCGTTCCTTGTTCGGACATTGAACTTCCCCCCTATCGCGCGACCACAAAAGCCGTTTTGACATCCTGAGCCCGCAGGCGAGTGAAGCGAAGGATCTCAGCGTAACGGAGGGCAGGGCGCCCATCGCTTCAAGAAGTCTCCAGCACCACTCCACCCCGGAGGGAGGGCACATCCCCAGAAACTGACAAAACCAACGCTACTGCGGCAATCCATCCGGATACAACAAAATTTTCCCAGCCAGTCCGCCCTGTAACTTTGCGAACGCATCTTCAAACTGCTCCAGC
>Ga0210406_10003002_pt1 | contig 18782 bp, 14 predicted proteins | sample IncBWC30MmetaG_FD_155454 | JGI IMG/M metagenome (GOLD analysis project Ga0210406, IMG submission 155454) | Forest soil microbial communities from Barre Woods Harvard Forest LTER site, Petersham, Massachusetts, United States - Inc-BW-C-30-M | ecosystem: Environmental > Terrestrial > Soil >... | reverse complement strand
AGCCGGCCTACACTAGCAAGCTTGCCGGTAAATGTGTACCAGATCCCGTTGTTAGCCTTCGGATAGTAGACGAAAGAGATATCATCCGAAGTTTCACCCCGATAGGCCTGTTCGGACTTATGTTCTTCAATGAATCGCGTAATCGGTTCGGCGAACGGATGAGTTCCGTCAGGAAACAGCTCGGTAACTAAGGCATGTAGTTCAGCAACGGACGTTTCACGGATCGTGTTACGCGCAGATTCTTTCCGTTGGGCCAGTTTATCAGCGTAACTGGCTGGTCCAGTCGGTATATCAAAGGTGAACATAGGAAGTTCTCCCGGGGGATTGCGGTTGATTCGATAGATGTACCTTGGCCCGACACACCACAAGGCAGATCGTAAACCTAACTCTCTCACCCCGCTGGCGGATTCGCAAGCGTTCACCTCTAGTTCAGGCAAATAATAACAAGGGATGGGTCGCAATTGTCGATGCATGCAAGAGCAGAACGAAAAAATGCTCCATAGGAGCACAATCTTTACAGCTCGTCTCCACCGATAGGGATGAGCTCCCGCTCATCCGTGGCGCGCAGAGCGAGAAGAATCGTGAGAACAAACACGGACGAGCAGGAGCTCGTCCCTACCGGTTTGGTAGCAGAACCAACGCTCACCCTACAAACTCAACTTCTGCCGGAATGCCCTGGCAGCTCTCCGAGACACTTCACACTCTTCCCCACCCTTCAGCCAAATCTTTAAGCCATGGCTGAACCAAGTCTCGATTCTTTCGATGAAGTGCAAGTTCACGACCTGTTGCCGATTGATCCGAAAGAAATCGTCGGCCGGTAACCGTTGCTCCAACGTGCTGAGTGATCGATAGATCAACGGGGATTGGTTCTCAAACCGAACTCGCGTATAATTACCTTCTGACTCTAGAAGACGGATCTTGCTCACCGGTATAAACCAGCAACGCTCGCCGTCTCGGACGAACACCTGATCGGACGACCGCAGCGGGGATTGATCCTCTGGAGCCACCGGTTCTTCGCGCGCGCGTGATAACGCCGCCGCGAAACGGTCAGGGGTAATCGGTTTCATCAGGTAATCGAGCGCATTCACTTCGAACGCTCTCAAGGCGAATTCATCATACGCCGTGGTGAAGATGATCCGGGGCATCTCTCCGCGTATTTCTTCGATTAACTCGAACCCCGTTTTACCCGGCATCTGGACGTCTAAAAATAGTAAGTCCGGTTGTTGCGACTGAATTAATGCTAACGCTTGCTCCGCGTTCTCGGCTTCACCCACCACTTTTACCCAGTCAAAATCGTCCAAGAGACGCCGGACCTCCGCCCGCGCCAGTCGTTCATCATCAATTATCAGCGCCTTCATACTTACTCAGCTCTGGGGTACAAACATCTTAACCGTCACCAATTTTGGCTCATCCTGAACGATGTCCAGTGTCGCATTGGTGCCGTAAATCAGTTTGAGCCGGCCCCGTGCATTCGCGATCCCGCTTTCCCGATATTTTTCTCCCGATGGTAACCGGCCTGGATTAGTCACCGAAACGTTCATGCCGGCCGGAGTCGCTCGAATCATACAACTGATAAGGCCGCCCGCCGATTGCGGGTAAATTCCATGTTTAAAAGCATTCTCAATCAATGTCTGCAACACGAAGGGTGGAATCGACATCTCCATGGCCTTCGGATCGACATCCATCTCAATTTGCAAGCGATCCTCAAACCGCAGTTTTTCCAGCGCCAGGTAAGCGTTTACTGTCTGCAGCTCCGTCCGGAGTGCCACTGTGTCGACCTCAGAGCTTCGCAGAGAGGCGCGGAACAGCTCAGACAATCGCGTAATTCCTTCCCGGGCTTTCAGCCGATCTTCATCGATCAATGCCCGGATCGTATTCAAACTGTTAAAAAGAAAATGCGGATTTACCTGACTGCGTAACGCTTTTAACTCGGCTTCCTTAACGGCAGCATCCAGACGCAGCCGGTCGAGCTGCGCAGTCTTGAGCATTTGTTGTAACCGGTAACCAAAATAAATGGCGGCCCAGGCAAACAAGGTCAGTAAAGACTTGGCAAACTGGAACGAGAACCTGGCCACACTAGGAAACGGGCTCTCACCGTTTTCCGGTCGATGCATTCTCGGGCCTTGGGAAGGCACGTGGGGAACGATTCGAGTCGATACTTCGTGATGCAGCGGCGGACGAAACGAAATAAAAGCCCACGATTCACCGGCGCTCAGTAGGAAAATCACCAATAGCAACCGTGGCCATTGAGATACCAACCCTAGACGATCCCAATGCAGAAAGAAAAAAATCGCGCGTAAGACATGGGTCGCGATTAAACCTAGAAAACAGAAAAAGGACTCATCGACCAAGAAAAAGGTCGTTCTGGCATCGTTTAACGCGGCAACGAAGATCGCGCAAAATAACAACCAAATCCCGGCCCAGGCAGCCAGTTGTCCAAGCCAGTAAGTTCTATGCCCAAAAAGGATCCATAAAACTCTGGCCTTCGGGCTACGAGCTTCTGCCTTGCTAAGATCCACCGCCGCTATCGTCATCGAGTTGAACAACCTTGCCCAATGATCCTGCCGAAAGCACCTTCATTCTGATAAAAGATAAAGGAACGGCCATTTTCGCCGCTTGAACGGCTAACCGCAGGGATGACTAACCGTGGAGCGCTGCCTCGCTTGCGAGGCCGTTGTCCCGGAGGGACTGAATGACTTTGCCGCGACTTGTCCGACGTAGCTAAAGGAGGAGATGGGGCGAAGTCGGAAGCGGCTAGACATTATAGCCCTGGACTTCAGCCCTGGGTTATGCGTAGTGCGAAAACCGCCCTGCCTGTCCGCCGTAGTTCCGGGAAGGTAGGACGAAGGAGGAAAAGTGGCGCCCGAGGCGCGTCGTGGGTTCGCGTCTTATTCCATCGCTCGCCCAACGTCGGGTGCCACTTTCAGGGCACCTTTCACTAGCCACCTGACCCAGGGTTAAAACCCTGGGCTGTTATGTACAGCCGCCTTCACGGCTAAGACCGACCCAGCCCTGGCAGTAAACTGCCAGGCTACGATCATTCAGTCCCTCCGGGACAAAGCGCCGGGATCACCAGTGACCAATCACCAATCACCTTTCACCTCTCACCTTCCCCATCTCCGCGGCTAACCTCAGAGCAGCTAACATACTTCTCTCGTCTGCTATGCCTTTCCCGGCGATGTCAAACGCTGTCCCGTGATCGACCGACGTGCGAACGATGGGTAAACCCGCCGTGACGTTAACACCGTCTTCAATGCCCAAGACCTTAAACGGGCCGTGACCCTGATCGTGATACATCGCCACGACCAAATCAAAACGGCCGGATGCCGCTAAATAGAAGAGTGTATCAGCGGGAAGCGGTCCTTGGACTAACCATCCCTTTTTTTTGCAGCTTTCGATCGCGGGCGCGATCTTTTCCTCCTCTTCTCCTTCACCAAAAATCCCGTTCTCGCCCGCATGCGGATTGATCCCGCAAACACCGATGCGAGGTTCGCCGCCGCCTAACAACATTTCGCGACCCCGAGCGATGGTCCGCTCCACCAACGCCGCGTCGATTCTGCGAATCGCTTCGGCTAAACCAACGTGCGCGGTGACATGAATAATTTTGAGCTTTGGACCTACTAACATCAACGAAACTTCTCGGGTTCCAGTTAACTCCGCCAAAATCTCGGTATGTCCCGGATAATGATGACCCGCCAGATGGAGTGCTTCTTTGTTCAGTGGCGCGGTGCAGATCGCATCAATAGCGCCTTGCACCGCCAGTTGGATTGCTCTCTCTAGAAAGCGAAACGCAGCTTCCCCACAGGCCGCGGATAGTCGGCCAAAAGGCGTTTCTTCCGGAACCAGAGCCAGATCCAAACATTCAATTTCTGACTGATCAAATCTCGTTTCTTCTAATCGAGAGATTGATCGGATCGGCTTCGACAACTTCAGGACTCCCGCTGCAACCTCTAAACGCTTCGCGTCCCAATCACCAACGGCCGGCAAACCTTATACGGGCTGCGATGCTCCAACGCTTTGATAATCACCTCCGGCCCAACCCCCGCCGGATCGCCCATAGTAATGCCAATGATGGGAAGAGACATGCTGAGAACAGAATATAGGAGCTAGAATCCAGGAGCTAGGAGACTCTCTCGTGGAGCGTTGCCTCGCTTGCGAGGCCGATGCGGTGGGCACCCGCGGAGAGTCGCCGCCCTTGCCAAGCCGACCGAATCCAACCCTCTGCTCTTGCTTTTGCAGGCCCTCTATAATTTCAGAAATAGTTTGCTCAGGGCAGATTGCGAAAAGACTGACTGCGCCAGCGGCAGTCGGTCTTGCAACGGTGGCACCGCTTCGCGGGTGCCAACCGCGGTCGGCCTCGCAAGCGAGGCAGCGCTCCACAGTTTCGCCACCGATCACTAATCACCAATCACTTCTCACCCCTGACCTCTCACGCCCCAGTCGCTTCTACGGCGCTTCGCAATGCTTTCAAATCTCCCGGCGTTAACTCGATCTCTCCGGCCTTTGCATTGGCCATCGCTTGTTCGCCGTTACGCGCTCCTACCAAGGCATGTGTGCAGCCAGTTTGAGATACGGTCCAGGCGATGACGACCTGAGAAATCGTCACTCCTTTTTCCTCGGCTACGGCTTGGATCGCCTTTAACAGTTGATCAATTTTTGTCCGGTTCTCCGGTTGATACCAGGGATTAGCCAAGCGCACGTCGCCTCGATTGAATTTACGATTGGCGTCCACTTTTCCGCTGAGGATTCCCAAGGCCAACGGCGAGTAAGCCAGAAACGCGATATTGTTTTCTGCGCAGAAAGCCAAATTACCCGGCTCATGTTGCCGCTGCAGCATAGAATATTGTTCCTGGTCGGTATCCAATTGCCCAACGGACAGGTAACGCTGCATCTGTTCCGGCGTGGCGTTCGAACAACCAATCGCCCGGATCTTGCCTTCTTGCTTTAGCCGAAGCAATTCAGCCATAGCGTCCTCGGTTGCGGTCGTCGCATCTTGCCAATGGGTTTGGTAAAGATCGATCCGATCAGTCTGTAATCGTTTGAGGCTCTGTTCGACCTCGTACCGGATCTCTTTGGGGCGAAGATTCTTGTACACCTTGTACTTCACTTCGTCTTGAGCGCGCCCGTGCTCATCGCCCTCGAAAAACTTCTCTCCCTCTTCGCTCCACCAATTCAATCCACACTTAGTGGCTAAAACCACTTTGTCGCGGCGGCCCTTGATGGCTTCGCCAACCACGCTTTCCGAATGGCCGTAACCATACATTGGCGCGGTATCGAGCAAATTGATCCCATGATCGATTGCCGCATGGATTGCTCCTACCGGATCGTTTTGGTCAGTCCCACCCCACATCCAACCCCCAAGCGCCCACGCTCCAAAACCGACCACTGATGCTTCAATTCCTGAATTTCCAAGAGTTCGATATCTCATAATCCCAAGCCCGCAATAAGCCGGTTCTTTCGACACGGCAAGGATTCAGGAGAGGATCCTTGGTGGGGCCGAGGCTCCCGAACGATCGGCGACGGGACGCGCTGAATCGTCCTCGTACTTGTCGTCGTCCTCGTCCTCGATTTGTTTCTGCAGCGGTTGCCATGATCGCGCGTTACACGACGTCAGAATTCCGGACGTAAAAACCGTGGCACCTGGGTAAGGTTCTCGAGGACGAGGACGACGACGAGTACGAGAACGATTCGTGGCGTTCTTCGCCAGACCGCATTCTCTGCCTCGCCCCCAGGATCCTCCTAGCTCCTAGATTCTAGCTCCTGGCTCCTACTTCCTTCATCATCCCCTCGTACGCCTCGATCTCTTTGGTAATCTGAGGATTCAGCTCGTACTTGATTGAGTCTGCGGCCGCGCGAATCGCATTCTTGATCGCTAGCGGAGAACTGGCTCCGTGCGCGATAATGCAGATGCCGTTGACTCCCAATAGTTGGCTGCCTCCATAGGTATCCGGATTCATTTTCCGGCGAATTGTCTGGAATGCGCCTTTGGCAAACGATGCCCCCAACTTACGAATGGGATTCTTGAAAAGCTGATGCTTTAGCGACGCAAATATCGCTTGAGCGGCGGCTTCGGCAGTCTTAAGCACGACATTCCCGGTGAATCCATCACACACCACCACGTCGACCGGATTCGCAAACAGATCGAATCCCTCAATGTTCCCGTAGAAATTGAGCCGGGTGCGTTTCAATAGCTTGAACGCTTCTTTAGTGGTTTCGTTTCCGATCGTGTCTTCCTCGCCGATAGACATCAGGCCGACTCGCGGATTCTGACGGGACAGAACATAACGCGCATAAATGCTGCCCATGATGGCGAATTGAACCATGTGATGCGCATCGGAATCAGGATTCGCGCCCGCATCGATCAGCACGAACACTTTGTTTTCGGTCGGAATTAAACAAGCGACTGCGGGCCTGATCACGCCGGGGAGAGTTCGCAACTTCAGCACGGACCCCGCCACGACCGCTCCGGTGTGGCCGGCGGAAACCATGGCTTGGACCGTATGATTCTTGACTAGTTCGATCGCTCGCGAGACGGATGAATCTTTCTTCTGCCGGACGGCTCTGGCAGCGGACTCACTCATATCGACCACCTCAGTGGAGTGAAAAATCTCAATGCGCGAGTCCTGGCATCCGACGCGCTGCAATTCTGCTTCGATAACGGGAGTATTGCCGACCAAAACCAGCTTTTCGATCTCTGGCAAGGCTTTAAGCGCCAAGGCGGCACCATCAATAGTATTTTTCGGGGCGTAGTCGCCGCCCATCGCATCCAAAGCAATTCTCATGGGCAGCAGTGATAAAAGACAACGGACAACACAGCCGGATGCTATCGACGTTAGGAGCCCTAGCAACCGAAAAAAGAGAGGAGGTGGTAGGGCGAGGCTCCCGAACAACCGCAAACCGGTGACGAAGGTGCTGGCGGATTCAATCTAATCGCGTACCAATACCGAGACCCGCGCCGGGCCGATGGTCCCACCACGTGTCATCAGAATCCAGAAACCGACGCGTGGGGCGATTAACGTCTGGAGGGGAGCAGCCTTGGTGCGGCAAGGCTCCCGAATAACTGAACGGCTTCGCAGGGATGCGAATTTTCTCGTGCCAGTTCGAGTTATTAGGACGAAACGCGCGCCGACTTGTCCGACATAGCCTTCCTGTCCCGCAATCTCTCAACAACCATCTGACGGCGAAGTCGGAGCCGTGGTCTAGCGCTAGGCCACGGCTCGGCGCGTCGGTCGGTCTAGCCATCAAGTCTAAGAGCAACAATCTAATCCTTAAGCAAAATAATCAGGCGATTCGGGAGCCTCGCCCCGCCAGACGCATCCCTTCTAGCTCCTAGCTCCTCACATTAACGACGCCCCAGCCTCCGCCAACGCACTGCGTTCACCCTTCGTGAGGCAAACGTGAGCCGTGATCGCCTGGTTCTTCAGGCGGTTACGCGTGTAGACCAGGCCATTGGAACGACTATCGACATACGGATTGTCGATCTGCGCCGGGTCACCCACCATGACTAGCTTGGAGCCCTTCGACATTCGCGTTACAACCGTCTTAGCCTCGAGCGGAGTCAATTGCTGGGCTTCATCCAGGACGAAATAGCGTTTCGGGATTGAGCGCCCACGGATATAACAAAGCGCCTCAATTTCAACGACTCCTTGGTCGATCAATTGTTCGTACGGCCTAAGCTGTGGACCCGGCGCAGCCATCCCGTTCAGCTCGGTTTTATTCCGTTTTACTTTCTTCGAGGCGTCGGACGGCGCATTAGGTGGGAGCAAAAACTCGAACGCATCGTAAATGGACTGCAGCCAAGGCTTCATCTTTTCGTTAAGCGTGCCTGGCAAATAACCAAGCGTGTCACCCATAGCCACCACTGGCCGGCTCACGGTGATCCCGCTGAAGACATCGCTCCAGTAGAGATGTAGTCCTGCCGCAACCGCCAATAACGTCTTGCCGGTACCAGCCGGTCCGTAGCAGGTCACTAAAGCGATCTCCGGATCCAGCAACGCATCCAACAGACATTGCTGCCCCAGGTTCATCGGCTTCAAATGCACGCCGCGTGGGTTGATCAGCGCTGGCGGAAGATTTAACCGTCGGCAGAGTCCTCTTCCAAAATGCCGGGCGGGCATCAATTTGTTATCACCGCCGGAGAGGAACACATATTCGTTCAGGGCCAGGTTTGCGGCCGGCTTTGGTTCGAGCTCCAGTTCCCGCGAACTGGCAAACCGCTGCAGACTCTTGGGATCGATCTCGATGATCGGATGCCCATAATCTTCCACGTCGGCCAAAGCGACTTTATCATTCTCGTAATCCTGAGCTTCGATGCCGATGGTGAGAGCCTTCAGCTGCATGTTCAGGTCTTTGGTGACCAGAATCGTGCGTTCTAAATGTTTGCTCTGTATGTAAAGGCAAAAGGCCAGGATCCGATTGTCCGGATGGTCAAGGTCGCGGAACGTCTGTTGAAACCGGCGGAACTCTTTGTTGGTTTTGAGGTCGCCAAGGAACTCGTTGACCGCGATCCGGATGGTCCCGCCGCCGGGGGTCTTAGCCCCGTTTGTCACTAGCTTGCGATTCTGATTAAAACAGCGGGACAAAAATCGGTGGACCGCACGAGCGTTCGCTCCTCGCTCGGTCTGTTCGTTCTTGAACTTGTCTGTCTCGCCGAGCACGTCGATCGGAATCCAGACGTGATTATCGGCGAACCGATAGACGGAATGGGGATCATGCAGCAGAACATTGGTATCAAGAACGTAGTTCTTGACCTGACTGGAATGACCATTCCGTGAGCCGGCCGGCACAACTGTTGACCGGGCCGAGTCCTGAAAGAGCCCAGGCTGGGTATCCGTAGACATCAATTCTACACTAACAACATCCGCAGTGGCCAGAGCCACAGGAGTGTGAGGGAGACCCTGTAGATGGAACATTCTTTGGCCCCGTCATGAGCCCAAAACCACCGGAAATGACGCGCCGTACAGGCTGTCCGGTTTCGGGATCGTGAGTCAGCGGCGCATCAAGCATGCTCTGCCGAACCTCAAACCTCCGCGCTGGAATCTCTGCGGAGCCGGGCACCGTCTCATAGATATAGGTGGCCATGACGACTCAAGATACTACAGATTGTGTCGCGGATGGCAAGCGCCTTTAAGAAGGAGTTCAAGAAGAGGAGAAGGTAGGGCGAAAATCTCGGCGCGCCCATGAACGCGCCATACAGATGGCGCGTGTTCGCGCCGGATTTGAGCCGTCGTGCAACCCCCCATCGCGCTAGTACAGGACGCACGTCATTCAACCAATCGCGGAACGGGATAGTTTCGGATCCGGCATAATGTTCAACGCTGCACGGCACGAAACCACCTCACAACGCGGCTCAATTCCGGCGCGATCTAGCGGTGTATGGATAGCACATCGGCAGCGCGCCGAGATTTTCGCCCTACCGTCAACGCTTGGCCCAGCCCCGATCCTCCTGACTCCTGGATACTGGCTCCTCACTCCTCTTCTTAGGTTGACAACCGTTCTCATCCCGAACAATTGGTCATTCCATGACTTACTCCCCCCTCACCCCACTCGATGGCAAGGTCGCAGTCGTCACCGGCGGTGCTCGCGGAATCGGCTTCGAATCAGCTAAGGCATTGCGAGAATGCGGCGCCACGGTGGTCATCGTCGACATAAACCGCGAAGTTGGACCCAAAGCAGCCGCAGAGCTCGAAGGAGATTTCCTCCCGGCTGATCTCACGAAGTCCGATCAGGTCGCTCAAGTCGCTGCCGACATCGTTGCCAAACACAAGCGCATCGATATCGCGTTTAACAACGCCGGTATCGCGGTCAGTGCTCCGTCCGAAGAGTGCACCGACGAACAATGGCTCCAGGTAATCAACATTAATCTGAACGCCGTTTTCTTCTGTTGCCGCGAGTTCGGCAAGGTGATGCTGAAGCAAGGCAAAGGCAGCATCATCAACACCGCCTCTATGTCCGGCGTTATCTCGAACGTTCCTCAGCCGCAATCTGCCTATAACACGTCCAAGGCCGGCGTCATTATGCTGACCAAATCCCTGGCTGGCGAATGGGCCAAACGCGGTGTCCGGGTCAATAGTATCTCTCCCGGTTACATTGGCACGGAGATGACCAAGGAAGGAATGTCGAATACCGAATGGTACAAGCAATGGCTGGAGTTCACTCCAATGGGCCGGGTTGGCGAACCTCGCGAAGTCGCTGCCGCCGTCCTGTTTCTAGCCTCTGATGCCAGCAGCTATTTCACCGGCAGCAACCTGCTCGTCGACGGCGGCTATACCTGCTGGTAAGCGCAGAGACGCCTCGTCCTCGGGGCGCGGCTACAGACCGGTAGGGCGAAAATCTCGGCGCGCCCACGAACCCGCCATACAAAATTACGCGTGCCCGCGCCGGATTTGAGCCGTCGTGGTACGGCCCACCGCTCGAATACAGGACGCGCGTTATTGAACCGATCACCGAACGGGATAGTTTCCGATGCGGAATACTCGTCGACGCTTCCCGCCACGAACCCCCCACACGACCCGGCTCAAATCCGGCGCGAACTTTACTGCCAAGCAAACGTGCCATCGGCGCGCCGAGATTTTCGCCCTACCATAGTCCCCGAATAAAAAATAATAAATCATTCCGATTTATTTTTTGACACCCGCTCCTTTTTCTATGCAACTATTACCCGCATCCCCGTTCCCCAACCCGCCGTAACCACCGAATACCGCCTGTTTTAGATAAAACAGCCCATTCCCTGTTTGTGACCCTTATTGAGCCATAAAATGGCCGACCCAGACGCCACGGAATCTTCGTCCCCTGCCAGCGAGCCCCCTGCCTTGGAGCTGCGAAATGTCACCAAGGCTTTCCCCGGCGTCGTTGCGCTGGACAATGTCTCTTTTGGTGTTAAGCCAGGCGAAGTACACGCGTTACTAGGAGAGAACGGAGCCGGTAAATCCACTCTGATTAAGATCGTCTCCGGCGTTTATCGCCCTGACCAGGGAGAGATCCATGTCAACGGCCAACCTGTTAACTTGGCCAACCCGGGTGAAGCTCAGCACCTCGGTATCGCCACGATCTATCAGGAATTCAGTCTCTACCCCGAACTAACCGTCGCGGAGAATATTTTCACCGGCCATATGCCGCGCACGTTCTTCGGAACCGCTCTGGATTGGGGCAAGGCAAAGCGCGAAGCCCGGACTTTATTGGATTCTTTGGAAGCAACCGACCTGGACGCCACTACCCGGGTCGGCACTCTTTCGGTCGGGAACCGTCAACGGGTCGAAATCGCCAAGGCGCTCTCTCGTCATGCCCGGATTCTCATCCTCGACGAACCGACTGCAGTCCTCACACAGCACGACACCGAACGTCTCTTTAGCGTGATCCGCCGGCTACGTGAACAGAAGGTCGCCATCATCTACATCAGCCATCGTTTGGAAGAGATTTTCACGTTGGCGGATCGAGTCACGGTCCTCCGCGACGGAAAGTTGGTTGGAATAAAATCGGCCAAGGAAACTAACGAGAACGAGCTCATTCGCATGATGGTCGGACGCGCGCTCACCCAAGAACCAGCCCCACATTTGGGCGAATTATCTGACGATTTGCCGGTCGTATTGCGCGCAAAGAATTTAGCGAGACGGCCGTTACTCAAAGATGCCAGTATCGAGCTTCGGGCGGGAGAAATTGTGGGCATGGCCGGCTTGATTGGATCCGGCCGGACTGAGCTCGCTCAGACTATTTTCGGGATCGCTCCGCCGGAAGCCGGTTCGATCGAACTGAATGGCAAGAACGTCGACATCAGGAGCCCGGAACAAGCGATCGAGCTCGGCATCGCCTATGTTCCCGAAGACCGGCAACGACAAGGTTTGCTCACCGCCATGACGGTTGGTCAAAATATCGGGCTGACTCGATTATGGAAACTCACCAAAGGCCCTTTCCTCGATTTTGGAGCAGAGGACCGGTTGGCGGAAGAATACGTGGCCAGCCTGCGGATTAAGACACCGACCATCCGGCAGCTAGCTCGCAATCTTTCCGGCGGTAACCAGCAAAAGATCGTAGTCGCCAAATGGCTCGCAACTAAGCCGAAGTTACTCATTGTCGACGAACCAACTCGGGGCATCGACGTTGGAGCTCGCGCCGAAATTCATCGTTTACTTGATCACCTGGCTCGAACTGAAAAAATCGCCGTGCTCGTTATTTCCAGCGATTTGCCCGAGATTCTGCGAGTCAGTGATCGTATTTGTGTGATGCGGGAAGGTCGTTCGGTCGCGGAATTTACTCGGCGTGACGCCAGCGAGGAAGCGATCCTTACAGCCGCCGTCGGACAACCGGAGAACGGGCGATCAACCTGATGCGGTTCTGATGAAAACAGAGACCTTACCGCCTTCGGCTCCGGGCCTTTCCCCTTCGCCACGCAGCTCGCTCGGCAACTGGCTTGCCTGGGTGAACCAGCAAGAAACCGTGCTGGTTCTGACGTTCATTATTGTCTTTGTCGGAGTCACATTGCTTAACCCTGGCTTCGCCCAAACAGGCAACCTCGTCGACATCCTTTACAATTCTTCCTATATCGGCGTCGCTGCCGTCGGAATGACCATGGTCATTCTTTGCGGTCATATCGATATCTCTGTCGGAGCAGCCTTGGGTATTTGTGCGACCGTCGCCGGCCAACTGGCGGTTGCCCATCAGTCGATGTACCTCGTCGTCCCGATCACAATTCTAACGGGCGGCGTGATCGGCCTCATCAATGGTGTGCTCGTCGCTTACGGCCGCATCCCCTCCATCGTCACGACGCTCGGCATGGCGAGTATCCTCAAAGGAGGACTCATCCTTGCCACCGGCGGCAAATGGATCTACGGCTTACCCCCAGAGTTCGGTATCAGCCGTGAACACCTCTTCGGCATACCAGTTCCGATTTTCGCCTTGATCCTGTTCGGCGCCATCTTCTCGATCTGGCTCAAATTTTTTGCTACCGGCCGAGAACCTTATGCAGTCGGCGGCAACGCCGAAGCTGCACGGTTGTCCGGGATTTCTGAACGAGCGGTAACGATCCGGGTCTTCCTCCTCAACGGGCTTCTGGTGGGAATTGCTGCTATCCTTTACGCCACAAACTTCACCGCGATCCAATCCAATGTCGCTCCGGGTTTTGAGCTGACCGTCATCACGGCTGCAGTAATCGGCGGTGTCAGTATCCTTGGTGGCACCGGAACCGTCATCGGTGCGCTGTTTGGAGCGATTCTTCTCCAGACCATCGGCACCGGTTTGGTTTTCCTGCATATTCGGGCGGAATGGTTCCAGGCGGTCCAGGGCGCACTCATCCTTCTGACCATTTTGCTCGACGTCTTTCGGAGGCGCCGCACGCCGGGCGCTTCCGTGGCGCTTGCCACCGCAGGAGGCGGCCGGGACGCGGCCTCTCCGACGCTTTTCGGTATCAGATGGCTGACCTTGCAAGAAACCCTGCTGTTCGGCGTTCTGATCATCGTCATGATCGTTTTGTCGCAGAGGTCCGATCGATTTCTCACCGGCGCAAATCTCATGAACCAAACCCGGTTCATGACCGAGGTCGCTTTGCTGGCGGTACCCATGACTTTCATCATCATTCTCGGCGGTATCGATCTTTCGGTCGGATCCATGCTGGCGCTCAGCGCGATCGCGCTCGGATTTTCCTGGCAGAGCTTCGGATTTCCGCTCTGGCTAGCGGTAATCGCCGCCATCGTGACTGGATCGTTTGCCGGGTTATTGAACGGCTTGGCCATCGTCTACTTGCGCGTTCCTCCGCTGATCGTCACTTTGGCCACCCTCGCCATCTACCGAGGTCTCTCATTGGGAATTAGCGAATCCCGCTCGGTCAATGGGTTCCCGGATGCTTTCACTTTCTTCGGTAGCGGCGAAATCTTCGGATTACCTGTTCAGGTATATCTTTTAATTCTGGTGCTGATCATTAGCGCCGTGGTGCTCGCCGCCACCCCCTTGGGTCGTTCGATCTACGCCATTGGCAACAATGAGACCGCGGCTCGTTTCGCCGGAATTCCGGTCAACCGGATCAAACTTTTTGCCTACACCCTGAGTGGTTTTATGGCCGGGATCGCTGGATTCATTTACACCTCCCGAGTTACTAGCACTCGAGCCGATGCCGCGACCGGATTAGAACTCGATGTGATCGCAGCGGTAGTATTCGGCGGCACTAGTATCGTCGGCGGCCGCGGCACCATCGTAGGCACCGCTCTCGGCGTCGTCACCATCGAACTCTTGAGGAATGGCCTACAACTGTCGGGCTTCCGCGGCGAGGCCACCGTCATCTTGATCGGAGCCGTTCTGATCATCTCGATTTTGCTAAATCAGCTGCTCGAAAAGTTTATCCGCTCGGGTCGCAGATTTACCAAACCCAACCCACCCCAGTCATCCACATGAAATCACCTAAACCCATTACCTTAGCCAATTCGATCCTCGCTTTGGCTACGGCTCTCAGCCTGACTGCGTTCGGCGCTGATACTGCATACAACGGCGGCAAGGCAACCAATCCGAAAGATTTGAAGGGCAAGAAAGTCGTCCTCGCCGACGTTCCGAAGCTCGTCGGCATCGGCTACTTCAACGCCACTGCGAAAGGAATCGCGGATGCCTGCGCTGAAATGACCAAGAACGGGATTCCGACCGAAGTCAGTACGGACGCGCCAACGGAAGGCGATATCCAGAAGCAAATTGAATTCATCGACAACGCGATATCCCGAGGCGTCGATGGAATCTTTTTTGCCGCCAACGATCCGGTAGCGATTTCGCCGGTCCTCCGGAAAGCATTGCAGGCCGGTATTCACGTGGTCGGTTATGACGCTGAATCCCAGCCCGATGCTCGCGAATGGTTCGTACAGATGTGCACCCCAGACGCTGTCGCCAAAGCCGATATCGATTGCTTGGTGGCTGAAATTGGGAAAAAGGCCGATTTCGCAATCGTGACGAGTTCTTTGACCGCGGCAGGTCAAAACGCATGGATCGCCGAAATTAAAAAATACATTGCCTCGGCCTATCCCGACCTGCATCTGGTAACGATCCTTCCCGCAGAGGAAGATCAGCAGAAGGCGTTTCAGGTGACTGGCCAAATCATCAAGGCATACCCGAACGTCAAAGGCATTATCGGTCTCTCCAGTGTTGCGTTCCCCGGCGCGGCCGACGCCATCACTCAAGCGGGTCTGATCGGCAAAATCGCAGTGGTCGGCCAGTCTACCCCGAACCAGATGAAGCCGTTTATCAAGAGCGGCGCCGTTAAGAGCGATGTGCTTTGGAACCCGGTCGACCTGGGTTATGCCGCCGCCTATGTGATGCGCGCTGTGATTGATGGAAAACTCAAACCCGGCGATACCGAGGTCGAATGCGGCAAGCTAGGTAAACTCAAAATCATCAACGGCAGCCAAGTCCTGCTTGGTCCTCCGACCATCTTCACGAAAGATAACGTCGATCAATTCGACTTCTAGGCCGCGCCTATAGAAACGGTCCGGCAGCCGCCGGATCCTTCCGCGGCCCAAGCAGCCCTTTGTCGGAAAGGCGAACAAATGTTCGCCTTTTCTGTTTTCAGTTAATCGTCGTCGTCCTCGTCCTCGATAGGGCTTGATTAGCCGACCCGCCTCCCAACAATCCGGGTGCTAATTCGTTCTTCGGTAATTTCGAACCGTCGTGCGAAACGGCTTTTCGAGGACGAGGACGACGACGAGTAAGAGCACGAATAGCTACCCCCCGCTTGGGCGGCTCCACAACTTCTCATCAATCACTTCTCACCTTCCTCGACCCAGGGATTCCTCTCCACGGCCGCAATCAGCTTATCGTAAAGGCCTTGCAATCCCTCGGAGATCACCCGTGTGCCGCCAAGGATCGGCATAAAATTATGGTCGCCTACCCAACGGGGCACGATATGAAGATGCACATGTGAATCAACGCCGGCGCCGGCTGCTGAACCCAGGTTAAATCCGATATTGAAGCCTTGGGCTTTCACCACGTCGCGAAGCAATCTTTGCGCGTAAAGAGCGAGATCCAGTAATTCACTGCGCTCCGCTGATGTTAGGGCTTCGAGATCTCCAACTTTCCGATACGGCACCGCCATCAAGTGCCCTACCGAGTACGGATAACGATTCATGATCAGAAACCCGCTCTTTCTCCGGTAAACCACTAGATGCTCGGCGTCATTAGAAGTCTGCGCAGCGGTCTCAAGGAAATCTCTGTCCTGATCGCGTCGTTCGAAATATTCGACCCGCCAAGGCGCCCAGAGCGACTCAACAAACTGCTTAAACTCTTCCACAGATCAATTCGTGCAAAGTGCTTAGGTTGTTAGGTGTTATGCAGCGATTTGGAGGAATCGTCCGGCCGCCGCCGGATCCGACATAGCCTTCTATTTACACCACTCATCTTTTCCAAAGCCTCGGCAACGCCGGATTCTCGCGATCCGCCCTTCGCGGAACAACGTATTTCACCCATCGACGGCTGAACAGGGACGCAGGTCAAGAAAGACTTCACAGCTGGCGAGGATCCGATTTCGCCAAGCGCTGTAAGAAACAAACATAACGCGGAGGGCTACGTCCGATCCGGCAACTGCCTGGCGCGCCCTCCCAATTCTTCGCTCAACGATTCTCAGGAAGCCGAAGACGACCGCTGAACATCAGATTGTTCCTGAGATGCGTTTTCGGTGGTCTCGCCGGTTTCATCCGGATTAAACTTCACCACGTTTAGCGGTAACTGAGCCAGGATGTCCATAAGACAGGCTGCATAGGGTACTTCGGGCGAAGGTGTATACTCGCGAAGCTCTTTAATTGCCTTGGCTAAGCTATCGGACTTCCACTCTTTACGGCCATGACCCAATAACTTCGCTCCTGTGTGCCAGGCAATGGCAATAAAAACCTCGGTTTCTTCCTCAAACCGCAGCTCAATCGAGCAGATTGAACGCTGCAGATAAAAGGCGCCGTCGTCTCGCGCTACCTTAACCTCACGATTGATAGAACAGCCGATCCTATTCACGAAGCAAACTCCTCCTGAGTACTGCTAAAATGTAAGCCGCTGTGCAATCTCCCCTCTCTCCCCGTTTCACCACCTAACCTGAACCACATCATAGGGTCAAATTGAGCGCATCGTAAGTGCCCAAATAGATAAATTCAATACTAATAATTATTTCAGCACTGGTACACCCAACTCCCTTAAAACTACTTCAGCCGCCCGATGGCCCGCTTCTATCTCTGTCAGTTGCAGAACTACCTCACCCATTCCCTGGATCATCGAGGCGCGCAAGGATTCATTGCTATATAATTCCCAGACTGCGTCCGTAATCGCTTCTGGACGCGCTTGATGTTGGATAAATTCTGGGATCATCGTGCGACCCGCCAAAATATTTGGCATGCCTAGATGTTGAACTCGAACTAGCAACCTTCCTGGAATAAACGTCAACCACGACACCTTATAAATCAGCACGAACGGAAATCGAAAAAAACTCGCCTCCATCGTGGCTGTGCCTGAAGCCACCATTCCCACTGCGGCACGCTGCATAAGGCTGGCTGCGTTTCCCACACTGATCGGTACTCCGATAAATCCGCACGCAGCTGCGATTTTTTCTATCAAAACTGTCATTTTCGCGGAAGCCGCTGATACCTCAAAGCGCATTTCCCGATCCCGCTGCTTTAACAATGTTGCGGCGGCTAACATCGCCGGAAGGATCCGTCGAACCTCTCGTTCGCGGCTACCGGGAAGTAAGCCAACTAACTTTGGATCCCGATTCGCCGAAATTCTCCGTGTTTCTAACTGCGCCAACATCGGATGTCCTACAAACTCCGTGCGAAGCCCACTTGCTTCGTAGAGCGGTTTCTCAAATGGGAAGATGCATAACATTAGATCTAGAAACCGCGACATCCTCGGAATCCGGCCCCGGTTCCAAGCCCACACCTGTGGGCTGATATAATAAATCTTCTTTCCGCGGAACCCTTTCCGATGAAGATAACGAGCGAGCCTAAGGTTGAACCCTGGATAATCGACAAAGATCACTGCACTTGGCTGCAATTCGATAATCTCACGATAAATCCGATAAAATTGCTCTCGGAAGTACGGGTACTTCATTAGGACGTCCCACAGACCAACAACTGCTTCCTGGGTCCAATCAAAGATGTGTGAGCCCCCCACTTCCCGCATCTTGGGGCCGCCGGCACCATAAAACTCGATATTCGGTGCCATCGCGAGCAATTCGCTCATCAAGACGGCGGCATGGCCATCACCACTGGACTCACCAGCAATAATGTAAAGCTTCACCACTATCAGTTGCCGTGAGGAGGGCTCAGCGCAAGAGAGAACCGGAGGCATGCCGGAACGACGGTAGGGATGAGCTCCCGCTCATCCGTCCGTCGCACAATCACCCGGTTGAGCTATGGCTGCTCTCATATTCACGGCATAACGTTTTGTGAAAGGACTTTATCGCGTGAAAGGCGTTCCTATACTGCGATCGATCGAGCGAGTGCCTGGGGGACTCATGGTGGTCCCTCTGCTGATTGGCGCGGTCGTCGAAACCTTCGCTCCTGGAACTTCCAAATTTTTCGGCTCGTTTACTGCAGCGTTATTCAACGGCGCATTGACTATTCTTGCGGTCTTTTATGTGTGCATGGGGACCACAATCGAGCTTAAAGCGACTCCGTACATCCTGAAGAAAGGTGGGGCTTTATTCATTACCAAAATCGCCTGCGCGATGATCTTCGGGATTATCCTGGGACGCTTGTTAGGCGAAAAGCCGGTAGCGGCGGGTCCCTTCTTAGGACTATCAACGCTCGCCATCGTTGCCGCGATGAACGACACGAATG
>Ga0210406_10003001_pt1 | contig 18787 bp, 13 predicted proteins | sample IncBWC30MmetaG_FD_155454 | JGI IMG/M metagenome (GOLD analysis project Ga0210406, IMG submission 155454) | Forest soil microbial communities from Barre Woods Harvard Forest LTER site, Petersham, Massachusetts, United States - Inc-BW-C-30-M | ecosystem: Environmental > Terrestrial > Soil >... | reverse complement strand
CGGCCGTCCAGGCTTAGCGACACCAATCCGGTCTGCGCCGGAACGGGCAAGGATTCGGGCCGCCTCACCCAAGCAAAGTTTCCCGCAATTGCGAAGGTGCCTTCGGATACCCAAATTTGGGGGATGCCGTCACGCGCAACCACTGCCGCAACGAGGCCATTGGCAGTCACTGCCGTCGGCCAATATTCCTGGTTCCCGGGAAGAGGTATCCACCCCTCCGCGTAGCTCACCCAGGTCTGCGTAAAGCGCCCACCGCTTTGATTAAGTTCCAGGCTCAGCCGACCCGGCCACGCACAAATTCGATTGCCTTCGCTACCGCCATCGGTATTCGCAAAGAATGGGCAGTGCCTAAACTCGTGCCCGTCCTGCACCCAAGCTTGCCAACCCTCGAGCTCTTTCGGTATCGGCAGCTCTTTCGGTACCGGCGATTGCGCCTGCGCAATGCCGTTGCACATGAGTCCCAATAGCACCGCTTGCGTCCATGCCAAGATTCTCACTGTGCACTCCAGTCGCCGGGCGGCGCTCCGCGCGTTATTTCTTCAGCTGAAACCGAACACCGAAAGCATAGCAGGAGTTAACCGGCTGACCGTCCTCGGTCGTCGCACGATAGTGCCCGGAGCCGGCCCGTGCCAACTTGAGTGCCCCTTCATCGAGTCGCGCGTTGCCACTGCCCTTCACGGTGGTCGGCTCGGAGGTGAGCCGGCCTTTCGCATCGACGCAGACTCGCACGGTGGAGATTCCCTGTTCTTCCAAATGAATCGAAAGCGACGGGTAGAAGTCGGCCGTCTCCGGAAATCCGGCGCCGGGCCCTCCCCCTACTTGCTGAACGACATGAATCGGTGTTTCGGGAGGTGGCGACGTCGAGTAGGGTTCCGAAGATTTCTCGACGACTTGTGTCGTCGCATCTTCTTCGACATCGATCTTCGGTGGAACATCTACAACAAGTTTCTGGACGTCGATCGTCCAGCCCTTCATTTCCATCGCCGGTGGCGGCGGCACCTTCTCTGGCGCTACAGGATTCACCGGGTAATTCTGCAAGTTCGGTGGTGTCGCCAACCCGTGTGTGTGCGAGAGCGTGGTGATCAGTACGTAGAAGAGCACGGCATGCAGCCCCGCAATCAAGAATAGCGTGCCGGAGCGAAGGGAGAAGTACCCGAAGTTTCGATCAGCGAGTGTGATAAATCCCCTGGCTGCCGCCGCCGAACTCGCCGCGGGAACTCGACTTCGCGGGTATTCACTAACAATCACCATGGTCGCCCAGCAGCAACCCAGCGCGAAGCGCAGTCTCGACCATTCCGAGGATCGAGACTCCACGTCCGCGAGCCACTCCTCTTCAAGCCTTGAGGATAAGGATTCCGGCGCTCGATGAGCCGCATGATGAATCAACCAATGGATCACGTCGGGTTGCAGCAATCGTTCGTTACGCTGGCTCATGCGAGTACTCCTCGATTAAAGCTTGCGAACACTTCGCTGGCCCGTCTCAGGCCTGCTGAAGTCAGTCGATACAGCCGACGGCGCGGCCTACCCAGGCTTGATGGATCGATGGATTCCCACTGGCTGGTAAACCAACCCGCAGATTCGAGTCGAAGAAGGATCGGATACAAGGTCCCCGATGCAATTCCGCAGCGTTGATGCACTTCCGCGCCCGCAAACCGCTCCGTCGGATTTTCCAAGAACACTTCCAAGACCCGAAGCGTCTGCAACGACATCCTGACATTGCCGTCTTTCTTACCCATAGTAGAAACTCTACATAGGGTATAAGATAAAAGCAAGCTGATGAGCGATGGACAGGAATTGAGCGGCGGCGCCACTGCATCGCCTCAAATCCCGAGACATCAGCCGGGGTCTCTTTTCTGATCGCGACCTTCACGGGACCGTTGGCGACATAATGCAGCCGGCGGTCTTGGCATAATTCTCCTTTCCCTCCCGTTAGTGAACCATCGCTCGAAACGCGCTCGCGTTGTAGCCGGTCGCATCACGGATTCGCGTTAGGGGTTATCCCTACAATTTTCGCGCCTGCAATGAAGCAGGCAATCGCGGAGTCATTGAATGATTCTCCTACGTGCATCGTGTTCTGCGCGCGCGTTGTTTGCCAAGGCTACGCCCGCGGTCGCGCTCAACCTGCTGTTCATCGCGGGCTTGGTCGCTGGATGTCACTCCTCGTCCGGATCATATTCACCGCCAACGGCGCAACTCACCGCCATCGCGGTGGGGCCGCCGGACAGCAGCGTTGCAATGGGCTTGAGGAGTCAGTTCACGGCAACCGGACTGTACTCCGATGGTTCAAAACAAGATGTCTCGTCACAGGTCATCTGGAGCTCTGCGAATGCGGCCTCGGCCTCGATCAACAACGCGGGGCTTGCGACCGCCGCCGGCCCAGGCTCAACCACGATCAGCGCGACGCTGGGAAAAATGTCCGGTTCGACAACCCTCAACGTGACCGCAGCAACTTTGGTGGTGATCGATCTGTCGCCTACAAACTCGATCATCGCCAATGGACTCACCACACAACTCGTCGCAGTCGGCGTCTACACGGACAATTCGGTGCACGACATCTCAGCGGCGGTCACTTGGAGTTCCTCCGTTACTGCCGTCGCGACCATCAGCAATACGCCGGGGTCGAATGGAATGATCACCACCGCCGGCGCCGGCTCGACGATGATCACGGCAACTCTCGGCGGCGTATCCTCATCCACCACTTTGGGCGTGACCTCCGCGACGCTGGTGTCGATCGATGTCACACCGGCGAATCCGAGCATCGCCGACGGTCTGACCGATGCGCTGCAGGCGACGGGTGTCTATACCGATCACTCGACACATGACCTGACGAGTTCTGTGACATGGACTTCTTCCGTTGCCGGCATCGCGTCGGTCAGCAACGTGCCGGGGTCGAATGGCTTGGCTACGACGTTGAGCCCCGGTTCAACAACGATCACAGCGACCTTCGGCGGAATATCCGGATCGACCAGCTTGACCGTGACTGCCGCGAGCCTCGTGTCCCTTGGCGTAACCCCCGTGAACACCAGCATCGCCAAGGGTCTTAAGCCCCAGTTCACAGCGATCGGGACCTACACCGATAACTCCACGCAGGTTCTCACCGCGCAAGTAGTGTGGAATTCTTCTGATCCGACAGTGACGACGGTGAGTAATGCGTCGGGTTACGAAGGACTCGGGACGGCGCTTGCTCCTGGTTCAGTTACCATCTCCGCGGCCTTGAGCGGCATGACCGGGTCCACAGTATTGACCGTCACGCCCGCAACGCTGGTATCGATCGGTGTAACACCCGCGAACCCGAGTATTGCCAATGGTCTGACCGGCCAGTTCATTGCGACGGGCGTCTATACAGACAATTCGATGCAGAACCTTACTGCGTCCGTGGCCTGGACGTCTTCCGATCCCAGCATCGCGTCAGTCAGCAATGCCTCTGCTTCCCATGGCCTCGCCACGAGCGTCAGCCCAGGATCGGTGAGTATTACAGCTGCCAGTGGCAGTGTGTCCGGATCGACCGGTTTAACCGTAACGCCTGCGTCACTTGTCTCGATCGCACTGATACCGGCCGACCCGAGCATCGCCAATGGCACCAAACAACAGTTTGCCGCCACCGGAACCTATACCGACACGTCGACGCGCGATGTGACGACGGCGGTGACTTGGAGCTCTTCTGACACGACCGTTGCCACCATCAGCAATGGGTCCGGCTCCAACGGACTCGCAACCTCGACGGGTCAGGGAACAGCTACGATCACCGCGGCGCTGGGCGCGATCGCCGGATCTACCGGATTGACCGTCACCCCCGCTGCGCTCGTCTCGATCGCGGTGATACCGGCAAACTCGAGCATTGCGAACGGCACAAGCCAACAGTTCGCGGCGACCGGAACCTATACGGACAATTCGACACAGCCGCTGACCACATCGGTGACTTGGAGCAGCTCCGCGACGACTGTCGCGGCCATCAGCAATGCTCCGGGTTCCAACGGATTGGCCACCTCGATCAGTCAGGGACCGGCTACGATCACTGCTACCCTGGGCACGATCTCTGGCTCGACAAACTTGACTGTCACGGCCGCCACGCTGGTATCGATCGCCATAACACCGTCCAGCCCCAGCATTGCCGACAGAACCACCCAACAGTTCACTGCAACCGGGACCTACACGGATAACTCGACGCAGAACCTGACGGCATCGGTGACCTGGGCTTCCTCCGATACGACGATGGCATCGATCAGCAATGCTGCCGGTTCGAGCGGACTGGCAACCGCCGCGGGCGTCGGCGTCACCTCAATCAGCGCGGCTTTAGGTACTGTGGCCGCCCCCGCCGCGACATTGACTGCCACCGCCGCGCCCGAATATGCATATGCGTCAAATCAATCCGACAATACAGTGTCGCAGTACCGTATCGGTGCCGGCGGCGCGCTCGCCTCGATGGGCACGCAAGCAACCGGTGCAGAGCCCAACGCGATAGCGATCGTGCCGTCCGGCAGCTACCTCTACGTGGCGAACTGGATTGACAGCACGCTATCGGAGTACAGCATCAATGCGGGCAGCCTGGCCGCAATCGGCACGGTGGCAACCGGAATCAACCCCGCGTCCATCACAGTCGACCCGACTGGCAGCTACGTGTATGTCGCGAACCTCGGAAGCAACAGCGTTTCAGAGTACGCAATTGGCGCCGGCGGCATGCTCACCACGATCGGTACAATGGCAGCCGGCAGCGGACCTGCGTGCATTACCGTCGATGTCACGGGTCACTACGTCTATACGGCGAATCAGAACAGCAACGACGTCTCGCAGTACGCGATCGGCACCGACGGTTCGCTCACTTCGATCGGGACGGTCGCGGCGGGTAGGCTTCCACAATCCGTCGCCGTTGACCCCACCGGCCGCTACGCCTACGTAGCGAACTACAACGACGGCACGGTATCGCAGTACACGCTCGGCACGGGCGGTGCGCTCACTTCTATCGGCTCCGTGGCCGCGGGCAACTCTCCTGAGTCCCTTGCGATCGACCCCACGGGCCACTATGTTTATGCGGCAAATCATGGCGGCAATACCGTATCGGAATATCAAATCGGTACCGGCGGTGCGCTGGTCGCCATCGGCACGATAGCGAGCGGCAGCGGCCCCTGGTTCACTTCCATAGACCCCTCGGGCCGTTATGTTTATGTGGCCAATTTCAACGAAAGCACCCTCTCGCAGTACACAATCGGCGCGGGCGGCACGCTCACGCTCATCGGCACCGTGGCAACCGGGAATGGACCCAATGCCGTTGACACCGGCTACTGATGGCGAAATCGTCGGCACCACTCCCTCCTCCTGGGCCTGCGGATCAGCCCAACTTCGACGGAAACGCGTCCATCAGCGGCTTGATAAGATCCAGCGGCAGCGGAAACACGATGACTGAGGATTTGCCGTTGCTGGACATGTCGGCCATCGTCTGCAGGTAGCGCAACTGCAGCGCCTGTGGCTGCTGCGACAGCATCGCGGCTGCATCGCGCAGCTTCTCGGCGGCCTGCATCTCGCCTTCTGCATGGATCACTTTGGCGCGGCGTTCACGCTCGGCCTCGGCCTGCCGTGCAATCGCCCGCACCATGGTTTCATTGAGGTCGACATCCTTGATTTCGACGTTGGCGACCTTGATGCCCCACGGATCGGTCGCCTCGTCCAGTATCGTCTGTAGCGTGCGGTTGATCGATTCGCGCTGCGACAGGATCTCGTCTAGCTCATGCTGCCCGAGCACCGAGCGCAGCCGTGTCTGCGCGAGCTGGCTGGTGGCCTGCAAGAAATTCACCACCTGCAGCACCGATTTGTCCGGTTGCACCACGCGGAAATACACTACCGCGTTGACCCGCACCGACACGTTGTCGCGCGAGATCACGTCCTGCGGCGGCACGTCCATCACGGTGATCCGCAGGTCCACTCGGATCATCCGCTGCACCACCGGAATCAGCAGCACCAATCCCGGACCCTTAGTGCCGGTGTAGCGGCCTACCGTCAGCACCACACCGCGTTGATATTCCGGCAAGACCTTGACCGAGGCAAACAGCAGCATTGCACCGAGTACTACCAACACACCGACAAATGTGAACATGACAATCTCTCCTGTGTATCGCCTCATGAAGCTGTCGAGGTCGCCGTGTTTCGCGTCTGTAGGAGCGGGCTCGCCGGCGGCGGCTTCACACCGGCGCAACCCAAAGTAGCAGGCCCTGCCGACGCACAATACGTGCACGCGCGCCGACCGGCAGCGCGCTCTCGCAGCGTATGCGCCAACGTTCGCCATGCACACTCGCCCAGGCTTCGCCACCGGCGGCGATCGGCTCCAGCAACTCTGCCACTTCATTCAGCAGCGCGTCGTCACCGATGAACTGGCGCGCATGGCGCGCGCGCAACACCAGCCGCACGATCAACGCCAACAACCCGGCAGCGCACACCGCTATGCCGGCGATGACGCCTAGATTGACGCCGTAGCCCGGGACCCCGGTATTCATCAGCATTACCGAGCCCACTACGAAGGCGATCACTCCGCCGATACCGAGCGCGCCGGCCGATGACGTGACTACCTCGGCCGCCAACAGTCCGATGCCCAGCGCCATCAGCGCCAGCCCCGCGTAGTTCACGGGCAGAAGCTGCAGCGCGTACAGTCCGACCAGCAGACAGATGCCACCGGCGATGCCCGGCAACAGCACACCGGGATGTGTCGCCTCCAGGAACAGTCCGACGATGCCGGCCAACAACAGCAGGTATGCGATGGTCGGGTTGGTGATGATCGCCAGGAAACGCGAACGTGCATTCGGCGGGTAATCGCGTACTGAGACTCCCTTGAGCTGCAAGCTCACCGTGCGATCGCCCAGTTTTACGTTGCGCCCATCCGCCCTCGCCAGCAGGTCGGACACGTCGGTTGCCACGAAATCGATCACGTGCTGCTCCGCCGCTTCGCTGGCGGTTAGCGTGGCCGCTCCGCGCACTGCCTGCTCGGCCCACTCGACATTGCGCTCGCGTAGTTGCGCCAGCGAGCGGATGTAGGCGATCGAATCGTTCAATATCTTGTTCGACTCGGTATCGCCGTTCTCGACCGATGGTGCCTGCGCCGGAGGCTTTTCTGCGGTGGCCGGCTGGTCGCTGATTTTCGGGAACGGCATCGGCGTGCTGCCGCCCAGGCTCACCGGCGTGGCCGCACCCACATGCGTGGCTGGCGCCATCGCGGCAATCTGCCCGGCGTACAGGATGTACGTGCCGGCGGAAGCCGCGCGCGCACCGCCGGGCGCCACAAAGACCAGCACCGGTACCTTGCAGGCCAGCATACCGGCGATGATTTGCCGCATCGATTCGGACAGCCCGCCCGGGGTATCCAGGCGCAGCACGATCGCCACCGCGCCGTCGGCCACGGCATGTTTCGAGGCGTCGTCGAAGTATTCAGCCGCCGCCGGGCCGATCGGACCATCCAGCGCCAGCTGCGCCACCATTCCAGCGGATGCCAAGTGATCGGCGACCGGTGGCGTCTCAGCAGCGCAAGCCACACGTGCCGACATCATGCAAAGGGCCGCGGCCCAGGATATCCACAGCCAACGCGACATCACGGCGACCTCCGGATTACCTCAGCGTCGAGGAGGATAGAGTACGCCTCCCCGAACCGGGAGCATGGAATTGAATCATGTCGTTAATCTTGGGGTTGGTCCCTGTCACGGAGGCAACGCGCGATCCGGTATCGTTCGCACCACCACGGTGACGTGGACCATGGACCGGCCACAGGCATCCGTTCACGCGCAGTCAGCGCCCGCCGCTAACGGTTAGACGAGCATCTCATACCTGTACCAGCCCGATGCTAACCCGCGGCCGGGACCGGTTCCGGCGTTGGCTTGGCTGTGTAGGGTCTAAAGGTTAATGCGATCAAGAAGGCGCCGATACCTATACCCCACGCACCGATGTAGAGCCATCCGTAACCGGCGAAAGTGTCGTATATCAGACCTCCAGCCAGCGGGCCGGTCGCCATGCCCAGACTACCGGCCATTGTTGTTCCGCCGATGATCGTCCCCATCATCCGCAGCGGGAAATTTTCGCGCGCGAGTACTGCATAAAGAGGCATTACACCGGCGTAGATAAAACCAAACAGGGCCGCCACCGCGTAAAACGCGCTCAACTCACGTACGAAGAAATATGCCAGTGCGCCGAACGCCTGCAGCAGCAGGCCCGAGACCAGAACGCGTTTTGCTCCAAACCGGTCGCCGAGAAAACCGAACGCGACACGACCGCCCAGCCCCGCCAGCCCTTCCACGCTGTAGATCGAAACAGCAGCAACTAGCGGTATCCCGCAACTTATTGCGTAGCTCACCGTATGGAAAATTGGACCGGAATGCGTGGCACAACAAAAAAAATTCGTCAGCAGCAGCGTGATGAATTGCGGCGATCTAATTGCCTGCCCTAAAGTGATCCCTGATTGCGGCTCTTCGTGTGTGGCAAGGACGACATTTTCGGATTCCAACGCCGGTGGGCGACGCACCAGCAACGCTACCGGAATCATCACGACTGCGACGAGTGCGGCGAGGATTTGGAGGGACGTTCTCCAATCGTGGTCGGTAATGAGCCGCGCCGCCAATGGAGACATGGTCATTGGCGCCATTCCCATGCCGGCGGAAACGAGAGACACAGCCAGGCTGCGATGTGTGTCGAACCAGCCCGTCACGCAAGCCATCATGGGCGCAAAGATGGCCGCTGTCGCACCGCCGAGCACCACGCCGAAGATCAGCTGAAACTCAATAAGCGATGTCGCCCGGCTCGCCAGCGCCAGAGCTGTGGCCAAGACACTGGATCCGATCAGCACTATCAGGCGCGGACCGAAGCGGTCTGACAGGTTTCCCCAGATGATGCTTCCCAATGCCATGGCGAGAAAACCGAAGGTCATGGCGCTGGATACGCCCGTGATGGACCATCCGGTATCCCGTGAGATGGGCCGAAGAAAAACAGGCAGTGAAAACATGGCGCCTATTGCGACGCAGCCCAAGAGGCCACCGGCCGCAACTATCACCCAGCGATAGCGAGATTTGGTCATTTTGTGTTTCCCATCCAACCGTTCCGGCTAATTGTAACGACGAGCGAGAACAGTAATATCGACCGACAGGCGTAACACCCCTCGAATGAATCGAGATAATGACCCTAATTATCTGAATTTTAACAAGACACTAAGATGATTGGTAGCGGAGGAATGATCCGGCGTGCTCGTCTGAAAGCGCGACGGTTGCGGTTCAGCGCGGTTTATCCGTTGCTTTCAATCGTTTGAATGTCATCACCCAATTTGTTTCCCAGGTCTTGCCTTCATCATCTGAGAATGTCTGTTCGAATCGTGCCGAATCCGGCGTGATGTCCATGAAACTGTTTCGAACAAGAATCACTCTGTCATTGAATGGTTCCTGATCGACAAATACACCACGGCCATTTTCAAACTCTCCTATCGTGGGTACGCCCAGAATGCCCGTCTTGCCATTGGCCCAGTTGAGGCTCCATTGATGAGATTGCGGATTGTAGAGACGTAAGCCAACACCCTCGATATGACCTGCCGGACCGTCGGCCGTGAGCTCGAACAGATTGGCGTGGCCATTCAAAATCTCTCGGACGAGCGAAATACCGTCATATTCGACCCAGGTAGTGGAACCAGTTAGCGGATTTTGGAGGCGCGATATGTGCGTCTTCCAGGTACCAATACTGAAGTCGAAATCGTGTTGCCCGTCTCGCGCTGCCCCCCGATTTTGAGGTCCTGTTTTTTCGGATGCCACTGGAGATGTTTGTGGAAATGCCGGAGGAGATTGCACGAGATAGCCAAGCACGGTTGATAGAAAAACGGTTCCTACACGCTGAAGCGATTTCATTTTTGCTCCCAAGATTAATGACTCAACTCGTACCACGGCCACGCAGCTCCACTTTCCGCCGAAAAGTACGGCAAGGCGCTTGTGTGCCGATACTCTGCTGGAAGGACGGCCTATCCTGAAGGGCCACTTTCAAACAAAATAGTTGGGCCACTCTCAGTTGCCGCGCGGCTGATGCAAAGGCAGTGTGAACTGGATGGTCGCACCGCGAGCTACATCGGGCACAGCCCAGATGCGTCCCCCGTGAAGTTCGATGATGGAACGGCAGATCGACAGGCCCATACCCATGCCACTGGATTTAGTGGTGAAGAAGGTATTGAACAGCCGATCCGCGCTATCAGCGGAGAACCCAACGCCGCAGTCTGTCACCGTGACTCGCACTTGCTGTGCGTCATCTTGCTCCGACCGGATCACGAGCTCGCGCGCTCGATCCGTAATCGGTTGCATTGCTTCGATGCCGTTGATCACCAGATTGAGGATCACCTGCTGCAGCTGAACTCTATCGGCGAGAATAACGGGGAGCGCGCTCGCGTATTCAACGCGCAGCGCCACCCGGGAGCTGAGTAGCTCATGTTGCACAAAAATTAGCGCCTCACCCAGGGCTTCATTGAGATTAAGCGGCTCCATTTTCGTGTCGGTCTTTTTCGCAAGCGCACGAACGCGCCGAATGACCTCACCCGCCCGAGTGCCGTCCCGCGCGATCCTCTCGAGGGCGGCGTGCGCTTCGTTCATGTTGGGCGGGTCGCAATCGAGCCAGCTCTGGCAGGCCTCGGCATTGATGAGGACGCCGCCCAGTGGCTGACTGACCTCGTGCGCGATCGAGGCGGTCAGCTCGCCCAGACTGGTCACACGCATCACGTGCGCAAGGTCGCTCCGCGTTTTGTGAAGCTCAAGCTCCGCCAGTCGGATCGCGGTGACATCCATCACCGCACCCACGAAGTCGACTTCGCCTGCCTCATCTCGGAAGGCACGGGCCACGACGTGAATATGTTTGACCCTTTCATCCGGCATCCGCAATCGATATTCATGGGCAAAATCCTGCCCTTCGTGCGATGCACGCTCCAAGACCTGCCGGAAGGCGGTAACATCGTCCGGGTGAATCCGGAGTTGCAGCAGTTCCATGGTCGGCGTGGTCGCCGGGTCGTACTCAAAGATGCGGAAAGCTTCCTCTGTCCAGTATGTTTTACCGCTGGACGGGTTCCAACCAAAACTGCCCGTATGACTGAGTCTCTGCGCCTCGCTCAAATAGGCTTCACTGCGCCGTAGCCTCTCTTCGGCCCGTTGGCGCTCGCTGTTCTCCTGCTGCAGGGAGGCTATCAATGCGAACGCTAGAATGACAAACGTGATGCCTGCAACCACCAGCGCCAGATTGGTTTGATCGAGACTTGCGTATGTCCGGGCCTCGTCAAGCGGGCCGTGAACGGCAAACGTGGTCCCTCGCATCGCCGAGTAGTGCATACCGGAAATCGCCAGGCCCATGACGACGGCGGCAACGAACTTTTGTCCAAGATCCGTGGTTCGGAATGCCAGCCATAGTGCCGCCGTCGACGCGCCGATCGCTATGAGCAGGGAGAGCGTAACGAATAGAAAGTCGTAGCTGATCTCGGCGTGCTCCCGCATTGCCGCCATGCCTATGTAATGCATGGCGACAATCCCAAGGCCCATGAAGACGCCGCCGAATACGAAGGAAAGCGGCAGCGCGCTCTGACGATTGATGAAATAGAAGCCGGCGCCGGTTACGAGGATCGCCACAACGAGCGAAAGCGTGGTCAATCCGATGTCGTAGGACATTGGTGTCGGCATGTTGAAGGCGAGCATTGCGATGAAGTGCATCGACCATATCCCGCCACCCATTGCGATCGCGGCCGGCACCAGCCACATCCGAGGCGCATCTCCTCGGGTGGCAGCCACGCGCCCGCCGAGATCGAGGGCGGTATACGATGCAAAAGCGGCGACCAGAATGGACAGCGCGACCAGATGCGGATTGTATGTTCCGGTAACTACCATCGGTACGGTCCCAATTTTGGAAAGAGACCTGTGGACGACGCGCCTGCGGATGGCAAGGTACATCATTCCGATCTCCGGGGCCATCGGCTCGACCGACGATACGAGCCCGTTCGCGGTCCGATTTCGCGAGCCATACATGACGTTGATCGCCGACCCAGGCGCGTTCGCCGACAGCATCGCGCCAAAAAGAAGCGGCCCCGAAGGGCCGCTCGTGGATCGAGGCAAAGAATACTTAGAATTTTGCGGTAAAGGCCAGATAGAGCTGCCGCCCCAGCTGATCGTAGGTTGGGAGCGAGTTGGCAGCACCGGAGGCCGCGACATTGGAGGCCACGATCGGCGGATCTTTGTCCAGGACGTTGTTGACACCCGCGCGAATTTGCAGTGCGCTGAGGACTCGCCAGCTCGCCGACAGATCCAAGTAATTCATGCCCGGCATGCGCGCGTCGAAAGTGTCATATTTTCCGTTGGAAAGTCCGACTTGGCTCGTGTTGGAGTCCAGGGTGACCGGTCCGATGAAGCGCCAGAGGGCGGAGAACTCCACATTCCAGGGGGTCTCCCACGTCGCGCGCAGGTTGTGCCGCCAGCGGGGATTGACCGTTTGGCATGACGGTCCGTACAAGCCTACGCAGTCATAGGCAGGTGCGCCCGGATACTGGATCGTGATGTCCGAGAGCAAATCCGACCCCGCGAACACATAGGACATCGATCCCAGATTCATGGGAAGAGGATGTTTGTAGGCAGCCTGTACATCGATGCCCTTGACGACGACCGCACCCACATTGAGATTGGTTTGTACGATGTATCCGCCGGTGGCCACGCTCGACCCCGAGATTGAGCCGGTCGAAGTCCGCACGATCAAGGTGCAGAAGGTGGGATCGCCCGTATCGAGACAGCGCTGCAGAATCGTCGGCGCTGAAAGCACATTGATTTCGTCCCGGACGGTGATGCGGTAGAAATCCAGGCTACCTGTGAGATTCGGGATGAAGCTCGGTGCAAAGTTGAGACCGATGGTGATCGATTCTGCCTGCTCGGGCTTGAGGCCTACATTGCCGCCCTGCAACTGCCCGCACTGCAGCGCCACGCACTGTTTGATGGTACCCGTGTAGACGCCGCCGACGCCGCCATTGCCATACTCGGCCGCCGATACACCGGTGCGTGCGCAATCGGCGAACGATCTGGTAGCAGGAATCACCGCGCCGGTGGTCGAGTCGACAGTGGGCGCGCAGGGATCGATGCCGGGAGAACTGATGCCGCCGAAACTCTGCGGGGTATACAGCTCGAGTACGCTCGCGGCGCGAATTGCTTTCTGATAGCCCGCGCGGAGGCGCAGATCGGAAACCGGTGCGTACTGCACCTCGAACTTGTAGGTGTTCACCCCGCCCGAAAGATTGTAGACAGAATGGCGAAAGCCCGCGTCGAACACCAGATCATCGACGAAAGTCTGCTTTTGCACGAGCGGTGCGCGCAACTCGATGAATTCCTCCTTCACCGCCGTGCTGTTGTCAACCGCCACCGACGCGCCCCCGAAACCCGACAGCAAACCGCTGATCTCAGTGCCGTCCGGTTGAAAGTTCAGATTGTCGTTGCGATGTTCGGCGCCGACGTTGACGCCGATCCCGTCGTTCGCAAGCGGCGACTTGATGCCGTACTTGCCTAGATCGCCGGTGATGTCACCGTGAATGATCCGCTCGGTCACGGAACCGTATGAAGTGCCCGTCGCGTTGAGGTAGCTCAGTGCCGCCTGCGTCACGCCGCCATTCTGAAAAATGTTCCAGGGCACGCAGGGGGGACCGCTGATGCAAACCGGGCCGGTGGATCCGTTGGTCACCTGCAGTGCATTGTCGATCGAAGTGTAGCTCAGATAATGCTGGTTCGCGTTGTACAATGTGGTGTAGTAATACGAGGCGTAGGCATCGTAGTTCCACGCACCGCCGAATGCGCCCGTCGCCCCCCCCACGGCGCGGTAATTGGTGTGGTCCCAAAAGGAATTGCGACCGCCGCCCTCGATGTTGCGCCGACCAATATTGATATTGGCGCTCGCCGAACCGGGTGCGGCCGTATCGGCGGCAATCTGTGCGGGTGTGCAAATGATGCTGCGTTCTTGCGCACTCAGCAACGGATTGCTGCAATTGATGTTGAAGTTGCCATTCCCGGTCGGGTCGGTGGGATTCTGCTGGAACAATCCCGAGGGCGCGATGACTTCGGTCGTCTTGTCCTCCATGAAGCCGAACTCCGCGTAGGGTTTCACGTAGTCGTTGATGTCGTAGTGCGCCATGAAGCCCGCGTTGTAGCGGTCATCCTCGCGCGACATATAGATGTATTGCTGGGAGTTGAAGAAAGCCGGCGGCACCGATCCAGGCTGAGGGAAAGGCAAGAATTGGTTGCCCACCACGGAATAGTTAGTCGAGCCAACCCCAAAGAGGTTCGAATTGGACGAGCCGAAGCAATGGGCGCCGGGTCCGACCGTGTTCAGGTTCAGCTGACAGCCGCCGAAATCACGCTCGTTGCTGGCGATGGGATCCATATGCTGATAGCTGAGGTACGCGGTGACATTTCCCCGTCCATCGGCGAGATTTGATCCCATCAAGAGATTGAAGTTCTTGCTGCGCCCGTCATGCTCGGATCCCGTCACGGGGGTGTCGCCTGAAGCGGTTTGCAGACCATTGAGCCAACCCTCGTGGTTCTCGTGCCAATATTCGCTGATCTGGCCATCGATCTGAATGCCCTCGAAATTCTTCTTCATGATGAAGTTGACGACACCCGCGATCGCATCGGAGCCGTATACGGCCGACGCACCGCCCGTAACGACATCCACGCGCTCGACCAGCGCGAGCGGAATCTGATCCAAATCGGGCGACGGGTTGGGATTGGCAGTGTTGGGGTCACCGGTGCCGAGACGCCGGCCGTTCACCAGCACCAACGTACGCTGCGGACCGAGGCCGCGAAGATCGGCGGTAGCGACACCGCCTGGTGTATTGAGGCCAGACGACGTGTTGCTGAAATCCGTTACTGAGTTCTGGAAGTTCTGCGGCAATTGATTCAACAGGTCGATGGCGTCGATCTTGCCGCCTTGCTGAATTTCCTTGGCAGTCACTACCTGGATCGGGCTGGTGCTGACTTCGTTCGGCGCCGCGATGCGCGATCCCGTGACGATGATCTCCGTGATGGCGGCATCGGCTCCCGCCGCCGCAACGGGAGTCTGTTGTGCGAAGGCAGGCATTTCTACGGCTATGCACACACACACCGACAGGCTGATTGTGAATCGCTTCACAACGGATCTAACGCCAATTGACTTCCCCATTCTCATTTTAGTTCCCCTCGAAAGTGGGCTCCATATGTGACATATGTGGCAGCGTGCTTGCAGGCGCGAACTCTCGTTGTGTTATCGCGACATGAACTTCAAGCAAACGTCTCTCTAATTCGGTGGACGATAGCCGCCCGCCAGCTAATGAGAATGAAAAAGGGATGAATGCCGCCGGCAGCGTGATGAAGGCTGCTGGCAAATGAGCGAAACTCGGATGTGCTGTCTGCGCCGTCCTTGAATGCGCGAGCGGTTGCTGACCGGGAACCGTTACCAGCCATTGACAGTCCGGTCATCTCGGTTAATACTTTCCTATATGGTGAACTCTCAAGAGCGGCTGGCCCGTACCTTCATGGCTCTGGTCGATCCGACGCGGCGTGCGATTCTGGCGCAACTTGAGCGCAGGGACGGCGCGTCGATCAGCGAGCTGGCGAAGCCTTTCACGATCCGGCTGCCGGCGGTGATGAAGCATATGGACGTGCTGGCGAACGCCGGGCTCGTCACCCGCTCCAAATCCGGCCGCACGGTGACAGTGCGGCTGAGGGCTCAGCCGATGCGCGAGGCGATGGAATGGCTGCGGCGCTACGAACGATTCTGGTCGAACAGTCTCGACCGGCTTACGACCTATGCCGAGAGCAAAGAGGCCGAAGCGCGAAGGAAAGGCCGATGACGAGTGTCACTCTGGTACGCCGCATCAGGGCGCGGCCGCAGATCGTATTCGATGCAGTCACGACCGCCGAGGGAATCGCGCATTGGTGGGGTCCCGACGCGGGGCCGGTGCTGGTGGCGGAGTCCGATCCGCGCGTCGGCGGCCGCTATCGTGTGCGCTTCCTGCGTATGCTCGACAGCACGGAGTACGAGAGCAGCGGGGAGTTTCTCGAAATCGTACCGCCGGAGCGGGTCGTCATGAGTTGGCGCTGGAAAGGCGGCGTGCCGGACCCTGGCGAGTCGCGGGTCGAGATCACGATCAAGACCGTTGCCGAAGGCACGGAACTTACCTTCGTCCATTCGCAACTGCGTGATGAGGAAGCGAGGCGCAGCCATGAAGGGGGTTGGGCGGGCGCGCTCGACAAGCTTGAAGCGTATTTAGCGGTGAGATCAGAGGGCCGATAAAGTAGGGAGAAACGAGCCATGAGAGAGAGAGCAATGTCGCGCCGGACGATGCTTGGGGCAGGTGCTTGCGCACTGGCCGCCGCAACGGGCATCCCGCCAAGTGTCAGCGCGCACTCAGAGAAAGCGCTGAGTCCGAAAAATGAAGAGACTATCCGCAAATATTATGCCGCGTGGGAATCGAAGGACTGGCATGCAATCGACGCGGTGCTGGCGGAAGACTTCACATTTTCAAGCCCACTCGACGACCCCATGAGTAAAAGCGCCTTCAAAACAGGGTGCTGGGACACACAGGTTGCTTATATCAACCGGTTTGACCTGAAGCAGGTGGTTGGGACGGACAACGAGGCACTTGTAATGTACGTCTGTCATACCGCGAACGGAAAAACGTTCCGGAACGTGGAATATTTTCAGCTTCGACATAACAAGGTGAAGGCCGTCGAATGTTACTTCGGTGGGAAATCCAGTTTTCCATCTGCAGTGAGCACCGACAAGGGGTAACGCGGTGTTATCCCACCGATTTCTTTAGGCAACAATGGTACTGCGCATGGTGATCTTCTTCTCAATCACGTCCGAGCACACACGTGAAAATATTGATCGTAGATAACCATGCACATGCGCGAGATAGCCTGACCCGGCTGTGTGAGCGCAGCGACGATATACAAGTGGTCGGCGAGGCCGCCTGCGGCAAGGTGGCTATTGACGCGGCGGGTACACTTAACCCGGACATTATGTTCCTCGATGTGGAGTTACCGGACATGTCCGGCTTCGAGCTCCTGCGAGCGGCGACGGCGAGTCCCCGTCCTTTAGGCATCATGGTTTCGAACTGCGCCGATCACGCAACCCGCGCCTTCGAAGAAGGCGCATTCGATTACCTGGTGATGCCCGTGGCGGCAACTCGCTTCGAGCGAGCAATTGATCGAGCCCGTAATCGACTCAACCACGCGGAACCGGGAAGCGGCGGTTTTTCTTCGGATTCATCACAGCTCGGTCGCACGGCGTCGGTTCCACCACGGTATTTGGTGGGTGAGCGACAGCGGAAACTGTATCCGCTCGATCCAAAGTCAATCGACTATATCGAGGCCGACGGCAACTATGTAACCCTGCGCGCCGGCAAGGTGGAATACCTCAGCCGCGATTCGATCAAGCATCTATCGATGCAGTTGGCGGAGGTTGGCTATATTCGAATCGCGCGGTCACTGCTGGTGAATGCCGCTGCGGTGTTGTATGCCGAACTGGCAGGTCATGGAACATTCGCTTTAACTCTCACCTCCGGCGTTTGCCTGCATTCGAGCGCTGCCTACCGCGATTCAATTTTGCGCATTATCCCGCTGCCGGGCTTGTCGAAGCGCTACGGGGGCACGGCGTCGTAGGGGGCCAATGGACCTATCTCAGAAAGGGATGGGTCTATCACGATGGCAGCTCGATTCATCCCAAAGTGGCTCCGCCGGTTTGCGGTGCTGCTAATTTTGAGGGATGAGACTGGCTGATCGTATCGCGCAATGTCGCACTCCGTTCATCGTTGAGAACACGAAGGACGGATCTATCACGCATTTGAAAGGTGCAGCCGCATTCGCCAACGACATCAACAGTTGTGCAACGCGATATGTCCTGAGCGATGAGCTGGCGAGTTTGTGTACAGCGCTCGCCTATTCAAAAGGCGCGAGAACACTCGCCTGTGCAGATCTTTTGCACGTACCGGCAGAGCATGTATGGGTCGAATGGGCCGAAGCGCCCTGGCGAAACGAGCTTGCACGTTACGGTTTCAAAAGTCCTGATGACTCGCCCAACTCGGGTCGGCGGGGCGTCTTCATTCAATCCACTCCCCAAGGGCGCCGCGGCCTGTTGAGAACGTTCTGGGTAGACGGCGAGTCGGAATTGGATGTGCTCTCCAGCAGTATGGAAGCTTACTTTGATTTTGATGCACGAGAAGGCGAGGATCCGGAAGTCTTCGGCCGGCAACAACGATCTTCAATTTGCGTATCGGATAATGCAGTCGGCGATGCGGATCTCTTGCGGCGCTGCTTTCGATTCCGTTTCGAGTGCTCCTGGCAAGATTACTACGAGAGGGCACAGTTGACGTCTGCACAAGCCACCGCCCTCGCTCGTCACGCGCTGGGTACGATAGCGATCGATATACCTGTATTGTTGGCCTTCTTTTTGCTCCTTGCGACTCGTCCAGGTCTGCCGCGTCGACCTCTGATGCTCGAGCGTCTCAACAAAGCGCGGGCAAGGTCCGGAAAGGCGGCGCTTCTGGAACAAATCGAAGTCTTTGCCCCTCTTCTGCCGGAGTACAGATCCGGCGGTCGCAGCGCTTCTGAGGCATCTCGACGATCGCGTAGGCTTCATCATGTGCGAGGCCATCTTGTGCGGCGTGGCAGTATGCTTTTCTGGCGAGTGCCGCACCTGCGCGGCAATGCGCGGGCCGGAACCATTCGGGCCCGCACGGTCACCTGGCAGCTCGATCCATCGGTTCCCTCGTCGCATATCAGTGCTTGAGACTAATTCTCTTGGT
>Ga0210406_10003000_pt1 | contig 18788 bp, 14 predicted proteins | sample IncBWC30MmetaG_FD_155454 | JGI IMG/M metagenome (GOLD analysis project Ga0210406, IMG submission 155454) | Forest soil microbial communities from Barre Woods Harvard Forest LTER site, Petersham, Massachusetts, United States - Inc-BW-C-30-M | ecosystem: Environmental > Terrestrial > Soil >... | reverse complement strand
AGCCTCGCTCTGCGCGACCGCTGCATCCGGCTCGTGGCCTGGAACGTCCGGATAAGCTGGCGGTCCGCCAGCGCCGCTGATCGCGAGCGCGAACGCATCGGCCACCGCCGGGTTCATCGCCGTATCGCTGGCCGCAGCGATCGCGTCCGCGGTTGCGCCCGCAAGCCCCTTGTTGAAATGCAGCGAAACGCCCCGATGCTTAGCCGCCGCAAAAAGGGCCTCGGCCAGTCGCTCGCGCTGATCGCCCGCGAGCAGCGACTGGGGCAGCCAGACGGATTGGTATGCGTGCCACACCCGCCCCGCCTCTCCGAGGTTGCTCGCCCAGAAGATATTGTCAGCCGGCGCGCCTGGACGGTCGTCCGAGATGACCAAGCCGGGAGCCGTCTTGAGCGCGGCGGGGTCCCAGAAGCGGCGCGCCGGCTCGCTGATGATCCTCGGCGCCGAAACAATGCTGAAATCCTGCCCGGACGCTGAGACCCAATCGAAGAAGGGACGCCACGTCGCCTCGGCCTGTTGCTGGTCGAGGCCTTGGAGCACCATGAAGATCGACAGAACGCCGTCCGGGGCGAAGCCAAGCTGCTCGCCCCAGTGCGGATTGAAAAGCGCCTGTGCGTAGAATTCCATAATCTTCGAGATGAGGCGCCGGTAGGCCTCGTCGGACGAGGCCTTTATGGTCGCGAACACGCCGCCTAAGAATTCCGGCAGCGCGTGCGTGAGCAAGGTCACGCGGGTGACGACGCCGAACCCGCCGCCGCCGCCCTTCAGCGCCCAGAACAGATCCGGATTCGAGCAGGCGTTGGCAATTCTGACCTCGCCGTCCGCGGTTACGACTTCCGCCTCGATGAGGTTCGCTCCGGCCAGCCCATAAGCCTTCGACCAGCTGCCGAAGCCGCCGCCCAGCACCAGCCCGGCGACGCCGACCGTCAAACAGCCGCCGCCTTGGACATAGCGGCCCGCTTTGACGGCAACTTCGTTGTAGGCATGTCCCCAAATCCCGCCTGGCTCGATCGACACGGCTGGTTGCGGCTGAGCGCTCGCCGCGCAGCCGGCGCCGACGAAGGCGTCGTGCGTGGTGATCGCGTTCATGTGCCGCGTCCAAATGAGAAGCGAGTCGGCGGCGTTGGATGTCCCTTGATAGCTGTGGCCACCGCCCTTCACCACGAGCCGCAGATTGTTGGTTCGCGCGAAATTGACCGCGGCGACGACATCTTGCGTCGTCTTGGCGGCGACGGCGTAGACGCTCGGTTCCGACGTCCACGCCCCGACCCAGCCAAGCGACTGGGTGAGGCCGACCTCGTCGCCGAGGTAGTAGGGATTCTTGAGCTCCTTGAACAATTGCTCGCAGCTCGCATCAGGCGATCCGCCGACGCAATCGGCGAGCGGCGAGCGCACCTTGATAAGGCGTCCTCCCACGTCGTGATCGAGTTGATTCCAGCTCGCTTCTGACGGCCATTCAGGATCGCCGAGACGGACACGCGCTTGCGGCTGGGTCGCAGCCGACGCGCCGCGCGCGAGACCGCTCATGAACGGGAGTGCCGCGGAGATCTTGAGCAGATGCCTCCGACTCAGTCGCTTCCTCATTGTCTCGCTCCATAGCCGCCGGACAGCCGGTTTCTAGCCGCTTCGCCGGAGGCGATTCAAGCCGCCCCGGCGCGCTCGATCTCGGCTGCGAGCACGTCAGGCAATTCGATTTCGGTCGCGGCGGCGCGTCGCCCGGGAATATGAACGCCAAGCTTGGCGAGCCGGTCGAGCTGGAGTCTGAGGCGTTGTGGAAAGTCCGGCGCGAGCAAAGCCGGCGTGATCGCGATGACAAGGAGGCCAGCGCCGGGTGAGCGGTTTCCCGAGATGAACGAGGGCGCGTCGAGCGCCCAGTTCGCGCCTGCGAGGCCCGCAGCCATGACCTCCACCATGAGCGCGATGTTGGCGCCGCGCGCGCCGCCGAAAGCGAGAAGCGCGCCGCGGAGAGCCGCGTGCGGATCGGTGGTTGGCTGTCCATCGGCGTCGACCGCCCAGCCCGGGGGCAGCGTCTCCCCTCGTTCCGCGTAGTGTCTGAGTTGAACAAAGGCGGTCGCACTGGAAGCCTGGTCAATCAGCAGCGGCGCCCCCTCATCCAGCGGCGCCGCGAAAGCGATCGGGTTTGTGCAATAGACGGCCGTCCTGGCGCCGGCGACCGTCATCAGCGCCGGCCCGCTTGTCGCGGCGAACGCGACAAGGCCAGCCTCAGCGAGACGACGCGGATAATAGCCGAGCTCGCCCGTGGTGTAGCTCCCGTTCTGCGCGAACAGCGCGATCCCGAAGGTCTGCGAGCGCTCGCAGAGCGAATCGAAAGCTCGGTCGAAGCCCGCTTGCGCGATGCCGCCCTTTGCATCGCAATGGATCGCCGCGGGAGCGGGCGAAGTCACAAAAGGCTCAGCGTCGCCGACGATCCGTCCCGCCCGCAACGCGGCCAGATAGTCCATGAGATGGGAAAAGCCGCTCGAGCCCTTGCCGTGCGCATTGGCGGAGACGGTGGCGCGCGCCAGCGATAGCGCCGCCTCGTCGCTGGCGCCGGCGGCGCGGACGGCGCGCGCGGCAAGGTCGGTCGCCGCCTCGAGAGTGAAGCGCCGTGTCATGCGGATTCAGGCTCCCTGCGCTTGAGGGCTAGAGTACGAGCGGCGGCTTTCACGGGCGCGACAATGCCCGCTTCCTTCGTGACGTCAAGCGCAACGCTCTCCAAATTCCGTGTGCTGACGGACTGTGATATCGACGCAGCGGCGCTCAGCGTGTGATCGGGAATTAAGGAGTACGCTTTCGTGAAGGTTGATGGACGGCCGTACCGCACGATCTGGCTAAACCAGGACGGTTCAAGCGTCGATGTCATCGACCAGCGCTGGCTTCCCCATGAGTTCAAGGTCGCGACGCTGCGCAGCGTCGCCGAGGCGGCGACGGCGATCCGCGACATGTGGGTGCGCGGAGCGCCGCTGATCGGCGCGACCGCGGCCTATGGGCTCGCGCTCGCCATGCGCGAGGATCCGTGCGACGCCGCGCTCGACGCCGCGCACGACAAGCTTGCCGCCACTCGGCCGACAGCAATCAACCTGCGCTGGGCTCTGGACGCTGTTCGCAAGCTTCTTGTCCCGCTCGCTCCGCAGGCGCGGGCCGCTACCGCTTATACGGAGGCCAAGCGAATCGCCGACGAGGATGTCGGTATCAACCGCGCGATCGGCGCCCACGGCCTCGAGATTCTTCGTCGCGTGGCCGCGGACAAGAAGTCCGGTGAACCGGTCAACATTCTTACGCATTGTAACGCCGGTTGGCTGGCGACGGTCGACTATGGCACCGCGACGGCGCCAATTTATCTGGCGATGGAAGAGGGCCTGAACGTCCACGTCTATGTCGACGAGACGCGACCGCGCAATCAGGGCGCCTCGTTGACCGCATGGGAACTCGCTCATCATGGAGCTTCGCATACGCTCATCGTCGACAACGCCGGCGGTCATCTGATGCAGCATGGCCTCGTCGACATGGTGATCGTTGGCACCGATCGCACGACCGCCAACGGCGACGTCTGCAATAAGATCGGCACCTACCTGAAAGCGCTCGCGGCGCGCGACAACTCGGTGCCGTTCTATGTCGCGCTGCCGTCGCCCACCATCGATTGGACGGTTCATGACGGCGTCAAGGAGATTCCGATCGAGGAGCGCAGTGCTGACGAAGTCAACTTCATTCAAGGCCGGAGCGATGACGGATCGATCACGCGCGTGAGGATCGCGCCGGAAGGCGGGCACGCCGCCAATCCGGCGTTCGACGTCACTCCGGCGCGGCTGGTGACCGGGCTCATCACTGAGCGCGGCGTAGCCGAGGCGTCGCCGCAGGGGCTAAAGGCGCTGTTCCCGGAGCGTGCTTGAGAGGGCAGGCCGGCTCTCTCCTCAATCGCGTGACAGTGTACAGTCGTCCCGGGGGTCGTTCACGATGCATCCGCTTGCAGGTCTGAAGGTGATCGAGTTCGAGGGGATCGGCCCAGGTCCGCTCGCCGGCCGCATGCTCGCCGATCTCGGCGCCGAGGTTGTCGCGGTCGTGCGCCCCAACAAGGCCCCGCTCGGCGATCCGGACCGGCCGCTGTCCGAAGGTCCCTTGCGGCGGGGAAAACGGATTGCCGCCCTCAATCTGAAGCGTCCCGAAGAGCTCGAGGAAGCGCTGACGTTGATAGAGACGGCCGACGTGCTGATCGAGGGCAATCGGCCAGGCGTTATGGAGCGTCTTGGGCTCGGTCCCGCGGACTGCGCCAAGCGCAATCCGCGACTGGTTTATGGCCGCATGACCGGCTGGGGGCAGGACGGTCCGCTCGCGCAGGTCGCGGGCCACGACCTCAACTATCTTGCGCTCAGCGGAATCTTGTCTCTCGCCGCCCGCGACGGTCGGCCGCCGGGCGTCCCGCCGACAGTTCTCGGCGACGGAGGCGGCGCGCTCGGCCTCGCCTTCGGCGTAGTCGCCGCCGTCTTTGCCGCTGGGCGCAGCGGCAAGGGTTGCGTGATCGATTGTTCGATCGTCGATATCGCTGCGAGCCTCGGCGGCATCGCGCTTGCCGCCCGCGCCGTCGGAATGCTCGACGCGCCGAGCCCGAGCCCGTTCCACGACTCGCCTTTCTACGACGTCTACGCCTGCGCCGACGGACAGTATGTCACCGTTGGCGCGCTCGAGCCGCAATTCTACACGGTGTTGCTCGATAAGCTCGGCCTTGCGGACGTCGACTCGAAGGCGCAATACGACCGCGCGGCTTGGCCGGCGCTGAAAGCGCGGTTGCGCGCCTTGTTCCTGAGCCAGCCGAGCGCACATTGGCGCGCGCTGCTCGAGGGCTGCGACGCTTGCTTCGCCCCAGTGCTGAGTCTCGTCGAGGCGGCGGCTCATCCGCACATGAAGGCTCGCGGCGTCTATAAGAATGGCGCCGACGGCGCATTGGAGGCGGCTCCGGCGCCGCGCTTCTTGCCGCTCGAATGAGGCGCGCTCCGGCATGGGTCGAGAAGGAACGAAAGCTTTGCGATGCTGAATAGCGCGATGCCTGAGACGCTTGTCTTTCCCAACCCCGATCCGCCCAAACCCGGCGAAACGATCGAGGTTCGTCCTGGCGTTTTGTGGGCGCGCTTTCCCCTTCCGTTTCGGCTCGATCACGTCAACATCTATCTCATCGAAGACGGCGACGGCCTGGCGGTCGTCGATGCGGGTATCGACGACGCGCAGTCGCGCGCAGCATGGGAAGCGCTGCTCGCCGGTCCGCTTCTGGGCCGCAGACTGACGCGCGTGATCGCCACCCACTTTCACCCGGACCATGTGGGCCTAGCCGGGTGGCTCTGCGAGCGCTTCGGCTTGCAGCTTGCGATGAGCGAAGCGGAATATCTGATCGCGCTCAACATTCGCCTCGATCCACAGGGGCTCAGATCGGAGCCCTATCGCAGTTTCTACCGTTCGCATGGGCTGACCGAGGAAAGCACGGAGCTCCTACTCGGCAACGGACTTCAGTATCTGAGAATGGTCTCCCCGCCTCCGAAAACGTTTCTGCGTCTCATTGCCGAGGAACGGGTCAAGATTGGTGGCCGTGAATTCGAAGTGATTACCGGCGCCGGCCATTCGCCCGAGCAGGTGATGCTCTATTCGAAGGCCGACAATTTCGTCCTTATCGGCGATCAGGTGCTGGCCAAGATCTCGCCCAACGTCAGCGTCGAAGCGATGGATCCGCAAGGGGATCCGCTCGGCGCCTATCTGCGCTCACTCGAAAGGCTCAAGGCGACGCTGCCGGATGACGTACTCGTTTTGCCAGGGCACCGATTGCCGTTCGTAGGCCTGCACGCCCGCGCCGACGAACTCATCGCTCACCATGAGGCGCGCTGCATGGGGGTTGTCGAGGCCTGCAAACAGGGGCCGCAGACGGTCGCCGAACTCGTGCCGGTCATTTTCGGACGCAATATAGACGATCCGCACCAGCTCACCTTCGCTTTCAGCGAGGCGCTGGCGCATGTGAACATCCTCGTGCGCAGCGGTCGACTGCGCATCGCCAAGGCCGCGCATGGCTTGGCGCTCGAGGCGGCGTGAATTGGGACATCGCTTGTCGTCCCGCCGATGCGCTGTGCTATAAGACCGGCCATGATCGCTGCATTGAAAGACCTGTTTCCGCGCATCGACGCTTGGCCCGCTGAGGATCAGGAAGCGCTGGTGGAGGCCGCGCGTGGAATCGAGGCAGAGCGAACGGGGGTCTATCAGGCGACGGCGGAGGAACTGGCCGCGATCGACCGCGGACTCGACGACGTGCGCGGTGGGCGTTTGGCTGCGGTTGAAGCGCTGGCCGAGGTGCGCGCGAAATTTCGGGGCGAATGATTGTTCGCTGGACGGTCGGGGCGCTCGCTGACCTCACATCGATCGAGAATTACCAACGCCGTCATTGGCCGGAATCGCGCGCGACCTTCGAGCGGCGTTTGACCGCGATCGAGCGTCGAATTTCTGAATTTCAGCAGAGCGCGCCAGAGGTTACACAACGGTCCGGCGTTCGTGTGGTCGCGTTCATCGATCTCCCCGATCGACTTTTCTACACCGTTGAGTCCGACGCGATCTATGTTCTGGCGATTCGGCACGCATCGCGCCAGTCCTTGTTTGAATGAAGAAGACGCCAGGCGCCGTTTTAGGAAAGGCTGCAAAAATTAGCCGACTGCCTCGCGCTCGAGGCGGTGTGAGGACGGGGGCGGAGAGCGCGTCAAAACCCCGCCAGCACCACCTTGCCGATGGCGCGGCCCGACTTGAGGAAGGCCATCGCGCGCATGAGATTGGCGGCGTCGATGCGCCCGTAGTTCTCCCGCATAGTGGAGCGAACGCGCCCGGAATCGACGAGATCGGCGACCTCGTTCAGGAGCATGTGCTGGGCCTCGATGTCGGCGGTCTTGAGCAAGGGCCGCGTGAACATCAGCTCAAAGTGAATGGACACGCTCTTCGGCCTGAAGACGAAAAGATCGGCCGCTTCGCCATTGATGAGAGCGACGCGTCCCTGTGGCGCGATCAATTCGGCGAGGTCAGCGATGACACCGCCAATCGGCGACGTCGCGAAGATGAAACCGGGACTTCCCATGCCAAGCGCCGCGATCTGTGGCGCAAGCGCCTTCTTGTGGTCGACGACATGATGCGCGCCCATGTCCTTCGCCCATTGCACGGTCTCGGGCCTCGAGGCGGTCGCCACGATGGTAAGATCGGTCAATTGCCGCGCCAATTGGATAGCGATCGAACCGACGCCGCCGGCGCCGCCGAGGATCAGGATCGCGCGCGCCGCGCCGGGAACGGGTTTCGCGACATCGAGTCGATCGAACATCGCCTCCCAGGCCGTGATCGACGTCAAGGGCAAAGCCGCAGCGGCGGCGAAATCGAGCTTGCAAGGCTTGCGCCCAACGATCCGTTCGTCGACGAGATGAAACTGCATGTTCGCGCCCTGGCGGCCGACGCTGCCGGCGTAGAACACTTCATCGCCCGGCTTGAACAGCTGCGCCTCGCGCCCCGTTTCGACCACCACGCCGGCGGCGTCATAGCCGACGACTTTGATTGCGCCCGCATCGGAAGCCGCGCCGCCTGGGCCTCCGCCGCTCGCGACCTTGTAGTCGACGGGGTTGACCGAGACCGCGCGCACCTCGACGAGCAGATCGCGACCCTCGGGCGAAGGCTTCGGGATGTCGAACGCCTCCAGATGATCGAGCTCGGGGCTCGCTTTGCGATATCCGATCGCCCGCATCCGCTACGCCTCCAAGTCCGCTTGCCGCTCGGCGCAACCTAACCGGCGTCAAGGGGCTTGGCGAGAAGCCCATTTAATTGGCGGGCTTGAGCGCCTCGCCAGCCCAAAGGCATGGCTCGAGCTGCCTCTACGCCTCGTTCAGCCCCGCGCCGCGCTCGCCGAGAAACGCGATAGCCTTGGCGGTGAGCTCATAGGCCGAGCCCGGATGGTCCGACGTCGGCTGCACGTAGCGCTTGGCGATTAGCCGCTCCAGATCGCGTTTCGCGTCGCTGGACGACTTGGCGGGATCATGCTCTTCGATGCCGCAGAGCAGCGAGATCTGCGAGTCCGTCAAATCATCCGACATTTCGGCGCCTCCGGTTCTGCTCCGCATCTTAGCCGATTGTCATCAGGCTCGCATTGCCGCCGGCGGCGGCCGTGTTCGTGGCGGTCGCGCATTCCTCGACGAGGTCGGCGAGGTTGTAATCCTCACCGGCGGCTAGGCGCGCGCTGGACAGCGCCTGCAGCCGCACGATTGGCCCAGCGCGGCTCGCAAGCTTGCGCAAGGCCTCTGACGTCGCCGCCTCGTCGCCTTCGAGAAGGGCGAAGGCCAGGGCGGGCGAGCTGAACGGATCCTCGACACGAGAGATCCGATGCCTGAATTCTGCCGGCAATCCCAAGAGCACGCGCTCGGCGAGCGCAGCGCTGACCACCGCGTCATTGCCGGTCGCCAGGATCGCGCCGATCTCGATCAGAAGGCCGCTTTCGCTCGCCGCGACTGCCGCCACTCGGCCGCGCCGGCGAAGCGCATAGATGTTGCGCTCGCCGACCGGGCCTCTGAGCTCCACGCGCGCCCCGATCGGCGATCGCGCCATCATTCCCACGCACCGCTCGGCCTCCGCCCCATGGCCATGAGCGGAAAGCCAATCGGCATAGACGCGAATGCCGGCAATCGCCGCGTCGCCGCCTTCCACGCCGTCCAGCGCGCCTGGCGCCGGCTCCGCAACAAGCCGCGAAAGATAGAGCGGGCCGCCCGCCTTGGGTCCCGTGCCGGACAGCCGAGACCCGCCGAAAGGTTGCACGCCGACTGTCGCGCCAATGACATTGCGATTGATGTAGATGTTGCCGGCCTCGATTCGTTCGACGACGCGCGCAATCGTCTCGTCGATGCGCGTATGGAGGCCGAAGGTGAGGCCGTAGCCGGCGGCGTTGATGTCGTCGATCAGTTTGTCGAGCGCCTCGCGTTTGTAGCGCAGCACGTGCAGAACCGGCCCGAACACTTCACGCTCGACGTCGGCGATCTTGCTCACCTCGATCAGCGTCGGCGGGACGAATGTTCCGCGCGCGGCGCCCTCGCCGAGCGGCGTTTGGGTCATCGTGTGGCCGCGGTTACGCATTTTTTCGATGTGGGTTGTAATTGCATCGCGCGCCTCTGCAGTGATGACCGGGCCGACGTCGCTCGAGAGCTTGCGCGGATCGCCGACCTCGAGCTCGGCCATCGCGCCTTTCAGCATCCTGAGCACGCGCTCCGCGACGTCCTCCTGCAGGCAGAGAATGCGCAAAGCCGAACAGCGTTGCCCCGCCGAATCGAAGGCCGACGACAGGACGTCGACGACGACTTGCTCCGCGAGCGCGGAGGAATCGACGACCATCGCGTTGAGGCCGCCGGTTTCGGCGATCAGGCCTAAGGGCGCGCCGCGACGCGTAAGGCGGCCGGCAAGCTCTTTTTCGATCAGTCGCGCGACAGGAGTCGAACCGGTGAAGACGACCCCCTGGACGCGTGGATCGGCGACCAGCGCCGCGCCAACTTCGCCAGCCCCCGGAATGAGCTGCAACACTTCAGGCGGGACGCCCGCTTGATGCAGCAAGCGTACGGCTTCGGCAGCAATGAGTGGCGTCTCTTCTGCCGCCTTAGCAATAACGGAATTTCCCGCCGCGAGGGCGGCGGCGACTTGGCCGGTGAAGATCGCCAGCGGAAAGTTCCAGGGACTGATGCAGACGACGAGGCCCAGCGGGGCCGGGGAGCCGGGAAGTAGGGTGCGCGCGGCCTCATGGGCGTAGTAGCGCAGGAAGTCGGCAGCCTCGCGGACTTCCGCGACCGCATTGGCGTAAGACTTGCCGGCCTCGCGGACGATGAGGCCGACGAGCAGGTCGTTCCGCGCTTCGAGAATGTCGGCGGCGCGGCGCAGGAAGATGGCGCGCTCAGAGGGCGGGATCGCGGCGAAAGCGGGAGCTGCGCGGTCGCCGATGTCGAGCGCGGCGGCGATCTCGTCGGCGCGCGCGTGGCGGGTGAAGCCAACAATGTCGCCTCGGTTGGCAGGGTTCAACACCGGCTCGCCCGGTTCGTCTTCCGCAGCGCCCGGCGGAAAGGCGCGCCAAGCCATCTCAGCGCTCGCGTTCAGTCCGCTGTCGAGCTTGGCGAGGCGGCTTTCGTCGGAGAGATCGAGCCCGCGCGAGTTGACGCGATCGGGCGCATAAAGGTCGCGCGGCGCCGCAATCTTGTCGTGCGGCGCCCCGATCGGCTGGATTGAGCGCGCGGCCTTGGCCGGATCCGCGACCAGGTCATCTATGGACACGCTCACGTCCGCGATGCGGTTAACGAACGAGGTGTTGGCGCCGTTCTCAAGCAGCCGGCGAACGAGATAGGCGAGTAGGGTCTCGTGCGAGCCGACCGGCGCATAGACCCGGCATGGGCGATTGAGCTTGTCGCGGCCGACCACCTCCTCGTACAGCGGCTCGCCCATCCCATGCAAGCATTGGAATTCGTACTGGCCGCGGTAGAAATCGGGCCCAGCGAAGACGAGGACGGACGCGAGCGTCTGCGCGTTGTGGGTGGCGAATTGCGGGTAGACCGCGTCCGGCGCCGCGAGCAATTTGCGTGCGCAGGCGAGGTAGCTCACGTCGGTGTAGAGCTTGCGGGTGAATACCGGAAAGCCGTCGAGGCCTTCGACCTGGGCGCGCTTGATCTCTGAATCCCAATAAGCGCCTTTGACCAGCCGGATCATCAGTCGGCGGCCCGAGCGGCGCGCGAGATCGATCAGCCAATCGACGACCGCCGAACAACGCTTGCCATAGGCCTGAATGACAAAGCCGAGGCCGTTCCACCCTTTGAGATCCGGGTCGAGGGACAGGGCCTCAAGAATGTCGAGCGACAGATCGAGTCGGTCCGCTTCCTCGGCGTCGATGTTGAAGCCGATGTCATAGGATTTGGCGAGCGCCGCCAGCCCTTTCACGCGCGGCAGCAGTTCCTTCATCACCCGCGCCCGCTTGATGCGTTGGTAGCGCGGATGGAGCGCCGAAAGCTTGATCGAAATGCCAGCCCCTTCATAGATGCCGCGGCCACGCGAGGCCCGGCCGATGGCGTGGACGGCGCGTTCGTATTCGTCGAGATAGCGCGCCGCGTCCTCTGCGGTGGTCGCTGCCTCTCCCAGCATGTCGTAGGAAAAGGTGAAGCCGCGCGCCTCGCGCTCGCGGCTGTTTCCGATCGCCTCTTCGATCGTGCGGCCGGTGACGAACTGCTCGCCCATAAGCCGCATGGCGACGTCGACGCCGGCGCGGATGATTGGCTCGCCGCTGCGCGCGATGAGGCGGGTCAGGGCGGCTGACAAGCCCTGCTCGCTGGTCGTCGTCACCAGACGGCCCGTCAGCACAAGGCCCCAGGTGGCCGCGTTGACGAACAGCGACGGACTCTGACCAACATGCGCGCGCCAATCGCCGGCCGAGAGCTTGTCGCGAATCAGCGCATCGCGCGTCGCGGCGTCCGGAATGCGCAATAGCGCTTCAGCGAGGCACATCAGCGCCACACCCTCCTGACTCGATAAGGAATATTCGTGGATTAACCCCTCGACCCGGCTCGATCGCGTTTTTGCCCTGTGCTTGGCGACAAGGCTATGGGCGAGCGTGCGGATGCGGTTCGCTTCGTCTGTGTTCGCGGTCGCCAGCTCGACGAGCGGCGGCAAACACTGGGGCTCGGGCGCCCGGTAGGCGGCGGTGATCGCGGTCCTGAGTGGCGTTTGCGGCGCGACCTCGCAGCGGAACGCGGCGAAGATGTCGGCGGCGTCGGTCATGTCAGGCTCCCGGAAGCCGGTCCCACCCCGCGCGGGCGATGGCGGAAGGCGACGGGCGATCTTATTCTCGCGAAAGGCGTTTTGCCTATGTTGTCAAATGAGGTCCTCGGCGTGACAACGCGCGGCCTTGCATTTTCGAGAGTTTTGTTGGCGCTTGGCGTCGCCGATCACTACATAACGAGTGGGGCGCGGAATACGAGGACTGGTCATGCGCGTAATCGGCTTCGCGGGATGGAGCGGGGCGGGCAAGACCACGCTCATTGTCCGGCTCATTCCGGAACTGAATCGCCGCGGCTTCAGCGTTTCGACGATCAAACACGCCCACCACAATTTCGACCTCGATCAGCCGGGCAAGGATTCTTACGAGCATCGCGCCGCGGGCGCGGAAGACGTGCTGGTCGCGTCGGCCAATCGGGTCGCTCTGATGCGGGAATTGCGTGGAGCGCCGGAGCCATCGTTGGCCGAACTCTTGCGGCTGCTCAAGAACGTCGACCTTGTCCTGGTCGAAGGCTTCAAACGCGATCCCCTGCCGAAGATCGAGGTCTTTCGCGCCGCCAACGGCAAGCCGCCGCTTTATCCCGAAGACGCGAACATTGTCGCGCTGATCAGTACGCCGTTCCGTCTGGCGAACTGCCGCACGCGTCGATCGACGATATCGCCGCGGCGGCCGATCTCGTGCTCGCGCGCGCTCATTCGCTCGCAGAAGTTCTGGCCGAGTTTGAGGGCCGGTCGTAGCGGCACACTGTTGCCGCTTTGCTCGATCCAAACGACGGTGCGACAATCATCCCCGACGAGAGCACGGACTGAACAATGAATGAGGCAACGTCGGCCCTTAGCCGGCGAAGATTGTTTGAGATCATTGGCGCGAGCGTTGGCGGAGCGGCCGCCTACCAGGCGATGACTCGCCTTGGGCACGCGGAGGAATCGCCATACCGCGGTCCGATCAAGCTCGACGGCGATCCCAAGGGCGCCTCGGTCATCGTTCTAGGCGCCGGGCTCGCCGGAATGGCTACGGCGATCGAGCTCGAGCGCGCCGGCTACAAGGTTAGCGTACTCGAGTACAACCTCCGGCCTGGCGGACGAAACTGGACGCTCAGAGGCGGCGACGTCTACACGGAGCTCGGCGGCGCGACGCAAAGGTGCGAGTTCGACGCCGGCCTCTATCTCAATCCCGGGCCATGGCGCATTCCGTATCACCATTACGCGATCCTGGACTATTGCCGCCGTTTCGGGGTGACGCTTGAGCCTTTCATCCAGCTCAACCATAACGCCTATTTGCATTCAGCCAACGCGTTCGACGGCAAGCCGCAGCGCATTCGCGACATCAAGGCCGATTTCGACGGCGGTGTCGCCGAGCTCCTGGCCAAGGCGACGCGAAAGGGAGCGCTCGATGATGCGGTGTCGACCGAGGACCAGGAAATCCTGCTCGAGGCGCTGCGGTCGCTGGGCGCGCTCGATAAGGAGTTCCGGTATCGGGCAGGCGACGATTCAGCGGCTCATCGCGGCTATGCCAAGCACTCCGGAGGCGGCCTTGGCGCGGAGCCGATTGCGGGCGATCCGGTCGGGCTGCACGATATTCTGACTTCGCGCCTGTGGCGGGGCCTGCAGAGTTTCCTGCTCTACGACTTTCAAACCACCATGTTCCAACCTGTCGGCGGCATGGGCAGGATCGGTGAAGCGTTTGCGCGGCAGATCCCGGATCGAATTCGACACGGCGCGAAAGTCGTCGCCATCCGGCAGAACGATAGCGGGGTCGCCGTTGACTTCGAGGACCTAATGGCCGGCGGGACAGTCCGGGAAGTTAGAGCTGACTGGTGCGTGTGCACGCTCCCGCTGAGCATCCTGAGCCAGATCCCTATCAACGTGTCCGCGCCTATGAAGGCGGCGATCGAGGCTGTTCCTTATGCGTCCGCAGTGAAATTCGGGCTGCAGTTCTCGCGTCGATTCTGGGAGGAGGACGAGCACATTTTTGGCGGGATCACCTACACCGATCTGCCGATTCGGCAGATTTCCTATCCCAGTACGAATTTCAACGCGGGCGGCAAGGGCGTGCTGCTCGGCGGATACACGTTCGATGGAGCGAACTCTTACGAATTCACGGCGATGCCGCCAGCCGAGCGAGTGAAGCGCGCGGTCGCGTTCGGCGCCCAGATCCACCCGCAATATCTGACCGAGTTCGAGAACGGCGTTTCCGTCGCCTGGCATCGCGTACCGTTCACCCTTGGCTGCGCGGGCGACTGGTCGGATGAAGCGCGAAAAGCGCATTACAACGACCTATGCGAGATCGACGGCCGGATCGTGCTGGCCGGCGAACATGCCTCCTACATTCCCGCTTGGCAGGAGGGAGCCATCCTCTCGGCGTTGGACGCGGTCCAGCGGCTGCACAAGCGCGTGGTCGCGTCATGAGACTTATGGCGCTGCGCGCGATCGTGCTGGTCGTTTCGGGGGCCGCTGGCGCGCCGACGCTGGCCGATGACGCTCCGGCGAACAGCGCCGCCATGAGCCACGGTTGGGAATTTGCCGAGCAGGGCGGAGCGGACCTATTTCGAAACGTCTGCGCCGCCTGCCATCAGCCCGACGCGAAAGGCGCGGTTGGCGCCGGGTCCTATCCGTCGCTCGTCGCCGACAAGAACCTTGATTCGGCTGACTTCATGCTGAGTGTCTTACTTGGTGGGCTGAAAGGCATGCCGCGGGTCGGAGACATGATGAGCGACGCGCAAGTCGCCGACGTCGTCAACTACGTCCGCACGCATTTTGGCAATTCTTACTCGGAGGCCGTTTCGGCCACGGACGTTGCGGCCGCGAGGCGACGGGCGCAATCCGCCCCCTGAGGTTTCCGGGGCCAGGGCAGAGGTCCGCACTACGCCCGGGCGAATCTCAACAAATGATTGCCCAAAATCAGTAGTAGTGATACGATAATACCGTTAGTGAGAAATCAACTGACTTGACTGTCAGGATCGAGAGTTAATCACGACGTGATGTTGTAATGTCCCAAACCTGCGAGGCCGGCGGGTCGGAAGGAAATGGCGCCGCAACTTGTTGGAATCGCACAAAATGCGGAAGGAAATGGCGCCGACCGCCTCCGCCGACCGACGCTATTCGGCGACGAGGTTTCGCACCGGCTCGAGCGCGGCGGAAACCGCGTCATCCACCCGTTCGAGCCATGTGAATGTCAATTGCTGGCGCACCTCTTCGGGGATGTCTTCGAAGTCTTTCCGGTTGCGCGCGGGCAACATGATGCGCCGGAGTCCGGCCCTGTGCGCGGCGACGATTTTCTCCTTGATGCCGCCAACCGGAAGCACGAGGCCTCGGAGGCTGATCTCCCCGGTCATCGCGGTGTCGCTGCGGACGGTGCGATCGGTCATGAGCGAGACAAGCGCCATGAACATCGCCACCCCGGCGCTGGGCCCGTCTTTTGGCGTCGCGCCCGCCGGCACGTGGACGTGTATGTCGGTCTTCTCGAAGCGCGCCGGGTCGATGCCATAGGAGACCGCGCGATTCTTAACGATGCTGAGCGCGGCTTGCGCGCTTTCCTTCATCACATCGCCCAGTTGTCCGGTGAGGATGAGCCGTCCGGCGCCCGGAGTGGCGGTCGCCTCGATGAACAGGATGTCGCCGCCGACTGGCGTCCAGGCGAGCCCGGTCGCCACGCCGGGGACGCTGGTGCGCATGGCGACCTCGTCCTCAAATATCGGGGGCCCTAGAATGCTTAAGAGATCGCCGTCTGTGATTGTGATCGGGCCGCTCTCTCCCTCCGCGACCCGCATCGCGGATTGGCGTAGCACCCTGCCGATCTCGCGTTCGAGGCTTCGAACGCCAGCCTCCCGTGTGTAGCGCTCAATGATGCCCCTGAGCGCGTCATCGGCGATCTCAACTTGTTCCGGCTTGAGGCCGTTCGCATTCAATTGGCGACGAACAAGATAGCGGCGAGCAATCTGGAACTTCTCGCTCGCCGTGTAGCCTGAGAGACTGATGATCTCCATGCGGTCGCGAAGCGGGCCGGGAACGGTGTCGAGCATATTCGCCGTGGCGATGAACACGACGCGGCTGAGGTCGAACGGCACCGCGAGGTAATTGTCGCGGAAGGTGTTGTTTTGCTCAGGGTCCAGCACCTCCAGCATCGCGGAAGCCGGGTCGCCCTGTATGCCGGACCCAAGCTTGTCGATCTCGTCGAGCATCATGACGCAGTCGCGAGTTTTGGCCTTGCGGATCGCCTGAATGATGTTGCCGGGCAAGGCGCCGATATAAGTCCGCCGATGGCCGCGGATCTCCGCTTCGTCGTGCACGCCGCCGAGACTGACGCGGGCGAACTTGCGGTTCATGGCGCGCGCAATCGACTGACCGAGCGAGGTCTTGCCGACGCCGGGAGGTCCGACGAAGCAGAGGATTGGCGCCTTGCCGTCCGGCGAGAGCTTGCGGACAGCGAGGTACTCGATGATCCTGCGCTTAATCTTCTCAAGCCCGAAGTGATCCTCATCGAGGATTTTGCGCGCCGCGGCGATGTCGATTGGAGTTTCCTCAGGGAGCGCCCACGGCAGGTCTACCAGCCAATCAAGGTAGGTCCGCACCATGCCGTACTCGCCCGCGGCTTCCGGCATGCGCTGTAGCCTGCGCAACTCCTTGCGCGCCTGGTCGTCGACCTCCTTCGGCATATGCGCGTCGGTAATCGCCTTTTCGAGTTCGGCGATCTCGGCTGACTTTCCCTCATCCGCTTCGCCAAGCTGGCGCTGGATGGCCGCCATCTGCTCGCGCAGCAGGACCTCACGGTTGCGGGAGTCGAGCGAGGCCTTGGTTTCCCGCCCGATCTCTTGCGACAGCCGAAGCACCTCGATCCGATGCGCGAGCAACCGCGAGACCCGCTCCATTCGGGCGCCGATGTCCACCGTCTCGAGGATTTCTTGCTTCTCGTCGGGCGTCGCATCCATGAAGGTCGCCACCAAATCCGCGAGCGCACCCGGCGAATCGACGCCCTGGATAGTCGCCAGCAGTTCGTTAGGCGCTTGCGGCAGGAGCTGGATCGCCTCGATCGCCTGGCCCTTGAGGTGGAGGAAACGGGCCTCGATCTCGTTTGAGGTCGGACTGGGCTCGGGAATTCTTTCCGTTCTGGCGACGAAGAACGGCCAACCGGTCAGATAGTCGTCGACCCGGAACCGCTGCTCTCCCTGGCATATGAGATGGTTCGTACCGTCCGGCGCGGTGATATAGCGAACGATATTGGCGACCGTCCCCATTCGATGCAGGTCAATCGGAAGGGGGTCGGCGACTTCCGCGCTACGCTGCATCACAATGCCGACCGGCTTTTGTTCCCTCACTGCTCTCTGCGCCGCCAGCACGGAACGGGGACGGCCGAGGGTGATCGGCAACACTGTTCCGGGAAAGAGCACCATCCCGCGCACCGGAACGATGATCAGGGCGTCAGGCGGCAACGGCGGCGAAGGCGCGGCGCCGATGGTCTCTTCGGAGCCTGTTGCGGCGTCAGCCATTTGAGGCCTCCGATTTTTGCAGCGTAATCAACAGGTGGCCATTCGAGGCCGACCGATGAATGGCGCTGTAGCGTCCCGCAGGCAGACGAACGCGGCGTTCAAATCGGCCTTGCGGCAGCTCGAGTCGGTGAATGATCGCGGTCCGCATCTCCTGCGGATAGGTCCGAGACCCCGAAATCAACAGCTCCCCCTGATTGATGACCGCCTTGACCTCATCGAAATCGACCCCCGGCAGAGCGACCAGCACCAGCACCGCGCGTTCGGTCTCGAGTATGTCGACCGGCGGCTCCCATGCCACGGGGGAGCGCGACCCGGACGGCTGAATGAATTGCCGGTGCATGCGCTCCGCGCGCGCGAGCACTTCGAAGGCTTCCGACCACATCCAATAGCTCGGAAATTTTGTTTCCATCGCCTCACCCGAACCAGCGCCGCCGGTTTTTGATCCAGACCTGTCAACGCTCAATAGCGCAATTCCGGTCCGCGTTCATCTCCGCGGGTCTTCGTTCTCCGGATGAAGCACGGGCTTTTGGGCTGGCGAACCTCTCCACATGGGGGTTGCGGCCGGCTAGTATCAAGTTCGCGGGAACAATCGGGCTTGGACTGACACGCCTTTCCAGACTCGGCTGGCAACCCGATGTAAGAAAGATCACGGGCAGTGGGAGGGGTAATGTTGGCTTCATTGATTGAGATCCTGATGACGCCGCATCGAGACGATCTCGCCCTTTTGCGGATCGCCAACGGGTCTGGGCTTTCGGTCAGCGTCCTACCGACCGGCGCCATCTTCGCCATCGAGCACACTGAAGCGAATCGTCGGATCGTCGTCAATCAAACGCTCGCCCTGCCGATCGGCAACGGCATGGCGCGCCTCTATTTGCGTGTGGGCGGACCTCGGCCGACGATTCTGCCCGTCATGGGTCCAGAGACGCCGCTTCGCGTCGGCGCTTCGGACGACCGCTATGTCTGGGAGGGAGAACAGAGCGGCGTCGGCCATCGCGTCACCCTATGGCTACATCCGCGATTAAACGCGTGGTTCTGGCGGGTCGAGATTGTCAACCGCCGCGACGAGCAGTTCCCATGCGACGCTATTATGATCCAAGATCTTGGGCTCGGCGATCAGGGCTTCCTGATGAACAACGAGGCCTACGCCAGTCAGTACCTTGACCATCACCTCGCGATCCATCCACGCCTGAATCATATTCTGATGGGCAGGCAAAATCTGTCACAGGGCGGAGCGTATCCGTGGGCCGCGCACGGCTGCCTCGAAGGCGCCGAGGGCTTCGCGACCGATTTTCGGCAACTGATGGGGCCGGCATATCGTGACGCTGATCAACTCGACATTCCCTTCGGGACCAACTTGCCGTCTGAACGCCTTCAGTACGAGACAGCGTGCGCGGCTCTGCAATCAAAGGCTGTAATGCTTGAGACTGGCGGAGAGGCGTCCTGGACGTTTTTTGGCTTCTTTGAATCTGATCACCCTGCAGCGTCGAGCGACGCCGACCTGAGCCAGATTGACGTCGT
>Ga0210406_10002998_pt1 | contig 18793 bp, 15 predicted proteins | sample IncBWC30MmetaG_FD_155454 | JGI IMG/M metagenome (GOLD analysis project Ga0210406, IMG submission 155454) | Forest soil microbial communities from Barre Woods Harvard Forest LTER site, Petersham, Massachusetts, United States - Inc-BW-C-30-M | ecosystem: Environmental > Terrestrial > Soil >... | reverse complement strand
GTCGGGACGCCACTGCAGGTCCAGTGCTTCGATATGGGTCAGCGGCTTGGCCTCCCGCAAACCCGGCGTGTCGGGTATTGTCGCGCGGCTTCCGAGGTTCACGAATACACAGTCCGCCGTCAGCGAACGTTCGCCCCCATCGCGCAATGCGACGTGAACCGTACGAGGCGCGACGAATGTGCCTTCGCCGAAGATGAGCTCATCACCGCGATGTTTGTCGAGGGCCGCGCGATATTTGTCGAGATGAACCTGGATGATGCCGTCCACCATCTCGCGTTTGCGGTGGTAAACACGCGCCATGTCGATGGCGATCGGCCCGGTCTCGATCCCGAACTCCCGCTGCCGCGCCACGAGCGAGGCGACCTTGGCGGAATAAATGACATTCTTGCTCGGCAGGCAGGCAATGTTCGGACACGATCCGCCGATATACTTCAGATCGACCACGGCGGTTCGCCTTCCTTCTTTGGCCATCGTCCAGGCCGCCAATTTGCCGGCTGTGCCGCCGCCCAGCACGAGGACATCGTATTTTTCCGGTGTATTCATGAGTTTCTTCTCCTTATGCGGCGAGGAACTGTTTGACGAGAGCCGCCGTGCCATCCGGATTCTCTTCCGGGAAAAAGTGTCCGCCTTTCATCGCCTGTCCGTGCGCGCCCGGAGCCCATTGACGCCAAATGCCCAGCGGACCGCGCCGTCTTTTGCATAGAAGGTGTCGAGCAGACCACCCTCGGCCCAGAGATGTAGCATCGGGCATTCGATTCGCTTGGATGTTTCCTTGTCGGCGCGATCGTGTTCGACGTCGATCGTTGCCGCGGCCCGATACTCCTCGCAGATTCCATGCACGCGCGCCGGGTCGCGATAAGTGGAAACATACTCTGAGAGAATCTCAGGGCCGAAAGAACCCTACCGAATGGGTTATGGAAGACGGCTTCCGGGGCACCGATCAAATAGCTCTCCGGGAGAGGCTGTTTCTGGGACAACAGAATCCAGGGCCAATAGGTCTGCGCAAAGCGCGCGTCCGACCGGCTCCAAGCTTCCAGAATCGGAATCACGTCGAAGACGGCGAGACGCTCCACGTTCTTCGGATGATCGAGCGCCAAGCGGTAGGAGACGCGGCCTCCGCGATCGTGGCCGATCAGCGTGAAGGTTGGAAAGCCGAGGTTGCTCATCACCTCAACCAGTTCCTTCGCCATGGCTCGCTTGGAATACGGAAAATGGTCATTCGCAGAAGGGGGTGTCCTGCTGCGGCCGTAGGCGCGCAGGTCTACGCAGACTACCGTTCGAGCGTCGGCGAGCTTCGGCGCAAGGAATCGCCACGTAAGGCTGGTCCGCGGAAACCCGTGAACCATGAGAATCCCGCGACCTTGTCCACAGCGGCGCACGAAGATCTTGTTAGCGGCGACTTCGATCTCAGCAGTCGTGAATGATGCCGAGCCGGTCGATCTTACGGCACTTGCAGAAGTGCGCTGCGCGTTCGCCATCCCGCCTGCCATGAGCGCGCTGGCCGAGGCGGCTCTCAGAAAGGTACGGCGTTGCATAATCCTCCGTTAGAAGGGTTCGAGCTTCGCCACGCCAAACACCGCGTGAGACTGCTCAGAGTAAACAACCACGGCATCATACTTGTTCAGGTCTGTGGCTCGCGGCAAATCGTAATCTTGATCGCCTTGGATGCCCTTCAAAGACCCAAGATCGACACTATCGAGGTCACCCTTGCTGGCGTCTTGCGCTAGGCTCTGATCGCCGCTTCGCGCAAGCAAGACGTGAACATCGCCGCCGTTCGAGGTTGTGAAATCGCTCAGGCGAAGATACTCCTCGCGGCCGGGCTTCTGATAGATGGTGGCGCGCCCGCTGGTTTGCTGCGACTTCCCTTCGAATCGTCCCGTAAGGATTGGCTGAGGGCCGCCGGTCGTATCGAAGGGTGCGGCCTCATTCACTTTCTCATTGATCCAGAGTTTTTCGGGTCGGAACGCCCACCAGAGTGCAACCAGAACCGGAAGACCAACCGCCGCCAGTATCCATTTGCGCCGCACGAGCCATGTGCTTGCATGAATAGTCATGGATCTCGGCCGTCCTCAACTGCTCTCAAAACTTCTGCAGCGGGGCCGCGCCGAAGTTCGCATTAAACCGCTCGCAGTAAATAGAGACGGTTTGAAACTTCTTCAGATCGGTACCAGCGGGTATGTCGTAGTTTTGATCCCCTTCATTTCCTTTCAACGCACCGAGCTCGAGCTTCTCGGTGCTGCTCTTGAGAAAATTCGCGTCGTCGTCGGCATCTTTGGCCGCGATCAACACCACGTGCACATCCGGCCCATTGGATGTCTTGAAGTTTGTCAGCCGAAGGAGCAACCGCCCATCGGCCTCCTTGTAAATCGTGGCGCGGCCCGATGTGTTGTGCACCTTTCCATGGAAGGTGCCGGTTTCGAGAGGTTGCGCCTTCTCTTGGCCGAAACCCGTGACGCACGTGAGCATTGCGAGTGCACCTGCAATCTGAATTGTTCTAAACATTATCATTCTCCTTTGTCTGTACTTGTGTCCTAGATCCCTTTAATTTCGCCGCCATCCATCCGAACGGAAGCCCCCGTAAGCCAGCGAGCCTCCTTCGAAACCAGGTATGCCATCAGGCCCGCAATTTCCTCCGGTTCCCCGTAGCGAGCGATGCCGACTTGCTCGGGAAACTGCTTCATGGCCTCTTCCACGCTCATTCCGTGCTCCGGCGCCCAATGATCGAGGAAAGATCGGCGGCGGCCCGTCATAACCGCACCCGGCACCACGCTGTTCACTTGGACTCCGTCTTTAATGCCCTGCTCGGCAAAGGCCTTCGCGAGCGCGATGATGGCTGCGTTGATGGTCGCTACCGCGGCGAAGCCCGGCTTCGGATCGAGAGCTGCGCTTCCGGAGATTAGTACCACCGCGCCTTTGGAAGCCTTCAGTGCATCCCAGGCTCGGATCGTCAGCCGGCGCGCACCATGCAGCTTCAGCGCCAAGCCGTCTTCCCACTGCGCGTCCGTCATCTCGAACAAATCGATCTGAGGCACAGCGCCGGCGATATTCACCAGAGCGTCGATTCTGTCAAAGCGGTCGAGCGTGCCCTGAACGAGGGTCTCGGCCGAGCAAGGCTGGCGCAGATCGAGCGCGTAAATCAGGTGCTCGGCACCGGCCGACTGGATCGCACAGGCAGTCTTGGCGAGTTCATCCTCTTGCCGCGCGACCAAAACAACGGCCTCGAAATCGCGTGCCAGCCGTATCGCGGTAGCGCGGCCGATGCCCTGGCTCGCTCCGGTGACGACGGCAACGGATTTATTAGGCATGCCTCCTCCCCGACAATTCGCGTTCTGATGCGAGGGTCTCCCGTGCCGCTTCCAGAATCACGCCGACTACTACTTCGGGCGCCGTATGCATCGGAGTGTGGTCCACGTCGTGCGCCCGAATCTTTGCGCCCATGCGCTCCGCCATATAGCGCTGCGTCTCTGGCGCAATCATGCGATCCTCTTCCGCTAGCAGAAACCATGACGGCTTCGTTTGCCACGCCGGCACAGGCGCTTTCTCTTGAATGCATTTGAGCGCAATCGGCCGCTGCACAGCTTCTAGGATCGCTGTCTGCTCCTGCGAGGCTTTGTGAGCGACAGCGCGGCCAAAGAACCCTTCGGGCATCCAGATAAACCCATGCGCATCGGGCTCGAGATTCGGGGCTTCAGGATGCGGTTTGGCGCGATAAAAAACGTCGGCAACCGTCTCTCCCTCGGCGGGCGCCAGCGCCGCTACATATACGAGCGACTCTACGCGGTCATCCTTCGGACCGGCAATGACAGCGCCCGCATACGCGTGTCCCGCCAAGAGTACAGGCCCACTTGTTCTCTCGAGCACGCGTTTGAGGGCAGCGATGTCCTCGGTAAGCGATGTGAGGGGGATCGGCGCGCACGTTACCTTCAGTCCTTCCTTTCGCAATGGCAGAATTATGTTTTGCCAGCAAGAGCCATCAGCCCACGCGCCGTGGACCAACACGATTGTCGCGTTCTGTGCAAAGGAACTCATTGCACTGCTCCATTAGCTCGGAGAAACTCTTTCATCGCGGCCGCGATTTCGAGCACATGCGTCTCGACGGCGAAATGCCCGGTATCCAGGAACTCCACCCGCGCGTTCGGTATGTCCGTTCGAAAAGCCTCGGCGCCCGCGGGAATGAAAAACGGGTCGTTCTTACCCCATATTGCGAGCAACGGCGGCTTGGCCTTGCGAAAGTAATCCTGAAACGCCCGATAGAGCTTCACGTTCGATGCGTAATCAAGGAACAAATCCAGCTGGATGTCTTTGTTTCCCGGCCGCTCCAGCAGAGCCGTATCCAACGTGTACGATTCAGGCGGAACGCTCTCCGGGTTAGCTACACCGTGCGTGTATTGCCATCGTGTCCCGTCGAGTGTCAGAATGTTCTTGCGGATGACCACGCGGTTCTCAGAAGTTGGCTCCGCCCAGTATTTTCGGATCGGCGCCCACGCATCGCCAAGGCCTTCTTCATAGGCATTTCCGTTCTGTGAAACGATGGCTGTTACTCGATCGGGGTGGGCCATCGCCAGACGAAACCCGATCGGTGCGCCATAGTCGAACACATACAGTGCATAACGCCTGAGTTTGAGCGCCTGCGTGAACGCATTGATGGTCGCGGCCAATCGGTCGAACGAATAAACATAGTTCCGTTCTGCGGGAACTTCTGTAAATCCGAAACCAGGCAGGTCTGGCGCGATCAGGCGGTAGTCGTCGGCGAGACGTGGAATGAGTTCGCGAAACATGAACGACGATGTTGGGAACCCGTGCAGCAACAGTACTACCGGGGCATCTGGATCGCCGGCTGCCCGGTAGAATACGCGGACTCCATCTACCTCGACGTTGTGAATGGACGTAACTGGCACGGAAGACTGTTGCGGTGTTTTCCCGAATCCGGAACTCTTCGCTGTTTGGGTAGACCGAGCTTGACTCATGAAACTCTCCTTAACCGGTTTCCCCCTCGTCGCGAGGCAGGACAGCGTTGGCATCGCACCTGATAGGCCATCACAAAAGGATCTCAATCCGGAATCATTGAGAAAGCCTAAGTAGTTCTGATCCTGCAAGATCCGTTGCCCGAGCGGCGACCGGATCTCGACTGCAACTGATGAAAATCGCGGCAGATCTCCAACACTGACCGGGATCGGTCGCGACTTTCGTCGCGCCTGCATGTTCGAGGTCATGGGTTGGTCACCACCTGGCCAATACCTGTGCCAACGGCACTTGCCGATTGAGCCTGGGCATCAGTGACAGAGTTGGGAATAGCGGGAGGGGTGAATCAATCTTGGGAAGCGCCACGTTGGGCGGGATTTTGCTGGAAGTTCGCTGGACGGCCGATGTGAAGCTTTCGCATTCTGTACACTAACGATGTCCTCTTCATTCCCAATCGCTCCGCGGCGCCATTGCGGCCACCCACTACCCAATTGCTCGCTTCGATCGCTCGGAGGATATGGTCTCGCTCAACTTCCTCGAGACCCGTCATCGGAATATTGCCCTCTCGGTGTGCGTGGAAGGGCTCCAACTCGGAGATAGGGGCGCGCAATACAGAGTGCGGAGAGAGAATGACGGCTCGCTCGATGAAGTTTTGCAATTCCCGAACGTTTCCGGGCCAGCGGTATCGCACCAGCGCATCCATGGTCTCCGGGGGAATTTCGTTGATTCCCTTGTTCAATCGTCGGGAGTAGAGCTCTGTGAAATGCCGAACCAGCGTCGGAATATCCTCGGTGCGTTGCCGCAGCGCGGGAACGTTGATGGGAAATACCTTCAACCGATAATAGAGGTCCTCGCCGAAAGTCGACTGCTTCACCATGCCGGACAGATCGCGGTGCGTAGCGGCGATCAGCCGGACGTCAACCTTATGAGTACGGTTGCTGCCGAGCCTCTCAAATTCCTGCTCTTGCAAAACGCGCAGCAATTTCGCCTGAAGTTCTAGAGGGATGTCGCCGACTTCGTCCAAAAAGAGCGTGCCCTTGTTTGCGAGTTCAAAGCGTCCCACTTTTTGAGCGATCGCGCCAGTAAATGCTCCTTTTTCATGACCGAACAGCTCACTCTCGAGAAGCCCGAGCGGGATGGCAGCGCAATTCAATTTGACGAAGGGGCGTTCGCGGCGGACGCTCAAATCGTGGATCGCGCGGGCAATCAACTCCTTACCGGTTCCGGTCTCGCCCAGGATCAGCACGCTCGAATCCGTCGGTGCGACAACGGAAACTAGCTGCAACGCGGCCTTCAAAGCGACGCTGTCTCCCACGATTGCCCCACACTGAGCACGAATTTCCTCCTCGAGGTAGAGTCTCTGCTTGATTTCTTTATCTCGATCCTTTGTCGCCTTTTCGTACTCCAAGGTGTTCTCGACTGCAATCGCTACCTGACGAGCCACCTGCTCGAGCAAGATCACGTCGTCGTTCTCGAAAGCATTGTTCGAACGCCTGGAGAGCATCAGAACGCCAACCACACCGTCGCGACCGAGGAGCGGAAGATAACAGCCGGCTCTGAGGCCTTCCTGGATCACGCTCTCATAAAGACGCTGGCCGTCAGGATTCCCATAAATTTCAGGATCCTCGCGGACCTGTTCAAAGCTATCGATCCGGACGCTCTTGGCCTTCCGGAATACCTGACCCGAGATCGAACTATTCATCGGCACCAACGATCCCTCGCGGAAGGGTCCTCTCGCGTCGGGATTGTACAAGATAGTGACGCGTAACTCGCCGCTCTCGGAGGGTAGCAGCAAGGCGGACACGTCACATTGCATTACTCTGAATAGATTCGTCGAAAGCGCTTCAACCACTTCCCGGAAGTCCAACCTGGATGTCACGCTGCTGGTAATTTCCAGAAGCAAGCGCAGCCGGTCGCGTTCATGCCGTAACACCTCTTGATGAAGATGCCGCTCAATCGCGATCCCTGCAATATGGCTTGCATTCTCGATCATCTGCAGGTCGATGGCGTCCGGATTGCGCACCTCACGATAATGGATGGCGAATGTGCCCAGGACTTTACCTTCACGCGTGAACAGAGGCCGCGACCAAACAGCGCGAATACCGTAAGGCATGAGCCGGTCACGATAATCGTCCCAAATAGGTTCCCGCAGGATGTCGGCGACATAGACCGGCTCTCTCCGATATATCGCCGTGCCGCAGGAGGCGCCTTTCGGGCCAATAGACATGCGGCCCGCGTTTGCGGCAAATCCAGGAAGACTGGGCGCGGCTGCACAATAGACCTGCTTTCCATCGGTGTCGGGAAGCCAAATAGTGCATAACGTGCCGTTGCCCTGAGATTCGACCAATTGAGCAATGATCGCCAGAACCTCAGACAACTCAGATCCGTCAAGAATCAACTTGAGTATGTTGAGAACGGACTCGCTGGAGAAGAAACCCGATTCGTTCCGTGCCTGTTCGAGAGTCGGCAGCTCTTGCGCGAGAGATTGCGATGCTGACTTCATAACCATCGTCTCCGGCCTCCAATCCCGACGCGGTCAATCGGAAACCGCGACGGCCCGATGAATTGCCGGAATGTTCCGGCGAAGGCCGGATCAGATCCTGCGGACATCCGTAAGTTCAAACGGTCACCGATTCGCCCTCGATCTCGCAGGCCGCCAGGCAACACTTGGAAAGATCCTCTTTTTGAGGTTACACCCAAGGATCGTGAACGGGCTATCACCTTTACTGATGACGAGAGGTGTGGTTTAAAGCACATGAACGATGTCCCGGAAGTTCATCGGCGCGTCCCGTTCCGAGCGCGAAAACTGCTGCCAGCCTTGCAACAACAAGCAAAAAAGAATGTGAGCACGGATTAAGCCAACTCCACCTCTCGGGTTAGACGATTGAATTGGAAAGCTTTTGTTCAGCTAGGATCCCGGATCGCGGTGTCGAGACTGTCGAAGGTTGGTCTCTGAGCCGGCAGTTCGGGTCACGATGAGTCGTCGGGTCGACGCTATTCGCCTATGGTATTCAGTTCCACCAACCCTAGTGATGGTGGTCGGGGCGGCAGGATTTGAACCTGCGATTTCCTGGTCCCGAATTAGGCGGCTCGGTGTACGCTGGCGTCCGCCCGGTGTCGTTTCTTTCACTTACGATAAGGGCGACGTCCACCTTGTGCCGAATTGTACGCGGATTTCCGTTCTGGTAGCGGTCACGGTAGCGGTCAAACGAGCCGACGACCGCCAGCAGAGCGAGCATCGGCCAAAAGTATTTTCAGAAGGTTCTGACACAGCGTTATCCCATACATTTGTCAGGCGATATCTGTAGAGTCTGACCTTAGTGCAGAAAGGAAATGGTTTTGAAACACCTGACTGCTACTGATCCAATTCGAGTGAGAAACGCTGGCCAGTCTAACACTGGCCAGCAAGTAGAAAAACAGGAAGCAACATCGGTGATCCAACCGACGAACTACCGCATTCGTAAGGCGCTCAGGACGGAGTTTGAGGCCGCCATCGATGTGAACAACCGGGTGCGGCCCACATATTCGACCTGCTGCTAGAACCGGCGCCTGATAGCTCCTCATATTGGGCATTATCGGAGCCATCTGGACATTACCTCCAAGCGCGGACGACATCAAGCAACCCCGGAAGTTATGGCGGTCCAGAGACGCGTTCAAGGAAGTCAAGCGTGCACCATCGCGGACGATACGTGTTAACGTGCACCATTGCCACCTTCCGATTGCCGCCCAATAATGCAGCTAGTCCAACCCCACGCTCGAAGCGGGTCGAGCAGTCCCTGTTGATCGGTTGGCACCTAAATCCCTGTCAGGGTGTGGAGACATCCGACCGCACGCCGCACTCAGAGCGAGCGGAGGAAGTTCAGAAGGTCTTGCTTATGCTGTTCCGAAAGCCGATCGAACTTCTTGATCACTGCGTTGGCTTCTGACGCATTACGTCCGTTCCCGCCACGGTGTTCCTGAATGGCTTTCACCAGATCGTTCGTTCGCCCGTCGTGCAAAAAGAAGACGCGCTGCCCCAATCCCCAGAGTAGAGCGGTACGGAATTCATTTCCTTCTGCCTGCCCCTGTTTTACGCCGTCGTCCAGGTTGGGGCCCATTTGATGGATAGCCAGGTCCGAATACAATTGCGCTTCCTGGTCGCGGAGCTGGGGAATCTGCGAGAACTTGCTGGTCCTCAGCGACGGCGTGTGGCAAACGGAGCAACCGACTGTGGTGAACAAAGTCTTTCCACTCGAAATCGACGCCGCGCCACCGGGCTCGGTTGTCGAAGGCACTGGTGGCGCTAGCAAACGCATGAAAGCCGCAAATTTCTCGATGTCGCTGAGTACGTCCAACCCCTTCTGCGTGGGATCGGTAAAATCGTTGGGCGTCATGAACAGTTGGCACTCTTCTTCACGCTCGGTTTGAAACAACTCGTTGGTGATGCCCATTTCCACGTTGTATGCTTCACCGGCGAACAGTAACAACGACTTGTTCTGCGCCTTCCAGCCAAAGCGCGCGATCGTGCCGTCATTTGCATTGGCGTTGGCTTCACCCATAATTCTGCTGCTTTGCCCAGTGGCCGTGTTGCCCGACACGACGATGTTCAACTTGCCTTTGATGCCCAGGCCGCTCTTGGCTGCCAGCCCCGATTGAGTGGCAACGTTGGCCGCAATCGTCGAGTCTTGAATCTGTTCGATCAGGCCTGCGCCAAACACTGGCGTTGGTACCCGGAAAATCACATTGTTCTTACGCAACTCCGTGGCGAAGTCCGGCTGGGCGAGCTTGCATGTCTCCGCGCCCTTCATCCCCGCAATTGTGAACAAATCATGCACACCACCATCCAGAGTCGTTTTATTGAGTTTCTTGAACCTGGCCTCTCGCGTCGGTCCGTTTTGCGTAATGAAAGAGGGCAGTTGGTTGGCGCCATGATCGGGGCTGTTGACGAAAGCAAATTGCGGATTGATTCTCGCGCTGGAGCCGCCCATCGCTGGTTGTGCATGACACCCAACGCAGCTATTGAAGTTCATGCGCGGGCCCAAGCCATCGCCTGCGACGGTATCGGTTTTGGCGAACTTCGCGGCGCCTGCTTGAAACAGTTGAGTCAACCCTGTTGAGAGGCCACTGAAGCTGGTACCGGCGCTCGGGGGGCCGCCGCGAACACCGGGGTCTTTTGCGGGGCCTTGCGAAAGCCCAATTCCACTGACGACGAGCCAAAAAACGCTGAGTCCGGCAAGCCGATACACCATGGGCTTCAGACGAGGAATCATACTGCGTCCCCCTCGCCTCATTCTGCCACAGTGGTAATCGACCTGGCTTCCTGCCAATCCTCCCCACTTCAACGAGATGCGCGTTTCCAGTTCGTGTCGATTGCTTCCGGTTACGCCGTAATCCTGGTCCGAATCCGGTTCCCCTAACCTTTTCCGCCACCTGCTCGTACCTCGTGGCAACGCCCTTCAGCAGCCTAAAGCTGGGAGCACTCCATGGCTGACAATTTTGGCGTTATCGGAGGCCATTTGTCATGCTGCACCGGACGACTGGTAGATGTGCCGCTCATGGGCTCCATAAACCGAACGAGACTGAAAGGAGATTGAAATGACAAGCTCTGACATGACGGTACCGGATCACAGAAGCGTCGCCGCGTTTCAAGGCCAGGATGTCCGGCTGCTGCATTGTGGACAGCCCCGATATGCAGCATTATCGGCGGCTACCCTGAAATCGACTCAGTAAAACGCTAACAAATAATAGACCGAGAGCGTCTGATCATGTGAGGAGGGGACCAATGGTAGTAAAGCTCGCAACTTTCGTTTTTACGATGGCTTGCCCGGTCGGCCTCACCTGGGTGGCGCGCATCGACCGACTCGTTCCAGGAAAGCCTGATTGCGGTCGGCAAAGAGCCTGCCTCAGTCGCCGTAGCGGATCTCAATCATGACGGCAAGCTGGACATCGTCGTTGCCAACACGGGAAGTGAGTCGATCAGCGTTCTGCTGGGAGATGGAAAAGGAAACTTTCAACCGTCGCTTGGCTCGCCTTTTCCCGCCGGGCATCTTCCGAATGATATTGTGCTTGGCGACTTCAATCACGATGGCAACGTGGACCTCCTGATACCAAATCATCAGACGCCATACGTGACGATCCTCCTAGGAGATGGCAAAGGTGGGTTTCAACCGGCGCCGCACTCGCCGTTTGCCACACAGTCCTATCCACATCCTCACGGCGGGGCGGCTGCGGACTTCAATGGAGACGGAAAGTTGGATGTTGTGATCGATAGCTGGGGGCACAATCAGATCAATTTGCTCTTGGGAGATGGCCGCGGAAACCTGGCCACCCCCGGGCGATTCTTCGATGTCGGCAAACGTCCGTATCAAAGACTGCGATCTGCGGACTTCAACAAAGATGTGAAGCCCGACGTGGTCACAACCAATCTGGATGGGAATAGCGTGACGATTTTGCTGGGTGATGGAGCAGGTGGGTTCCATGAAGCGCCCGGTTCGCCGTTTGCTGCAGGTGCAGCGCCGTGGGCTGTGGCGATCGACGACATAAACCAGGACGGCAACCTTGACCTGGTGACAATCCCCTATGCGCCCGATGTCAAGAATCCGAAACAGATCGGCGTTACAGTCCTGCTCGGAGATGGCAAAGGCGGGTTTGCGCCTTCACACGAGTCTCCATTGCCGCTTGATGGTTGCCGAGGGATTGACCGCCTGTCGACAGGTGACCTAAATGGGGACGGATACCGCGACATCGTCGTGACTTGCGCCCAAAGCAATAACTTGGTGATGCTTCTGGGATCGAAGGACGGAACTTTTCGGGTCTCCACAAGAGAGATCAAGGACCTGGGCTGGTCTGGCATTGCGCTCGCGGATCTCAATGGCGATGGGAAGGACGACATCGTCGTGGCAAACAGCGGGGCAGGCGAAATTACGATTCTCCTCAGCAAGTGACCCCCAGCCAACGATGTCTTCGGAGGGACCAGCGACGGTTTTGGCTACAAACCAGCATCGGACAACGCATCTACATCTCCGAACTATCATTGTCGGTAGCTATCCGCTGCATGCCACGCTAAAGTGTCATTTAGTAGAATGCCCTATCTGGAGCGAGGGCGGAACAAATCCGCGGGAACGTCTACTTGTTTGTAGCGCAGTGATCTATTCTTCGCGCAACGCCTGCACCGGCTCAATTCGTAGCACGCGCGCTGCCGGCGCTGAGCTCGCGAGTAGCGTCGCCAGGATGAGCACCACGAGCGTGAGAAGCAGCGATTTCAAGTCAAGAGCTTGCGTCCCAAACACCACGCCTTCAAGCAATCTCGTCAGAAAGAAAGCACCTACCATGCCAGTTACTGCGCCGGCCGCCGCTAGCAACAACCCCTGGCCCATGACACCGCTAAACAGTCTTGCCGGTTCGGCGCCGAGCGCCATGCGGATGCCGAACTCCGTGATCCGGCGTGTGACCGCGTAGGACATGATTCCGTACATTCCAATCCCGGCCAATGTGAGAGCAAGTGTGGAGAACAGCGTCAATACCAGAGTGTAAAATCGCGGTCGTGCATTCGTCAGCCCTTAACCGCAGCACTGACGGAAGGGAGCTGGAATCTGTCGAGGAATACAAAGCAGGCTCTCCCACAGTTGCGGGACATCGGCCACATCTCAGCTCATTCCCGTCGATTCACGGCACAGAAGACAGATATCGACAAGGTTCAGCCGCATTGTAGAGTTGCTGTGGAGGAATTCTTGCATTTAGCTGGCCGCACAATGGGATTCCGTGTACGACCTACCAGGTGCCCAGCTACTTTTTCAGCCCGGACGCCCAATTGAGGACCACGGTGAACGGGATGACGCCTCCCGCGCCGGTCGGGGCGGCGAACAGGAAGCGTTTGCTGTCCGGCGAAAGGTCCCAACTCGTGTTTGTCCCTCCCGGCGGAGCGGCGAACAGTCGCTGGGGCGTACCGGCCTGGAATCCCATACTAGTGTCGATATCGACGGCCATCACCTGGCCATTCAGACTGAGGTAGAACAACTCTTTCCCATCGGGCCGCCAGATGGGACGGACTCCGCCGCCTTTGGAAACGAGCCACTTCGCTCCCGTGCCCGCGGGAGCCTCCGGTGTGAACGGCCGGACATAGCTTTCAGCGGTACCCGATTCGTTGGAGGTATAAGCCAGCCAACGCCCGTCCGCCGATACCCGCGCAGCGCCTTCACTAAACTGGGTCTGCAATAGCGAAACTGGTTTGGCCTTGTCTGCCAACGGCAAGGCCCAGATGTCCGGGCCAGTCCTCGCTCCGGTGCTCTGGAACAGCAGGAAACCCCCATCCTTGGTCCAACGGCTCAAGGTCTTCGGCTCATCGGTTTTCAAGAGCAACTTCTCCTCGCCCGAACCGTCGGAGGGCTTGATGTAAAGATCCATTTGACCGCCGCGATTGGAGCTGAACGCGATGTTCTTGCCGTCTGGCGACCAGACAGGAAAATCGCTCGCGGGATCGAAGGTGAAGCGCATGCTGGTGCCACGAGCCACATCTAGAATCCAGAGGTCGCGGGTTGGAATCGGGCCTTGCGCTACAGCCACGCGGCTTCCATCTGGAGAAATTGCCGGATTCGAGTATTCGCCCGGATCGCCCAAAGTGCCCGCAGGGTTGCCCTGCTGGTCGAACCAGCTCAGCACGCGTTGCGCGCCAGCGCCCGAGCCTGTTCGGTAAACCAGGGTACCCGTATCCGATACGGAGAACAGACCGTGATTGGTGAAGGCGTACGAATCCAGGCCGTCGGCGATGGCCACCGGTTCTCCGCTCAGCGTCAGCTTGTCCGGATCGAAGGGCTGGGCCATCAATGTGGCTCCGCGCATGAAAATCAGATGTCCAGTTCCGCCCCCCGGCAGAGGAGCATAATAGGCTTGGCGATCAGTAGCCAGCAGCCGCTGCATGCTCTGCTGGTTTGGCTGGGCATCGAGGGAGCCAATATAGATGCCCGTTTTGGCTGCCTCGGAGGAAACTCGCTCATACAAGAAATGCTTTCCATCCGGCAGAAATTGCGGCCAGAGGTGGGCCCTCTCTCCTGGAGCGAGAGCCGTTACGGGAGTCGTCTGGCCGCCCGAGGCGGGCACCCTAAGGATTGAGCTTGCCCCCCCGCCGAATGACCCAGCGATGATCACACCATCGGAGTTCCAGCCCGCTCCGCTCAGGTAGCCGGGAAAGTCGGCGACGTTTTGGGGCGGTCCGCCCTGAATGTCCACTTTCTTTAGTTTGCCGCCGCCAGAATAGGCGTAAACCACCCAGCGGCTATCGTAAGACCAGGCGCCCGGAGCCGCAGTGGCTCCCGTTTCCGTGCCAGGCAGCGCGCGGACTTCAACACCATCGAGTGAGCGGATATACAAGCGGTTAGCGCCGTCTTCTCCTCGTGCGGGAAACACCATCCAGTGGCCGTCGGGCGACACTGTCATCGCCGCTTGATTGATGAACGTCAATTTGGCGGACGGCCCCACCTCGAAGCGCGCGGCAGGCGTAGGGGTCGGTTTTCGCCACGGAGCCCATAGCGCCAGAACTGCTCCGGCAATGACGACGACTACCGCGACCGCGGAGCACAGCCATTTTCGGCGAGAGGCCAACCCAGCAAGCGGTTGAACGCCGCTGCCAGTCGTGCTCGCGGATGCGCTAGTGGGCCCTGCGAGATCGATCAGTTCGAGCGTCGGTTTCAGGTCGTGCGTCGATTGCCACCGGTCGCCAGGCTTCTTCTCCAGGCACTTCCGGACCACGCGGTCGAGCGCCCGAGGCGCCATCGGTTGGAATTGCTGGATGGGAGCTGGCTGCTCCTTCAGAATCGCCGCTAGAATCGCAGTCTTCGTGTCGCCGTCGAAGGCACGCGTGCCGGTGAGCATCTCATACATAACCGCACCGAAGGAGAAGATATCCGAACGCTCGTCGGTGTCCTTGCCTTCCGCCTGCTCCGGCGACATGTAGTGCAGCGTGCCGACGATCGAACCCGACTCGGTCATCGGCGTAGTCTGCGTTAGCACCTCGCTGGATCCTGAAGCGCTAAACTTCACCGCAGTACTGAGCTTGGCTAAGCCGAAATCGAGCACCTTGACGCCGCTCTTGGTCAGGATGATGTTGGCGGGTTTCAGATCCCGGTGGATGACACCTTTCGCGTGAGCGGCGGAAAGAGCATCCGCAATCTGGACGGCGCATTGCAGCGCTTTCTCGAGCGGCATCGGACCCTGCCTGGTCAAATTCGACAGCGGGTCGCCTTCGACGAACTCCATCACTAGGTAGTTCGGCCCAACGTCGTAGAGCGTGCAAATGTTCGGATGATTCAACGACGATATCGCCCGAGCCTCACGTTCGAAGCGGTCGCTGAACTCACGCGCGGATACCTTAATGGCGACCGATCTCCCCAGGCGCGTGTCCGTCCCACGGTACACCTCGCCCATGCCACCCTTTCCAATGAGGGCATCGATGCGATAGGGCCCCAAAGTGTCACGGGGTTTTAAAAGGTTCGGAGCCTGGCTGGCCATGGTAGCAAGCTTCAGGAACCAAGTTTATCTCAAATCATGGAGATGATAGGTCCAAAAGATGTCAACCTCGCCCGCACAAACAGAGCGGGTATCGAGTCTACGGCCAACGACATACAGTGTTGACAATTCTAGCCCGAACAAAAAGCCAGATCCTGTATCACGCGCAAACCGGAAACTGAAGATATCGCCGGTCTCGCCCACCTCCCGCGGTCCAAAAAGGTTACCTTTCAACCCACTCATCGGCTGCTGGTGACAGTGCTACGAATCCCGGATCATGGCCACCTCCAGAAAACTTCAGAATGCGATTCCGGAGCTTGCGCAGATTCGTTGGTGAGTGTTATGGCTATGACCTGTATGCTGGGCGGAGGGACACCGCTCCCGCACATCGGCGCACTTAGACCTCCCGCGGTACGCGCCACCGAGCCTGCCGAGCAACGCTGATTTGACCCTGAAGAAGGAAGCCACACACCCCGCCGGCGCCAACATCCTTCAGCAGCAGGAAGGCGGTCGGTGTTATAGAAGTCGAGCGATTTAGCCTGTTATCCGGCCATATCGGTAAGTATCCCAGAACAGCATTTCTGGCCCGCGTAACACACATACAGGATGGCGACTAAACATCCAGTTGGTTTCCAAAAGCAGCCACGTCAACGAAGAATCTATCCCAATTGGGTTAGTCCCAGTTCTTCAAACGCGGCCAGATCTGGCGGAGAGGCTGCTTCAGCCCCTGGCAGTAGTACACATCGAAGTGCTCGTAAGGCATCGAATAGGGGTGAGAGACGCGAGCCACTTTGCGCACGGAGTTGAACTCGCGCTCTAGCGTGCTTTGGTCGTCGCCCATAACGATCACGTTTTCTCCGGTGTATCCTCGTGGTCCCCACAGAAAATAATTCTGATGACCGCTAAGGGCCGCAGGTAAACCGTAGCGCGGGCCGAAAAGATCTATGGCGCCCGCTTGGCCATAATTCTGTCCAAAGATCGCGGTGCGAGAGCGCACCTCGGCCGGCAGGCTCTGATAGACGCCAGCTACAGTTGCGGCCATCTCCTGCCACCCGAACTGATCGGCAAACAACTGGGGCATCGGACCTAGCTCATTGTTCTCGATGCGCGGCTGCTGCAAATGCGTCGCTGCGGAGTAACGGATGTACGCCTCAGGCGGCAACAGTGGAATCAGAGTCGGCGCCAGCAGCGCGCCCGCCAGGATCATCAACGCGCCGTACCCGACCTTGACCCAACTCAACCCCGGCCGAGCTAACCACTGTTCCCACAATACACTGCCGCCGGCGAACAGGACCGGGAAAGCGGGAAAGAGGTAGTAAATGCGCGGGTCGAGAGTCATGATCACCACCGCAGTCACCACACAAGCCCAACCCAGAAAGCGAACCGGCTTGCCTTCGGGCCGAAAGAAGAAAAACCATAGGCCGGCGAGCCAGACGGGAACACTGAGGGGCATCATTGCGAGTGCTTCCTCCAGCAGAAACTTGACCGGGGGCATGGCGACATTGCGACCGCTCCGCTTAATGTTTTCCTGCAGTTCCAGAAAAGGAAAGTGATAATGGATGTTCCACAGCAGGTTGGGTAGGAAAATCAGAAAAGCGACGACGCCGCCGATCCACAGCCATTTGGTGAGTAGGAGCCGGCGTTGCTGCGTCACCAACAAGCCGACGATGATTCCGAAGGCGAAGATCGCCATCGAGTACTTGTTTTCGAGGCCTGCCCCGGCCACCACGCCGAACCAGAGCCACAGTCTGCTGTTCCCGGTGCGGACCATTCGAATCGTCAAGTACGCGCAGCCCATCCAGAAGAGCGGCTCGAACGTGTTCATGCTGAGAAAGTGATCCAGGGCCAGCATGCCCGGGGCTACGAGAACGCACAACGCAGCCAACCCTTGTGCGAAACGGCCGCCGCCGAGTTCGCGGGCGATGAGGGCTGTCAACAGGACTTTAGCCGCGCCGCAAAGAGCGGGCAGGAAGCGGATGGCCGAGAGTGAATCGCCCAACAGCGCGCGCTCCAGCCACGCAATCAGCGCGATCAATGGCGGCTGATCGACGTAACCCCAGGCGAGGCGCCGGGCGCAGGCCAAGTAGTAGAGTTCATCGACGAAATAGCCGTAGCGGCGACCGGCGTACAGATGCACAACCAGCTTCAGAGCGGCAATCACTCCGACAGCGAGGCCGAACGTACCGAGCCAGCGTTTTTCGAGATGAGGGATCAGACTCAGCTTCGGTTGCAGCTCCGTCACGTTCTACATTGTAATGTCTAGGAAGTTGGATTACACGCTTACCGTAAGGAATTCTCCCGACGGTCCCACAACAAGACCGTACGGAATTTACCGCGTCCAATCGGTAGGTGTGTTTAGGATTTGCCGAATGTTGCAGGGCGGTCACTTGGCCATCTAAAGCCAGACTCCTTGATGTACTCAAGTCGACGCGACCAGAGCTCTCTCAACGAAGGTTCGGTGGATCTGCCTGATGTGAGCATCATTATCGGCTGCTATTCGAGGTTGCCTCCAGACCCTCATCCAAAGAGTAAACGCGAACGGTCGGATTTCATTGCGGTCACTATGGCCGCCGTTTTTGCGCCACGAACTTCAGTAGAAGGCCGGCTAGGAAGCCTAGAGAAGGAAGAAAGAATACGACTTCCCGCTTGACCGGCGCTGCTTGAGTCTCTATCCTCATCAGGAGGAGATCATCATGCGACCTAGTGTGCGGAAACCTTTGAGGATCGCGGCTCTCGCCGCTGGGTTGGCGGTCGCGCTCGGTGTTCCGACGTTTGCCCAGTACAACATGACCGTCAACAAGGACCGGTTGATCAACGCGCAGAATGAGCCGCAAAACTGGTTAATGATGAACGGCGATTACGGAGCAACCCGGTACTCCAAGCTTTCTCAGATCAATCGGGAAAACGTCAAGAACCTTCGGATGGTCTGGGCGCTGGCGCTCGGCGGTATGCAGGACGTTGGGCAGAACGGCCCGGAAAACGAGCTGAATCCTCTGATTGACAACGGTTTCATGTACACGACCGACGGCTGGGGCACGGTTTATAAAATCGATGCCCGTGATCCCAACCGCGGACAGTTCGTCTGGGTCACCGACCCCGGCGTGAAACACCAGGGCAACACGCCCCGTACCCGCGGCCTTGCGTTGTGGGAAGACCTGGTAATCGCCAACCTTCCCGACGGCCGCGTAATTGGGATCAAGCGCGACAATGGCGAAATCGTGTGGGACAAGATGGTGGCCACGACCAACGAGTTCGGCAATCGGGAGAGATTCTTTACGGCGCCGATCACCGTGGAAGACAAGGTCCTCATAGCGAATGGGGCGGGCGCCGCGGGGCCGCGAGGATGGATCGC
>Ga0210406_10002997_pt1 | contig 18796 bp, 25 predicted proteins | sample IncBWC30MmetaG_FD_155454 | JGI IMG/M metagenome (GOLD analysis project Ga0210406, IMG submission 155454) | Forest soil microbial communities from Barre Woods Harvard Forest LTER site, Petersham, Massachusetts, United States - Inc-BW-C-30-M | ecosystem: Environmental > Terrestrial > Soil >... | reverse complement strand
TTCACTGCACGAAAACATCGATACCACCACACCGGTCGGCAAGCTGGTTTTTACTTTCCTGGCCGGCGTTGCGGAATTCGAAAAAGCTTTGATCCGCGAGCGGGTGATCTCGGGGTTAGAAACGGCCAGGGCGAAAGGAATCCGGCTTGGCCGCCCGCGCCGTAATCCGGACGTGGAACAGATCAGGGCGTTAAGGGGCGCCGGTCATTCCTGGCGCCACATTGCCGGCGTGATGGGGGTACCAGTCTCGACCGTGCGGCGTGCGCTCCTGGTGGGCCAGAAAAGCGCGACTGAGGTAGTGCAGTGAAGTTCGAAGAGAAGCAAACATATCCGTGGTGGGGGAGCATGGAATCACAGTGCAAATGGGTGTTGCCTCAAGGTGAGGGTTTTTTGTGCTGCGCGTGGAAAGAAGGGCATCCGGCCGATCTGCCGCACGAAACTCTCCATGATCAAACGGAGGAAACTGTTTTGGCCAATCAGCACCGTTGGGAGTATCGGCCGGACCTTGAGATTTTCAGTGTGCCGAAATCCCTGTGAAAAAACGTGAGCCGGGGTATTGAAAACAAAGGTCTGAGAAGTATGGTGTTGGGTGTGCCAGAATCAGGTGTTTTCGGTACGGCGAAATGTGGTGGATGGACATTCAAGACGGCGGGCCGGCACCGAAGCGGGGCGATTTGATTCAAACCAATATCGGAGATCGGCGCGAGCGTACCTGGCTAGTTCTCAGAGTTCGCCATATGCGCAAGGCCAGGTTCCCGCGGCGCTATTCGCTTTTCGCTGCACGATGGTGGGAGCTCGAGCCGGATTTGAGGATGCGTCTCTATCGAAGTGCACAACGGAATGGTGGGCAAGGGGTTTTTCACTTCAAGCGTTACCCTGCGAAAAGACGTCGCACTTTCGAGGACTATATAGCGCGGTGAAAAAGCTGAAACGATATCGCGGCGAAATTTTGCTTTTCCTGCTGACTCTGGCGGTGTGCGGGTTGCTTGTAAGGTTTGTTTCGTGATCGATATCACTGGTCAAATTATCGCGGCCGACTTGCTTCTAATCGCGGCAGTCGGATTGCTTCTCTTCGTGCTCATGTACCTTTGGTACTTCCACTGTCTGTTTTTCTGGCACAAGTGGGACACGTCGCGAAAGGTGACCGCTCTTTGCCGGCGTTGTGGTGCGATTCGATTCAAACACTGATGGCGAAACGGTTTCACTTTTGGAGCGCATGGAAGAAGCTAGGCGAGATCCGGTGTTTTACTCTCTTCAATGTCTGGTGGATCTCTGATCGATCGATGGGTTTCGTCTTGTGCAATTTTGGTTTTGAGTGGATTGACCTTCCATGAATTCCGTTTTGCTCGGTTTCGAAGTCGGTACAGGGTTGCCGGTCGAGATTCCGATCGGGCACCTGGCCATCACCGGGCAAAGTCAAGCGAGCGGAAAAACGACAACACTCGAGGGTCTGGTTTCGCGCGCCGGCCGGCAAGCAATTGCATTCGTCACCAAACGCGGGGAAGGATCCTTCCGCGTCGCTTCTCCGATTCCGCCTTACTTCCGTGATCGCACTGATTGGCCGTTTATCTCTTCCCTGCTCGAGGCGATCGTTTCCGAGAAACTAAAATTTCAGCGCGCGGAGATCATCAAAATTTGTCAAGACTACTCGGGCCATGAGGGAACATGGAAAGCTCCGAAGACTCTAGCCGATGTGCAGAAAAATGCGGAAACGGCGCTGCTGAAAGCGCGGGGAATTGCGAGCCGGGTGTATACGGAACTGTTCGAATATCTGCGCATGCTGGTTCCTCAAATTGAAAAACTTCCCTACTCTTCCGATTTAAAGCTTCGTCCTGGTTTGAACGTGATGGATCTCACCGACTACGATTTTCCTCTTCAAGCTCTGGTGGTGCGGTCGGTGATCGAGTGGGTGCACCACCGTGCGAAAAACACGATTATCGTGATTCCCGAGGCGTGGAAATTTGCACCGAAACAGCGAAATTCGCCGGTGCGGTTCGCTGCCGAAGAGTTGATCCGCCAGGGCGCCGCACTCGAAAACTTTCTGTGGTGTGATTCTCAAGATCTCGCCGGCGTGTCCGCGGTGCTCTTGCGCCAGGTCACCGTTTGGCTGTTTGGAGTGCAGCGCGATATGCGGGAAATCGAGCGGACACTCGAGCATATTCCTGGCGATACGATGAAACCGACGCGCGCCGATATCGCGCGTCTTGGTGTCGGAGAATTCATCGTTGCTTTTCAAAACGAATTGCGCCTGGTGTATGTGCAACCGGCTTGGATGACCGCGGTACATGCGCAAGCGATTGCGAGCGGGGAAGAGTCTGTAGAATCGGCGCGTGAAATCGTTCGTGACTTTGATCTCGAGCACGCAACCGAAGAGGGGGAATCGTAAATGGCTAACGATGCCGCGGCCGCGCCGCAAGCAATGGTAATTCCGATCTGTCAACACTGCGGGGAAGAGTTCGCGGGCATGGGTATATTCATGTGGCAAGTTGAAGGCTGGCTCGTGATCTCCGCTTACTGTCCCTCATGCCGGGTGACGTTGCAGACTCAAATGGTCCCCTTCTCGCCGCCGCCGGATGGAACAGGCGAAGTGATTCCACCGCGGCGAATCCATCTGTCCTAGTTGGTCAAGCCGCAAACGTTGCTGGCCCCACCGGTGTTGGTGATCTTGGTGGTGATATTTGTGGTGTCCACATTGTTCGCACACACGCTGTTATTAACAGTTGCGGCGTCGAAAACGAATCCGGTCGTGCCTTTTCCGCTTGCGGAATTATTCGAAATTGTGTTGAACGTCCCCGATGCGAAGCTGTAGGCCGTCAAGAATGGCGTGGCGGTGGGAGCAAAGCATGTATTGTTGCTGACGACCGAATCCGTCAGACTGGTTATGCCGATGCAATCGGCTGTGTTGGTTCCAGCCTGAACAAGGATTTTCGCGCCAACAATGCGAGAGCGCCCTACCGTGGTACCGGAGATCGCTGCTGTCCCGGACTTATTAGTGATGTAAGTTCCATCCGTTACCAGCACTCCATTGACAGTGGTTATGTTGAGCGCGAAATTGGCTCCGCTTCCCGCATTGCACCAGCAATCGAGAATCTCGATATTGTTATCGTTGCCGTTCACGCCCGCTGTAGAGTTGGTGATGTTGAAGCAAGCGGTCGAGCATTGATCCAGAATGGGCTGGTGGAAGTGCACGTTGCTGGCTGGCACTGGAATCGAGACGGCGGTAGCGACGGCGCTCGTACTCGAAAAGTGGTAAGCGAACGTATCGACCGCTGAGCTAATAAAGGCTAACCCAGTAGTGTGATTTCCAGCGGCCAGTGCATTTTCTAAAAACAGCGAGAGCGTTTGCCCGCTGATCGCGTAGCCAGTGTTGACCGTAGAGTTATTGCCTACGCTGGAGACATAGGTCCACGTATCATTGGAACCGCCAATCGTGAAATAGTTCTGGAAGCTGTCAAACACCTGCACGTAGAGTAGGTTGCAGTTCAGGCAGAAGTTAAAATTTAGTCCCTTGGGCGTCCCTGTGAACGCGACGCTCCTCTCAAAAATAAGGTTATTGATCGTAAGCGTATTAACGGGCGAGCCGACCGTGCCGTTCACATCCAGATAATCCGCCCCAGCGGTAGCCTGCATGATGATCGAAGAGTTGTTAATTTGACCTTGCAGGCCTAGAGTCAGCGTCCCTGCCGCTACGGTCAACGCACTGGTAATTTTGCACGTGCCTTGCGGGAAGATCACTGTCCCGTGCGCCGCAGAAGCCGCGGTAATGGCGCTCTGAATAGCCGTCGTATCATCGTTTAACCCGTCGCACTTCGCGAGATAGGGCGAGGCGGTGACGAGGAAAGCGGGCTGAGTTGGCGAGGTACCAGAACCGCCGCCGCTGAGAGCAAGCGCCGGCGGTGGCACTGCGGCGATCGCCGCTGAGATGCTTTGCGATGCACCCGAGACGGTGAGCGCTGGCACAATGAAACAGATTGGACCTTTTCCGCCCGCCGGCAGTACTGTGCCGAGTGCCGAACAAACTGTGAAACTCCATTTTGTTGCAGCCGGCAAAAGTTGAGTGTTATCCGCAACGTTGAATGAAAAGCTGCCGGTCAGGTCGAGCCCGATCGATGAGGTTGGCGGTGTGTACGGCAAGCCTCCGAGTGTTGGCGAGCCGGCGCCGCTCGGTACCACTAACAGCGGTGTGATTGTGCCGTTTGCATACGGAAGTCCGTTCGGGTCGACAACCGTGCCGGTGACCGTGGTGAATTGCGCCGCGGCCATAGGAGTAAGTGGCAACAGTCCGCCGCACGTTCCGCCGATGAATAAATCGAAGGCTACATACATCCACAAGATTAAGCGAAGTTTTTTTAAGTTCATGGCTCACTGACTCCCAAGTACGGCGATGTTGAGATTGGAACTCTGAGCGCCGGTAAGTGCCGGCGTAACGCTGGCAACCGCGGTAGTTGAGCCGGCGTGTGTCGATGCGGCTTGAACGGTAAAAGTCACCGTCGCATTGTTGGCGTAGGTGACAGGCGAAAATCCGGTTCCGTTGATTCCATATGCGCTAGCACTTCCGGTGGTCGCGGTTTGTGAGGTTGCCATTGCGTTGCCGGTGCATGGTGCAGTCGCAATATCACAGACGAGTGCGGCATCCTGGCCGGAATTTCCAGTGCTTAGAAACAGTGCGTAAGACACCAAAACACGGCATGGACATCCGGTAGCAGGAAAGGTCACCGCTTTTGAAATGATGACCGTTTCTGTGTTGCCGAACGTGATCGGGCATCCGCTGCAAGTCGTGATCGTTGGCGCGGCGAGTGTGCCTTGAAAACACGGATTTCCGTTACAAAGAACCTGGCCAGGTGTTGCGCCCGTTCCGGTGTTGAGGTTGATGTTTCCGCCGCGGCCGGTTCCGGAACTGTTCCCCGATGTAATGGTGACGTCTCCACCGCGGTTGTTGTTGGCGCCTAGATAGTTGCCGGATGTGATCGTGGTATCACCGCCGGGGCTGGTGCTGTTGGTTGATCCGTTCGAGTTGCCGGCGGTGAGTGAATTAGGCGCGCCTGGGGAATTGTTGAGTGTCGATGCGGCATTGGTGACTTTGAAACCCGCGGCTGTTCCGCTGCCTTGCGCATCCCCGCCGCCGGAAAATTCGAAACCCCATGCACCAGCAAAGCTCAACTGTGCATAGTTGATTGGTGAAAGTGAGCTATCCGCTTTCCAGCTTGCCGGCGAGAATCCGACGTTTGCGCCGAAAATAAATTGCGAGCCGGCCGCGTTCGTGGTGAAAAACGAACCGAAATTTCCGGATGTGGTTCCCATTGCCTGAAAACCGCCGTTGGCTGTGCGTGTGGATCCACCGCCGGCGGCAACGATATTGGTTGCAGCGCCGCCGCTCGGAAGGGTGTAAAAGCCGTAAGCGAGATTGAGTCCGCTGGTGCAATTGGCTGTGCTGTTGAAAGTCAAAATCGTAAATGCAGTTGCAGGCGTGCACGTGAGACCGCCGGAACTGGAAAACGGAACGGTTAGCGGAAGTGCCGCGGCTTGCAGTTGCACGGAAATATCTTGCGAGCTTCCGGTTATGGTGATCGGAGTCGGAAGCACAAAGCACACCGAACCTTTTCCGAAGGCCGGTTGCACCGTCGCCCCTAGCTGCGAACAGACTGAGAAGTTCCATGTTGTATTCGCAGGAAGCAAAACGTTGTTGTCTGCCAGTTGAAGGGTGAACTTTCCGTTTCCATCGAGGCCGGCCGGTTGGGTGGGTGGCGAATATGGAGCGCCGTTTAGTGTTGGCGATTGGCCGCCCGGCAAGACGAGAATCGCGTTAATGCTTCCAAACGAATAGGGAAGGGTGTTCGGATCGATCACCGTGCCGGTGACGGTGGTGAACTGTGCTGCCGCGGATCCGGCAAACGCGAACAGTGCGAGTAAGAGCCGGCGGATTTTCATTTGTGGGCCTTGTCTACCATTTGCGAATTTAGAAGCATGGTGAGTTTGTCCAGTTCCTTTAGGCTCTTGTCTAACGTCTTGTTTCTCTTCTCGGGATCTTCTTCACTCTTCGCAAGTTCCATAAATCCGCGGATCGCGGTCAAAACGTTCAAGGTCTTGTGTAAAAGCTTTCTCGAGATCATCGTTCAATCCAGGGCCAGTAAGTACGCAATCAATCCAACCGCGACGAGTGCGATCACAATTTCCGTGCTGCTCGAGCTCGCCGGCACAATGCCTGCTTCGATAGTCGTGCCGTCGGTTGAATCGGTGAGCCCTGGCGGTACCGGCACACCGGCCGGCGGATCCGCGGCAAGCTGCGCGAGGGTCGTCGATATATCCGTACCGAGTGCACTCGCGACATAAGCGGCGTACGTGTATGCATTGCCCTGGCTGTTTGCGGTCGGTGAGCTCTGCCCTAGATAGTGCGCGGTGATATCGAGAATGGTGTCGTTCGGATAATCGGAAACGTACTTCGCGAGTTGGTTATAAAGTGCTTGAAATCCGGTTGCCTGGTTGGGAAACACGGCAAAGCCGGCCGCGTCTTTTCCGATCGCGCCGGATTGTCCGGCGTATTTGAGATTTCCGGGGTTATTGTTTCGGCTGGCAACACTGCCGGGTGCGTTGCCTTCGAATTGCGCGATCGCATTCGCCCACGTCGGTATGAAATCGAGGCTCATCCATCCGTTTCCTCGTCGTCCACCTCTTCGACTTCTGGCAGATCTTCGTCGTCGATTTCGCCTCCCTCTTCAATGAGCCGGCCATCTTTCTCCGCACTCCGGAAGTAATCGCAAGAGGATAGGTGCTCTCGGTAGTAGGTGCGCGCCTCTGCTTCGGTGAGCCCGTAAAAGGTGTGCATTACCTTAATCGTGCCGTCGCCGGCGTCGATAATCGAAACTTCGAGTTCGTACGCCATCATTCCACCGCCGGCGGGGTTGGCGGTGAGTTCCGGCCTGACCCGAATGCCCATTGCGCAAAGTGACCCGCCAACACTAAAAGTCCTCCGATGATTTCCGGTAATCCGTAACTCGTTTCTTGTTTCACGTGGCCGATCGCGATGATCGCGCACAAACTCGCCATCAAGATTAGGAGCAGAAACCCGAAAAGCAATTTCGCTTGCTCCATGTTGAGAGAATTCAAACCGAACATCATTGCACCGCCGGCGGGGATGGCGTTTGTGATGCCGGTTGCGGTGGTCCTGGCGGGGCCTGGTCTGCGACTTCGACTCGCAACCAAGGTAAGTATCCGAAAAACTGATAGAGAAGCGCATTCGCGCTGTAACCGCCAATTCCCGCGATCGATGTTGCAGTAAGTTGGAGTCCGGCGGATTCAATCTTCGATGCGATGGTGTGCACGATGAAACCGTAGGCGAGCGCCGAAAAGAAAGCTCGAGTCGCGAGATTCACGGCGTGCATTTTGAACCAATCTTTTACGGTCGAGAGTCCATTCGTTTTCGATTTCACCGAGTTCTGTGCCTGTGCTAGCACAAACAGAACCCAACCGAGCACGAATACCGAAACGTCGAGGATTGCGCTTTTGTTCATGGCGATTGTTGCACCACTGTCACAATGCCGGTTACGTTGCCGGTTCCGACTGTCACCAAACAAAGGGCGTTCCCTGGCGCGGTCTTTGCGACATAACCAGGACCGCTGTAACTCACCGGCTGTGATGCGGTGAGTGGGATAATTCCCGTAAGGTTGTTAGTTCCTGTCCCACAGCTAGCACCGGTTCCGTACTCCCACTGAAAACTTCCCGCGGTCGCTACCTGGCCGATCTGCCAACCGCACACGTAAACACTCTGGTTTGCAACGAGTGCGACGACTTGCGTCGTTGTTCCACCGGGAAACGCGATCGGGAAACTTTGCTTTAGAAGTGAGCCGGCGCAAGGATCCTGTTGTGTGTAGTGTCCTGGCGGTGCGAAGAGATACTCGGTTGTGATCGAGGTTGCGGCGCCACCGCTCGTGTACTGCACCTGAGTGAGTAAACAAGGCGAGTCCGGTATCTGGAAAAAGTGCGCCAGGGCATCGTTAGAAAGCGGCGTTTGAAAAATCGGCACCGCACTCAAGAATTGATTGCCGGCGCAAAATACCTGCAACTGGCCGCCCGCGACGGGTCCGGCGTACTGGAAAAACACTGTTCCGGCACTCGAGCCGAACGGAGTCGGAATCGTGTCCGACTGGTTCACGTTTCCGGCTCGGCCGGCAAAGTTCACTTTGTCGATCTGCGCCGCAAAGTAACTGCCCGCGTTTTGGTTGAACGTGACTTGTGATCCGCTGTAAGTGGCCGTGAATGTCGCGGTCGCGGGCGAGCATGTTACCTTCACCTGAATTCTAGGAAAGTAACCGGATGCGGTGATCGATCCTTGTCCTTGCGCGATCAGCGCGGTAAAAGCGTTCTCGAGTACATCGGAAATCCGATAGATGTTTCCCTGTGTGTCTATGCCGTCGATTTCCGCCTGGAACTGCGTCGGCTGTGCCTGCGTGATGAAGCTTGCATAGTGTTGCGTTTGTCCTAAGTTATTAACCGAGAAAACTTGCGGCGAGCCGGTGCAGTTTACCGTCGTCGCAAGAGTCTGTTGTTGGGTTTGTAAGCCGACGTTCCCGATGTACTGCGCATGCGCCAGGGATTCGACAAACAGCAACAACAACGCGAGTTTTGAAAGTCTTCTCAAATGAACACATCCGGGTCTTCGAGCTCGCGCGGATAGAAGTATCCCGCAAGGCGCGCGCCGGCTTGCTGGCCGGCAACGACCACACCGCCATTCGGGCCGGCGGGGTTGTTGAAAATGTTTACCTGCACTACCTGATTTTCGAAAATTCGAAATCCGGATATTCCAACCGGCTGCGCCGGCGAGCCAAGTGAGGCCGGGATTGCCTGATAACTGTTCGCGCCCGGCGGGGTTCCCAGGTCGACTAGGATCCGCCAGAGTAAATCTCCGGTTCCTTCCGTCCATCCACCACCGACGAAATTGCAAGCTACTTTGTTGATGATTCCGTTTCGTCCTAGTGGAACCCTGAAACTGAGAATCGTTGCTTCCGCCCCGATCGCCGGCAAAAGCGTATATGCAATTTGATCGACGTTTTCCCAATTGATCGGGGGATAGATCCAAAGGGGAAGACCGTCAACACTTCCGCCCGGTTGCGGATAGGGATTTGTTAGATCGTGAGTGCGATCGGGTTCCCCGAGTCCACGAAAGTGCGATTTGTACGGTGTGCGTATGCGTCTGGGCATTGGTTTCCTATCCGCCGAAGCTTGAAACCACTCCACCGGGGAACTCAGATCGGCCGGCAACCGGTTGATTGAATCGCAACACCAGACCGTAGAAAACGATCTGAATCGAGTTCTGGGCGTTTTCCATGTTTTGCGCGATCACAAGGATCTGCGAATCGGGTTGATCGAATTGATAGGGCTCGCGCAAGAACATCGCGGCGCCGGATCCTCCACCGCCCATCGTTCCGGCGATGTTTGAAAAAAGCACTCCGCGGTCCGCGAAGCGAAGTTGTTTTGCTGTGTCGTAAAACTGAGCACGAAAACCACCGAGTGCCGTGTTGACGGTTGCTGATGTTGTGATCGCGAGTAAGGTGAAATCTCTCTGTAGGTTGATGCGCACTCGATCACTACCGCGCGAGGCAAGCACAAACGTCGCACACTCCCACATCGGCGCGTGGTCGATGAGTCCACCGGCCGGCGGATTTTTTTCTCCCAACCGGTAAACCTGCATCTGTTCGCGCTGAATCGGCAGCATGCGCGCGAGCGGGTGCGTCGGCGTTTGTGCTAACGAGTACGGGTGTGCACCTGGCATTTAGCTCCCTACCTTTGGACGTGGCCACAACTTGAAACCGGATAGAACTAGCTGAATCGTGTTCGGTGCTCCGCTCGTCTCGGTGAAAAGAAATGAATACGAACGATTGGCCGGCAGGATGTAGGGCACCGCGAGCGGGAAAGCTGCGGTCGCAAGTGCCGTGCCCGCCCAATTGTCGATGTTGATGCCGTTGAACGTCGCGGTTCCGGCAACTGCGCTCGCGGTCGTGCTGATGAAATCTCGACCGGTCGCGGCTTCTTTCATTAGCACTTTGATAAGGTTCGATGTACGCGAGGCAATCGTCCACCACCATTCGAAATCGGCATCACTCAAAATCTGCAACTGATTCGGATCTTGAACCGCGTTTGCTGGAATGACGCGATCGAGCACGTAAGAGAAAAACTGTCGTTCGAATTGGTCATCGCCCGGCTGTGGGTTCATTTGCTGCGGTTGTGTTGACAAGTGGCACCCTCCTTTCTTCTCGTCTCGTTCGTGTGCGGACGAGAGAGTGCGTAACAGTTAATTTGGAGTCGAGCCGGCTCGCGGCTCGAGCTCTCGCAAAGGTTCTTGCGGCGAGCCCGCGTTTCGGATTACAGAATCGCGCGAGCAAGTACACCCTCGAGGTATACGTGCGCGTTGATTCCAGTACCGACGAACTGTGTCGCCGGCGCCGCTGCGCTCGTTGTAAACGCTGCAACACCGCTGATCGTGGGATCGAGCACAACCGAAAAGTTTTGGTTTTGCTCAACTACCACGCCCATCAGTGGTTCCATCGGATCGAGGCCGGGGATTTGTGGCATCGGATCCGTGATCGTTGCGACGTTTTGCGCCGAGGGCCAACCGTTCGAGCCTGACGTGCCGATGGTTCCGCCGGCTGCCAGGGTCTGCGTTGACATTGTGAAAGTGAAGGATCCGGCGCCCGCCGGACACTTCGACACAAGCGCGGTCCAATAGTCCTTTCCTGAGACAAAGAACTGCGCGAGCGTTGTTCCGATGAATGAGTTCAAATCGTGCGTGTCAACATCGGACCGAATCACAACCGCAACCGCTTTCACTAGGTGCTTTTTCGGGGCATCGAGTTGCCCTGGCTGAACTAGATTCGTGTGGTACACGGTTTTCACGAATGCGGCACCGCCGGAAGGGGTATAGGATGCGCCGATTGGCTGCGCGAAAAGCTGTTGCTTAGTCACCGCGGTTGCGACTGCTACACCGTAAAAATCGTAAATCGGTTGAACGATGTACTCGAGTTGACCGGCGACGATCGGATTTTTCCGAAGCATTTTCAGTTTCGGCCGTCCGACTTCGATCTCCGTGATCTGCTCGAGGTGCGCGAAGCGTGACTTGTAGCGTGAAGTAAAATTCGTTTTGACCATTTTTGTTTCGCCTCCCTTCTGGTCAGAATCGATGCAACTAAACTTGCGGACTAGAAACCTTTGACAGAGGAAAGCTAGTCCGCTTGTCTAGTAGTTGCCCGCGTACCGCGAGCGAAAACGGTGAAAGCCCATTCCTTTCAGACTGGCCGCCGCCGCTGCCGGATGTACACCGGCCGGAAGTGCTAGTGCTGGTGATGCGCCGGGACCGGGGAAGTAAATCGAACCGGCTCCGCGGTTCCATTGCATACCTGGTTGGGCTGCTCTCAAGTACTGGTCTGAGGATGTTGGGATTCCAAACCAGGACGGTTGATAGAGTCCGAGTCCGACTGACGAAGCAAAGCCCAATTGGTGCAGGGCCTTTATAATCGTCGCGACGATTCCACCCTTCAACAGTTCTTCGCCGGCTTTTGCGGAAACCATTTTTCCGGCAAAGCCGAGCCCGATTGCTGCACCGCCCGTTGCTGCAACTCCCGCCCATCCTGACAAGGTTGATAGCATTCCGGAAAGGTAGAGTGCACCGAGTGCGCCGGCCGCGTTGTATCCGGCATCGACCACAACCCCGCTCGAGAGTCCGAACGGATTGCGGCGCTGGTGGTGTTTATGGTGGTGTTTTCGGTAGTGTTTCGCCATAACGGTTGTTCTCCTTTCCAATCCATCTCCCGCGAAATAACTCCTCGGGGTGTAACTCGACGGATTAAAGATGCGAACTTCTGCCACGTGATCTCCTCTGCGGACTCACGTCCTCGAGGGGAGTCGCGTCCGCGGTTTCGGCTGTCTCGATCGTTTCGATCGTTTCCGTTTCGACTTCCTGCGGACTAACTTCCTCCAATGGAATTAGGTCCGCGGTGTGAGTCGTCTCGATCGTTTCGACTTCGAGAATCTTTCCGTCCGGCTCTGTGGCAATGTCTACCAGGTCGCAATCGTCGTGCATCTTGACGATCGTTCCGGTGAGCACGGTCGCTTTATCGTGCGACCGGCGAAACTTTACGCGCTGACCTTCTGAAAAACTCATTCGCCTATCCTCCGAACTGGAATCGTCCGCCGACGAAATACGCGCGCATGTTCTCGGGGTTGCGGTCATCGATCACTAGCGCCAGGTGCGTACCGTCGGTTTGATCTACACCGCCGGAAATTTTCCCGAATCCACCTTGCGGACCGCCGAGCATGATTTGAAGCGTGATAATCGGGTGCAACACTCCGTAAATGTTCCCTTCCCTGTCTTTCAACATGTCGCGCACGCGATCACCGACCACCGGGCAACCGGTGAGTAGTTGCGGGATCCGCGGTGCAACGTCGGTCGGTTTCTTTGGCATCCATCGCGGATCTGGAATCTTGGGCAGTGGGGTCAAGCCGAGCGGTAACAAAAGATCTTGTTTATCGGCTGAGATCGCGATCGGTGGCGCGTTCTTGTTCGTGAGCCAATCGAGAGTAACCGAGCTCCACAAAATCAATTGCTCTTTCGAGAATGGCGCCATCGATGTACCGGCGAGTTGCTTCGCTTGCTCTGCGTTCGCATACCGCGGTCGTCCGGTGCTATAGCCGTGCGTCTGCCGTTGACCTTCAAATAGCACCGACGTGAGTCGGCCGATGATCGTGTATCGACGAGTGCGAATCGTTTCGTCTTGAATCTTCATCCGGTCGGCAAGGCGAAACGTCGTTTTACTCATCACGAACGGTGATTGCGCGGCTGTGGTCAAAATTCGTTTCTCCTCAAAAAATCTTCACTATCAAAGGGGCCAGTCCCATAGGAGAGGGCCGTTCCGGTCGCTCTGGTGGGACCGCCCCTCTGCTCACCACAAGCGCCGGTGCAACGGGTTGCGGCAAGATCGATCAATTGACAATTCCTTCCCGTCTCACCTGGTACGCTCCACCCTCGAGCAAAAGTCGTTTGTGCCGGCTGTCGAAAAGCACCGTTGGCCGTTCTCCTGTTTCCTCTCCGAATTCGTGTCTCCATTCGTCGATTTCGGGATCTGGTACGTGTTCTTTCCGCTGCTTGTAATCGATGCGGCGAGCCTCTCCGAGTTCGAAGAGGCCGGCGCCGCGATCGTGCGCGCTAAAAACATCAAGGGATCCGGTCACGTCCTGGTCACCGTCGACAAACCAGAGTTGCCGCGCCGTTTCGTCCGATACCAGAATCGGGTGCGGTTTCGAAAACGAGATTGTTTGCACCTGGCCGCCGGCGCGCGGTTTCACATAGAGTGCTTGCAGCAAACCGAGTTGCGCGTAGTCGCCGGCCGGCATGTGCGGCTCGTCCGTTGTCGTCTCCCACTCCACCGGTTGACCGGTGAAATCTTCACGAATACCCGCGGCGTCCGGATTCTGCCGGCGGATCGCTTTCTTCTGTCGTGACTTCGGCCGGCGCGTCCACGGATGAAACACTCCGTTTTCGTAGGTTCCGAGCTCTACATTTTTGCGTCGCTTTTTCAGAAGTCCGGGGAGACTCGTTCCGATACTGGCAACGTCGAGCAGTGCGCTAAGTCCGGGGTTCTGTCCTGGCGCAATTCCACCTTCCGGAATCCAGTCGTATTTATGCTGACTCGCTCGAGCTCGCGTGCTGCGCACCAAGCCGGCTATGCGTTTCTGGCGTTTCGTCTGAATCAATGCCGGCGGGGTGTACCTGGCGCCGCTCGCGCGGGCATGCAACGAAGTGAACCGGTCGGGATTCGTTTCTGTGTGAACTGGATTCTGCCGCGGTGTGCGAATCAAAATCGTTGCGCCAGGTGGAAGAGAAATTTCCTGTGTGTTGTGCGTGTCGACTTCGCTCGGGTTTGCTCCCATTACTAAAAGTTCGTGCGGGTTTGTTCCGGTCGACACTTTGTCGTGAATCTCTTGCTCGAGCATTCGCAACGTGTTCATGTGCCGATTGAACGCGTTGATGTCGGATTTTTTCGCGGCTTTCTGTGCCAGTCGTGCAACTGTCGCGGCCATCTTTCGAAGTTTCTCGAGTGAATCCGGATTTTCGCGCGGAGCAATCTTTTTCATCTGCGCAAGTTTTTTACTGAGTCGTTTCCGTTCGCGCTCGCCGGTTGCGTTTGACCACTCACGCACGAAATCGTAAGAGAGATAATTTCTCGCCTCTTCCGGTGTGACTTTCTTTTTCCGCTTGATCGGGTTGGTGCGCGGGCTCATCACAATGTAGCGATAGCCTTTGTTTGTGAGAGTCGGTTTAATCCACGCGCCTTTCGTTTTCTTCTCTTTTGCGATGGCGTCTTTCTTCTCATTGAACGCACCGTGAAACATATAGCCGTAACCTTCGCCGGCGTTCTTCCGAGTTTTGCGTTTCGCTGCCATCACCGTTTCAAAAGTAAAGGGATTCCAATCAAGGCCGCGCCGACCGCAAGCCATACCGCGTTTTGTTCTAACCATGTTGTGAGATCGGTCGGTTGCGATAGAAGTGCGCCGGCGCCGGCGCCAGTGTTCGGAATTTCCGGCTGGCCCGTTGATGACGGTGCTGCGCCTCCTGGTACTTGCACACTCGAGATCGAACTAGCGAGCGGCATCGAGCCGGTAACCTGCCACGCCGCGTTATCGACAATGGATGCGATGTCACTCGGCTGCCCGTAACCCTCACCGTTCTGCACCTGAATTGTTAGTTTCACGTTGAAGGTGTTGTTTAAAAGAAAGCGATACGCGGAGGATGAGACACTCCGAACCGCTAAACCTTCGCCCGAAAGAATCCCGCTAACCTGTCCGATGACATCGGTCGCGCCTTGCGTGCCGTGGGGTACCCAAGTGCCGGTGTAAGTCACGATCGATTGATCGGGCACCATGTCACCAAGCGCGCCTAGAAATGAAGCGGTCACGCCGGCCAGTCCGTGAAGCTTGAATGCGCCGGCCGGCGTGAAGGGTTGGTGCTGTCCCATTCCCGACAATCGCCAGGGACCGAACGGACCTTTCGGCATACTCACGCCGGCGAGCCCCGCGGCCGCGGCTTGCGGATTCGTTGCTCCGTAGGGCCGATAGCCGGTGCGAATCATCGAGCGGCTGTAATCCGTGTAACTCACCGACGTCTGCCTCCTCCTGGCGCTGCAATGAGAAGGATTCCCACGCCGGCAGCAAGTAGCCACAACCAGGACGGCATTCCGGTCGAGGGGAAAAGCGAGCTCAAGGAAAAGCCTGGCGCTGCGACGCGCGGCGCCGGCGAGATAGAACCTGCCGGCAATGTTGAGGTAGTCGGATAATTGAGTGTGGCTGCCGCCGCGGGCGAAATCGGACCAAACTTAAGGTACTGATTGCCCGAGCTCGGTGGTTGGGGAACTGCGGGAGTGTAGGAAATTGGCGGTGCACCGGATCCGGCGCCGTAAGTAATCGACGGATCGTCGAACACTGGTGCAGTGTCTTCCGGACCGATTCCTATATCCGCCATGATTCCAGATGACGGATCGAGTTGCCCTATTCCGTGCCGTCTTGCTCGCACCAGGTTCATCGGGTCACCATCCAAACCGCGGCACCGATCAAAAGCAGAGGTAAAAGACTCGAGCCGGATCCGCCGGTGATTGAACTTAAGGCACCGCTCACGCTCATCGAGCTCGCCGGCGGTGTGAAATCGAGCGTATAGGCGCCGCGCGAGGTTGCTCCGTAGCTCGAGCCGAACACTTGCGGAAGTTCTGCGATAAACGGACCTTTTGAACTTCCCGATTGACCGGCGAGTGCGGCGAGTGCTCCGTTCGGTCCGTTGATTCCTGGCGAAAGTTGATAGCAAGCGATGCAACACGCGGCACCGATATTTCCGGTACACGGTTGTTTGCCGGGTGTCTCGATCGGGCAACTCATGCCATTCGAGCAACCGTCGCGGCCGGGTTGGATCTGCGGACCGACCACCGTCCAGTAACCGGGGATTACTGTCTGTTCGATTGCTTGCGTTGCTCCGTTTCCGTCGATCTGTCCGGATCTGTACGCTTGCCAGATTTGTCTTAGATCTGAATCGAAACCGTGAACCGCGATATTGACCGCGGAGTTTTCGTTTTTCGCTTGCTTCGCTCTCAGCTCATGGCCGGCGAGTAATCCGCCAATCAAACCGACCACTAGGCCAACCGCGGCGCCGATCGGTCCGGCCGCTGATGCGATCGCCGCGGTCGAGGATGCCGAAGCAATTGCGCCGGCTGCCGCTGCTGCAACTGGCGCGCTCGCGGAAATGATCTGGCCGGGCGCCGCTCCGATGCCGGCAAGTTCGGAGTAGCTGAGTTGATAGAGCGGAGTTCGCGGCGCCAGGGTTACACCGCTCGCGCGGCGCGCGCGCACCATGAGCGGACCGCACAAGTGTGGTGACAATTGGTAAAGGGGGGTTTCGGGCGCGAGCACCGTTTGCGTTGCGCTCACCGTTTCCCCCTTCCCGAAAACATAACCAGGGCGAGCACTCCACCGATAACAACCCACTGGTTTTGTATGCTCGGGAAAATCGTTGATTCCGAAAGCCAATCAGCGAAACTCGTTCCCGTTGCCGGCGTTGCCGTTGCGCCAGGTGTGAGGCCGGGAATTGTTTGTCCCTGGCTCGGTAGGAAGTCCGCCGGCGTCGCGTTCACTGCCGGCGCCGGTGTTGGTGCAATCCCTGGCGAACTGTAAGGAATCATGTAAATCGGGCCGGGACTCCGAAACGGCGGGGGGGATGCAACAACGTTCGTCGCGCCGGCGCCGGCCGCGGGAATTGTTCCGACCGGTGGGAATAGATTCGGGTCGTAGGGGTAACGCGGTCGCATGATGGTGACCGGCTCGGGGGTAAACGGATACCGCAGTGATCCGGTGGATGCGCCAGGGGGCATCGGTACGGCACCGAGTGATCGATAGTTGCCGGGTGCTTCGGCAAAGCCGGCGGAAATTCCATCCTCATGCCCGAAGATTACGTTCTGTCCGCCGGAAGCGTTCGGGCGCGGTCGCATCTCTGCCGATGATCGATAGACGTAATCGGAGTGTGTTTCGCCTCCGTCGAAGCTGGTTCCTCCCCACTCTTTCGCCCACGGTCCTTTCGAGGTTCCCTGCCCTGGCAAAATCGAATGACCCGAGGGCCGTTTCTGTGGTCCGTCTGTGATCTCGCTCGAGCCGGCCGGCCATCCTCCGTGTCCGCCTTCCCATGATTGCGTTGAATCTGGCGCAATGAATCCGTGATACTGGCCGCCCTCCGGTCCGCCAGGGATTTTGTAACGCCATCCGGACCACGCAAAATCGGGCGCGTGTTGGTAACCGTGAAACCCTGGCATGCGCACGCGGCTCATGCGGTCACCGCCTGTGCTGTGGGTTGGTCGTGATCCTCGTGAATTTCTCGGATGACTTGCTTGACTCCTTCACGAAGCGACAACCGCTTTCCGGCAACTGCGTAGTTGATGAATTTTCGGTTTTTCGCTTCGTCGATTACGGCTTGCGTCCACTCGTCGAAGCTCACACCAAGATCAATCGTCTTCGCATGTGCGGGAAGTTTCTTCCAAGCAAGTTCCCACTCGCGCTCGGTCATTCCGGTTTGAAGCAGACACGTAATGCTCATGCTTCACCTTCCGAAGTTACAAGCGCTGCGAGTTCTGCAATGGTGAGTTTCTCGAGTTCGGAACCGCACTCGAGAGAAAAGCCCATGCGCTCGGCGCGCTCGAGCAGCTCGCACAGTTGTGCAACCGAATAATGGTCAACCCTCGATCGTGGTGCTGGCTGCATCATTTGCGACTCATGGCAATCAAGAGAAACGCACCGATTGCTAACCAGGGGAGAATCGAACCGGAGGTTTGAAGTCCGATGTTGCTGCCGTATCCGGCTTGCGGTACTCCGTAACCAGGTGTCAGCGGAGTTTCGAAACTCGAGTACGGTCCGGTTGCGACAACACTGGTCGGAGTTTGAAACTTTGTCGGTTGTCCAGAGGCCGCGGCGATAAGCGCCGGCGTTTCCTGAATCGACGTCGACAGAATCGAACCCCAATCGATGCCGTCACCCTGCCCGAGTCCGATCGTCGCGACGCCGGCGAGCCCTGAAAGCTTCCGCGGCCGGGATCCGCAACCGCACCGACCACCACAACCGCAACCGTTTAGATCCTGAAAAGAATTATCCGTAAGACTCCACGCGCGTTTTCGGTAGTAAACGGGTGGTTCGATTCCGAACTGTGCGCCAGGGCGCGCGGCATCCATTGCAAGCCACTGTCCGGAACCTGGTGGAACTTCCGTCTCGAGGTACACGTGCGAGAACTCACCGGGATCGGTCGCGTTCGCGGCGATCGTCACCAGACGCGCGGGGAAACCGAGTGCAATGACTAGTGCTCCCATGAGCATCGCGATATCGTCACAATCGCCGGCGCGGATTTTCAGAAGGTCTTGCGGGGAATAGAGCTTTTCCTTCGTGACCGGATCCATCGTGTAACGGATGTTGCGCTGTACCCACTGGTAAACCGCTTGCACTTCCGCCAGGTGATCAAACGGCGCCACACCGCGCACGATTTCGATCGCAAACCGCACGAAATTCGGATCTGAGACCGCCAGGTCAACGAGTTTCCGCATAACTGCGATGGTCTGTTTGGTTCCGGCTTCACCGGAAAGCAAAGGGGCGCGATAGGCAAGGCCAGGTGTGGGGGAAGTTCCGGCGAGTTTGGATTGTGAACCGATAAAAATAGGGCTCAACGATCACACTCTCAAGGGGGAAAAAGTTGCTTCGCGCGGTTCTGCGTGTCGGGGCTCATTTGAGTTCC
>Ga0210406_10002996_pt1 | contig 18798 bp, 22 predicted proteins | sample IncBWC30MmetaG_FD_155454 | JGI IMG/M metagenome (GOLD analysis project Ga0210406, IMG submission 155454) | Forest soil microbial communities from Barre Woods Harvard Forest LTER site, Petersham, Massachusetts, United States - Inc-BW-C-30-M | ecosystem: Environmental > Terrestrial > Soil >... | reverse complement strand
GGAATGATCTTGAGCCGCTCATAAGGGAAATCGTCCTGAAGAAATCCGAAGCCTGGACGAAACCCGTTGTAGGCGAATGGCGAGGTCAGTTCGATTTTGCGAATGCGAACTTCGAGCACGTCTCCAGGCTCGGCGCCTTCAACATAAACCGGTCCAGTAAGAATATGCCGGCCCGGCCCACGGTCGGTCACCTCCTTATAGATGGTGCGAAATGCGTCTGAAATCTGATCGGGCGGAACACCTGCTGCCTCGAACTGAGCTGGACTCCCGGTGGACATGGTCTCGATCTTTACCCTGTCGCCAGAATGAATGCGTAGCGCGGGCTTCGCCGATGCGGAATAATAGCCCCAGACCACGGTCTGCGGCGTCGCCTTCAACTCGAGATCGGCGGCGCGACACACGCCGCCCGCCGAAATAATGCAAAATAGTACTAGTCTCAACATAGGAGTCTTGCTGATTCTATCAGCTTGACCCTTTTCCCAGGTTTCAGTATCTTAACAAGGGGTTTCCGTATCTTAATGAGGGGTAAGTAGCGTGGTCCTTCTGCTCTTTGGACCGCCAGGCAGCGGCAAAGGGACGCAGTCGAGGCTGATCACAAACTGGTTGGGGATACCGGCGATTTCGACCGGCGACATGCTGCGGGCGGAAATTCAGGCCGGCACGGAGCTAGGTAACGCCGCGCGATCCATCATGGCCAGCGGGGGGTTAGTAAGCGACGATCTCGTCAACAAAATGCTCGCGCGCCGGGTTGCTCAGCCCGACTGCCAGAGGGGATTTCTACTCGACGGCTACCCGCGGACCTTGCAGCAGGCGGAATTTTTCGACACTTTAGTGAAAGAGCGCGGCTTGCCAAAGCCCATCATCCTGCATCTCGACGTGCCCATGGATGCTCTGATCGGCCGCATGACCTCGCGCCGCCAATGTCCCAAGTGCGGGAGAATCTACAACCTGCTGCATCAGCCGCCCAAGAAAGCGGGAGTCTGCGATGACGATGGCACGCCGTTGGTTACCCGCAAGGACGATCAAGAAGATGTTGTGAGAGACCGGCTCCGTACCTATGATGAGCTCACGCGTCCCGTGCTCGCCTATTACCAGGATCGGAACTATTACCAGATCCGCGGCGATCGCTCGCCCAGCTACATTTTTGAAGAGATTACCGGTATTCTCGAGCCGTTGGTCTCGAAAGATGGCGCCTCAGCGCCCGCTTAACGAATAAACTCCCGGATGTAGCCGTTTACCTCGGCCGGCTTCTCGTGAATCACCCAGTGCGTGCCTTCGGGGATACGCTTGATGGTTAGCTGCGGGACGAATTGGTCCAGTCCATCCAGATTGCTCGTGAGCAGCGCTGTATCTTTTTCACCCCAGATCACCAAGGTCGGCACCTTTACCATGAGCCTCGATGGGTCCGCGCCGAAATTGCCCGATGAAGCCGGCGTTCCCGAGGCAGTTTGTCCGGGCGGAGGCGGTCCGACGGCGTTGGCGCGATAGTAATTCAGGCCGCCGGTCAGTGCTCCTGGCTGCGACCAGGCTTTGATGTAGGCCTGCTTGTCTTCCTCCGTGAAGACGCCACTCTGAAGGCCTGAGCCCAGCACCGCGGTCACTAGCGGAGTATAGTTGTTCGCCGAAAGCGTCTGCTCGGCCTGCGGGCTGCGAAACATCAGCATGTATTGGCTGGCCTGCTGTTGCTTCGGATCCGTCGCCAATAGACGCGCAAACACACCCGGATGCGGTGCGTTCACGATCACCAGTTTGTCCAACAGTTCCGGATGCGCGATGGCGAAAGCCCACGCTACGGCCCCACCCCAGTCGTGAGCCACCAGCACAAACTTCTTGCCGTGGGAAAAATGATCGGCCAGCGAGAGGACATCATCCACCAGATAGCTCATCCGGTATTGCTCCTCGCTATTCGGCTTATCGGACAGGTTGTAGCCGCGCATATCCGGCGCTACCGCCAGATGGTCTTTGCCGAATTCGGCGAGCTGATTCTTCCATTCGTACCAGAACTCCGGGAAGCCGTGCAGAAAAACGATCAGCGGACCTTTGCCCGCGGTCACGCAATGCACTCGCAGACCACTCACTTGAACGTATTGATCTTTCAGCACTGGCGTCTTCTCCTTGTTCTTCGCTAAAGCGGACGACAGGGATAGCCCCGCCATTAAAAGCCCGGACAGTCCACCACCGAGGACTCGATTGCGCATGTTGGAAGCCTACCATGTCGGGCAGGGCCATGCCCTCCCTCTTCGACGCTATATTGGTTCGTTGGCGGCCAACACGATCAAAATAGCTCCGCGTATCCTCGCCACGCTGATCTTCTTCGCGGCCTTCGAGGGCGTGATCTTCCACACGCGTCTCTATCCCTCCATCCTCGAGCCCGACTCTACCGCGGGAGCCATGGAAACGCAGTTGAACAATGAGATGAAGCGGCCCAAGCCTGATCGCAACCAGGTGCTGGCGGTCGGCCACTCGCGCATGGCGCTGTTGCCGCGCGTTGCAAACGACATGCAGCCCTCCACCGGCTACCGGTTCGCCAGCGTTGGTCTCGGCGGTACCACGCCGCGCTCCTGGTATTATGAACTCCGCGAACTCGACCCCACTGCGCGCCGTTACGCCGCGATCATCATTCCCACCGACGACTTCAACGAGCCGGATACCTACGAGGAACCTAATAACCGCGAACTTGACACCCGCTACCTGATAAGCCGCCTTAAGCTCAGCGATCTAACCGAATATCCCTGGTCGTTTGACGACTACAAACTCAAATGGGTGACTTTCGGCGACATTCTCTTCAAAGGCTACGTCTATAAGCGCGACTTTCTCGAGTTTTTGTCGGCCACCAAGGCGCGCATCGCCAAGGTGCGTTTATCTAAGGTGTATTCGAGCAGTTGGATTTATGATTACCGGGGACCGGACCATAGCCTGGCCGGCTTGCAGATCGATTGGCAGCATAACGTTGCTCACTACGCGGCCAGCTTTACTCCCGAACAGCGGAAACTGATCGAAGATATTCTGTTTCAACCGAGACCGCCGGATGCAGGCCAACTCTCCCGCTATCTCCATCACTGGTACGGCCGCATCCTCGATCATTATCGCGGTTCGGGGACGAAGCTCATCTTCTTGCGCGTGCCTCGCGCTCCTGTGCCGCCGCCGGAACATCCGCCCAAACTAAACAGCGCGATTCGCCAGATTGCGTCCGAACCGGATGTAATCGTGCTGGATGAACATCTCTTCGACCCGCTCGAGCGCACCGACTTGTTCGCCGACCCCATGCACCTGACCGGCGAGGGAATGGACCGATTCTCCCGGATGTTGGCCAGGGAGGTTCGACGGGTGCTTGGGCCGCCCAAGTCCTGAGGCGGCGATGCTGTTCAACACCCCCCAGTTTTTTGCGTTCCTCGCCATTGTCCTGCTCGCCTTCTATTCCTCGCCGCGCTCCTGGAGAAAGGTCATCCTGCTGGTTGCCAGTTATTTTTTCTACATGAGCTGGATTCCGAGGTTCATTTTGCTTCTACTCGGCTTGACCGCGATCGATTATACGGCCGCCCGCTGGATCGCGCGAACCGTATCGTCGCGCTCCCGAAAAATAGCGTTGATTGTTAGTCTCTCGGCGAATCTCGGGCTGCTCGGTTTTTTCAAGTACTACAATTTCTTCGCCGCCAACATCGCGCACCTGCTCGGCAAGCCGGAAAGCTCCTTCGCCCTCAGCATCATTCTGCCCCTGGGCATCAGCTTTCATACCTTCCAGAGCATGTCCTACGTCATCGACGTTTATCGCCGAGAACAAAAGCCAATCGTCAATCCCATCGACTACGCGCTCTACATATCCTTCTTCCCGCAACTGGTGGCCGGCCCCATCGTGCGCGCTCGCGAGTTCTTCGGCGATCTCTATCAATGGCAAGCGCCCAACTCCGCGGAAGTACTGCGCGGCCTGCTGCTAGTTATTCTGGGGCTCGCTAAAAAGATGGTGATGGCCGACCAATTCGCCCAGGTCGCCAACAATTATTTCAGGGACGTCGCCGGGCATCCCGGCTTGCTGGCAGCCTGGTCCGGAGTGGTCGCCTTCGGCATCCAGATCTATTTCGATTTTTCCGGCTACACTGACATGGCCATCGGCATGGCGCTGCTGCTCGGCTTCCACTTTCCGGTTAATTTTCGACGCCCGTATCTCGCTTCCAGCATCACCGACTTCTGGCATCGCTGGCACATGTCTCTATCACGCTGGCTGCGCGATTATCTTTATATACCGCTCGGCGGCAACCGCCACGGACGCCTGATGACCTATCGCAATTTAATGCTCACCATGCTGCTCGGCGGATTATGGCACGGCGCTAGTTGGAATTTTGTGGTCTGGGGCGGCTATCATGGCGCGCTGCTGAGCGTCGAACGAATGTTTGGTCTGAAACGGGCGCCGGAAGTGAACCGCTGGACAATTCTCTATCCGATCCGGGCCTTACTCACATTCGGGCTGGTCATGATCGGATGGGTCTTCTTCCGCGCCGTCAATTTCCACGACAGCATCTATGTTCTCCAGCAGATGTTCACCGGCAACATCGGAGCAATGTTCCTAATGAGGTGGCAGATTGATTTGGCCCTGATCACGCTCTTGCTGGCGTTGCTCGAAGAAAAGAAGACCTGGTTCGATAGAATCGCGATCGGCCCCGCCTGGGCTTACGGCGCAGTCTGCGCGCTGCTGCTGTTGAGCGTGGAACTGCTCGGCTATACAGAAGCTGCCGTGCCGTTCGTCTATTTCCAGTTTTGAGCGGAGCTCATCCGACTTGCACGGCCAGCATGGATATCGAGCCGCCGTCCACCCCTTCTACCGGAAATGCAATTTTCTCCCCGGCCTGCCGGGTCGCAATTACGTGCAGCAGCGGTAGATAATGGTCGGGCGTGGGTATCGAGAGCATCGCATCACGGCCCAGTTTTTCGTAATCGATTAGCGGCTGGTCTTCTCCGGCTAGCATCATCTCGCGTGCGGCTTCTTCGAAGCGGACGGCCCAGTCGTATGGATCCGCGGCGGCCCCATGCGTACGCGTGCAGATTGTGGATCAGATTTCCACTGCCCACGATCAAAATATTTTCATCCCGCAGCGGCGCGAGCTTCCTTCCGATCTCGAAATGGAATGCCGCCGGCCGGGTTTCATCAATGCTGAGCTGGACCACCGGTACGTCGGCGTCCGGGTAAGCATGCCGGAGCACGGACCAGGTCCCATGATCGAGTCCCCAGGATTCGTCGAGCGTGACCGGTAAAGGCGCGAGCATCCGCTGCACTCTGCGCGCCAGCTCCGGATCACCGGGAGCCGGATATTGCACCTGATAAAGCTCGCGTGGAAATCCACCGAAGTCGTGAATGGTCTTAGGCGCCGTGGTGATCGTGACACCCGTCTCTGGGACAAACCAATGCGCCGAGATGGACAAAATCGCTTTGGGTCGGGGAGTCTCCACCCCGATCCGCCGCCATGCTTCGGTGTAGCGGTTGTTCCACACGGCATTCATGGGATTGCCGTGACCGAAAAAGATCGCTGGCAGCATATCCAACGTTAATACCGTTTGATAGGCCGCCGCCCGTGGCTACGACGCTTCCGGTATCGCGACCACTTTCGCGTGCCGCCACAACCGCTCCAGGTCGTAATACGTGCGCGCCTTCGCGGAGAAAACGTGGATTAGGTAATCGCCGTAATCGGCCAACACCCACTCGGCGTTGTCGAAACCTTCCACGCTGACTGGATGCTCGCCTCGCTCCGCCAGTTGCGAGCCAATCTCTTCGCAGATGGCTTGGATTTGCTTCGGATTCGCGCCGCTGCAGACCACAAAAAAGTCGGCGAAAGATGTGACATCGCGCAAATCAAGCACTCGAATGTCGATCGCTTTCTTCGATTCGGCGGCTCGGACCGCGGTGAGCCAAGGAGGGGTGTTAAGCGGTGACGCGATAGGCTGAATGACGGTGGTACTTTGCTGTCGGATAGCTAGGTAAATCTCCCTACTCGTATGGTACACTGAAATTACCAATGCGACAATTCGTAGCTTTGTTTTTGTCCTTTGGTGCCTTGGCAATCTTCGGTCAAACTGTTCCAGACAGTCCCGAAACGATTGCAAACAAACAGATTGAACTAGCCAACCAGGAACTTCAGCGGATCAATGATTTAGTCCAGACCGGTGCCCTGCCGCGTGTCCGCTTCGAACAGGCCCAGCAGAACGTTGAAGATGCTAAGGATGAAGCGATCCTGGAGCGCACTCTTTACGGCGACCTGCAAGTTGACAAGGTCAATGATCAAATGCTGGACGAGATGATCGCCGCCGCCCAGCGTCGACTGGAGCGCCAGCAGATCAAGCTCGAGGAAGCCAAGAAGCTAGTTGCCGGCGGCATCGCCCCACAGGCGTCTCTGCTGCCGATTCAGGAGGAGCTCTCGATCCGCCAGACCAACCTGAATCTTGCACATACTCGCGCTAGCCTGATGGGCGAGATGGCCGCATTGGCGAAGTACGAAAAAACGGCGGCCGAAATCCATGACGTTACCAGCTCCGCATTTACCGATGCCTTCGCCCCCGGCATGGAGCATTATGAAGGCAACGGTATGTTCCGGGAATCGAAGGATTTGAAGCCTCTGGCCCTGGCTTTCGCACAGAAGTTCGATCATCCTCTTCCGATCAGCGCCGAAGGAGAGACCGGCCTGCACCGCGCGCTCGGTTTTGATCATCGGGGCCGCGTCGATGTGGCTGTGAGCCCGAACGCTCCCGAAGGAGTCTGGCTGCGCGGCTATCTCAAGGCGCGCAAAATCCCCTACTACGCATTCACGCGCGCGATCCCCGGCAAAGCAACTGCGGCGCACATTCACATTGGTCCTGGAAGCACTCGTCTGCATAGCACCGCCGCCGACTAGCCGATGGCTTTAGTCCCGCGCGTCTTCCTCACGGCTGAACAGATCCAAAGCCGCGTGCGCGAGATGGGCCGGCAGATCAGTACGGACTTTCCCGACGGTCCCATTTACCTGGTTGCGATTCTCAAAGGGGCGTTCATGTTTCTGGCCGACCTTTCGCGCGCCATCCAGACCCCCTCCCGCGTCGAGTTCATGGGCATTTCCAGCTACGGCCGCGGCAAGACCACTTCCGGTCAAGTCAAGGTCACGAAGGATCTGGATGTCTCCATCGAAGGCCATCATGTGCTGGTGGTCGAAGATATCGTCGACAGCGGCGTGACGCTGACCTACTTGATGAACGTTCTGAAACAGCGCCGGCCGAAATCGCTGAACATCGCCACCCTGCTCGATAAACCCGAGCGGCGGCTGCGTCCGGTGGAGGTATCTTATGTGGGCTTCAAAATCCCGGATGAGTTCGTAGTCGGTTACGGGCTGGACTTCGCCGAAGATTATCGCAACCTTCGAGACATCTGCGTCCTCACCGAACAATCAAGCTAGTTCAGGCTTTTGATACCATCGCTGTGATGGCATCAACTAAAGTCACGGTGAACAATAATGGACCGATCCGCATTGAAGGGGATTTTACGATACATGATCCTGAAGGAAAAGAATACGGACTGGCGGGCCGCAAAGTAATCTCGCTCTGCCGCTGCGGCTTGTCGCAAAACAAGCCGTTCTGTGATGGCAATCACAAGGCCCAGGGGTTTGAATCGAGCTGCCCCGCCCGAGAACTACCTCCACCGAAGACTGTGGTTTAGCAGGCCCCGATGATCCAATTCGTCCTTGAAAGCGACCGCGAGCAGTTCGGCGAGGCCTTTCGCTTTGCCCGCCAGCAGGTACGCAAACTCATCGAGAATCATCCCGATTTTTATCCCATGTACACCAGCAATGGCCGCTGGAAGCACGAGGGTCCGGTTTGGACCAATTGGTGCGAAGGCTTTCTGCCCGGCATGATGTGGCTGTTCCAGAAGCGGCCGGCTCACAATGGCGATGACAGCAAGTACTGGTTGGAGCAGGCCATTCGCTACACCGTCCCGATCGAGGTCCGCAAACACGACCGCGAGGTCCACGATCTCGGCTTCCTATTCATGCCGACCTATTACCGCTGGTATCAGGTGACGCGGGATCCAAAGCTCAAGGACGTCATCATCGAAGCTGGGAAGACGCAGGCCATGCGTTTTCAGGAAAACGGCCAATACCTGCGGTCGTTCGTGGCGGAAAATTCTTTGTTCATCGATATTATGATGAACGTCGGCATAATCTTCTTCGCCGCTCGCGAAACAGCCGACCGCCGGTTGCGCGACATCGCGCTACGGCATTGCCTCACCACACGTCGCGTTCTAGTCCGCGGCGATGGATCCACCGCACACGAAGGAATCTTCGATCTCGAAACCGGCGAGTTTCTCCGCCAAGCCACTCAGCAGGGTTACCGCGGCGATTCCTGCTGGTCGCGGGGGCTAGCCTGGGCGCTGTATGGATTCGGGAACGCCTACGAATACAGCCGTGATCCGCGGTTTCTGGAGACCGCCGAGGCCTGTGCCGATTATTACGTCACTCACTCCAACAGCGACGGCGTGCCGCCCTGGGATTTCAACGCGCCGCCGGAAAGCCGCAAGCTGCTCGATACTTCCTCGGCCGCCATTGCGGCTTCCGGTCTCTTGCGGCTGTGCCGGCTGTTGCACGATCCAGTGAAGGGTCATTACTATTGGTCCACTGCGATTCTCATCCTGCGTACGCTTTGCGAAAAGCACCTCGCCAAGAAAGATAAGAAGTGGGAAGGCATTCTGAAAGGCGGCGTCTATCATCTGCACAAGGAACTGGGCGTGGATGAATCGGTCATGTGGGGCGAGTACTTCTTCGTCGAGGCCCTGGAGCAGGCCTTACCGCAAATAGCGTAGTACCATATTGCGATCCGGCCCATTCTGCCGATAAATACGCAGGATGCCGCTCCAGCCAGCCGTCAACTATTACGACCTTCTTCAGATTAATCCTCATGCCGAGATCGAGACCATCGAACGGGTGTATCGGATCTTGGCGGGCCGCTATCATCCGGACAATCAGGCCACCGGCGATGCTGAAAAATTCCGCGTGTTAAGCGATGCTTATCAAATACTGCGCGATCCGGCCAAGCGGGCCGAATACGACAAGCAGTTCCAAGCGGCTCCGGCCGGTCCACTAGCCATTTTTCTTGGTAAGGAATTCGCCGACGGTATCGATTCAGAAGCTAAGATCCGCATCGGCGTGCTATGTCTTCTCTATAGCAAACGCCGCGCGAATCCGGACTATGCCGCGCTTTCTTTGCTGGACATGGAGAACATCATGGCGTTTCCCCGCGAGCGGTTGTTGTTCGCGCTGTGGTATCTCCGCGCCAAACGCTATGTCGTGCAGGATGATCGCAGCAGCTTTATCATCAGTGCCGAAGGCGTCGATTATCTGGAAAGCCAGTTGCCGACCAATCAGATCCTATACAAAATCTTCAGCGCTTCCGAAAGCGGTGTGATGGTGTATCCCAAAGCGCTCACCTCCAAGACCACGTAACGCACGCACTCTTGCGAGCCGCGTTTACACCCGTGCACGGTCACCGGCGATCGCAAAGGAACATTGAGTCTGAGCGTAACCGGAACCGCCGTCTGACTTTCCGCATCGACGCCGCTGAAGGCGAAATCTGGGACGTGAATTTAGAGGATTACCACTAACTACAGGCGCAACCGTTATGCCCATCAAGAGTCCGCCCCATCCCGGAGATTTCATTCGCGCCGAAATCATTGAACCCACCGGCCTCTCCGTCACTGCCGCGGCCGACGCGCTTCATGTTTCACTTATCGAGTTTGCTCAACGGAAAGGCCGGCTTGTCGGCGAAATGGCTTTACGAACCGAGAAGGCATTCGGCGTTAGGATGGACACACTGATGCGGATGCAGTCCGCCTACGATATCGCGCAGACGCGTAAGCGGGAGAAGGAAATTCGTGTGAGGCGCGTTCATCGAACAGCGGACGCTCACCCATAAGCCCCGGCGCTTCTGCCTTCTGCCGCCTTCCTTCTGCTATTCTGTACCTTCGGATGGCTCCCCTCCGGCTAGTCCTCCCTTTGTGTTTTGCAGTAGCGGCTCTGGCCCAACACCCCATCCTCATTGACACCGATGCCGGCTCCGACGACCTCATGGCCATCGCCTATCTCGCCTCTCAGCCCAGCGTGCGCATCGAAGCCATCACCGTGGTGAACGGCCTCGCGCACCCTGACGCCGGCGCGAAGAACATCGTCCGTTTACTCGAAGTGGCCGGCCGCAAGGATATCCCGGTCTTCGCCGGGCGGAGCACCCCGCTCCAGGGAAAGGCCGAATTTCCAGCCGAATGGCGCAAGACCTCTGATGACCTTCCCGGCGTCACGCTTCCGGCATCATCGCGACCACCGGAATCAAAGCCAGCCGCCGATTATTTGATCGAACGTCTCAGAGACCAAACCCACAGGCTACGGATTCTCGCTCTCGGTCCGTTGACCAACCTTGCGGAAGCGCTGAAGCGCGAGCCCGCCGTTACCAGCGCGATTGAAGAGCTGGTGATCATGGGCGGAGCAGTGCGCGTTCCCGGCAACCTCGGCGACGGTGGCGCATATAAGACCAACAACACCACTGCGGAATGGAATCTATTCATTGATCCACTGGCTGCACGCATCGTCTTTCGCTCCGGCATTCCGATCCGCTTGATTCCACTCGACGCCACCAACAAAGTTCCCGTCGATCTCGCCTTCCTCACCAAGTTTCAATCCGGCGTGCGTTCGCCGTTGGCGCGAGTTGTAGCCCAGGTGGTCGAAACGGATCGCGCATTTATCCAGGCCGGAATCTTCTACGCATGGGACCCGCTGGCGGCCGTCGCGCTGCTGCATCCGGCCGTGGTCAAGACTTCGAATATCCACATCGACATCCGCCAAGACCCTCCCGAAGAAGGGCGAACCATACAAACTCCGGGCCGACAGAACGCGCGCGTCGCCCTGGATGCGGATAGCGCCACCTGGCGGAAGCTATTCTTGGAAGCCCTCGATAAATGAAGGCCTTCACTTCGATGACAGTGCGAATGTGTTGCCGTCCAGGTCTTTGAAGACCGCCGAAGTGCCCCAGGACTCTTTCTTTGGCGGTTTTTCAAATTCGACGCCGCGCGCTGTCAGTGTCTGATAAGTCTTATCCATGTCGTCGGTGAAAAAGCCAATGTTCGAAAATGTTCCGATGCGGCTTTCCTGGCCGGGTGGCGTGAACAGGGCCAGTTTGGTTTCTGAGCCCGGAACGCAGATCTCGATCCAGCGCTGGGCGCCGAACGGCTGGTCGGTCAGAATTTGAAAGCCCAGCTTCTTAGTGTAGAACTCGAGTGCCTTGCTTTGGTCGCGAACTGGGATGCTGACAATGCTGACGGATTTGATCATGCCATCGTAAGGAACTTTCGTTCTGGTTGCAATCCTATTTGTTTAGCTATAGTGATAAATACTATAGCTAAGCGATGAAGATTGACGACTACGTACTGGACGTCCTGATGCGCGATCTGGCCGGCCACGATCATGCGCCCTCGGCCTACCTCGTATACCTGCATTTGTGGAGTCAGACCGTCGGCCGTCGAGTGAAGACCGCGCGGCTCAGTCATCAAGCGATTGCTGATGCCACGGGCCTTTCAAAGAGTGCTGTGCAGATCGGCATGCGCCGCCTGTTGCGGCGCGACTTGGTTCGCGTCCACCGCGATTCGGCGACGGCGGTTCCCGAGTACAGGGTCGTTCGGCCCTGGGTCAACCGCTAAGCGGCTGCCTATTCGTAGCGCAGGGCCGTCAGCGGATCCACACGCGTGGCACGCAGCGCCGGCAGAAAACCGGCCAAGAGTGCCACCGCTCCAAGCACGAGCGTGGCAGCGGCCATAACCCAAGGATCGCGCGCGCTAACGTCCAGGAGCTGCGATTGAATCAGCCGGCCCATTCCCAGCGAAGCCAGTACGGCGATCCCGATGCCGGCTGCCGCCAGCATTACTACCTCTTTCATAACCAGCCGGAGCACCTCGCGCCGGCCTGCGCCCAAAGCCATGCGAATGCCGATTTCACGGGTGCGCCTTACCACCATGTACGCCATCACTCCGTACAGCCCCACCGCAGCCAGGAGCGTCGCCAGCGCGCCGAAGCTGGCGGATAGCGCCGCCACCAGCCGATCCATAAACAGCGATTCATCGATCTGCCGCACCATCGTCCGCACGTTGAATATCGGCAAGTTGGGATCTTGCCGCCGCACCTCTTCGCGCAGCATTTGCGCTGCCGCGGATGGCTGCTGCGTGGTCCGCGCGTAGAAGGTCATGTATCCGATTTCGGCCTGGGCGTAGGGCAAATAAATGCAGCGCAGAGGTTTTTCCCGAAGATCCACGATTTTTCCATCACGAACGACTCCGACGATTTCGATACTGTCCTTTTCGCGTCGAAACTGAATCCGCCGGCCGATCGGATTCTCATCACCAAAGTAGTGTTTGGCAAGACGTTCGTTCACGATAACCGTCAGGGGCGCTTTGGGCCCATCCGCATTCGTGAAATCGCGACCTGCCAAAAGCGGAATACCCAGAGTCGCAAAGAAGCCCGGTCCGATTTTGTTTTGAGCGACCACCATGTCCTCGTCCTCTTTGGCTTGATAGCCTTCGATCTGGATAGACGTGTCTTCGTTGTCTCCCGAGAGCAGAGTCACTTCCGCAAGGGACGCCGCTCGGATACCTGGCAGCCGCGCGATATTCTGCTGCAACTGTTCGAATAAGGCGCGCATTCGTTCCTGGCTGTATCCGCTCAGTGAAGGCTGCACCGCGAAAGAGATGAGATGATCCGTGTGAAAACCGGCGTCGATGTTTTTCACGTTGTAAAGGCTTCGCGCGAACAGCCCCGCTCCAATCAGCAGCATCAACGAGAGCGCGACTTGCGTAACCACCAGGCTCTTCCGAAGGCGCAGATGACTCCTGCCGCCGCCTAGCACGGCGGCGGCTTGGTCTTTTAAAGTCGAAGCTAATTCAGCTTTGGTGGCTTGCAAGGATGGAACGATACCGAACAAGACACCGGTTACCACCGATAACGCCAAGGCGAACAACAAGACTCGCTGGTCGGGCTGGCTAGAGATTCCCAGCATGGATTGATCGGACGGAAGAAACTTGAGCAGAGCTTCTCCCGTCCATTCCGCAACCAGCATCCCCAACATGCCGCCGCCCAAGGCCAGCAGCAGGCTTTCCACCAGCCATTGCCGAACCAACCGCATTCGGCTTGCACCCATAGCCAACCGGATGCTTATCTCGCGCTGGCGGGCCGTCGCGCGCGCAATCAAGAGATTAGCTACGTTTGCGCAAGCAATCAACAACAGCAATCCCACCATGCACATCAGCACCACGATCGCCGAACTAATCTGCGAGGAAGCGGCCGAGATCCCCTTCCGGCCTTCGAGCAGCGAAAGATGACGATTCAAGAATTGCTCCCGCAGGCGCGGCGAAAAATTCAAGTCTTTCGCCTCCAGTTCCAGAATCGGCCTCCAGGACGTATTCAGCGCTGCTTCGGCTTGCTGAAGCGATATTCCCGGCTTCAGGCGCCCGAAAATATTCAGCCACATCGAGCGCCGGTTCTCCAGGTCGTTCATCAATGGCGACATCTGGTTCCGCATCATCATCGGAACGAAAACGTCGGGCGCCTCGCCCACGCCCACACCCTTGAAGCCAGGCTGCGCGATTCCGACGATCGTCATGGGATGCGCGTTCAGCAGGATGGTCTGGTTCAACACGCCTGGATCTCCGCCAAAACGCCCCTTCCAGTATCCGTAGCTCAGCACCACTACCGGATTGGCTCCAGGCCTGCGGTCCTCTTCGGGCGTGAATGTGCGCCCGATCGCCGCGTGTACGCCGAGCACATCGAAGTAATTACCCGAAACCAGATCGCCATAAATGCGCTCAGTTTGATCGTGCCAACTCGCCGAGAAGCTAATTGGAAATCGAGCTAGCACCCCGCTGAATACCTGGTTGCCGTCACGAAAGTCGCGATACATCGGATACGAAAACGTGTAAATATCACCGTAGCTGGTGTTGACCTGTCCGCGCCGCGGCCCCTTGGCACTGAATAAAACCAGTTGCTCGGGATGCTTTACGGGGAGCGACCGCAGCAGCGCTTGATCCATCAGGCTGAAGACGGCCGTGTTCGCACCGATGCCGAGACCTAGCGATAGCAGCGCTACGATCGTGAACATCGGGCTCTTTCGCAAGCCCCGGAGCGCGTAGCGTACGTCTTCGAAGGGATTGATCATAGCCGTTTCTGAGCAATCGATCCTCCGCCGTTACTGATTGAAAAAAAAGGAGATGAATGGGCGGAGCTGTTCGATTTTGAACACTTGGCTTCGTTTTGTAATTAGAATCGGTTCTCGCCGACCATCTCCTCCCAGTTCATTCGCGACTCCACTTCGTATTGCCGCCAGTTGCCGATCTTGCCGTTCACAATGCGCAGGATCACCATTCCGTGAGTCCTCACCTTATAAGTAAAAGTGTATTCGCCGGCGCCCATCTGCAGAGCAGGGTCGAAAATTAGGCGATGCCATAAAATCGATACGGGTTTCGGCCGGCCTTTCTCGCCTCCGAAAAACTCGAACAGCGCTTTCCGCCCTTTCCGGATCTCCGTATCCGGTGGCGAGCTGAACATGGCATCCTCGGTAAAGCAGTCTGCGGCTTGGCGCGCGTTGTTTGAATCCCAGGCGTCCGTCAGCGTTCCGATAAGCTTCTGGAATCCGGCCTGATCGAGATGTCCGGGCGCCGGGCCGCGCTTCAATGTGCATCCTGACATTACGAGCAGAGGCGCAATCGCGACCAGCATCCGTATGGGACTCATTATTCGAGAATCGCACGTTAGCGCAGTGTGGTACATTTGCTGATCGATGGCCAGTATCTTTCGGGATCGTCTGCTCGCGGGAAAGACCGCGTTCGTCACCGGAGGAGGCAGCGGAATCGGGCAGCGCATGGCCGAGCGCTTCGCCGAGCACGGCGCCAAGGTGATGCTGGTGGGCCGCAAACAGGAGAAACTGGACGCCGCCGCGTCAGCCATTCAATCTTCCGGAGGAACGGCGGCTACTGCGTCCCTCGACGTGCGTGATTATCCAGCCGTCGAGGCGGCGCTTCAAAAGACTAAAGACCAATTTGGCGAGATCGACATCCTGGTCTGCGGGGCGGCCGGAAATTTCCCAGCGCCCGTACTGGGGATGTCCGCCAACGGCTTTAAGGCCGTCATTGATATCGACCTGCTGGGTACATTCAACACTTGCCGCGCTGCCTACGCGCATCTGCGAAAACCGGGCGCGGCTATCATCAGCATTTCGGCGTCCCACGCATCTATGCCGATTGCGAATCAATCGCACGTGTGTGCCGCCAAAGCCGGGGTCGACCTTCTCACGCGAACGCTGGCCATCGAATGGGGACCAGCGGGCATTCGCGCTAACTGCATTACGCCCGGACCGACTGATGACACCGAGGGAATGCGGCGGTTGGCGCCGACTCCGGAAATTCGCCGTAGAGTCGAAGACGCCGTTCCGCTGCGGCGCTTTGGAACCAAAGACGAGTTGGCCGACCTGGCGCTCTTCCTTTGTTCGGACGCGGCCGCTTACATCACCGGCGCAGTCTATGTATGCGACGGCGGGCAGTCCCTGGTGCGCTCCAGCCTTTCGACCGCGGAAATCCGTTGACAACTCAAACCGCACCTCTCCTCCGGCAGCTCGGAATCGTCAGTGCGACGGCATTGGTGATTTCCAACATGATTGGTTCTGGAATTCTGACCACCACGGGATTCCTCGCGGGCGACCTCGGCTCGGTTCAGTTGGTTCTACTCATCTGGGCCGTGGGAGCCATTTGCGCGCTGGCCGGAGCATTCTGCTACTCCGAGTTGGGTATCAACTTCCCCAGCTCTGGCGGCGAATATGTTTACCTAACCGAGGCCTACGGTCCGACCTGGGGTTTCATGTCGGGCTGGGTGTCCTTCTTTGCGGGCTTTTCGGCGCCGATCGCGGCCGCCGCATTGGCTTTCTCCGATTACTTCGGGCATTTTTATCCTGCATTCAAGCTCGAGAACGCACGGCATTTGGTTGGCTCCGGAGCTTGGGAATTCAAGGCCGGACTGCCACAGTTGCTGGCCTGCGCGCTGATCGCTGCGTTCGCGATCCTCAACTGCCTGGGCGTTCGCCGCGCAGCAAGCGTGCAAAACGTGCTTACTTCCGTGAAGGTTCTGGTGATTCTGATTTTCCTGGTGGCCGGGTTCGCACTTGGCGATGGGAGCTGGACTAACTTCGCGCAAACTGCCAGCCGCACATCCTCCTCGCCCATCTTTTTGCAGTTCTTTGTGAGCCTCTTGTTCATCTACTTCGGCTACAGCGGATGGAACGCCGCGACCTACGTGGCCGAAGAACTGCAGCACCCGGCCCGAACGCTGCCGCTCTCACTGGCCTTCGGCGCATCCCTAGTGGCAGTGCTCTACATTCTGCTGAATGCGCTGTTCATTTATGCCGTACCGCTGGAGCAGATGAAAGGAGTGGTTGCAATCGGCGCACTCGCCGCTACGCATCTGTTCGGTCCCGCCGTAGCCGGATTCTTCAGCGCGGCGATGATGTTGTCCCTGGTGGCGACGGTGAACGCAATGTCTACCATCGGGCCACGCGTCTACTATGCCATGGCCAAGAACGGCGCCTTTTTTCCAGCGGCTGCGAAGGTCGACCCGCGCTGGCATACGCCTGTCATCGCAATCGTTTCCCAGGCCATTTGCGCGATGGTGATGACCGTGAGCTCCTTTGTAGATCTGCTCATGTACATCGGGTTGCTGCTGAACTTCTTCGCCGTGATGGCCGTCGCTTCGATCTTTATCTTCCGCCGGCGGCAGGGCTGGCAGACGCTGGGGGTGGTGAATTTCGCCTACCCGTTAATACCGGCGTTTTTTGTCGCCATGGGCGTTTGGATTACAATCCTCGCCATCCGGCTGCGGCCCGGTGTTTCAGGCCTAGCCGCGCTGACTGTGGGCGCCGGCGCGCTGGTCTATCACTTCAGTATCCGTGGCAAGACTGTATAAGGCAAAGGCGCCGCGAATCAGCAAAGGTGCACATCGGCGCGGTTCAATCTTCTGGCCATGCCGGGGCTGGGCTTCATAGCCTCGCCGGTCCGGCTCCTCCAATTCCAAAATATGCAGATGCTTTGGATGTTCCTGTAGCGCATGTCCAGTGAGGGCCGAGCGATTTACGTTACTCTTGTTGCCGCGATTCACTTATTCCACCGCAGTCAATTCGTAGCGATGCGGCTTAGGCTGGGCTTTCGCGCGCGCCATGGCCGCGACCTCCCTATCGAGGGTATCGAGCGCAGCCATCGCCCGATCCATGCTGGGCGGCGGCTCGGTCTCGAACGAGGTCTGGATCATGTGCCAGCGCGCCCAATGCAAATTATTGTGGCGATAAATCAATTGAAGGACCTCGATTGCCTGATTGGACATAGGTGTAATCTCTGGGCCCAGGTTTACGCCCGCGCTCCACTGGCTGGCGGAATGACTGACGATTGCTTGACCGTCGATCTTAAGCGCGTATGTACGACCCGGCGTAAGGCCGGTGACCGTCAGCGTTTCACGATTCAAAGCATCCATGAAGTCCGACGAGCGCAGAGCCAATTGAAGCAGGTCCTCCGAGGGAAACGTCTCGATCGGCATGGGAAGCGAATTATCAACCTGCGTCCATGCGATTCCGCCGTCGTTCGAAAGTTCCGAGATGGATGTGTTGATCGTCTTTCGCGCCGTGGGCGAAGCGGCGTCGATCTCGACGTCCGATACAACGGCGGGCGCGTTCCAGGCCTTCAATAGCGCCTCCGCCATGAGGAAATGAATAGGAGCCGATGGATGCACGCGATCTGGTATTAATTTTTGCGCCAGGGCAGGATCCTTCTTGTCGGCAGCACGCAACGCAGCCGCCACGCTGGTGTTCAAATCGGCGCACAGCAATCCCTCGCGCGTGGCAAGTTCACGTACGAATTTGCCGTAGCTTATGAGCACGTTATTGTAGCCGCCTTCGAAAAGCGGGACCCGCGTGATGTCGTCGTAGGGCGACGGCTGGATAGCCGTAAGACGCACTTTGGGCGCGGCTGTTTTCAAAGCCCTCACTATATGCTCGTATCCGACGCGGTAGCTCTTGAACAAAGTGTCGTCAAATAGCCGATAGCCGGCGTCGTTCATTCCCAGCATGAGCGTTACTACAGTCGGTTGATACGCGAGTACATCGCGACTGAGCCGAGTATCGATGGGACCACCGGCTCCTCCATCCACCCGGTCGCCCGACCAGCCGGAATGAACAAAGCGAATGTTTAGGTTGGGGAACCGCGTTACGACATACGCCTCAGTAAATGTCGTATATAGACGCTGGTCGGTAATGCTATCGCCGTAGAAAACGACGGTATCGCCATCTTTCAGATAAAAATCGCTCTGCGCGACCAGATGACTGGCACACACGAAGCAAAGTAGTACCGCCCCTGGGAACCGCATTGTTCTTTTATCGTACCGATTTTGCTGAAATGGACTCATGAACCGGCATGAGCTTGTCCGACTCTTAGTCCTGAACACGATCTCAGACGACTACGAGAGCGTCGACCAAGTGATCCTTCGAAGTGTTGCTGAAGACGGCGCCAAATGCGGATTGACGATTAAGCGCTCCGAGGTCGTGCAAGCATTGGCCGGACTGATCGAGGACGGATTGGCGAAGGCATATCTCTTGTCGGGCACCGCGCCGCATGTCACTGAACTTCCTGGTATGCCAGCGATAAACATCCCCGAAGAGTATTTCAAAACCTACTTCTACATTACGAAGAAGGGGATGGATCTCCATTTCCACGATGACATATGTTGG